>Ga0194055_10000197_pt1 | contig 46889 bp, 46 predicted proteins | sample SepL449m_MetaG_FD_155482 | JGI IMG/M metagenome (GOLD analysis project Ga0194055, IMG submission 155482) | Anoxic zone freshwater microbial communities from boreal shield lake in IISD Experimental Lakes Area, Ontario, Canada - Sep2016-L442-9m | ecosystem: Environmental > Aquatic > Freshwater >... | reverse complement strand
TTAGTTCTGAACGTTCTTCTTCAGTTAGATCTTCAATTTTATAATGATAATTATTTAAAAAATGTTCTATGTCTGGAATATTATTAGGAGAAGACATTAACAAATCACCTACTTTAACGCTGAAATCATTGGCTTTACAATCATCTTTATAATCAGACCAATCACAAGGCATTAATTCAAAAGGATGATCATTTTTTCCTAATAATGCCATACATACATTTTCTAGTTTTAAATAATCTATTATTTCTTGTATGGTAGTATTAGAGTTAAAAATACATTCTATACTAGTTCTTTCCATTAAAGACCAAATAATCACTTTAATTTTATGGCATTTTGTAGTAGATTTACTTGTGGTTTTATTCATGGTTTCACTTGTGGCTTTGCTCGTAGATTTACTTGTGTGGATTTTAATAATAAAAAAATCAATTTTTTTTATAAATATATATATATATATATATATGTTGGAATGCATCAGTATCATTAAATACTTTTGTATTTAGTGTATTTGCTTTATTATTTTCATATTTTAATGGAGAAGCTAAAATAATTGGCGTCATATTTTATTTATCATTTATTATTATGCAGTTAATAGAATATTTTGTATGGTCTAAAACATATTCAAATAGATTATTATCTCAAATAGCATTATTAGTTATATTTTTTCAACCAATATTAAATATTTTAAATATTGAAAAAAAAACAGAATTAATACCATATTTATTACTAGCATATTTTATATTTGCTTTACAATATATAATTATAAAACCATTTAATACTGTTGATTTTTCAATGGTACCAAGTAAAAATGGTCATTTGTCTTGGAAATGGTTAAATTGTAATTTATTAATAATATTAATATGGTATATGTTTTTGTCATCAAGATGGATAATTGATAAAATGTATATAATATTAATATTATTAACAATATTTCTAATTATAACAATTATACTATATAAAGATACTCAAACTTGGGGATCTATGTGGTGTTGGCTATGTAATTTTACATCATTTTATCTTATATTATCTGTTTTTTATAAAGATATTTGTTCATACAATCCTTTTTCTAGTTGTTCTTAGAGTTATATTTTATGATTATTTTTTTCAATTAATATTTAGCCCTCTGTCTTAAAATTACGTGTAGAGTAATCATAAAACATTAACTTATAAAAATCTGTTATATTTTACATAGTAGTTTCAATATATTTAAAATAAAAAATCATTTTTATTTGTATATGTATATATGGTGTTTGTGTTATTTGATACAATGTATAAATAAAAAATTGAATTATTAATTATCTATTATTCATATTATTTTATATTTATAATTCGCAATATGTCTACCACTTCCACAGTCTATGATGTATTAACGATAATTATGTCAGACATTATTGATAAAAATTTGTTTTTAGATACTAGTACTATTTATAAGTTGTCACTGACGTCAACAGAAATGTTTAATATACTTAAACTTAACAAGTTACCAATACAAGTCTCTTGGAGGAATTCATTTGACAAAAACTTTTTGACTAGTCTCGTAAATATTACTAACAAGTATAGCATTGTTGCACTTAATCTTAAATTCAAAGAAATCAAATTAGGATTTAAATTAGGATTTAAAAGTCTTATAGAAGTACCAGGACTGTGGTCATCACTGACTCAACTAGATCTTTCTCACAATTATATTGGATCAATAGGAGCCGATAGCCTAGGAGTGCTTGAAAAGTGTCATAATTTAGCTTATTTAGATCTTTCTAACAATGAAACAGGACCTAATGGTGCTAAATGCCTTTCAGGAGTGCTTAAAAAATGTACAGCACTTACTATTCTAAAACTCGGTAATAATTACTTTGGATCAAAAGGAGCTGAGAGCCTTACAGGAGTACTAGGATCGTTGACATCACTGACTCAACTAGATTTTAGTTTAAATTATAATGACAAATGGTTAATAGAAGGACCTGAAAATCTTGAAGAAGTAATAAGAGGTTGTTACGCTTTGACTAATCTAAATCTTAAATTTAATAAAATAGGACCTAAAGGAGCAGAAAACCTTGCGCCTGTGCTAAGTAAGTGTTCAGCGCTTACTTTTTTAGATCTTAGTTATAATTGTTTTGAATTTAAAGGAGCTGAAAGCCTTGCGTTTGTGTTTAGTAATTGTACATCACTAGTTCATCTAAATTTAGGTATAAATAATATAGGACCAAAAGGAACCGAGAGCCTTATAGGTGTGCTAGCACAGTGCCAATTGTTAGCTCATTTAGATCTTTATTTCAATAATATAGGACCTTATGGTGCTAAATGTATTACAGGTGTGCTAGCACAGTGCCAATTGTTAGCTCATTTAGATCTTTCTAACAATATTATAGGACCTGATGGTGCTAAATGTATTGCAGGAGTGCTACCACAGTGCACATCACTGACTGAACTAGATCTTAGTCGCAATGAGATAGGACCTGATGGTGCTAAAAGCCTTGCAGGAGTGCTACCACAGTGTCAATCACTGGCTCATCTAGATCTATGTGGTAATCAGATCGGTCCTGATGGTGCTAAAAGCCTTGCAGAAGTTCTACCACAGTGCAGATCGTTAGCTTGTTTAAATCTTTCTAGCAATGAGATAGGACCTAATGGTGCTGAATGTATTGCAGGTGTGCTAGCACAGTGCCGATTGTTAGCTCGTTTAAATCTTTCTTGGAATAAAATAGGACCTGATGGTGCTGAATGTATTGCAAGAGTGTTAACACAGTATTGTAATCTAAAGTTAGCTCATTTAGATCTTTCTCACAATATGATAGGACCTAATTGTGCTGAATGTCTTAGAGGAGCAATAACAAATTTCACGTATTATTCAGATATTATTACGTGAAATTTTTGACTAAACCAAATCTTTCACGTAATAATATCTGAATAACAATAATATAAAACATTTATTTTAAAGTATTTCAAGAGTAAATCAGTTATAAAATTATTTATAGATATTAAATAATTTTATAATTGATTAAAAAAAACAATAATATGTAAAATTTATTTATTATAAACTTTCTATTTTATTTGCTATGATACGCGGATTATTTTTTTCAATTAATATTTTGCCTTCTGTCTTAAAATCATAACTGCAATTGTGAGTTTCGGGATAACGACATTTTGAACATAATTTTTCTATACCGCATTTACATTTATATGGAATAATATTTACTTTTTTCTTTTTACAAAAATCACAAATAGACATTATTATATAAATAAATATTTTAAATATATAATATTATAATACTTTGCATACTTTGCATACTTTGCATACTTTACATACTATAATGCTATACATGCTGGTGTGCCATTATGAATAACTCTTTGACTTAATAACCATTTATTATTATAATTACAATGACTAAATATATAATTATTATCAATATGTTTGAATTTAATAATAATTAAATACAAATTCATATTTTTATTATTATTATTATTGAACCAATATGGAATCATATCACTGATACCAGATATTAGATTTATAGGTGTATTATAATTATTAAAATTATCTTTTAAAATTGGTTTTTTACATCTTATTTTTTCTTTTGTTGTATCTTTCCATCGTGTAACCCAATAATATATATTATTTATATCATTTTTTACATCCATAACATATTCATGTGGTTTTTTTTCTAATTTAAAATCTGTTTTTAACAAATCTATAAATTTATTATTAGGATCATAATGAAAAATAAATTTTATTATTTCTTGTCTTGTTTTATGTGTATTTACAAGATCAATTAATTTTGTTTGATTTATTGTTAATACTTTATTTCTCCAATTATTTAATTTTTTTAAATAATCATTATAATATTTCATGTATTTTTCTTTTTCAATTAAAAAATTACTAAATTTTGTATTTACTTTATATTTTGGTTTATCTGGTCCTTTAACTTTAATTAAATTTATTTTTATATAATCATTAAATGAAAAATTACTATCATTTAAACATATTATATTATTATTTATAATTTTATTAATATACTGTGTTAATTTTAAAATTGATAATTCACCACAAAATGGTATTCCTTTTACAATTCCAAAATCATTAACTCCAATGTAAAACTTTGCTTTTTGAATTTTTGAATTCCAAAAGCTACATGCATATTTGGGTAGAAATATTTTTATATATTTCTTCAAGTTTTGCAATACATCTTCATTAAAGTCAAAAATATTATTATAGCAGTACTTTTCTGCTAATTTTTTATCAATACTTATACCTGCGCAATTAAATGTAAATTCTTTGTATTCTTTATTTAATTTTTCAGGTCCAATATAATCATTGAAACCAATGTTCATACTATAACTATTACTCTTAATTTTATATATTTGATTATCAATAATAATAATATTCATTTTTTTTATATATATAATATAATAAAAATGTCAAGATTGGATATATATTTAGCAAAAAAAATAATAAATAATGAATTATCTTATGAAATTACAAAAGATAATTTTTTTTCAATAACACTTCCTGAAAAAAATGTTAAATATTATAGCAATTGTATATATTATGAAAATACATGTTTTCATATAAATAATCGTTTGCCAAATTCATTATATACAATACATAATGCGTATAATTTAAATATTAATAATGATAATGATAATACATTATCAATAAAACAATTAGTATTATTATTAAATAATATAAATATAAAAGATCCAAAAATAATAAATATTAATAATTTTATTGTTAATATCAAATAATATAGAAAAAATTGAAAATAAATTATTTAAATTACTAAAAAAATAATATTATTTACAATTATAATGAACATAAATTTAATTATTCTTGGAGCACAAAGAACAGACAAACCAACAAAAATATCTGAAGATTATAAAGAATGGAATAACCCTAATCAAGCAAATTATTATGTTTTAAAACAATTATTATCTGAATATGAAAATATGAACATATTTTGTTTAGATGGTAATTATCCAAGTCATGTAAATAATAATAAAATTCAATATATGAAAAAATATTATAATGTTGATGAAACAAAATATTTTGATACATATGCACATAATATTATAATTGAATTTTGTAATTTATTAGATGAGTACTGGTGTTCATCTAAAACAAATTATCATAAATATGACAATAAATACAATTTAAGTTTTATATCTTGTGGTTGTTCTTGGAATAATGGTTTTCCTATAGAAACATTAAGAACAGTAATTCAACATAAATTATATACACCATTAGATCCGATGGATTATAAAAGTTATTTAACATCAATAAGTTATACAAAATATGATTCTGAATATATGAAACCATTTTTTCAAGGTATACAACAAATATTAGGTACTTTAATGTTTCGTGGATATACAGATAACTATATTTTAGAAGAACCATTAAGAGAATTGTTAAAAAATAATTTAAATTTTTTAATTGATGAAAGATTTAAATTATTTTTAGATGGAAGTATTCATTGGAATCAATTACCTAGAGAAATTAGATTAGTAGCAACAAAATATATTTATAATATTGATATATTATAATGTTTTAATTTATATATTAAAAAAATTGAAAAATAATATAATTGTAAATTCTTGAATCTGAATATTTAAAAATTACAAATATAATATCAAAGTCAAAATAGATTAAAAAGTTATATTCACATCTACTATTTGATACAATTTGATACCATTTGATACAATTTGATACCATTTGATACCATTTGATACCATTTGATACCATTTGATACAATTTGATATCATTTTAGGAGCTTGTATCAAATACACAGAATGCCAAGTTACTTAAATGATATTAAGTGCAATAATCGCAATAATCGCGAAATAGAAGAATTTAATAACTTCATTAATAAATGCACAAAACAGATAAATGAAGCTGAACAGCTTGTGGAAAATATAAATATTATGCTATACAATGAACAATTGAAATATAAATATATTTTTGGAATGGGAAATAATGACTTGGACCTACGAGTAGAAGAGATACAAAAGATACAGACGTCTGCGGAATTGAATGTTCTTGATGCATGGGTTTTCAATTTACCAAAGCTAAATAGTCATTGTAAAAATAAGAATCGGAAACGACTACGTAATTGGTTATATAAAGAACGCCCAAATAAATATCTGAAGCATTTTTTGGAAATTGAAGACAAGATCAAAGAAACAATTTCAGACATTATAAAGTTAGTACAAACAGGAAGAGAATATTATCAATCATTACAAGACGATTCAGAAAAAGCCATGATTGAGAGAAATCGTTACATTAAAGGTACCTATACTTGTGGTCCTGAAACACTCACAGAGCTAACAAAAAGAGTAGAAAACCAGATAAATTCATGGAAAGATTTTGTAAGTGACTATTATAAATACTCCTATTTTTCTGAATTTATTATAACAATAAAGGATTTAATGTCTTGGTCTTCATCGCAAAATTCTAATCCAATTATAAATCCAAAAAAACAAGAAGCCTCTTCGCATCCTGTTAAGCATTCATACGATTATCTATTTGCAATAAATGATATAGGCGATGAAATCACTTATGAAGTACCTATGTCTAAAGATGAGATTTTACTAGAAAACGAAGCTAATAATCTGAAGAAGATTATATTACGACATATAATGAAACAAGCTAACTCTAGAGTCTCGGAAAGAGACTGTACAAATTTAATTTCTATTTAATTTAAAATTTTCTTTTATATTATTATCTATTTTTTGTAAATTTTCTTTTATATTATCATCTATTTTTTGTAAATTTGCCATAAAATCATCAGCAAAACTATGTATTTTTGTTCCTATATCATTATTAAAAGTATTAAAATTTGTATTTATTTCTTCAATTGAATCAAAAAAATTAATTGGCATATATATAATAATTTATAAAAAAAATTAAAAAATAAAAATAAATCCATAAAAATATATATTTACGCCACACTACTTCTTCTATCACGCGAGTGATAAAGTGGTTGCGTAGGAGAGAGATGAGTGTAACTTGATTGACTCTGAAAAATCAGTTGTCCGTTTATCTTTCCACTCATACTCCCGAACAAAATCTGAAAGATAGAATAACATCGCTACAGACGCTCATGAACGAAGACATCATGCAAGTACAAGAAATAGATAAATTCATAATTTGGTTAACCAAAATGTGTCACATGAGCAATGCAATATACAATCTACTTATATCGATACAACCAAACACACTTACACTTTATTTCGTATATGAGTACGAGACACTCTCTATCACAGATGTCGTAGACACAATAGCAGACAAGATCAACAATTTGATTACCAAATCCAAATATAAAATGGTAGACATCGATGCATTTAAACAACTTTTTGTTTTTTGTTCAAGAGATGAAGATGAAGATGAAGATGAAGATGAAGATGAAGATGAAGATGAAGATGAAGATGAAGATGAAGATGAAGATGAAGATGAAGATGAAGATGAAGATGAGCGTGACTTAGTTGACTCTGAAAAATCAGTTGTCCGTTTATCTCTCGTTTTTAAATACTTATTTTTTGTAATATTGCAAATATTTTTTTATGATCTTAATTCAAAATACAAATTTAAAATTTTTTTATAATTAAATAATCATAAAAAAATTGAGAAAAATATTATTAATAAATCCATTGAAATATATACTTGCGCCAAACAAAACACGAACGCATCAATGTCTTCATCTGTTAGTGAGATCACTACGACGTTAGACGAGAACATGAATCCGAACGCGAACGCGAACGCGAACGCGAACGCGAACATTAACACCCCCCCGGGAAGTCCTTATCTCCCGATCTGCCCTGGAGCCCCCAAGTCTAACAAAATACAAAAGAACATACGTAATCAGGATTCGACTGTTAAGACCAGACTATCCCGACTGTTTGGTTAGGCCTAACAGTCTTATGATTTTTTCAATACTTTAATTTATAAAAAAAATTGATAAATTAAAATATTGATAAATCCATTATAATATATGTTAATTGAACACAAAAAAATGAATTCAGTGTCAATGACTTACACTAAGAAATTTGTTCATGGCGATCTACTCGAACCTGGCGATACACCCACAAATGACCCGGGTGACGACAATGACCCACAACGCACGCCAAGAGGTGCTACATACGTAGTGAACACAACAGAGTGTCCTAAAGTTGTGAGGAAGCAGGACTACAAAAAGTTGTGAGGAACCAGCACTACAAAGTGTTCCAAAGCTAAGAGGAACCAGCACTACAAAGTGTTCCAAAGCTAAGAGGAACCAGCACTACAAACACAAACATACAATTTTTTTGTAAAGTTTTTTTATAAAAAAAATTGAAATAAAAAAATATTGTTATACTCTTTTAAATTATATTATTTAAAAAAAGTATTTCACAATGACTGATCTAATCATACATTTTGTTAATGAAGATTCAGATCAAGATCAAAATCTGAATCAAGATCAAGATCAAGATCAAGATCAAGATCCGAATCTAGATCTAGATAACCAAGAAATTCAGAATTTACATTCACAAATTCCTAATCAGGATCTTTATTCGACTCCTCCTAATCAGGACAATGAGGTTCAAGTAATTCCTAAAAAACCTGAACAGCTCAAAAGAGTAAAGCATTATATATAGTGTTTAAATTAAAAAAAAAATTGAGAAAAAATTAGATTGCAATATCGTTTCACAGGTATATTTACATATATATATACATATATATACAAGCAACAAATAAACTCCATCGAAAATTAATTTATAGATTATATTGGCAAATAGACTCAATCAAATATAGATTTAGATTCTGAAGATTACGAGGCTTATAAGCGTTAAAGAAAGAAAAAGTACCAGAAGAACTTAGTCATTTTAAAAAGAGTAAAATATGAAAAAAAATTGAGAAAAAAAAAATTAAAAATATTCTTTTATTATATTAATGATAAAAGAATGCCAAGTAATATTTACCGTGAAATTCAGACGAGCGAATCGTGTATGCCATGTTTGTTAGAACCGGTGAATATTAAGACAGACAAAACAGACAAAACAGACAATACAGACAAGACAAACAAGTGATTATACTTAAAAATTGAAAATTAATATAGCTAATAACTAAACAATATACATAGTTAATAATTATAATTATGTTTGTTATCCATTCGAGGAGTCCTTCACCAATACCAATTCTAGATTCAGAGGAAAAAGAAAAAAATATAAATATAAAAAAACGTAAAGCTGAATATGATCTATATTATCAAGAAAAAAATGCTATATAACTTATACATTATTATATTAAAAAAATTGAAAAAATAAATATTATTTGTTTATTGTTAATTTATATTACAAATTATCCAGATAAAACTCTTTTTAGGTATTTACAGATTCAGCTTTACACTCTTTTAATATGAAAACATTGATTGTAACGCGGATTACTACAGGATGGATGACTATCATAACTATATTAATGACTATTATAAGTATGAAATCAACAAATAATACATCATTTTATAGATTTGGACCGCAACCAGACTTAATTATTCTAGGTTTTACGATAGATACACCTGGAAAATATGCACTAGTTGTATTATATGCACTAATTAATACTGCGATACGATCTATGAATCATAATATAGTAACACCATGGATTACATTAAATGTACAGAATACAAATCAATCTGGATCACGTAATAACAATAATAATAGTAATTATAAGGAACAATATGAAATATGTATTTTTAATACTATGTATACGTGGTTTGATTGGCTCATATATATTCATATGCTCCTTGCGCAAGCTGATATGGTTTTAATAGAAATGACAACGGATGTTATTGCAACTTGTATTGTAACTCGTTGGTATATAAAAACAAAGAAAGATAATATTTCATACTCTTCTGGATACTCTTATGAAGAATCATTAGTTTAATTTTTTTTATTAATAAAAAATATAATTAAAAAAGATAATAAAATGAAAAATATAACAAAATAAAATAAATCATATTCTTCACCGTTTAATTTTTTAAATTTATTTGTTTTATCTTCACAAAGATTACAAACATTTGTATTATAATTGCAATATGTATATGGTGGACATTTATAATTAACATTATTATTATAATCAATATAACAATTATCAGTTTTTGAATTTTTTATTATACCATTTTTATATGTTTTCACAATTTTTTTATTAATATAATCATGAATAGCATTATCGCCATTTAATTTATTTTGTATATATACTTTATTTAATAATTCATTAATTAATATAAAAATTTCATCATTATAATATTTTTTTTTATTAGAATGTCGAATTGCAAAATTTTTTATATATTTATTAGATATTTTTAGAGTTATATTTAAAAATTCACTATTCATATTTTTTAATTCATTAATTTTTAAATATAAGATTTTTGAATTTTTATTTATAAAAAATGTGATATTTTCACTAATATCATTAAAATGTTTATTAACAAAACTATTATTACAATCTAAAGTACATTCTCCACTTTCTAAACAACAATACCCAGGATTACATCTATAAATTTGATTATCTTTAATTCCACATATATTTAATGAAAGATCGGTAACAAAATTATTTTTATCATATTTATATTGTAATGATTTATAACCGTTAAATTTACTATTCATATTATTACAATATGAATCTTTTTTACCACATTTATTTGTATTTGAACAACATTCACCATCAGGGCATATTTTACTATTACAAGTTCCATCAGTAGATATTCTATTTTTATTATAATTTTCTAATGCATTTTTTCCATGATGGATATTATTTGGATCTGAAAACTCACAAAAATCATATCCTGAACCGCATTTGTTATTATAACAACAATCATTAGTATTACAATTAAATATTTGATTAGTACTTAGATCTTTGCCACAAAAATTATTATTATATTTATAATTATTTGAATTATTTAATTTTTTATTATTTATATATTTTTCAATTGCTTCTGTACTATTTAACTTAATTAAATTTTCATTATCTAAATCACAATGATCTAAATTCATTGTACAAATATTATTTTTGGAACAGCATTGTTCTGGAGGACATTTATAAACTTTTTCATCATCTTTATTAAATCCACATATTCCTTTATTCATTACAACAATATTATCTGTATCATACATATTTTTTAATTTTATATTTGTTTTTTTATCATATTCTTCTAAAGAACCGTCACTACTAAAAAATTGTTTATTAATAACTCCAATATTATTTAAATTAATATCATTTTCATATTTTTCTGTTTGCGATATATAACAATGTTCTTGAGTTGATCCACATAATCCTTCTTTAGAACAACATTCTGAAGGAGGACATATTTTATTATTATTCATAATACCACATTTTCCATCAGTTGAAACTTCATGTGTTTTTTTTCCTATTTTTACATTTCTAGAAGTATCACCACCATCATATTTATTTGTTGAAACTTGAGTATTATTAATATTTAATTGTAATAAATCATCATTAGATTCATCACAAAAAGAATATTTATTACAATATAATTCATTTTTACATTGTATTTGTGTTTTATTTTTTAAATCTATTCCACATCTGCCATTATTGGATAATAAAATATTATTATCATTATCATATATATATTTTATTTCATTATTTAATAATTGATTATGTTTATCAATTACATTATTACCATTATATATATCTTTTGTATTACAATAATTAATACCTTCGCCGCATTGATTATTTAACGAACAACACATATTATCTGGACATTTTTTATTATTTATTCTACAAATATTATCAGATGATAATTCTAAATTCATATATTATTATAATAGAAAAATTTTTTTAAAATAATGAAAAATAAAATCAAATATTGTTACTTTTTTTAATTTCTTAATTTTTCTTTTTTTTACATTAAAATGTTCTATATAAAATTCACGAGGTTGATGTATTTTTGTATTATTAACTAATGATCTTATTATTTTTGGTTTATTATTTATTATTTCTAATATTTGTGGTGTTCTAGATAAAAAATATTTATTTTCTAATTCTTCAAGTGATAAATTTAAATTTGCAATATCATTTTTTCGAGGTAAATAATGATAATCAAAACTTCTTGAAGAACCAACATCTACTTTATATATATAATTATCAGCTGAATTTAAATCATTATCACATTCCATAGTAATACCAAATACTATTCTTTTTTCTAAATCCACAATACCTCTATATTTAACATCATACCGTTTATCATTATCATTATTATCATTTAATTTTAAATAATCATTTTTATATTCATCAATTAAGGTTAATTTTTTTGGAATAAAACGTTTTTTATTATCATTAATTTCTTCTAATTTAGGTTCTAAAACTTCTTTAATATTATTTGATTTATTTTTATTAATATAACTAAAAGTTATATTATTTTTATTAGATATAGTTGAAGTACTTTGAACACAATGACCAATAATAATTCTTATAGTTTTTATATCATCAAAAAAATAATTATCACCTTTAATCATAGTTAATATTATTTTAACTTGATTACAAAATTCTTCATTATTATTAATTCTTTTATTTAATAAACTATACTCTCCAAAATCTCTTATCCATAATGGTGATTCTTCATTAGCTAAAAATGTTATTATTTTATCTATATTTGCATTATCTTTAAAATTAATTATATAGTTCATTTTATTATAATCATAAAAATTTAAATTATTCGCAGGACCGCCATGAACAAATAAATTATTATTTATTTTAAATAATATATACATACCATCTTCTAACATTAAATTATAACCTTCTTTACCATGCATAAAACATTCAACTCTATTATTATTTCTATAATAATTTTGTAGCTGCATTGTATTTGGAAATGAATATTTTTCAATAAAATCTTTATTTCCAATAATATTATTTATTTCATGATTACCAAACATTTTTATAATTCGACCACCATTTTCTTTTGCTTGTTTATTAATAGAATTTATAAATCTAAATATTTTTATTTCAATTTGTGGATATTCTTTTTGTCCAAGACTATTTTTATTTAAACTATCATCTCTATTAATATCTAAAAAATCACCTATTATTACTATATGTGTATTTCCACCAATCCATTTATAATTTAATGTATCAATGTATCCATTTTCTTCAATTGAAATATCAATATTTAATAAATTTTCTAAATCAGTATCTTCTATATCATTATTAAATGATTGTTTAATAATAACTTCTCCGCAGTCACGTAAAGCTATAATTAAACTATGAATATCACCATGTATGTCTGAAAAAGATAATATTCGCGTTTCATTTGTAATTATCAATTCAGAAATATTTGGATATTTAAACATTATAATATATAATATAAATGTTATTTTTAAAATAAATATTATTTAAATATATAATAGATGGTTTTATCATCAATACAAAAAGATATAATATTTCAATATAGAGATAAATCATATGTATGCTCCATATTATGTCAACAAACTACTGATTGGTATAATTTTTTAATATCAATAATAAATATACCATTAATTTTAATGAGTACAAGTCTGTCTATTATAAATTCATTAAATATTGATAATAATAATAATATGCGTATGACAAATATAGTTATTAATGCATCATTTGCATTAATATTAGCATTAATAAATAATTTTAATATTTCTGAGAAAAAAGCAAATTTTAGATCATTACATTTAAAATATATAAAATTAACACACTATATTGAAGATAAAATAACAAATGAAATAGATAACTGTACAAAAGAAGATATAAGAAACATAATTAATGATTATGATATATTAGGTGAGAATTTAGAGTATCCATATCCTGGGTTTATTAGAAAACGAGTTAAAAAAAGATTTTTTGGTAAAAAAACATTACCAAATATTTTAAATTGTGAAATGATATTTGTTAATAAAGATGATAGTATTTCTTTAGTTAAGTATTTAAATAATACAAATGATAGAAGAGTATCAATTATAATTGAAAAAAATGAAAATGAAAATAATAATAATAATATTAATCATAATATATCAACAAAATCATTATTTAGAAATAAAATAATTCAAAGAGAAAATTCAAATAGTAATAATATTGAAGATAAGTTATATAAAGATGATTATTATGAAAAATCAACATCACCTACATCAAGACCAAATATATCAAGACCAAATATATCACCTGCAGCAAGACCAAATATATCACTTGCAGCAAGACCAAATATATCACCTACAGTAAGACCAACAAAAAATTTTATTTCATCGAGATCATTATTTGGAACTAAAATGATTTCAAGAGAAGATAGAGAAGATAGAGAAGATAGAGAAGATAGAGAAGATAGAGAAGATAGAGAAGATAGAGAAGATAGAGAAGATAGAGAAGATAGAGAAGATAGAGAAGATAGTGAAGATAAAGAATATAACAATAATGATAAAAAAATATCAATATTAATTGAAAAAAAATTAGATCAATCACAAAAAGAAGTTTCTCCGATGGTAAGAAATAATATTTCACCAATGGCATTAGCGGATACATCAAATAATAAAGATTTCAGTCATCTTAAAAATATATAAGAAACAATATTAAACAATATAAAATAATAATAATAATTAATAATAATAAACAATGTGTGGAATATGGTTATCTATAAGTGATAGTGATTATTATCATGAATATAATAATATTAAAAAAAGAGGTCCTGATATGTCTATATATCAAAAAATAAAAAATGTTACAATTGGGTTTCATCGTTTAGCTATTTTGGAACCTAATTTTAATGCAATACAACCATATGTATATAATAATAAAATTTTAATTTGTAATGGTGAAATTTATAATTTTAAAGAATTAATTAAAGAATATGATTTAAAAATAAATAATAATGCGGATTGTTTAACAATCTTGCATTTATATGAAAAATTAAATTTTGATGAATTTTTCAATATTTTTAAAAAAAATAAAATAATTGGTGAATATGCTTTTATTATAATTGAATTTGATGAAAATCAAAACTTTAAAAAATTAGTAGCATCTAGAGATCATATTGGTGTAAGACCATTATATTATTATAAAGATGAAAATAACGATGAAATACGTTTTTCATCAGAAATAAAAGGTATGAGTAAGGCAAAAGAATTTCCACCAGGTAATTTTTTTATATATAATAGTGATAAATCAAATGAATTAATTGATTTTAAAACAATATATGAAACAAAACCAATTTATGATAAACCAGAAGAATATTATTTAGAGAGAATTAGAAATGCTGTTATTAATTCAGTAAAAAGAAGATTAATATCAGATAAACCATTATCATTTCTTTTATCAGGCGGAGTAGATAGTAGTATTATTGCAGCTGTAGCAACTAAATTATTAAATAAACCAATAAATACTTTTTGTTGTGGTATGGAAGATGGAACTGATTTAGAATATGCAAATAAAGTTGCTAAATTTATCAATTCTAATCATACACAAGTTATATTTACACCAGAAGAAGCATTATCAAGTATTAAAGATGTAATATGGATTACCGAAACATGGGATGTAACAACTATTAGAGCATCAGTAGGACAATATTTAGTATGTAAATATATTAGTGATAATTCAGATGCAAAAGTTGTATTAGTTGGTGAAGGTCCTGATGAAGTTTGTTCTTCATATATGTTTAATTATTATGCACCAAATGGTGAAGAATTACATAATGCTGCAAAAGAATATGTTGAAAAAATTCATTTGTTTGATGGGAGAAGGGCTGATAGGTGTATATCTTATTGTAGTATGGAAGGTAGAGTACCATATCTTGATCTTGAATTTATTGAAGCATATTGGGAAATTCCTGCTGAATGGAGACATCCAAAATATAAAGGTATTGAGAAATGGTGGCTTCGTAAAGCTTTTGATAATCAAGGATATCTTCCAGATGAAGTATTATGGAGAAAAAAAGATGCTTTTTCGGATGCTATAAGTTCAAAAAAGAAAAGATGGTATGAAATTATTCAAAATTCTTTAACAGATACTTTAAATAATGATAAAAATGAAGCTGAAAAAGAATATTATAAAGAAATATTTGTTGATTATTATGGAGAAGAAAATATAAAAGTATTACCGCATTATTGGCAACCTAAATGGATTGATAATAATAACAATTTTATTAATCCATCTGCTACTATTTTAGATGTATATGAAGAATAGAATAATTTATTTTTGTAATTGTGGTAAATAAAACATAGCAATAAATAATCCAATAAGATTTATAATTTGAATAAAATTAAAATAATATGTCAATAAACAAATATTTTCATATTTATATTCATCAAAATTTACTAGTACGTTTGTTAAGTTGATAACACTAATAATATAAACAACAAAGAAAATTAGGAATATAATTATTATACCATTATATTTTTTAAGTTGTAAAGAATATTTTTGTAATACGTATAAAATAAATATAATATAAAGAATTTGTAAATATGCAAAAACTAAATTTATTAAAACAATAATTCTTTTAGTTTCTGAATTATAAATTGATTTATATTTTTTACTTTTAAATATTATATCTATAAACATAACAAGTGTCACTATTCTTAAAAAATATAATATTAATATAAATATTAACATTCCGCTACTTAATTTATATGATTCTAGTTGCGAATCTGAATATGATTGTTGTTGTTGTTGTTGTTTTAGTTGCGATTGATTAGTTTCAAATATACACGGGCTAGTAGCACTTAATTGAGTATTTAAATCATAAGTCATAATTATTATATATTTAAATAAGAAATTTTTTAATAAAAAATTGAATTAAATAATATTAAATAATAATAGTATTTAATATTATTTAATATAATGGATATAACAATTAAACTATCAGAAGAAGTTATAACAAAATTAAATAATAAATATAGTAAAGAAGAAATAGAAATTATTGCTAAAAATTTATTATTAGATTGGTGTGATTATAAAACAAAAAATGATTATGAAACATATCAAATTAAAGAGTCAATACAACAGTTACAACAAGTTACAAAAGATGTTTTTGGTTTATCAAAAACATCTCAAAAAAGAGGTGAAATTAGTGAAAATATGATTTATACTATTTTTCAAAACGATTATCAAAATTATTCTTTTGAAAAAACAAATCATGTTCCACATTCAGCTGATGCAATTGTTACAACACATAATAATGATAAATTTTTATTAGAAATAAAAAATTATCAAAATGTTGTAGATCAAAAAGAAATAATTAAATTAAAATATGATATGGAATATACAAATATTAATTATGCATTATTAATCTCAATACAAAGTGGTATTGTAGGAAAAAAAACAATAGATATTGAAAAATTTATAATAAATAATAAAGAACAAACAATTGTTTATTGTTCATATATATTTGACGAACCTCATAAATTACATAGTTGTATAACATTATTAGAGTCTTTAATGAAGATAAAATTAGAAAATTATAATTATTTTAAAGATGAAATAATTGAAACTATTAAAGATATAACAGAAATTTATGATATTATTAAAAATCTAAATTCTCAGTACTTGATAGTAGAAAATAATATTAAAGAACAATTATCTAATTTTTATCTTATAATAAGAGATTATCAAATAAAAATAAAAGATAAAATTAATAAAATTAGTAAAAAAATAGACGATATGATATATATAAGTTCAGAAGAATTTATTGATAATTTCAATGAAAGTGAATGTATTTTACAAGTTAATAAGATTAATGATTTAATTATAGCTAATAATTTAAAAATTATAAAAAAAGATGATTCTTCATGGATTATATTTATATTAATATTTAATGATAATAAAAATATTGGAGAGATAAAGAAATTTAAATCTAAAATTGAAGTATCATTATACAATCCAAATATATGTCTAAAATTTTTATCAAAAGATAAATCTGATGAAAATTATACTTTATTGAATAGTATTATTAAACAAATTATTATATAATTTTAAAATATTATATATATATATATATAAATGGAAGAAAAAGACAAAGTTAATGTATATTTTGTAAGACACGCAACATCATGTTCAAATGATGTTACAGTTGTTGATTCAATTGGGAATAGTAAAATGAGCCATACACCATTAACATATAAAGGTATTCAAGAAGCAATTAATCTAGGTATAAATAATAAAATAATAGATCAAGATTTTGATACATATTATTGTTCTCCAAGTTTAAGAACAATAATGACTGCTTGTTTAGCATTAAGAAGTAAAAGTCGTAAAAAAAAAATAACATTATTTTTAAACCCATATTTAATTGAAAAACAAAATATGGCAAACAGATTAGATCCAAAAAATCCAACTAGTAAAGATATACATGATCGACAAAATGCTGTTGTTCCAAAACAAAATTTGATGAATATGATTAATTATATAAAATTATGGTTTGATCAAAAATATTTTGACAATTATATAGATTATGAATTTGTTTATTTAATGTATGATTTAATCTTATTATTATTACATCACAATACACTTACAGAAATTTTTATGCCACTTATTAAGAATTTATTAGATAAAAATGAAAAAAATAAAAAAAATAAGTTAAATGGATTAATATTATTAATAAATACCAACATAGATAAAGATAAAATTTTACAATATATAAATAGAAAAGGTTTTATATATCAAGAATATCATAATCAATATGATATTTACACAAATATATTATTTTTTATTGATAATCTTAAATTAATTGAAGATAATAATAAATATATTGTAGATGATTCAAAATTTAAGACATATGAAGAACTAAACACTGGACAAATAAGTATTAAAAAAATAATAGAGCAATTAAAATTATTAACACAAGACAATTTGTTTATGAATAATATTGAAATTGATTATTCATATAAAGATAATCAAGAACATAATGCTAATATACAAAAATTCATTACTAATGAAATTTTCCCATTAAAAGAATCTGTAAAAAACCATAATATTTTATGTTTTTCTCATGGATCAACATTACTTAATCATTTTGGTTATAGTGAAGATGATAAACTAAAAAATACTGAAATAATACATTATAATTTAAATAGTGGAGTTAAAAAAAGACATTTTAATAATAATATAATTATTGATGAAGAATTAAAAGATATAGATTTTTGTGGTGATATAAAACCACAAATTTTAAAAACATTACTATCACCATTTGTATCAACTGAATCAATTGAAAATAGAATGTTTAAAGTAATTGATAATTATTTTCAAAACCCTAAATATAAAATAACTACTGATAATAATATTATTGAAGATTTTAAAGTAGATATTTTAAATGAATCAGCTGATATTGCTGCTAGAGAACTAGAAGCAAAAGCTATAGAAGTTGAAATTTTAAAAACAGAAGTAGATTCTATTGCTACTGTATTAAAAGATAAAAAAGCAAAAGAAGAAGAAGCTAGAGCAAAATTAAAAGAAGCTGAAGCAAAAGCAAAAGAAGCTAGAAAAAATTTTGAAGCAGTAAAAGCAAATAAAAAAGCAAATTCTAGTTTAACATATCAAAATGCTGAAAAAGTTTGTTATGATTCTTTCGAAGCTCTTCTTTCAATAAATAGAGAATATGAAGCTTCATCTGAAGCTTTAATTACAGCTTCGAAAGATTTTAATGCTATAGTATTAGAAGCAATTAAAGCAACAGACGAAGCTATAGATGCAGCAAAAAATGCTATTATTGAAGAAGAAGAAGTTAATCAAGAAGTTGATAATTTTATAGTGGTTAAACAAAAAGTTAATCCAGAAGTTAAACAACCAGTTAATCCAGAAGTTGATGATTTTGAACTGGTCGGAGGAGGACAATATAAAAATAAATATTTAAAATATAAACAAAAATATTTTAATTTAAAAAGAATTAAACAATTAAATTTTTAATATATAATTTTAAAATTATTATGTATTTACATAAAAAATAATAAATATATATATATATATATATGAGTAATTTAACACATACAGAAACTAATAATGTTGATATATATTTTGTAAGACATGCAGAATCATGTTCAAATGTCACTTCAAAGTTAAGTATAGGACAAATAAGCCATCCTCCATTAACATATAAAGGTATTCAACAAGCTATTAATTTAGGCATAAATAATAAAATAATAGATCAAGATTTTGATGCATATTATTGTTCTCCAAGTTTAAGAACAATAATGACTGCTTGTTTAGCATTAAGACAAAAAGCAAATACACGTGATCCAAGTAATCCTATAAAAATACATTTAAATCCATATTTAATTGAAAAACGAAATATTACAGGTAGGTTTGATCGGCAAAATAGTATTGTTCCAATTGAAAATTTAAAAAAAATGATTAAATATGTAAAATTATGGTTTAAAGAACATTATTTTAAGCATAATATTGATTATGAGTTTGTTAATATAATATATGATTTAGTTTTATTATTATATTATAAAAATAATCTTAATAATTATAATGAAATTATTATAGATTTATTAGTAGGAATTAAAATATCCAAAAAAGAATTATTAAAAAAATTAATAAATATGTTAGAAAAAGAAAAATATATTGAACCAATACAAAAATTTGGTATTATAAATACACAAAATGGAAATGATATAAACGATATTTACAATAATATTATATTATTTATTGTATATCGTGAATATTTAGAAAATTTAATAATATATCAAGAACAAAACTCTAATAAAAAAATAAATTATGAAATAATAATTCAACAATTACAATTTTTTTATGATGAAAAATTTTTTATGAATAATATTGAAATTATATATGATGATTATGATAAAGTTGAAGGTCATAATCCTAATATATTAAAATTTATTGAAGATAAAATATATAATCAGAATATAGATAAAAAAGACTATAAAATTTTATGTTTTTCTCATGGTGCAATATTAAAAAAGGAATTTAAATTAAATTCAAAATTAAAAAATACTGAAATATTGCATTATAATTTAATTAGTGGAGTTATAAATAGAATATTTAATAATAATATATTTATAAATAAAGATGTAGAACTAAATATGGATGATATTTGTGGTAGTTTACATACTCCAAAACATAAAATGTTTAAAGTAATTGATAACTACTTTTCAAATAATGAATATATAATAAGTAAAGATGATAATATTGATCAAAATTTTAAAGTAATTGAAAAAGAAGATGTTCTTACTGGTGGTAATATATATAAACATAAATATTTAAAATATAAGCATAAATATTTAAAATATAAACAATATTTAAAATAAGATTATTAAACAGTTTTTTCTTTTATTTTAGAAATATCTCTACTTATAATAAATCCTAGTATTGGTATATATATAAACCATTGTATACATGATAAAACAATAATATATTCAGATAATCTTTTATAATTTCCATTTTCGAAACCACTATATAAAGTATCAAATCCAATTATATTTCCAGCAAAAAAATTAAAAATACAAGAAAACCACAAAATAGTAAAATATGTATATTTTGCATAAGTTTTAGAACTAAAATATATAATCCAAATAATACAAAGTAAAAATAAAATTATTGTACAAATAGTCAAACCCAATACAAATTTATAAAAACCAATAAAAAAATAGGTTTCATATTTTTCAATATATATAGAACACAGAGCACATAAACAAATTAGATATATTAAAGGTATAAATAATAATACTACTAATATACTATTATATTTTTTATTATCATCATTATTTGAAAAAGATAATTTTTTTACTCTCATGTTAAAAAACTTTGTAGTAGTTACAGGTACAGGTACATGTGTATGTGTAGATGTATCCGGATGTTGTTGATTATGTTGTTGATGTAAATTTTGTTCTGGATATTCTGGATATTCTGGATGTACTCGATTACTTGACATTAAATAATATACTATAATTATATATAGAAATTAAAAGAATTATTATAATATATGTTAAAATATATATTATAAATTTTTTAATCTATCAAAATGATTATCAATAAGTTCTTTTAATTTTTGTATTTTATTAGGTTCATTTTTTAAATATAATAATGTCAATTGTAGTCTGTATTTTTTATATTCTTTTTTATATTCTTTTTCAATTATATCATGATAATCTTTCATAATATCTTCCAATTCACCAATTAATTTTGTTCGAAAAACAAGTTTTCCTTCTTCTCTATATTCCTCTATACCTAGATCATCATATTTATACCATTTATTATTACATTTATAATAACATATATAATGTTTTGCATCATATGCAATAATAGAATGTAAAAATAAATTATTTAACTCTTTTAATTTATAATTTTTAAGATCTGAATATTTTTCCATATTATGTATAAAATGAATAAAATTTATATTTTTATATTCAGGTAAATTTATATTTTCATTTGTAAAATAATTTCTCAACTGATTATAATTATTATTTATATAATCATCATATTTCCATGAATAACATGTTATATTATTAGAAGAATTTGTATCAAATATATAATAAAATAAATATTTCAATAAATCCATTGAATTATTTGATTTACAAAAATCATCATAAAAACTATTATCATTTGGATTTATTTTATTTGAAGTTTGTATTAATTTTAAATGTTCATTTAATAATTTTCTAATATTATTATTTGTTTCATGTATATATGGTTCTGTAACTAAATACTGAAAAGATTTATTTGTATTATGTATTAAATCTGTTTTATCTGAATTTAAATAATTATATTTATTTTTTATTTTATCAATTATTTTTGTTCCTAAATTTATTTCTTCTAAAGATTTATTTATAACATAATTTAATTTTAAGTTTGTTACAAAATTTTTAATTAAAGAACTACTATTATGAAAAAGTGCAACAAATAAAGAATCTATCCAACAACTATCATTATTAAATTTAAAATACTTTTTTAAACATTTATCCATAACATATATATATATATATTAAAATATATATATATTAAAATATTTAAAGATAAAAATATAATTATTATTAATATCTTTAGGGATGTCTGAAAAAAAAAAAATCGCGATAGGTATTGATCTTGGAACAGTTAATAGCTGTGTATGTGTTTTTAGAAATGGTAATGTAGAAATTATTGCTAATGAACAAGGAAATCGAACAACTCCTTCAATTGTTGCATTTAATGAAACAGAACGTTTAATTGGAGATCCAGCGCGTAATCAATCAACTAGTAATTCAAAAAATACAGTATATGATGCTAAGCGTCTTATTGGTAGAAAATTTACTGACGAAGTAGTAAAAAAAGAACTTGTTAATTTATCATATAATGTAGTTAAAAGTAAAGATGATAAACCACTTATTGAAGTAGAATATAAAGGTGAGAATAAAACATATTCGCCTGAAGAGATTTCATCGATGATTCTTTCAAAAATGAAAGAAATTGCTGAAGCATATATTGGATATGATGTTAAACAAGCTGTTATTACTGTACCAGCTTATTTTAATGATTCTCAACGTCAAGCAACTAAAGATGCTGGTGTTATTGCAGGACTAGAAATTCTTCGTATTATCAATGAACCAACTGCTGCAGCTATTGCCTATGGTCTTGATAAGAAAAGTAGTAAAGAACAAAAGATTTTAATTTTTGACATGGGTGGTGGAACACATGATGTTTCACTTCTTGCTATTGAAGATGGAGTATTTGAAGTTTTGGCTACTTCTGGAAATACTCATCTTGGTGGAAGTGATTATGATAATCGTATTCTTGAATATTGTAAACAAGAAATTAAGAAAAAACATAAAGTAGATATTAATGGTAATGCTAAAGCACTTCGTAGATTGAAAACAGCATGTGAATCAGCGAAAAAGATTCTTTCTTCTTCAATGACTACTACTATTGAAGTAGATTCTCTAGTAGATGGTGTTGATTTGAGTATTAATATTACTAGAGCTAAATTTGAAGAACTATGTATTGATCTATTTAAATCTGGTATTGATCCTGTTGATAAAGTTCTTAGAGATGCTAAGATTAGTAAAGGTGATGTAGATGAGATTGTTCTAGTTGGAGGATCAACTCGTATTCCTAAAGTACAACAGCTTCTAAGTGATTATTTTAATGGTAAAGAGCTTAATAAGAGTATTAATCCAGACGAAGCAGTAGCTTATGGAGCTGCTATTCAGGCAGCTATTCTTATTGGTGATACATCAGAAATTATTTCTGATCTAGTTCTTCTTGATGTATGCCCTCTAAGCCTTGGTATTGAAACTGCTGGAGCAGTAATGACTGTTCTTGTTCCACGTGGTACAACTATTCCTACTAGTAAAGAACAAACTTTTAGTACTTATTCAGATAATCAACCTGGTGTTACTATTCAATTGTTTGAAGGTGAAAGATCATTGACTAAAGATAATAATCAGCTTGGAAAATTTGAGCTTTCAGGAATTCCTCCTGCTCCAAGAGGAGTACCGCAAATTAAAGTTAAAATTGAGATTGATGCTAATGGTATTGTGCAAGTATCTGCTCTAGAATCATCATCAGGAAAATCAAATAAGATTGTTATTACAAATGACAAGGGTCGTCTTAGTAAAGATGATATTGAACGTATGATTAGTGAAGCTGAAAAATTTAAGGATGAAGATGAGCAAAATAAGAAAAAATTAGAAGCTAAAAATGAATTAGAAAATTATGTATATAATACAAGAAATAGTCTTAAAGAAGCAAAAGATGATCAATATTGGAAAGAAGCTGAATCTACTGTAGAAGAAGCTATTGTATGGCTTAATGAACATAATGAAGAAACTGCTGAAACATATACTAATAAAATGAAAGAAGTTGAAGAAAAAGTCAAACCAATTATTATGAAAATGTATGAAGCTGGTGCAGGTGGTGCAGGTGGTGCAGGTGGTGCTGGTGGTGCTGTTCCAGGAGCTGGTCCTGGTATGGGTATGCCTGGTATGGGAATGCCTGGTATGGGTATGCCTGGTATGGGTATGCCTGGTATGGGAATGCCTGGTATGGGTGATTTTTCACCAGAACAAATGCAAGAAGCGATGAATAATCCACAATTTCAGGAAATGATGAATAATCCTGATATGATGGATAAAATGAAAAATATGATGGGCGGAATGGGTGGGATGGATAATGGCCCGACAGGACCTTCAATTAATGAAGTAGATTAGTAGATTAGTAGATTAGTAGATTAGTAGATTAGTAGATTAGTAGATTAGTAGATTAGTAGATTAGTAGATTAGTAGATTAGTAGATTAGTAGATTAGTAGATTAGTAGATTAGTAGATTAGTATTATATATATTTTTTTATTTATGGTTATAAATAAAAAAAATATTAATTTAAATTTGTTTTATATTTAATTATATTATTTAAATATAAAAATATAATTAAAAATAGTAATAGTACACATCCAATTACTACTCCTGCAATAATTTCAGTAGATAAAAAATACGAGTTAGTATTATCAGTATTATCAGTATTATCAGTATTATCAGTATTGTTAGTATTGTTAGTTTTATCTCCATTTAATTTACTATTTGGATCTGCATTATTACATTTTTCACCAGATTCACATTTATAAGAAATGCAACATTTATTATCTGGACATTTTTTTATTTTTTCACTCATTAAATCAATTCCACAAGAATCATCAGTTGATTTTTCAAATTTATTACTATCAATATATTTATAATGAATTTTTTTAATAAATTCATCTTCAAAATCATTAACATCTGTATAATTACTATACACATTTCTATTTGTGATAGCTTTTGGAGATTTTGAAGTACTTATTGAAATACAACTTTCTTTGTCATAACCACATGTATCTTTAATAGAACAACATTGTCTATTTGGACATTTAGTATTATTATTATCTAAACCACATTTTCCATCTGTTGATATTGGATAATTACAAGGAATTTTTAGAGGATTTCTTGATACATCATCACCATCAAATTTACTTATATCTATTTTTATTTCATACGGATTACCTCCATATCCATATGGATAGCATTCTATATTTTCACAAAAACCAGATAAATTACAAAATTTATTAGGAGGACATTTATAAGCTTTATTATCTTCAATTACAACCCCACATTTATGATTTATTGATGGATAAATTATATTACTATCATATATTTCTTTATATTTATTTTTTTCAGACATATATAATATAAAACTATAATATATATTATATATAATATAGTTTTATAATAGAAATTGATATTAATCTGTTTGAATATTATACTAATTGATATAATATTCAAACTATGAATTACAATAATATATATGATCATTTTGCTTTACATTTTAATGAAACAAGAAAAGCAATATGGTCTAATGTAGCTAAGTTTTTAGATAATATTCCTAAATATAGTCTTATTGCTGATATTGGTTGTGGTAATGGTAAGTATACTCGTTATAGACAAGATATATTTGTTATTGCGAATGATATTTGTGTTCCACTTTTAGATACAATTGAAAAAAGTTATTCATATGATTGTTGTGTTGCGAATGGATTGTATTTGCCATATAAGACTAAAAGTTTTCAATATGCTATTTCTATAGCTGTTTTGCATCATATAAGTGATTATGAGAGTCGTTTAAAATTTATTAAAAATATAATTAATATATTAGAACCAGGAGGTAAGCTATTATTTACTGTATGGGCACAAGAGCAAACTATTAAAAAGAAATGGATTAATAAAGGTAATGGTGATTATCTTATTCCATGGTTAGATAAATATACTAAACAAACATTTTATAGGTTTTATCATCTTTTTTCATATGATGAAATAAAACAATTTGTAAATGCTTTAGAAAATGTAATTGTTTGTGATATAGTATTTGAAAAAGATAATTGGTGTGTTGAACTGCAGTTAGTCAGTTAAATACAATCATAATAACAATGAGATAAACATGGACCTTTACAATTACATTTTTTTTCATTTTCATAAATTTCATCAATTTCATAAATTTCATCATTGTGATTACAATATTGAACTTTTATATGATATAATATTATTCCTAAAATAATACCAATCATAATAAATAATAAATAATTTCTATTTCTTGAATAACAATGAGGTAAGCATGGACCTTGACATTTAGCACTGTACATTATAATATATAATATAATATATATTATAATAAATTAAAAATTTATTTTATTATAAACTTTGTAATAACACCAAAATGATCGGAAGGAAATATATTAATAGTTTTTTTATTATTATATTTAATTTTATGATGATCATCAGAAACAAAATTTTTAATAAATAATTTTGTCATTTTATTATCTAAAGGTATTGATTTTTTACCAACTATTTTACTAAAAAATGGATATATATTATTACTTTTATATTTATATAAAATACCATCATATCTAACTTTTTTTTCTTGAAATTTTAAATTCCATCTCATAGTATTAATATCTGTATTTTCTGTAAATCCATCTTTTTTATTTAAATCTGTCCAAGAATCTTTAAAATAATCTTTAATTTCATTATATTCTAACCATTCATCACCACCATCTAAATGAAAATTAAAATCACCACAAATTATTACTGGTTTCGTATCTTTATCAATTAATTCTTTTATTCTTTTCAGTTGATCAATTCTACATCTTGTATAATGAAACCAATAATATTCTTGTCCTGGTGATTTTTTAGATCCAGCTTGTAAATATACATTATATAATACAAAATTACTAAACTCTGTTCTTAATAATGAATTATTATATTTTAAATTTCCATCTAATCCATATACTTGATAATTTAACACTGGATATTTTGAAAATGTTATAGTTTCTACTTCTCTATTTCTTTCTAATATTTCATCAAAAAAATAGTCTGTTTCATATTGATATTTATATATTAAAGATAATCTTTTTTTTAATATTCGTAATGATATTAAAGATACTTCTTGAAAACAAATAATATCAGGATTATTTTTTATAATAATATCGGCAATTAAATTAATTCTTATTTTCATTAATTTTAATATAAAATCATTTTTTGGAGGTAATCCCCAAATATTATATGTCATTATAGACAGCATTAATATTTTTGATAAATTATTTGATATATCAAACTTTTTTTCTTTATTTAATATTATATTATTACATCTTCTATGTAAATTATCTGTATAATATCCATATTTAGAACCTTTATTTATATTATCTACTGTTAATATTGGTATTACACCATCGATATTAACATTATCACAATCTTCTAATCTTTTTTTACATAAACCAAATGAATTAGAATCTTTACCGCAAAAATAAGGATATTCATTTGGACAATAAAAAGGATACAATGATTTCAAATTATTATTTAATGCATTATATTCATTTAATGAAAAATATACATTATGATTTAAATGAATCATAATTATATGCTTAATAATAAAAATTATTCTTTATATAATTATGATTATCTTATTAATAAATAATTAAAAAAATTAATTATTAATAATTAATAAAAAAAAGATAATTAAATTATCTTTTAAGCTGGTTATATTGATCAATATAAATTATTATATATTTGAGGATAACAATATTAATTTTATTTCTTTAAATATATTTTTTAAGATTTAAATTGAATTAAAACTTGTCCTAATCTAAATTTTGAATTATTATCATTTATATTACTTGAATTGCATATTGTAGTAAAACATAATCCGATTATATTTTTTACTTCTGATCTACTAAACCATGGTGAAGAAATAGTTTTATAACCTTTTGATCCATTTGGATCATTAGTAACAATATCAAATGTATTACCAATATTTGTCCAAGTTGCAGTAGTAATACATGTTTTAATTTGTGCTCTTGCTATAGTTCCAGTTGTACCATACATAGTAGTACCTCTGAATATTAATCGTGCATAATTCCAAGTAGCATTTTCACCACTATTATCGCTAAAAAGAAAATTGGTTGAATCGTCAAACATCATATTACCAGGATTACCTGGTTCAATATTTAAACTATAAACTACATTTATAAGTATATCAGAAAAATCTGTTTTTAATATTATACTTGGTCCAACAGTACCTATATTAATTAATTGATTAATTGGGCTATAAGATGCAATATAATTTGCATATGATATTGTATTAGCAGGATTAATATCCTCTGGCCAAACAATAATATCAATAATATCAGATGAAGTAATAGGTATTGTTAAATTATTTATTGTTGTGCGGATTATTGTATTATTATTTGATGTATTATATATAGTAGTTGTTAAATAATCATAATTGGAACTATTAATATAAACTAATTTTTTTCCATTATAATAAACTTCAACATTTTTAGTATTTATAGTAACTAAATTAGTTACTATTATATCATATACATTTTGGCTTGCAGTTGATTTAAAAGATTGACGAATAGCATCAAAAGCTCCAATTTTGATACCATTTTTATATAAAAAATTAGATATATTTATATTTCCTGAAATATCTAATTGTGTTTGTGGTATTGTAACACCGATACCTATATTTTTATTGTTTGATATTCTCATTATCTCTGAATAAGAAGTTGAAAGAGACAATTTAGTATTATTGGTTATACCAAAAATTATATCAGAATTATTTGAACTTGCTATTATTGGTATATTATTATTTAATTTTAAGAATCCTAATCTTGAGTTATCATTATTATCTATTGATATTATACCACTATTTGTATCAAAATATCCTGATCCATTAATATGTAAATTATAACTTGGATCAGTTATTCCAACTCCTAATTTATTATTTTTCCAAATTAAATTATTTGGTTGAATTATTGCACTTGTTCCATTGCCAACTAAAACTGAATTAATTGATAATGATTGACTACCAGTACCACCGTAATTTACTAATAATGTACCTGAATTTATATTTGTTGAATTAAGATTACTTAAACTAGATCCAGAGCCTGAAAACAAATTTGCAACAACTGTACCTATATTTGAAACATAAAAATTAGTTGAATTAGAATTTATAATTTTTCCTGTTCCGGATTGATATAATTGTAAAATATTAGTTGTATTAGATCCTGATATATCTATTATAGCATTCGGATCAATAACACCAAATCCTGCATAGCCATCTTTATTAATTTTAATAACACTATTATTTGAACTTTTTATATCAATAATTGGTTGTGATCCAATTTGATTTACAATTAATGCTGGACCTGTGCCATCATTTGTAATAACTAATTGTTCTGTTGTTTGAACATTTGTATCAACTACAGTTCTCATGCCATTTACTATTAAATCACCTTCTATTCTTGTATTACCTATAACATGTAATTTGTATTCTGAATTAGGTAATAAAGTACCAATACCAATATTATTTTTACTTGAATCTATGTAAATTGTATTAAGATTAATATTAATATTTCCACCTGGATCAATTTTTATTCTTTCAATGCCATTTGTTGAAAATCCTAAAGTATTTTGTGAAGGATGATATATACCTGTTATTGTATCATTATACCAACTATATGATGGAGTACTTGAAGAATCAGATGTACCATAAAATTGTTTAGAAGTTCTAATGTTACCACTGATATCTAAATTATAATTTGGTGTTGTTCCAATTCCTACATTTCCAATAGCATCAATTCTAAATCTTTCAATATTAGCAGTAGAAATAATTACGTTATTTGTATTAACTGTTGATATACTAGAAGAAAAATTATTTGTGAAAGTATAACTATTACTTGTTATTATACCTCTTATATCTATTTTTTGCAATGGCAATGTTGTACCTATACCTATATTATTTGAAGTATCTATGCATATAGCAGGTATATTTGTTTCAGAACCGTTCTGAATAAATAATTTTCTATTTCCAATTGTTCTAAAAACAGCATCACCAACAGATGTTAAAGAACTATATTCGCCTATATTTTTTGCCAAAGCAATTTCTATATTTGAAGAATTAATAATACTCATAATTATATATTATAACATTTAGAATATTTATATTTGTATTTGTTCTTGATAATTAAAATTATAAATATAATATAATATTATATAATATATTATATAATAATATATTATATAATAATGACAGATGTTGATGTATATATGCATAATTTAGAAGAGCTTAAAAATTATCTTTCCAAAGCAGAATTAAAAATAACAAAAGAAACAAGAGCAGCATTAAAAGCATTAACAAGTGAAAGTGAAAGTAAAAAAAAAATATCAGAGTTAAAAACTGCTATTACAAAAACTGATTTTGGTAGGGAACTAATAAAAAAAACAAAAAGTGTAGCCACATATTCAATAATATTTATTTGTTTATTATGTATGATAATTGGTGCTCTGTCGTACTTTTTATATTTATGTAATAATAAAAGTGGAAGTAGCAGTGCAAGTAGTAGTGGTAGTGGTGGCGTTAATAGTCGTATTACATATAGTAGTAATAATAGATGGTTAGCAAGTGATAAAAATCATGCATTCAGTATAAGAGCAATAGATCTAAATAATAATTTAAGAACTATTGATGATGAAATTTGTTTACAACCTGATTTATCTAATAATTTAATTTTACAAACAAACTGCGATGATGATAATTTACGATTTATTGCTAGACCAGAAGGTCAATTACAAAAATTTAAATCAAAAAGTGATAAATCAGGTAATGAATATTGTCTTAAACCTGTTAATAATGATAAAAAAACAACAAGTGATCTATTTTATACAAATAATTGTAATGATAATGTTCCAGGAGACGATAATAAGAGTTTAAGATTTACTTATGAATCAGATGGAAAAATTAGACACACAAAATCTGATAGATGTATATATGCAAAACTTACAGGTTTACCACAAAAAGTAATATTAGATAAATGCGAATATGGAACTAAATTTGAATTAATATAAATATTAAAAAATAGAATAAATTTCTTATCTTAATATTATATAATGTATGAATATTATGTTCCACGATTACCTCCACCAGGAACTATTTCAACTTCTGGCAAAGGAGTTGATAAAGCAGATAATGAAGAAAATAATTTAATTCGTGCTGCTATAATTACTGTAGTAACTGTAGTATTTGTATTTATAGTAATTATAATAGCATATAATACACGTATTAATTATCAAGAAAGAGTAAGAAAAAATTTCTTGATAAAAAATTTTAAAACTATAAATCCTGATATAAATATACCAGATACAGAAGTAAAACAAATAATAAAACATATTAAATTTTTACCTGTTGGAACTACAAAATTACCTAGTTATAGTTATTGTTTATATAATAAAAAAAATACAATTGATAATTGTCATATTGCATATGGTAAAGGATAATTAAAAATTATATTTATTTATTAGTTTTTAATTTATTATTTTTATATTCAAGTTCTTTTTGTTTTGTTTCTTCTTGTTTCAATTGCAATTGTATATTTAGTTCTATTTCTTTTTGTTTTGTTTCTTCTTGTTTAATTAACAATTGTAATTCTAATTCTTTAATTTTATTTTGATTTTGATTTAAAAAATAATTTTTTAATTCATTATTTAAGTCTTCATCAGATGATGAAGAATTGTTATCTATAAAATCATCATCATTATCATTATTTATATCATTATTTATATCTAAATTTACATTTACATTTACATTTACATCATCACAATTGTCATCGTCGTCATCCTCATCCTCATCCTCATCCTCATTGTCATCGTCATTGTCATTTGCTGTATCATTGTCATGGTCATGGTCATGGTCATGGTCATTATCATTATCATCATTTGCTGTTTCATTGACATCAATATCAACATCACAGTTTGTTAATTCAGACAATTCTGATTTTAAATCCATATTTATATAATTAATATAATTAACTGTTTTTTTAAATTATTTATAAACTTTTAATTCTATGATAATTATATAAATTTAATACTAATTGAATATCAGGATATTTATATCTTTTCAATAAATATTCAAAATCTTGATTTATATTATCATATATTATATGTTTTCGATGCGTCATCATATTTTGTTTTAGTAATATATTATTTGATTGATTTGATAATAGTTCAAATTGTTTCATTAACATATTATAAATATATTTTTGTATAATATCTTTTCTTGTAATAGATTTTTGTAAATTATTAAAAGTAACTGTTACGTACCATTTTGTATTAGTTATATTTATAGGTAATAAATTAATATTTAAAATAATATTATCAAAATCTAATCTATTTTTTTCTCTATAGCTTTTAGAGCTTTTAAACCACAATGTAGAAGGATATTTATAATGTAAATAATTTTCTGATAATTTTATATTTGATTTTAAATTTGTTAACATATTATAATTGAATGATATACCAACATTATTAAAATTAAATCTATAATTATTAACATCACTTGCTTGTAAATTTATATCATATCCAATAGGATTATAATAATTATTTACATCCATAAAATGTGTTAAACAATCTGTTATATATGAATTTGTATCAAATTCCATATATAAAGTTTCATAATTTTTATTATATAATGGTATTTTAGGTGGTAAAATATCTATTGGATCATAACTCCACCATAACTTATTTTGATAAATAGTCGTAACGCCAAATTTATCATAGTAATTATACTGTAATTTATGATTTGGACATATTAAATTACCATTTTTTGAAATTTCACCATTGCTTAATGTAGCACCCATATGCTTACAAATATTTATTGTTGAATAAGTATTATTTTTATTATCAAACCATGTTACCAATGGTAACTCGCCAATATTAAATTTATATGGTTTTGTTCTATCTATATTTTTTTCAAATCCTACACAATACCATTCTCTAAAATTAGAAGGTAATGAAAAAGCATATACATAATAACTTATTAAGTTTAAAAATAAAAATAATTTAATCATTATTTCTATTTAATAATAATTTTTTAAATACATTTAAAAAATTATAAAAATAAAAATAATATTCCTGTTGGGAATTGAACCCAATCTAAAGGTTCATAAGACCTTTGTGCTAACCGGTACACTACAGGAACAAGTTATATATAAATAAAAAATAATATTCCTGTTGGGAATTGAACCCAATCTAAAGGTTCATAAGACCTTTGTGCTAACCGGTACACTACAGGAACAGTGATATATATAAATAAAAAATAATATTCCTGTTGGGAATTGAACCCAATCTAAAGGTTCATAAGACCTTTGTGCTAACCGGTACACTACAGGAACAGTGATATATATAAACTATATATCTTTTTTTATTTTTTTTTATTATAAAAATTGCAACAATTATTTAATAATTCATTTTGTTTCATAATATATATATATTATATATCTTTAAGTATTTTTATAAAAAAATTGAATAAAAAATAAGTTATTGATAATGATATAAACAATTGATAATAATAATGATTATTAACAGTATAATATTGTTAACAATAAATTGTGTATATTACATGAAATATTTTCCGAGTTCAAAACTAATATTAAAAAACAACATATTATTACCGATATTATATAATGACAAATGTTCTCAAATATCAATTGAGCATATTTATCCAAAATGTTTTTTAAATAAAGAGCATTATTATGATTTTCATAATACTTTTAGAGCTTGTAAAAGTATAAATAATATTAGATCTAATTATATGTTTTCTGATACTAAAAATATTACATGGATAAATATCAATTTTGGTAATTATATTTCTCATAAACATAAATTATTTAAACCAAGAGATCAAGATAAAGGTATTATAGCAAGAGCTATATTATATATGAATTATAAATATAAGTATAAAATACTTATGGATAAACAAATATTATATAATTGGTGTTTAAAATATGAACCAAGTATTAAAGAACAATTGCATAATTTAAATGGATATAAAATTCAAGGTAATTATAATATATTTATTAGTAAATTTTATGATAAAAATTATTATAAATTATTGGATTCTTGTCTTTTTTTATAAAATTATATATATATAAAATTATATATATATATAATTATAAGAATGAAATTAGCTATAACTGGAAAAATGGGATGTGGAAAAACAAGTATTGCAAAATATTTAGTTGAAAAATATAATTTTACTAAATTTAGTTTTGCTGATGATGTAAAATTATATGCAACAGAAATCTTTGATATAAATATAAATATGAAAATAAAAGATCGAAAATTACTTCAACAATTTGCTACTAAAATGAAAGAAATAGATGAAAATATTTGGATTAAGAGATTAGATAATAAAATTAAAGATATTAGTGATAATATAATTATTGACGATTTAAGATATCCAAATGAAGAATTATATTTAATATCTAACGGGTTTAAGATATTAAAATTAGATATAGATACTGAACTACAAAATAATAGATTAAAAAATACATATATTAATGATTTTGATATACATATTGAATGTAAAAAACATGATTCAGAAAAACATACACAATCTTTTTATCATGATTTTTATTATTTAATTAATACAAATACTGAAAAAAATATATATAAATATATTGATAATTTAATAAATAAATATTAATTTATAAATAACTAATATATTAAGAAATATATTCTTAATATATTAATACGCTTCTGGCAGGACTTGAACCTACGACACATCGGTTAACAGCCGATTGCTCTAACCAACTGAGCTACAGAAGCATTTATTATTACAATATTTAATTATAATATATATTATATTATATCTTTAAGTTATTTAAAAAAAAAAAATAAAAAATAAATTAATATATATATATAAAATTTATATATATATATATATATATATATATATAATGAGTATAATAATTCTAGCATTATTATTTGCTTCATTTTTATTAACAATAGAATTATTATTAGGATATCAATTGATATGTCATTTATTTTACAATGATCAAGATATATATATTAGAACAATAAATTATCAGCCAATAAAAAATGAATTTTTTGTTTTGATTTTAGCATCAATTGGAATGGTACTATCATTACTATTTACGTTTGTAATATATTATAAATTTTCAAGTACCCCAGCATACAATGAAAGTGGTCAAGAACCGTCAAATAATTATATGGTTTACATAGCATTTACTGTTTTAATATTAGCTTCATTAGGTATTAATATTTGGTTAATAATGATATATAATCAAATTAATGCAGGTGAAAAAAATATTATAAAAATTAAAGATAAAGATAATGAAACATATGATTTACTACAAAAATTAATTCCAAGTTCAATTGGAGTATTTTTAATTCAATTTATGATAATATTATATTATATTATATCAATAAATCATAATCAAATTTAATATTATATTGACAAACAAAAAAATATATTAAGAATATATATTCTTAATATATTTTATTAAAATTGTTTAATATTTTTTAAGTTATAATGCGTGGACTACGTCGGCACTAATGAATCTAATGATATCATAATTGTATCTAGTTCTTTGGTCTTTTGAGCTATTAATGACGATAGGTTTGCATTTGTTAACAGATCGGTTGTATAAGATTTTAAATCATCTGTAAAATCTCCTATATTTGATTTTGTTAAATTATGATGTTTTGTACAATCCTCTACTAAAGCTTTTACAGCACCGAATACAATGCTGGGGGGTCTATTCATTTTTAAAAGTATAATATACTGTTTTATTTTAGCAAAAATATCTGCAGATGATTTATGAAGTCCTATGGGTGTTGTTCCAGTTGTAGTTGTTGTAACATGATGAACTCCTCCTGCTGCTGCTCTAGCTGTAGCAAGATCTTGTATTAGCTGATCTCGTACATTAATTAGGTCATCTCGTTCTTTAGTTATTCCAGCTAATGCTGGTGAAGATGTTTTTATACTTAGCATAGCAGCTGCTAAATCTGATTTAGCTTGTGCTAATTCTATGTTAGCTTGTGCTAAATCTTGTTGAGCTTTTAATAAATCTCCTTTATCATTTTTGATTAATGTCTCTATGTCTGTGCCAATTAAAGCTCCATCATTATATAATATTCTTAAATTATCATGCGTGATAATTGAATCTTTTACAATTTCATCTAAAATTGCTGGAGTTATCGTAAGTTTAGTTTTACTACCGTCATTAAAGGTTGCATCATTTCCTGCAATTATGGCTATCATTTCATCCATAGAATTAATTGGTACTACAGTACCTGATGGTTGACTAACAGTATTTAAATAAATATCACCCGGTATACATCCTTCATCATACATTCTTCTAATTTCTATCAAATGCTCTTTAGTATATGAACCACCATATAATGATGGATATGGGTATGAACCACCGACTTGTAATTGTAATTCATTTTTTAAATCTAAATATTTTAATTTATATTTTAAATACTTTTGTAAATTAGTATTCATTGATTTATATATATATATATATAATAAAAAAATTTTTTATAAATTAAAATTTAATTCTTAAATAAATATTTATTAAATATTTATTTATGTTTTTTTTATTTATATATAATAGATTTTTAAGGCTTCCCTATAATAGATTTTAAGACTTCCATATGTTTATCATATAATTTTTTTAAATTTTTTTTTTCATCATCTGTCAAATTAAATTGATCATCGCTAAGTCCATTATATTTTTGTGCTAATACATTTACATATGCTTGTAAAGTCCATTTTTTAACTTTTTTATCACCATCATCTATTTTTTGCCAGTTATCTTGTAACTGTTTTTCAATATCCATTTTAATATAATATAAATTAATATATATATATATATTATATATTAATTTATAATATATATTATAAATTAATGGAAAATAATAATTGGCACTGTAAAAAATGCAATAATTGGTTTGGTAATCACATAGATATTGATTATCATGAAAATAAAGAACATCCTAATTTTAATAATAAATATGTATTATCTTGGTATAAGCATAAATTTAAAGGATTATCTCCTTATGATTGAAAATGATTGAAAATGATTGAAAATGATTGAAAATGATTGAAAATGATTGAAAATGATTGAAAATGATTGAAAATTATTTTTTTCTATATATTTTTATAAAATAAGGAATAACATATTCTATAATTAATGATAAACAAAAAAATATTAAAGATACTGATGATAAAAAATATATATATTTATCATATTCATCGCATTTAACACTTAAATATTTATTATATTTTTCTTTAATTTTATTACTAATTATATAACTTGCAACCGATAAAATAATAGATATTATCCACATAATAGTTATTGATATTTCTATAATTTTATTGTAATTAGTATAAATAGAATATTTGAAAAAAAATAAAATTAATATTATTAAAGAATAAAGAATAGTAATTAGTGTAAAAATTATATTAGCTATAGCTAAATAATATATATATTTATAATCATTATATACTATTGTATCATCTAATTTAATATTATCATTTAATATATTATAATAATTAATTAATAATATAAAAGTCCATATTTTTATAGCTATAGCTAATACAATACAAATAAATAATAATAATATGTTTATTACTTTTATTATATCTTTATTTATATCAATATCTTTTTCTATATCTTTATTATTATTAAGATCTTTATTTATATTTATATCAAGATCTTTATTAAGATCTATATCTTTATTTATATCTTTATTTTTTGTAGTCATATACTTTTAATATATATATATATTTATAAGATTAAAAAAATTGAATTATTTATTGTTTATATTAATTAGATGTAAAAATTATATAAGATTATGTCAAAAAAAAGAAAAAGAGATTATTTAAATTGTCCTCTAACTGAAAAACTTATTAAATGTCCAGTTGTATTAGTTAGTGATGGATATTCTTATGAAAAAGAAGCACTTCATGAATGGTTAAAAACAAATAATATTAGTCCATTAACAGGAAAAATACTTGAAAATAAAGAATATATTAAAAATTTTACACTTGAAGAATTCATTAATGAAAAAAAATATGAATTTAATTGTCCAATTAGTTATAATCAAATGATAGATCCTGTATTAATTATTACAGGTCATACATTTGATAAAGTAAGTATAGAAAAACATTTTTTAAAAAAAAATACTAATCCTTTAACAAATGAATTACTAACAAATACAAGATTAATTTCTAATAATACTATAAGAAATCTTATTTATGATTATTTAGATAATCGAGGAAAGAAACGTAAAATATCAGAAATTATTGATTTTTTAATAAGAATTGATAATTTAGAAATATTAGATGTAATAAAAGAAATGTCAAGTACATATGAAAAAAATCATAATATGTATATGAAAATATGTAAAGTTGTTGAGAACTATATAGAAAAAAATAATAAAAATAAATTAAAGAATGATATAATTAATGCTGGATGTATTAAATATATTATGGATATAATTACATTTTATAATATAAATTATAGTGATTGTGAAAGTGAAACTTGTTTTTATGAATATTTTTACATTTGTGCATCTAATATACTATTATTACTCAGTAATACTAAAAAGTCATTATATGAAAACGAAATTATTAATGCAAATGGTATTAATGTTATAATATCAGCAATTGAGAATAACATCAATAATACAGCTATATTAGTTTCAATGTGTACAATATTATATAATTTGTCAAAGACATTTTCTAAAATTGTACAAAAAATTATTGATGAAAATGGTATTAATATTATTATGTGTATTATAACAAAATATGACAAACATATTGAATTATTACAATATGCAAATAATATACTTGGTAATCTTGCAAATACAGAAGATAATATGACAAAAATATCATCAACTGGAGCAATTGAAATAGTAATAAAAACTATAAATACACAAAAAATTAATAAAAAAAAACATAATAATATGAATAAAGTTATAAGGAGTGGATGTAGAGCTCTAAAAAAATTCATTGTATATGATAATATTAAAGTTAGTATTCCTGTAGATTGTATTAATAATGTAATAATACAAAATATATCAGATCCTTATGTATTAGTACATGCTTTACCTATTTTATTATCTCTTATAGAATTAACAGAAAATAAAATATTAAAAAATAAAGATACTTTTTTGACAATCATTAAAAAATATCTGAATAATAAAAGTAATAGTGTTCAAATTGTTTCAACTTCATTTTCAATATTATATTCAATTAATAAATATAATTCTTGTTTAGATAAAGATTATTCACACGTTGTATTAATACCTATAATAAATGCAATGAAACAATTTCAAAATGATGAAAATATACAATATATTGGAATTAATATAATACATTACCATGTTAAGCAAAAAAAAATCACAAATGATATTTTTGCAACAAGATATGATATATATGTGTTAATTACAGCTATTAATATATATATTAATAATACAGAAATAGTTAATGGTGCATTAAAAATACTAGATTTATTACTTGATGATAAAGATAATAAAATAATTATTAAAAGATTATTATTTATTAATAATTATAATGGTATTGGAATTATTAATATTATTAAAGTTTTAAATAATTTAGTATTAACAAGCAAAAATAATAATTTTGAAGACTTATTATTTGTTTGTATGTTAATAGAAAAGTTATGCAAATCATCAATATTATATGATAGAATTATTACTGCAGATGGATTAAAAGCAATTTTATTAATAATACAAAAATACAAAGATAATACAAAAATTAATGTTTTATTAGAACTATTTAATAAATTGTACAATAAAAATAGTTTATCAGATAATATGAATAAAAAAGAATTACAAATAATAGATATTAACACAATAATATATATAATGAAAAAGTATGAAAATGATGTTAGTGTTCAAATATCAGGTTATGAGATATTAACAAAATGGTATATGATATCGTCAGATAGATATAATCTATTTGTAGATTTAGGTATTTTTAATACAATTATAAAAGCAATAAAAACATATAAAAATAATGAAATATTACAAACTATAATATATGATATTCTTGCATTGTTTATTAGTAAAAGTAAAAGAGGGCAAGATAAAATTAAAAATGTTTTTGAAAAAGAAGGAATAACATTATTAATAAAAAAAATATGTGAAAACTCTAAAAACATATTAATGAGAAATAATGCTTGTAAACTGTTTGCATATTTATGCATCTTTAATGATAAAATTAAACAAGATTACTTTTTTGATAAAGGATTTATTGAATATGGTACAAGTGTATTACAAGAAAATGGTACAAGTGTATTACAAGAAAATGGTACAAGTGTATTACAAGAAAATGGTACAAGTGTATTACAAGAAAATGGTACAAGTGTATTACAAGAAAATGGTACAAGTGTATTACAAGAAAATGGTAATAATCATGCTTGTCATTTATTAGCAAATATTTCTTGGAATAATGAAAAAAATATAAATAAAATAGTTGAATATGAATGTATTAAAAATGTTTTAATTATAATGCAAAATAATATAAAAAAGAATATTCAAAAATGGCCTTTAATTCTACTTAATAATTTAATACAAAATGAAGATAATTGTTTGGAGTTTGCATTTGCAGGAGGAATACAAATTATAGTAAATATAATGAATGAAAATAAAGATTGTAAATATGTTCATTATATTTTAAAAATACTATCTCGAGTATCAAAAATAGAAAAATTAGTAACAACAATTATTACAACTAAAATTATTAATTGTTTATTAGAGTTTATAAAGACAAGTAAAATAAGTATTGTACATGAATATGTTTCTGAAATCATGATAAATCTAATTAAAAAAAAACATATTATTAGCGAATTAAAAGATCTTCAAGTAATAAAGTTACCTGAAGATTATTTAACTAAAGAAACATTAGATAGATATAATACTATTATAAGTATAATACTATTATAACTACACTTGAATTTATATAGTATTATTTTATAATAAAAAATTGAATTATTAAATGTTAATATTTATCATTGTTTTTAATACTAATGCAAATAATGACTGAAGAATTTAGCATTAATAAAAGACATAAAACAGAGATAAACGATATTATAAACATCATAGAAAATTATACAAAAGATAATGATATTAATATATTGTTAAAAGCATATGAAAATCTACACAATTATATAAAAGATAAAGATATTAATGAAATAAGTATTAATATTTATAATAGTAGTTTAAAAGCTGTTATAGATACAATTGATAATATTAAAAATATAAAAGTTGATTCAAAAAAAACCATTATATTAGGATGTGATATACTCAGAATATTATCAAAACATAAAAATATTAATAATTCAGAACTTATGATTCAGTTTATTAATTGTATTTATAGTCTAATTAAAAAAAACAATAAGAATAAAGAAGTATTAAAAAATACATTAGAAATATTATTAAATCTTAATAAAATATTAGATAATAATAACATACCTATTTGTAAAATTCAAATTATAAATAATGTAATTAAAAATAATAGTGACGATAAGACAATAATTTTAAATTCATGTTTAGTGATTAAAAAAAATTATAATATCAAAAAATATAAAGAATATACATTTTATTGTTTAGAAACATTAATATCAATATTAAAAATATATCCAAATGACGAAGAAATACAAGAATCTTTATGTAATATAATAATTGAAATAATTTCATTCAAAATAAGTTTTTATGATCAAAATATCATCATGAAAAATAATGGAATAGATATTTTTATTACTAATATTAAAAAATACAAAAATAATTTAAATATAGTTAAATATTCATGTCAATTACTTATTTTTTTACTTACTATTCCGACAGATCATGAAAAATATGGAAGTGATAAAATACATAATAATTTCAAAGATATAATCACAGAAATTCTTAAATTAGATTGTATAGAATTTTTAAGTGATATATGTGATATATGTGATATATGTGACATATCAAAAATTTCATTATTGATGTCTATATTATTACTCATACGAAAATTATGCTTATCAAAAGAAAACTATATTAGAATTGTTAATGCAGGTTATATTAATAAAATTTTACAAACTATTGAAAAATACAAGAAAAACGAAAAAATAGTTTTTGAATGTCTTTGTATTCTAAAATGTATTTACTTATATGATATTATAGAAATAAAAGAACAATTAAATAATATTATATTACAATCTAGTGACATTGAGATTATATTATCAGTAATGAAAATGTATATAAATAATGTTAAAATTCAAATTAAAAGTTTTCAAATAATATATAGGTATAATTATTTACCAATATCTTTTAATAATGAAACTTCAAGTAATAATTTTTTAGAATTTTCATTATTAAAAGATATAAAATTAAAGAATTATAGATTTGAAACAATATATAATAAGAGTCAGACATTTATAGATATTGGAGGTATTAATGTAATTTTTGAAGTAATAGAAAAAAATAAAAATAATGTAAGCATTATTATTGATTGTTATAATATACTTTTTCATTATATATATAATAATGGAAAATTAGCTATAGATGAAGTTGTAAATAAAGGAGGTATAAAAATAATAACAGAAAGTTTAAAAACACACATTAAAAATAACAATAAAAATTTAAGGCTTTATACATTATTATTGTTAGGATTATTTTGCATAAATCCAGACACTCCATATTTAACTCATCCTAATAAAGAATATCAGATAATAGTTTTTAAATCTGGATGTATTCAATTGGCTATGGAATCATTACAGATAGAAACAAATAATAATGAATGTAGAGAGTTGAATGCAGCTATTTCATTACTTGCGGCTATTACAATTGAAAACAAAGACTATGTGTTTAATATTATTGAATATGGTGGTTTAAATGTAATTTTAGGAGCTATAAAAGCTGTTAATAATAAAAATGTATTATTAACACAAAAAGTATTATTAGCACATAGAGCATGTTATTTAATTGCTAATATTTTGATAGCTAATATAAGCGATCATGGTACAATGAAATTTGCGATGGAAAATGGTATTGAATTAGTTATACATATGATGAAAGAGTTTATTAAAGATAGAGGATTATGTAATCCTTTAAAAGTACTATATTATGTATCTAAAAATGATGAGTTATTAATGAGTATTGCTACTATATTAGGAATGGTAGGTGGATTTAAATTTTTAATTGAGTTTATACGTATACGTTCAGAAGATAAATATAATGAAAATGTACATGAATATGCATCTGAAATATTAAATAACCTTACTAAGGATAATAGTATTCTTAAAAAAATGAAGAATGATAAAATTTTGGAACAAGTTTTAGAAATGAATGAAGATATACGTAATAAGTATACAGAACTTATATGTAAACTTGAGACTAAATAATTTAATATATAACCAAAACTAATAAAAAAATTGAATTTTTTTTTGTATGAAATATTCATTAATATTTCATGAATATAAAGATATGTCAATTGCATACAAGCTCGTAGAAATCTTACTCGGAACACAATATTGTACATTTGATATTATTGTGAAGTTGAGTACAACCTCGCAAATAATTAGATACTTAATTGATAATTGTTGTGAACATATACAATTCATAGATGATCAAGTACATCTCATTTATGCGCATAAAAGAATAAGTAAAAGAGAATTAGAATTTTATCTTAAAAGCTTTTCAAGAATGGATCCGAAACTATTACGAGAAGTAACCCGTCTCAAATTAGCGAATAATGGTTTCGTATATGATGAAACATTTTTTGAATTACTTCTCAAGCTTAATTTTGAAAAGATTAAATCTTTTGATATCTCTTTTAATCAAATTGAAAATGTCTTCAAATTGTTACCATTTCTTCGACAGTGGACAAATATTACTGAATTAGAACTTGCTAATAATAATTTAAATTCTGTTTTTGTAAGAAAATTGTTAGAAAGTAATATGCCAAACCTTTTGAAATTAGGATTATCCAGTAATGATATTGGAATAGAAGGAGCAAAAAGTCTTGCATCAGGACTTAAAAGTTTGATAAGTCTAACTGATCTTAATCTTGATGGTTGTAATATTAAAGAAGCAGGAGCAATAAGTATTGCAAAGAGTATTGGACTATGTACAGGAATAACTAGCCTAGGTTTATGTAGTAATAATACCGGATTGTTAGCAGCTACAGAAATTATTAGTCAGTGTTCACAATTAGTTTCATTAAATCTTGGATTTAATATGATTGGATACGGAGAAGATGAACAAATTAAAAAATTTGAACATGAACTTAATAGTTTGACAAACTTGACTGAGCTTAATCTACGTGCAAATAATATAAAAAAGCTTAGTGGTATTTGTGAAGTTTTTAAAAACTTAATATTACTTGACCTATCTGATAATAAGTTTTACAACTCAGATGATGACTCAGATGACGATGAAAATGATGAAATAAATAATCTTGTATCATCACTTTTTGAGAATACATCATTATTGTTCCTCAATCTATCTGAAAATGATATTGGACCTCATGCAGCAGAACGTATTGTACATGCTCTCGAAAAATGTACAGGATTACAAAGTCTCGATCTATCTGTAAATCAAATAAATGATAGTGTTGGACCTATAGAAGAATACTGCAATAATAACTTTCCAGGATTACGATTATATATTGATGATAATCTAGAACAATCAAAAAGGTATTTTTAATATTCTATTTCTTTTTGGGTTTTTTGTAATATATGAAGTTATTTCTGCCTCAAAAAATCAGGTATAGTCTCTTTATCAAGGAATGAAGTCATTTCAGAATCAGCGAACTTAGAGAATTCAGGTATAGATTCTAAATAAAATTATTATATACATTAGTCTTTTACTTGAGATGCTTTTAATATAAGGTCAATACCTGTATCAAGTTTATCTTGCATTTTATTATTCCTAATAGTATTGACATCTGTTATATTAGTAGAAAAAGTATTATCTTTTACTTTTTCTTCTTCTAATAGCTCATTTGATTTTTCATAATCTTTGTCTAATTTTCTCTTTTTATTTTCATTACTATCAATAAAACGTTTTTTATTAGATATTATAATCTCAATAACTTCAATCATATATTCTTTAAAATTTGATACTTCTTTTATTATTGGAAATAATATTTTAAAAAACATAATTGATCGGTTTATAATTTTTGTATACTCATAAAACGCATTAATGTTTAATATATCAATTTGTTTAATTTCAAATAAAATTTTTTCAATTTTTGATATATCGATAATAATTTTATCGTAAGATTTTAAAGTTCGATTTATCCATATATCAATCAAATCAATATTTAAATTAATATATTTTATATATTTAAATATTTTTTCATCACTATCAGAAAATATAATTTTTTTATTTTTTTTACAAGTATTTAAAATTAAATATATTTTTTTTATATCTGTATCAACTACATTTAACCAACTAGAAATATCAGATAACTCCTCTTTTATTTTTTTCTTTTTCTTTTGATTATTAGTATTAGACACTAAAGCTGTATTTATATTAGACTCTGTCATAATAAAACAATATTAATGTTTTATTATTTATATAAATGTTAAATATTACATAATATAAAAAATTCAATATTTTAATATAAACTAAATTATGGCTCTATGTTTTTTATGCTCTAATAACCACATTTTTATGCTCTAAAAAACTCATTTTTTCATGCTGTAAAAAACTCAAATTTTCATATTCAAATAATATAGGCTTTTGAAGTAACCACTGTTTTTTATTTCCAAATAACCAATTATTTACTTTAGTCTTAGTTTCAACATTAGACAATAAAATATTAAATACAATTCGCAATTTATTTTTTAACTGTGTTTTTTTCATAGTCTTCCACTGTTCTTGTTTTCTTCTGTTAAATTCAAATACAGGATAATAAAAATCAATTTTTTTATTATTCACAAAAAAATAAAAAAATATGCAATAAATGGACAATTAGAAGAGTTAGTTGTAGCATATAAAGATAGGTTAGCTCGTTTTGGTTTTGAATTAATAGAAGATTTAATTAAAGAATATTCAAATGGAAGAATAATTATAC
>Ga0194055_10000196_pt1 | contig 46891 bp, 33 predicted proteins | sample SepL449m_MetaG_FD_155482 | JGI IMG/M metagenome (GOLD analysis project Ga0194055, IMG submission 155482) | Anoxic zone freshwater microbial communities from boreal shield lake in IISD Experimental Lakes Area, Ontario, Canada - Sep2016-L442-9m | ecosystem: Environmental > Aquatic > Freshwater >... | reverse complement strand
GTCTTCGACTCGCGACAATCCCTCCTCGCAGCCACGACCATCCAATTCCGATCCGTCTTCCAATCAACCTGCCAGCGCCGACAAGTCCAATCCGACCAATCCGTCTGGCGACTCCAAAACGAACGCAGACTCGAAAGAGCAAAATCCAGCTCAATCCAAGGATGCCAAAGCGGAGCAACGACCGAATCCAGCTGCAGACCCCGCAAAAAATGAAGACCAGACTAAGAAAGACCAGGCCAAGTCCGACGGGCCCCAGCAGAAAGATGCAAACGCTTCCCCCGCCCAAGATCGCAAAGAGCCTCCGAAAACAGATGCAGCCCAACCGAAGAATCCTCCGCCGACCCCGTCATATGCGTTGGAATGGGATCTCGGTTCTAGTTTGCGTTGGTTAATGATCATGGCACTGCTGCTAGCGACCATGATCTTCGGTCTGTGGTATCGCCGTCAAATTCTTCATGCTATCCGTGAATGGATTTCGCAATGGGCGGCATGGTTCCGAAGGGATGAGCCTGAATCGGAAATGGAACAGCGTACCGACGACCGACCGTCGATACTCCTTCCCCCGGATTTCGCCAGTCTATCCAATCCATTCGCGGTCGGCCTGTCCGATCCAAGCAAGATCATTCAGCAACTCTTTCAAGCATCTGTCGTTTGGGGGCGAGAGCATCGCGTGCCGCGTCGTGACGATGAAACTCCTGAAGAATATCTTCTTCGACTCGGAAAAAAGTATCGAGAGATTGCAGATCCGCTCACGCAATTGGGACGGATCTATAGCCGCTTGGCCTACGCGCAGAAACGTGCTCGCAATGAAGAGGCCGCAGCACTTCGACCCTTGTGGGATTGGTTTGTCGCTCACGGTACACCTGCAGTAACCGCTTAAGCTATACTCCATCGATTGGGATCAATCCATGGTCCGAACCCATGGGCCAAATGAAATCGCATGGGACGAATTCAACTCCCGCCTCAACTTCATCTCCCACCTCAACCCCCGCCTAGCATCATGAAATCTGCCATTCGGTTCTTGTCTCTTGTTTTGTCGTCCGCATGTGTTTGCGTGTCCCAAGGGCTACCCGCGCAGGCCGACGACTGGACTCAATGGCGAGGTCCGAATCGGGACGGCATTGCCCACGAATCGGGCTTGCTGAATACCTGGCCAGACGAAGGACCGGCCCTGATCTATCGAACGAAAGGGTTGGGGGGAGGCATGGCCAGCGTAGCCATTTCGGATGGACGGATTTTTACGATTGGAAACATCGATGGGCAGACGAACTTGGTCTGCGTCAAAAAATCCGATGGCTCCCTACTATGGAAAACCCCCTTCACACCGGATCGCGGAGCGGCCAACGGGACTCCGACGATTGATCCCGCCACCGGCTTGGTTTATGCCTTGTCGTTTGATGGAGTCTTGGTTTGCTGCGATCTGAAGTCGGGAGAGATTCGATGGACGAAGAGTTTTCCTAAAGACTTTCAAGGCAAAATGGAATCGGGATGGGGCTACAGCGAATCCCCTTTGGTCGATGGCGACAAATTGCTCTGCACACCTGGGGCACTGGATGCCATGGTCGTGGCACTCAACAAGAAGACCGGCGAATTGATCTGGGCCGGAAAAGCACCGACTGGAAAACTGCGTGGGAACGATGGTGCTGGGTATTCGTCCATCGTCATCTCGAACGGTGCCGGACGTAAGCAGTATGTACAGTTGATCGGCCATGGAATCGTCAGCTACGATGCAAGCACGGGAGAGCTCCTTTGGAATTATGATCGCGTTGCCAATACGACGGCGAATATCCCCACCCCGTTAGTCAGTGGAGATTACGTCTTTGCTTCCACCGGCTACGGCGATGGTGGAACCGCGTTGCTCCAAATCCAACGCGGAACGGACCAGAAGCTTGAGGCAAAGGAGGTCTATTACAAGTCTTCGAACGATCTGCAGAACCATCACGGCGGAATGATCATGATCGGCGATCACGTGTACATGGGGCATGGCCACAACAACGGATTCCCAGCGTGCATCGAATGGAAAACAGGCAAGGATCTTTGGCAGAAAGGACGCGGCGCCGGCACGGGTTCCGCCGCGATCCTCAGCGCGGACAAAAAACTCTTCTTCCGCTATCAGGACGGGGTGATGGCCCTCATCGATACCGATACGCAACAATACAAATTGCTCGGCAAGTTCAAACTAGCTACGCACAATGGCGAGAGTTGGCCCCATCCCGTCATCGTCGATGGCCAAATGGTGATCCGGGATCAGGACGAACTGCTGGTTTATCGGGTCGGGAAATAGTTTCGGGCCAGCCCTTGTCCTGACAGCTCCCATGTCCTGATAGCGGGTGAAATCAACCGAGATCGACTGAGATTGACCGGTGCCTATTCCAACGGGTATCCTCCCCGAAGTAGCTGGTACGGTTTTTTTGAATGCGTTCGGGGAACATTCACGAACGGAACCCCCGAATCGCGAACGAAGGCTTATGCCTTGCGATATCTGTGCCTTCCGATAAGGGTGCACTAGAGTCTTGCGATGTCGGTGCAAAGGATTGATGTGCTGCGATGGCATGGAGGGATGATTGTCATGGATAGACCGATGCACCGAATTCTCATTCTGCGTCTCTCCGCGGTAGGGGATACGATTCTCAGCATGCCGATCGCGTGCGCCTTGCGGCGGGCATTGCCCTCGGTATCCATCGGTTGGGTGGTTGCTTCGGGTGCTTCGACGCTGCTCGAAGGGCACGACTGCATCGACGATCTATTCGTGTTAGACAAAAAAGACCAGCAATCGATGGGTGGCTACCTGCGATTTCTCCACCGTGTCCGAGCGTGGCGGCCCGATGTCGTTATCGACGCTCAAGGGCTAACGAAGAGTTCCTGGATCGGTTGGTGCTCGGGCGCATCGACGCGAATCGGTCATCAACCATCGGAGTTCGAAGGACGCGAATTGAGCCGATGGCTCAATAATCGACGCGTTGAACCACAGTCGCAGCATGTCGTGCAACGGGGCCTCGAGTTGCTCCGACCACTGGGAATCGATACCACGGAAGTCGAGTATCGCGTACCCTCTTTCCCTATCGAGTCAGCCACGGTCGAACGCCAGCGGCAGGAACTCGATCTAGGCAACGCTTGGGCGACGATCAACGTAGGTGCAGGTTGGCCATCCAAACTGTGGCCAGCTGAACGCTATGCAGAGGTTGCAAAGCATTTACATCATCGTTGGAATCTAAAGAGCCTAATTGCATGGGGTGGCAACCAAGAATGGGAGTTTGCAAAGCAACTCGCTGGCTTAGCGCCCAATGCGACTGTCCTGGCTCCCAAAACCTCGTTGAGAGAACTAACGGAGTGGATTCGGCGAACCGTATTGTTTATTGGCTCGGATACCGGCCCAATGCATCTCGCGGTGGCACTAGACATTCCGACGGTTGGAATCATTGGCCCGATGCCGGTCGAACGCGTGGGTCCATGGGGATCAAAACATGCGAGTGTCCAAAACGAAAGGCTGCCATTGACCGCCGTGCACGAGCGTAAAACAAACTGCGGTCCGATGCTCTCCATTCAAGCGTCGTCCGTGACGAACGCTTGCGATCGGGTTCTTAATAACACTCCTCCCTGTGTCACACGGTGCGTGGCCTAAGTCGTCGCATCGTGATTTCCTGTCGTTGACTGATCGCCGCGAGTCGCGGCTTCTTGGGTGGAAAACAGAAGCGGGCCCCCCTGCTCAATGTGCGTTATCCTTGCCCAAAAAACGCCGCAACAGTCCGTCTGTAAACGACTTGCGAGAATTTGTGCGGGCGATTGAGCACGGTTAGATTGACCCGAAATCATTCTTTTTACGTATCTTTGACAAATTAGCGACGTACTTGGGACATTCTTCCACAACAGTCGTCGTTAACTTAAGGACTCGATCCAATGTTACGATTTCGAGCCAACCTCGGACCTGTTGTTTTTTGAGACAGTGTTCCCCTTCCTGTTCCTCTCGCGTGAACCACCATGAGAAGCAATCCCACCCACGCCGATCTGCCCGCCAATCAGCCCAGTCAGATCAAGCAACATCATGCTTCGGCGCTGGCTCCACCTTCCCGTCCTGTCAGCGATGTATTGGAAGAGTCCGTTCCCGTGAAATCGGGATCATCCAAGGCTCAGCCAAAGGTTCCTGAAGTGTATACCATCCAATGGGGTGCCAGTATTTGGCTGGTCGCATTGCACATTGGAGCGCTCGCCGCGCCTTGGACCTTTACGTGGAGCGGGTTGGCACTGCTATTCCTTCTTCACTGGATGACCGGCAGCTTGGGTATTTGTCTCGGATTTCATCGTATGCTGACTCATACGGGATTCGAAGTTCCGCGATGGCTAAGGAATTCGTTTGCATTCCTCGGAACGCTCGCAGGAGAAGGTGGACCGGTCAGCTGGACCGCCAATCATCGCAAGCACCATGCTTACAGCGACCAACCCGGGGATCCCCATTCCCCTCATGATGGACCGTGGTGGGCCCACATGTTTTGGTTGGCTTTCAGCACGCACGGCGGCGATTACGATCGGTATGTCCAACACTGGGTCCCCGATTTGGTTAAAGATCCGTTCATGATGAAGTTAGAACGGTACTTCCTCCCCATCCATATCGTCTTTGCTTCGGCGCTCGTCGGTTTGGGTTACCTCATCGGTGGCCGAGACCTTGCCCTTTCCTGGTTGGTCTGGGCTGTTTGCCTGCGGATGGTCGCGGTTCTTCACGTTACCTGGTTTGTCAATTCGGCATCCCATATTTGGGGGTACAAGAACTACGAAACCCGCGACGATAGCCGAAACCTATGGTGGGTTGCGATTCTGGCCTACGGCGAAGGCTGGCACAACAACCACCATGCGTTGCCACGCTTGGCACAGCACGGTCACAAATGGTGGGAATTCGATATGACCTACCAAGTCATCCGGTTGTTGCGAGCTTGTGGGCTGGCAAAAAATGTGATCGACGTTGCATCGATGGAAGAGAAAAAGCGTAGCCGAGCCGCCAAGACTGCAACATAATAGCAGTACTATGGCACAAGCAATCGTCGACCCAGAACAGTTGCGTCAGTTCGCGATGCAACTCAAACGCTTCTCGAGCTTGCTCTCGGATTCCACGGGCAAGCTTTCTCAGCAGATGCATCAATTGGCCGTCTCCTGGCGCGACCAGGAACATGCCAAATTCGCCGCGGAGTTCGAGCAAGAGCTCAAGCAGCTCAACCGTCTCATCGAATCCAGCGAACGCCATGTCCCCTATTTGGTTCGCAAAGCCGAATTGATCGAGGAATACCAACGCGGTCATGGCTAAAGCCAACGTCCAGGACATTGAATCGCTCGAAAACTTCGCTCATGCGATTGCCAGCCTCCGAGAGAGTGCTCGCAAGCAAACGGACGACATCCGCGAACAACTTCAGCGGATCTCTTCCTGGCTCTCGAAGGAGCTTCCCGATTACTGGGGAAACGAGCTTCGCATCTCCCAAAATAAATGGGTCGAAGCCCGCGAAGAGCTTCTCCGTTGCCAAGCGAAAACGCGAGCAGAAGATGAAACATCCTGTCTGTTTCAACGCAAAGCCTTGGAACGAGCCACCAAACGACGTCAACTCTGCGAACAGCGAGTCCGCATCGTTCCTCAATTGGCCATGCAATGGGAGCAGTTCCGGCAAGAGATAGCCCTCAGTGTCCGCCAACTCGAAGACATCGCCGATTCCAACCTACCCTTGGCCGAGGATCGTCTCAGGCAGTCCATTGCAGTACTGCGTCAATACATTGCCCAAGTTTCCAATCCTGGTCTCCCACCCGCGTCACCATGATCGATTGGCCGACCCTTCCTGACCTCGGTGTCTTTCTGGCTTGGCCAGAACGGGGGCTAGCCGCCTTTCACCCAGACGATGCCGAGCTGGCACAAACACTTATTCCAAGCGATCGCGTTTTTGAACGGACCGCGTTCGACGGAACCTACTACCGTATCCAATACGGGTCGATCGCACTCCGCATCCAGCCCTCGATGTGGCTGTCCGTACGCGACGAAGGATTGAGGATTGGCGACCAAGTCGAAGTAAGATCGCGGATGCTTCAGAATGATCCTTGCATCGCATCGATTATGGAAATGCGATACGCATCGTCGAAGGGAGTCATTCTTTACACGCTGTCCCAGTCGGAGATGCCCAATCCAAAACTGTTTGAAGCGACAGACCTTATCGCATTTGGCAAATACGAACCCCTCCGCCCACCAGATTTCTCGGCTCCTACCCCACGCGATCTCGATCCTCGAAACCCATCGCCTAGCGATGATCCCGACGAAGCAAGACTAAAGTTTGAGGACTGAATAGTTATCGTTCTTCGATTTACTCGTATTTCCCTCGTTCCAGGCTTCAGCCTGGAACGCACTGCCTCGGTGGCTCTGCCCACCGCACAAAATATCCTTCAGGACGCAGAACCGTCTAGAACACAAAGGGAAGGAGAGGCTCCTGGGGAGGGCGAGGCTCCTGGGGAGGGCGAGGCTCCCGCCGAGCTTTGGCTGTTCTGGCTCCGCAGGAGCGTCGCCCTCCCAATCTCCCCTTAGTACAGGCTGCCACCGTTCTCCGTGGTGTAGATGGTCCCCTTACTAATCGTGATCCTGTAGGAGGGACTCGCCAGCGCAGCCGCAAAGGTAGTCGTTGTCCCCGCCGCGATGCGAGTAACTTGCAGCGGACTAAAGGTCAATCGATCTCCATCTTGATACTTTGGAACCACCTTGTTGGTGGCTGCAGAGACTAGGTACACGTCACCGTCTCCAAACACGGTCCATTTCCATTCGTTGCCGACGCGTTGGATCAAAAGTGCGGTGCTTTGATCGACGCCCAATCCTTTCAATCCACTTCTAGCAGCAAATGTTGCTAGCCGCCCCATCCGATCACGCGTTGAGAAGTGCGTATCGGTGATAATGCTGTTCAGCGGCGCGGAGGGGGAGTTCGAGATTCCAGCAAAGGGAAGTTGCGATCCTTGGAACATGATTTGAACGCGCGGATCCAAAGGCTGCTGCGTAGCAAATCGCGTTTTGACCGAATCCCAGGGTAGATCGATGTAGGCTGCTTGGCCTAAAAATGCCATGCCAGCGCTGGTCCCGCCGATGGCGACGTTGCTAGCAGCCGCTCGAGCTAAAGCAGAAAAAATGGGTGTGCCGACAAAGAGCGATTGATAGATCGATTGAGCACCTCCACCGAACCAAATCACATCGGCCCCATCAATGATTTTCGCGAATCGACTATCAAGAGCTTGGTCCCGCGTCGTGATATTCAGGGAAGTGACCGATCGAGATTTGCCGCCAGCGTACACATCGAAAACCGTGTGCACGAATTCCAGATCTTCTTCCCCTTGAGAGATCAACACAATATCCTTGCCGTTGCTTCCCTTTTGGAAAAACTCGGAACGGCCGCCATTAAACGGTTCGGAATCTCCTCCACCGGCGAGGAAGTACATTCGTTGACCTTGGTGCTGCTGATCAAGCCCTTTTCCCTTTTGGTAGAAGCCGTGCGTGATCGACACCTCTGCTTCCGCATTATCGAAGCCATCGAAGGCTCGATACGAGAAGGTCACATAATCAGGATCGGTCATTTGGCTGGATGTCGTCAGCTTCCACCAGGGGTCCTTGATATCCGGTTGGAAACTGATGGCTCCCGTTGGATAGACGGTCAGCGTCCCATGGAGTGAAGGGTCCATGACGACCAAGAAATTCTGTTTTTTGGAAGCGTTGGTCACAGGAAGCCAAGTTGACCCTGCATCGATACTGATATGGGTCAACGTTGGCTTGAGATTGGGGTTGGAAGGAAGGTAGTCATTGGCTAGCAAGCCATTGTTCGCATTGAGCTTAAATCCATTGGGTGTGCCATTGAAATCGGCTCCGCCATTGAACACGGAATAATCATCCGAGGTCAAATAGGGGAGAATGTTGACGGAGAATACCAAGTCATTGATATCGCTGTCGTTGCCCGGTTTCTTGGCTTTGGCATCTGCAAGATTGGAGTCCTCAATGCGGTACTGGAGGATATTCCCTCGATAGAAAGGATCGTTGCGACGCGTCGTCTGGAAATGCTCGTAGTTATCCTTGTTGGCGTTGCCGACACTAAACCATGCATTGGGTTTTTGGCCCACCGGTGCACTGCGGTATTGGTCGACCGTCGCATTTTGAATCAGGAAGAAGGCGATGTAGCGATCGCCATTGACATCGAGAACTTTGTCTGGACGCTTTGATTGATTGACCTCACCGCTGGAGAAAACAACATCCGAGTTCCAGGACGCAAGGGCTAGATCGACATACGCAGGATCGCCAGGGCGCACGTATTGCGGTTGGGACTGCGAATCCAATGCAGGTGAGCTATCGAGATCTGGATCGATTCGGCGAGTGATTCGCGCATCGGGACCATCCACGAAAAAATATCCCAATTCGTTCTTCGAGCTGGTGTCGCTGTAATCCGCAAAGAAGTGAACCGGCGTGGTCCCGGCAGGAATGAGCAACGTCGATTTGGAACCGAGTGGCGCAAAGGGTGCGATCGCAAAGAGACGTCGCGACTCAAGTGCTTCGACGCGAAGCACTCTGCGTCGAGGAGCTGACTTATTGAGAGCGGAGAGGAAACGAGATTTCTTTAGTGTCGGCCTATTGAAGATTTTTTGGAGCGAAGGTCCGGACCTAGATTTGGAACGACTCATGAGAAGTACCGCCCGTGCGTTAGAAGACCGAAGATGAAGTTGGGGGTCCTTCCGCGTGTTATGAGATCATCGAAAAGAGTATCACGGATCGGAATCTCCATGACAAGAAAAAAACCGGAAACAAGCCTTGGTTTCCCGCCCCCCGAAAGAGAGTTCGACGCGGAACGCTCACGGAGTCGCAATCGACTTCGCTTCTTCTAAGACCTGTAACCAATCCTGGGCCGCGTCTCGCCATGTCCTCCTTCGCATCGATTGGAATCCTGCCATCTGTCCATCCAAAACCCATTCCAGATTCGCTTCTAATGCTTGTAGTTGATCGAGCAAACTCTCAGGTCGATGGGGATCGAAGAACAATGCCGCATCGCCGAGTTGCTGCAATTGCTCCCTGAGGGATGGGATATCGGAGGACAAAATCGGGCAACCGAAATGAAGCGCCTCCATCAAGGGAAACGAACCTTGTTCGTACAGGCTCGGCACGACGGTGGCAAACGCATGGCGATACAAGGACGCAAGTTCCGCGCGTGAGACACGTCCCAATACATGGATGCGATCCGAGGCGGGCGACTCGGCAATCTTTTGCTGCAACGCCTCCGGGCAATCCGTGATTCCCGTAAAGACGACATGCCACTGAGTTGCATTGCGTTCATGCAAGCATGTCAACGCGTCGACCAAGTAACTGTGGTTCTTGTATTCGCGAAAGGCGGCGGGATAGAGGAGATAGCGTGCCTGGGTCAGACTCGCTGGTATCGGCGCGTCGGATGCATCGTGGCCGATGTCTTCTGGAATCGCGACACGCACCATGCGCGTCTTCTCAGGAGGAAGTTGCAACGTTTTGAGCAAGTCGTTTTCCAAAATGAAATTGGACATGCAGGCCACCAGGGTGGCTTGGTCTGTTACATCCCGTACCAGTTGTTTGAACCGGCCCAGTCGCTTGGGCGTCGTCAATTGAGGAAAGTGATAGGTGACCAAATCATGAACGACGACAACCGTCGGTCGAGAAAAGAATTGATCCAAGCCGACATAGGGCAATAACCAGACATCGACGCTGTCGATCAGTCGTCGTTGAGGTAGATTGGTATACCGCTCCATCCAGTTCTGGGCATAGGCAAGCCCCCTGCTAAACGGAGTCGATTGCCGACCATCGAACTGATGTGCTCGAGACGTGCGGCGAAGTTGCTTGAGTGACTTTCGAATGGCCCAGGGAACGCGCGGATTGCCAGCGATTCGGACTTTTCCCTGGCCCAGATCATTCAATTCCGCTAACAGGTGCTCTTCCTGCCGCTTGGATATCAAGAGGCACTCTTCCACTTCGGGCAATTGCACCAGGCCTCGAACCAGGTTAGCGACAAAGACTCCGATTCCTTCACTCGGTTGAAGGGTGACGCCATAATCGCACCAAATCCCGATCTTCAATCTCATTCTCCGATCACGCAAGCGTCGTTACTCACGTCGCCACCGTCAACGCCTTGACAGTCTATGGAAATGACAAAGCTGGATGCCCTGGAAAATATCCGCGATGTGCCTGATGCACTATCTTAGACACAGCCGACAAAAGCGAGCCTGAGGCGCTAGCCGAGTTCTTACGATGTGCAAAAATCGGCTAGCGCCTCAGGATCATGAAAACGAATATCGACTTTTGTCAGATTGATCATCTTAGCGTGATCTGCCGTCTAGGACCATGGACTTGGAAAGAGATGTCCTTTGGAGGAGGACAGTCACGGTCGGGACGCAGCGCTTGGCAAAATCACTTCCGGCTTCAGTGATTCAATTTGGATGCTAGGAGGAACGGACAAGGGTAGTGCCTGGGGTTGGTTTGCCGTCGAGAGGATGACTTCGTCTGCAACACCTCTGGCATTCGACAGTGAGGTCAGCGTTTGCTTGGCGATCGATTCCAACATTTCATCGATTGCGGTCATCACGGATTTTGCAGGCAGAGCATAAGAACTAACACGACCGGCCCTCGCGATATTCATTCCAACCACATTTCCATCGATATCGATCAATGGACCGCCACAGTCATCGGGAGTCAAAACCGTATCGTGTTGAATGATATTCGTGAAACCAGTGGCCCGCGCACTGATGCTGCCATTGACTTCCATTTCGGTAGGGTCTAGCAAGGAGTTGGAGAGATCCATCATTTGGGCAGCCAACTGAACTCGTTTTCCATCCCGTTCGACACTGAGCCGAACGCGGTGTCCGGCGGGAATTTGCGTGAGGGTATCCAAGACTTCGCGGCGCGATCTCAGTTCTTTGCTTTCGATTTCACTGATGATATCTCCGTTTCGAATACCTGCCTTTTCGGCCCCACTACCGGATACAACATTTTCTACAAAGGCCGCATCATGGGTTGTGGAGAGTTGTACTCCCAGCACGGCACGTTCTTGACGAACCGATAGATGGCGGACGCTGACGACCCCTAATGCCAGCGGCATCGAACGAAAATCGGCGCTAGCCAGCCAGCCCCCCAGTGGAACTTCGATTTCAGGATTCCAGCGGATGGTAGGTAGGTTATTGCGATCGATCTTGATCAGAGCAATGTCGAGATCGTGCCTGCGGATTTTCACTAGGCCTTCCGCTTTTGTGCCATCAGCCAGTTGGACATCGATGGGGGTGTCCGGAATTTCGGAGGCTTTGGTGCTGATCCAACCATTTTCACGAACGATCGAACCCAGCGCGAGTTGCTTGTTGTCCGCAAGAATCTGGACGGTGGCTTTCCAGCTATCGCCGATCGCTTCACGATAGGCTTTGAGGGCGGTTGTTGTGCCGCGTTGAAAGAGGCGATTGTTCGAGCTGCGACCTTGCTTTCCGACGATGGGCCCACCTTGTTGAACAAAGAGGGAATTGTCGATGACAGCGGTATGGCCTTCGATGGCCCTTCCATCATTCGATCGTCTTGTCGATCGATGGTTCTGCAAATTTTGCTTGACCCATGACGAAAGAAAATCCTGTTCTGAACCTCGCTCCGTCAGGTTGCAGTTTCCTGGTAGGCAACATTTTGAAGAGTAATCGCTACGGAGAAATCCGACTCCGCCAAAACCAAACAAAGCGATCACCAGCAGCTTTCCGAATCCATCTTTCATGAGTCACACTTTCGCAAAAGCCAAACGGGCCTGCATCACCATGAGTACTCGACCACGTTCAGCGGTTTTGACGCAACACCATTTTCGAAATGCCTCGTGAGAGGATTAGCATGAGACGACAACGAGTCGGATTGCGATAAGCAGAAACCTAAAGCGCCTCGACCCAGTGCGGATGCATGATCCTGAAGTGACGAGGATGTCTTCCTCGGCAATTCGATCGGATGGATCATTGCATGCCACCCTCCCATTGTAGACGAGTGTCGCTCCAATTGCGAATTTTGGTGTTCGAAAACGGGAAAGGAACCTAACCCACGGGTCATGCGCCCGCGGTTCTATCGACTAAATCGTTTCTAAGACTCGTCCGCGACCCCCACGACCAATCGTAGCCTGACCCGTTTTCCTTCGCGCTGGATTTCTAGGAAAACGCGCTCGCCGGGAACCGTCGCATCCACTTCTTCTTTGAGTTTGTCGAAGCTGGTGATATCGGTCTGGTTGAATCGCGTGATGATGTCACCTGATTTGACTCCCGCCTGGAACGCTGGACCGTTGGTTGCGACCGAACCGATCACGCATTCGCGTTTGGGGTCGGAGTCCCTGGATGCAGTCACTCCGATGACTGGACGGAATCCAGGAAGGGTGCCCCAGGCTTCGTTATTGGACAACCGGTCCCAGGAATCCATGTAGACTTTCATCGGCACATGCATGTTGTCATCGACATCGATTCCGATACGGCTATGGATACCGATCAGCTTGCCTTGCAGATCAAAGAGCGGACCACCGCTGTCTCCACCGATCAGTGAGCAATCGCTCACCAGGGTGGTCGGCGTGACACGGAGCAAGCGACCCACACGAATCACCGAAGGACGATTCGGCATCCAGCCACCGGGATGACCACCCGCGATACACCATTGACCGACCGACAATTTATCGCCGCGCGATGGAAGTGTGGCATGCGGCCAAGGTTGATTGTTGGAATCGCGGGGCTCGATAATTCGGACCAGTCCCGCGTCGTTGTCCCGATTGACTCCCATGCTTTCACCTTCGACACGGCGACCGTCGTGCAAGACGATGGTGAGTTTCTGCTTTGGCTTGCCCGCGACGTGGGCTGCTGTAAAGATGTATCCATCTTCGTGGATGATGACGCCACTACCCTGCGTGCTGCCATGCTGTACGTTGACCGTAACGTTTTGGATTCGTTCCGCGACTTTGGACTGCTGGATCTGCAAGGCCTTTAGTTCCTTCAGATCGCGGGGTGTCTCGCCGCGCCAAAATCGTTCAATACTGGCTTCCAGAGGAACGAAAGTCGTGTTGTTTGACTCTTCATAGACTGCGCTTGATTCCATGATCGGAATCTTTCTGGAAACGCGTTCCAGGCCCGCGTCTGTCCTACGCGAGTTGACCTCGTTCGCAGGAGGATTAGGAACAACGATTTCCTGGGCCGTCACAGGATGCCACGAACAGACAGCCTCGATCCAAATGCCTAGCCCAGCCACCAAAAGAACCGTTGGTTGCAATAGCAATACGCGAGCGGTCCGACGATTTCGGAGGTTCCTTGGCAAGTTCGCAGGTTTGATCCCCATCCGTATCTCCCAGGTCTAGGTATGATGGAATCGATTATTCGCTAAAGCACCACAAAATGAAACCCTTGGATTGGACGGAACTTGAGAATCGTTGCTGCGGAATTCCCTGTTTCTCAAAGTTTGTTCCGTTCGTATCGATTCGGCAGATAATCCTACTATGACCAGACACGTTAGGTTGATCGTCGGCTGCGGATACGTCGGACGTCGGACCGCGCGTACTTGGCTTGAGCGGGGCGATCGAGTGCTTGCTATCACCCGATCCGGGGAGACGGCGGGTGATCTCAGCCGATTGGGGATCGAACCGGTGGTTTGGAACTGGTACCAACCCTTCCCCAACGAACTGCTTTCGGACAACGGTATCCATCCTAAGGAACTACGAATCGACAGTCTGCTAGTTGCCGTTTCGCATGCCGCAGTTCCCGGATTAGCGCCGGAAGCAACCCATCGGTTGGGCTTGAGTCATTTGGCACAATGGCTCGCACCCACCCATCCTACAATGCGCTGGCTCTATCTTTCGACCACGGGAGTTTATGCAACGACCTTTGAGGGTGACTGGGTCGACGAGGACTCGCGGGTCGGCCCGACGCGGCCCGGTTCCATCGCCGCGCTCGAAGGAGAACGTTGGATCGAGGCACATGTGCCGGAGTCGCAACGTGTGATTTTGAGGCCGGCTGGGATCTATGGTCCCAGCAGAATCCCCAATGGTGCCCCGATCCGTGACGGGATCCCGATGGCAGCCAATCCGGATAGTTATGTCAATCTGATTCATGTCGAGGATTTGGTCCAAATCCTGATTCGCGTTACCGATTCCCAGCCAAAGAGAAATCTCTACTGCGTAAGCGACGGCCACAGTCCTTTGCGAAGAGACTATTACTCATTCATCGCAGAAACCAAAGGTTGGCCAGAACCGGTGTTCGTTCCATCCCAAAGGGAGGAGGGCGACCCGAGGATAGACGGTTTGAAGCGTTCGTCCAAACCGGCCCGCAGTGACGGGAACAAGCGTATTAGCAATCGTCGTTTGCTCGAAGATCTAGGCTATGCATTTCGCTATCCGAGTTATCGCGAAGGCTTGTCCTCGGTCGCATCGGAGATCCTTTGATGAGTGGCAGCATTTCAAATCGCGCTGTGCGAATCTGCATACGATGGATCGTAGTCCTGTTTTTGTTAAGAGCTGTCGTTGCGATCGATGGATTTGCACAGGCGCAAACCGCTTCGGCAGATCGATCGCCAAGCCTGGTTGTACCAGAGAATTTGCGACTGCACGCTTCGGAACCTGTCGTCGATGTGCATACGCACTTTTTTGTGAAGGGTCGCCATGATCCAGAATTGCTCGAGCGATATGTGCTCTGGATGGATCGCAATCACGTGGCCGTATGTGTTTCTCTCGATGGGCAGCTTGGAACTCGGCTCGATGCTCATGAAGCGTTTTTATGGACTCGCTATCGCGATCGATTCGTCATCTTCTCCAATATCGATTTCATCGGCACAGGAGACGCTGAGCAACCAGCAACGTGGGCATGCAACCAACCTGACTTTGTACGATTGAATGTGGAACGACTGCGAGTAGAAGTTTCCAAGGGACGGATCAGCGGCTTGAAATTCTTCAAGGATTTTGGGTTGCGATGGAAGAACGCCGATGGAACTCTGATTCAAATCGACGATGAACGGTTTGACCCGATTTGGGAAGCGTGTGGGCAATTGGGATTGCCGGTGATCATGCATACGGCCGATCCGAGCGCCTTCTTTCGGCCGATCGATTCCGAGAACGAAAGGGAGTTTGAATTATCCAACCGTCCCGAATGGGCCTTTGTAGGACCGGAATTTCCTTCTCGCTCGGAGCTCCATGCAGCCAGGAATCGCGTGATCGAGCGCCATCCTGGTACGCAGTTCATCGCCGCTCACTTTGGGAACGATGCGGAGGACCTACACGAGTTGGGGATTTGGCTGGACGCGTACCCCAATCTCTCGGTGGAGTTTTCATCCCGGATCAATGAACTGGGGAGACAACCCTATTCCGCGCGCCGGTTCTTTGAACAGTACCAGGACCGAATCCTATTTGGAACCGATGGCCCGTTTCCGGAAGAGAGGATGCGGATCTACTGGCGATTTCTAGAGACGTGGGACGAGTACTTCGCCTACTCGGAAAAATCTCCGCCCCCTCAAGGGGATTGGCGGATTTATGGTTTGGGATTACCGCCGGAGATCTTGCGCAAGATTTACCATGGCAACGCCATGCGATTGATTCCTGGAGTGCAGCAGCGCATCGAAAAATATCGACTGCGAACTCAACCCTAACGCGGTGGATCGAGTAAGCTGAGGACCCATCGCACGGCCCGATCGCAAAGATGCCTCGACGATGAAAGCATGGGATCTGAAATGTTCCATGCGATCATCCTTCGTTGGCTGAACTGCGGTTGACCACAAATTGCGTCCCCTTCCATTCGAACTCTTCATCGAACCGCACCGAACGGTGGATCCGCACTATGCATCATTCTGCCAATGAGACACCTGTTGAATCGGAACATGTCATTCGACGTCAACAACGCATCGGAGTGATCTTGTTGCTCATTTTCAGTATCGCCTACGGTGGTTTCATCGGCTTATCGACTTTTGCCTACAAGTGGTTCGCCGAAACCAAAATCGGAGGGATCCCTCTGACTGTTTTCTATGGCGTCGGGCTAGTCCTGTTTTCTCTCTTCATCGCGATGCTCTACGGGTTGCTCAGTCGACAGTCTTCCCACACCTCGGGTAGTCCCTGATCGTTCCCAATGAATGAATTGTCTTGTCCCAATGGGTTTCTACCTCCAGGTAGCACGTTTTACGAACACATCGATGGCACCGAGCCGATTCTCATGGGTTCTGATGCGGCTACACGAAAACCGCCATTTACTCTCCGTCCTGATCCACGAAATGAATTATGGTTTACGAATCCAGTACGATCGCCGTTATCGTTTTCTTCATCATGGTTGCCGCCACGATTGGATTGAGCTTCTACCTGGGTTCAAAGGCCAAATCCAGCCACGGTTATTTTGCTGCAGGGGGGGATATTCCGTGGTTCGTGAATGGGATTGCGTTTGCGGGTGACTATTTATCCGCCGCATCCTTTCTTGGAATTTGCGGGATGATCGCCTTTTATGGATTCGATGGTTTCCTCTATTCCATCGGCTTTCTTGCGGGTTGGTTGGTGGCTCTGCTAGTCATTGCCGAACCACTCAAACGATTAGGCAAGTACACGTTTGCCGATGCGCTGGCCAGCAAGTTTCAATCGCCAGCCATCCGCACCGCAGCAGGCTTTAGCACACTTGTTGTAAGCCTCGTTTATCTGGTTCCGCAGATGGTGGGTGCGGGTGTGCTCGTCAAGCCGTTGCTTGGATTGCAGTACTGGCAAGGAGTCGTGTTGGTTGGTTCGATCGTGGTCGTGATCGTCGTGACGGCTGGAATGGTCAGCACCACCTACGTGCAGTTCCTCAAAGGGGGATTGTTGGTCTTGTTTTCATTGGTCTTAACATTGCTGGTACTCAATCGAGGATTGACGGTGAATCCCGATGGCCCACGCCCAAAGCCGCAAATTGTTTCCGAAGATAGCAGCAAGAAAAAGTGGATCGATGGTGTCCCCCTCGGATTAGGGCCGGATCAAAGGAACGTCGCCCCGGTCGGTCACGTTCTGGAGCTCGATGGAGGACGACAAGCGACCGGGCCGCTGGGGCCTATCTCGTTTCTTTCGGAATTAGCTCGATCAAAAATAGAACTATCTCAGACGAACAAGCGGGTTGAAAATGGATTACCCGTCATCGAGTATGCGCCTCGCCTCGTGGATGGTTTGGCGCTGATGGCGCCGGGTAATCATCCAACATTCAAAGGAATTCGCGAAGACCAATGGTATCCGAAACTGGATTTCATCTCCTTGATGTTGGCCCTTTTTGCGGGGACTGCATCGCTGCCTCACATCTTGATCCGATACTACACCGTTCGAGATCAAGCGTCCGCTAGGAAAAGCACGATCGTGGGGATCGCAGCCATCGGTTTCTTCTACTTGCTGACTCTGTACATCGGATTCGGAGCCATGGTCAGTGGTGCTCTCGATCCGAGTGATTCGAATATGGCCGCTCCCTTGCTGGCTCGCAGTTTTTCCGAATTGTTGTTCGCGGCTGTGTCTGCAATCGCCTTCACGACCGTACTGGGTACTGTCAGCGGCTTGATCGTCGCGGCTGGGGGATGTGTGGCTCACGACTTCGTCGGAGGGATGCTCGGTCTCAAGCTGAGTGATCAGCAACTGATTCGGGTCGCCAAAATTTCGTCGGTTGTGATTGGAGCGATCGCTATTCTCTCCGGATTGGCCTTCGAAGGAATGAACGTCAGTTACCTGGTAGGCTGGGCCTTTGCCATCGCTGCCTCAGCCAATCTGCCGGCGCTGTTGATGCTGCTGTTTTGGAAGGGAACCACCAAGCAAGGAATCGTGGCAGGTGTCTTGGTGGGAACCCTTTCTTCCGTTCTGTGGATCGCCGTCTGTCCAGAAATGTTCAAGACTCTCTACGGGCTCGATCCAAAGAAGGCTTGGGTGCCTTTCAGCCAACCTGGATTGATCACGATCCCATTGAGCTTCTTGGTCATCGTATTGGTGTCATGGATGACTGCCAGTTCATCCTCATTGTCGAATGCAGAGACTTCCGACGGCGCCGAAGTGCGTTAGCACTCGGTTTTCGTCAATCGTAGAGTGACTACGGAATCTAACCCGTTCGAGCTAGTTGATCAAATGAAGCCGCGAGTTGTCTATTTCTTGGGATCGCTCTGCAAGATTGGCTACTCAGCCATAGACATTGCGTTCACGGATATCCTTGCCACATCCATACCAACGTGTCTGCCAACGTGTGCTCGAACACACGCCGATCGCAATGGCCCGATTCGCGGCTAAACACATATCGGTAGTCGTAGCCTTTGGACTTCAATACCGCTGCTGTCCGTTCGTTCGCCATGACCCAATTGTGATAGGATTCTTCTGGGTCGTTGGCTCTCAGGTCTTTTTCCGCGACGTGCGTAAAGATCCGGAGCGGTTTCTTATCGCTCGTGCCAATCAAGTTCAAACTCGAGTGATATTCCCATGCCCCCAACGGATACTGCGCTTCTTCAGGCGCATCGTCATCCTGCTGATCGACGAACGTACCTGAATAGGTGACCAGCCGCCGAAACAGGTCTGGGCGAAACCAGCCCATGCTGAGAGCCGCAGCCCCACCGGAACTGCATCCCATGACAGCCCGACCCCAAGGGTCTTCAGTCAACGCCAAACGGGGAAATGATTTTCGAATTTGCGGGTCTGCCAAGACCGCGGAGAGGACTTCGTCGTAAACGAATCTTGCCAACCGATCGGACATGGTGTCGTACTCCAGACCGCGTTGACTACCCTTGCTGTCGTTTCCACCATTCTCAATGCTGATGGCAATGAAGGGAGGTAACCGGCGATTCGGATCTTTGGAAATGGTCAAGTTGTCGAGTGCGTTTCGCACGAGGTCCAGATTGCTGGGGCCATCATGCATGACAAGAATCGGAGCCTTGGTTCCATCCTGATAGGCTGCGGGCACATAGACAAAGATGCGTCTCTCTTTGCGAACGTCTTTCTTGGGATCGAGCGTGGAATCGGTTCCATTAAAAATCTTGCTATCGGCCAATTTCATTTTGAACTCGAAGGACTTCCCCTTGGGATTGCCTCGGTCCTTTAGATCAGGGTCGATCTCGTACTGAGGTCCGACCACAAAATCGCCATTGCCGTCTCCTTTCGTTGGATCTTCTTGCATGGCGAAGATTAACGAAGCATCGATGGCCATGAGACTAGCGGCGATGGCGCAACAAGCGCGATAGAAAATAGGAGTGAGCCAGAATGTTCGACGTGACATGGTGCGTAGGGAAGGAATGCGAGGAAGAATGCGTCGTGAGGAATTCAATTCAATGTAACGCATGCCACGTTCTCGGGGTATCACGGACCGAAGCTGGAAAGCATGAAGATAAGCAACCCAGTGGCTGCCACTTTTACCAGCGATACTGGAGAGCGAATCCATTGCCGTCGTTCACAGCTTGAGGGACGACCGACCATCCGCGTTTGCCGGTGTCGGTCTGCTGCACGGCGGAGGCTGCGATAAAGGCAAGTGCCCATCCAATTCCAATTTGTGAAGGGTAGTGGGCATTGTCATTCACACGGGACAAAGGGCCGATGGTCGAACCGACGTAAAAGAGAGTTTTTGGCAATGGTCGGTCGGTCATTTTGGCTGCCGTAATGAATGGCAACGCGGACATGAACGCATGTCCACTCACGCCGTTGTTATCTTGCATAGGATGCCACTCCGAGCCTTCAGGCGTTTCGCCTGGACGCGATCCACCCGTAAGTTTCTGGAGCACCAGAACGGCGGGCGTACCAACCACAAACCCTCGGAGTGATTTCTCTCCCCAGTCTCCCACCGTATGCATGGCGGGGGAACTATCGAATGCTTCTCCGGCCACCCAAGCCGTGCCGATGACGGGCAGCGTGTACATGCCATTCCCTAGCTCTTTATTTGCATGCAGAAAATTAAACCAGCCATCGCTTGAGGCGCCCCGTACGGACGATTGAAAGTGGTCATGAAGCTGTTGATCCAACTGTGTATTAGCAAATGTCGCCCCGATTGCAGCGGCTGCTCCCAAATTGAGGGCAGAGTCAGCAGAATAGAAGTTTGCTTGATCCTGGAGCATTCGCTTCCAAAGGGGGGCGCTATTTCCCGTGCTTGCAAACTCAGGCTCTGAGGACAACGATTCGATATCGAGTGCCCCAGTAGAGGCACCTTCAAGAATGCTAAGCTCCGTGCTCGTCACCTCCTCGGAAGGTGTGATCGCGTCTTCCGGCGACATCTCTGGCGACATCTGGGAGTCGACGGTTGAGGTCAAGGGTAAACTGGGTGGAAGGAACAACTCCTCCGGTGGAAGGTTTTTCGGAGATTGGTTTGGGCCTGGTAGTTTGATAGCATCCAACGCTATTGGACTGGGTAAGAAGCGCAGTTTAGTCACTTCGCTTTCGTCTTCCGCGAACACAACTTCGTATGATTCTTGAGCTTGCTTTCGAACGAGAAGGAGCGGACGAAACGTTCGCTCGGAAAGATTCGTAGTCGAAGAATGCCTCGACAACGTGAATTCGCTCGGAGTTGAATCGTTGGCCAATGCAGAAATTGACGCAGGCCTCGGACAGACCGAACTGCAGCCGAGCAAGGAGCAAACTATGGTGATTACAACGAACAAACGAAGGCTCAACCCACGCTCCTCATCTTTTGAAAATTGGTCTCGCGGACGCTAACAACAGTGACCAACCGGTGTCAATAACAACTGGAATGTCCAAGTCCGGGGTGTTTCGGGAACGGAGCGCGGCGGAGGCTTGAGAAAAAATGCGGTCTACCGAACCGAATGGAACATGAAAGAACGAGCCGGGACATAGAAAGTTGCTCGAATCGGAAGCTGCTATGCTAAAATGCGGTTTAGTCATCCGCGACTTCTGCCAGCCCACTCCCGCCGACCTCTTGACCCACCATGGTTATTCGTTTGCTAAGACGCTTGTTCCAAGTGTTGGCTCCTGGATTGCTTCTTTTCCTTTCAGGGAGTATTCCGTCCCGTTGCGTGGGCCAAACGATTTCGTTCAATCGAGATATTCGCCCGATCCTTTCGGAGCATTGCTTTCAATGCCATGGACCGGATGAAAAGCAACGCCATGGCGGGGTCCGTTTCGATCGCTATGAAGATGCAACGTCGGCCGGAGAATCCGGTCAACAGGCCATTGTTCCGGGCAATGTGGATTCTTCGGCCTTGTGGCATCGCGTTACGTCGGATGATCCCGAGACTCAGATGCCTCCTGCTGATTTCGGCAAGCCTCTACGGGGGGACCAAAAGGACAAACTTCGACGATGGATTGAATCGGGAGCCGAGTACCAAGGGCACTGGGCCTTCCATCGCGTCGAGCGTCCGGACGTTCCGTTGAGCAATGAGGCTGAAGAATACCCAAATCCCATCGATCATTTCTTGTTAGAGCGACTGCGCTCAGAAGGTTTTGCGTTCTCTCCGAAGGCATCCCGCGAGACATTGATTCGGAGAGTCACTCTCGACTTGATCGGTTTGCCACCGACTTTGGATGAGATCGATGATTTTGTACGGGATAAAAATGCTAACGCTTACGAAAAGGTGGTTGACCGGTTACTGGCATCGCCTCAGTATGGCGAACGGATGGCTATGACGTGGTTGGACTTGGCGCGATACGCGGATAGCAACGGCTTTCAAATCGACAGTTCTCGACAACAATGGCCATGGCGCGATTGGGTCATCGATGCCTTCAATCAGAATATGCCCTTCGATCAATTCACGATTGAACAAATCGCTGGCGATCTGCTTCCCAATGCAACGCTACCGCAGATCATTGCAACGGGATTTCATCGCAATCACCGACTCAATGGCGAAGGGGGAATCATCCAAGAGGAATGGCGAATCGAAACAGTCATCGATCGCGTTGAGACCACCGGGCTATCTTGGCTGGGGCTGACTCTCAATTGTTGCCGTTGCCACGACCACAAGTACGATCCGATATCTCAGCGTGAGTTCTACTCCTTCTTCTCTTACTTCAACAACATTGCCGAGTCGGGAACACTTCAAGGCGAATCACGAAATACAGAGCCGGTTGTGAGTGTGCCGAGTCCTCAGCTTCAAGAGGAGTGGTCCGCGATCGATCGGGAGGTGCATGCAAAGGAAGCGGAACTCCAAGCCCTGGAAGTTCGCTTGCCCGAATTAGTCGCCGCATGGGAACCGGAATTTAGGGAACAGCTCGAGTCGCAAAAGACATCATGGGTAACGTTGGCTCCTACGTCTACGATTGCGAGGAGTCACGCCTTGTTGACGCGACAAGCCGATGATTCCTATCTTGTTTCCGGAGAGAATCCGGAATTCGATGTCTATACGATTTCAGCTCCTATCGCTGCCGGGGAATGGTCGGGTTTGCTTTTGGAGTGCTTCCCGGATTCCACCCTACCGCAGCAGAGCTTGGGACGCTATTCCAACGGCAATTTCGTCCTGTCACGGATCGAAGCGGAAATCCGAGCGCCCAGTTTGGCGGAGCCGACTATAGCCAAACTCACGCGTGCCGAAGCGGATTATTCGCAGAATGGTTGGGACATCCAATTCACGGTGAAGCCTGAGCCTGGCAAAGGTTGGGCAGTCGATGGACCGACACGCAAAGAGACGTGCCGCGCGATGTTGTTCAATGAAACCCCAATCGCAGTACCCAGCGACGCAACGATCACGATTCGATTGGTCCAGGAGTCGCTCAGTCAACATAATATCGGTCGATTTCGATTGTCGTGGACAGCACTCCCTCAAGGTGCCGTTGGCTTTGACGGAGCTCGCGTCTCCGATTCGCTGCGCACCGTCCTGGCGACGGAACCCAAGGCTCGTACAGTAGAACAGACCAAGCAGATCGAGGACTTCTATAAGTCGAACACCTCAGGGCCATTTCGGAAGACGGAGACTGAGCTTCAGACGCTTCGCACGCAGCGTGAGGAGCAAAAAAAGAAATGGCCCAGCGTCATGGTCATGCAAGAGATCGACGCGCCGCGACAAGCATTTGTCTTGATGCGAGGTGAATACGACAAGCGAGGAGATGCGGTCACCCCCGCGATCCCGAGTGTCTTTCCTTCGTTGCCAGACAACGCACCCAACAATCGACTAGGATTGGCGCGTTGGATCGCCCATCGTGAAAATCCCCTTACCGCGCGCGTTTGGGTCAATCGAGCGTGGGAAAAATTCATGGGCAATGGCTTGGTAAAGACGACCGAAAATCTGGGATCGCAATCGGAATGGCCGAGCCATCCGGAGTTATTGGATTGGCTGGCGATCGAATTCATGGAGCCCTCGCAAATTCAGAATGTTGCAGGTCATCCTGTTCGTGCATGGGACATGAAAGCCATTCAGAAACTGATTGTTCTGAGTGCGGCATATCAGCAATCGTCGAGTCAGCACCAGATCGCAGTACTCCAGGAACGGGACCCAGACAATCGATGGATGGGACGCGGACCTCGATTCCGTCTTTCCGGAGAAGCCATTCGCGACCAAGCCCTCCATGTCAGTGGCTTGCTATCGAAGCGTCTTGGCGGACCCAGCGTTCGCCCTTACATGCCCGATGGCGTGTGGGATGAAACAAGTGTTTACGGAGACCTGCGCAATTATCAGCATGACCGGGATGAAGGTTTGTATCGTCGCAGCCTGTACACCGTTTGGAAGCGAACAGCGGCCCCACCGACGATGCTTCTGTTCGATGCTCCGAGCCGTGAAATATGCACCGTCAGTCGATCACGCACGAATACACCTCTTCAAGCGTTGTCCTTGCTCAATGAAGTCACGTTCGTGGAAGCGGCTCGCAAGTTGGGCGAGAGGATGCTGTTGTGTTCGGAATCCCAGATGGAAGGGAAACTCCGTTATGGATTCCGGTTGGTCACAGGGCGATTTCCCTCTCCGGCTGAACTGGATGTACTCGCATTGGGATGGCGCGAAGACCTCCAGCACTTTCAAGCCCATCCCGAGGAAGCGGAGAGAATGCTTCAGCACGGAGAGTCGGTTTCATCGACGGATCGCAAGCCGGAATTGGCTGCGTTCATGCTCGCTGGAAATGTGTTGCTCAATCTCGATGAATGTGTGATGCGAGAATAAGTCCATCCGGACGAAAAGTTCGTCAGGACAACTAAGGTGCTTTATGATTGGCGAAAGTAAACTATCGATGGATCGTCAACACTTTCTACGAAGTTTGGGAGGAATGATGGGCCTAGCGGCGGTCTCCTCTTTGTCCCATGCGCAACCGTCGGCTGCTACGTTTTCCGATCGGCATCATCATGCGCCGAAAGCCAAGCGGATCATCTATCTCTTCCAATCAGGTGCTCCATCGCAATTGGATCTCTTTGATTGGAAGCCAACCTTGGTGGCTCGGCGAGGAGAAGACTTGCCCGAATCGATTCGGCAAGGTCAACGGCTAACCACAATGACATCGGGGCAGTCTAAATTCCCTGTGGCTCCGACCGCTTTTTCATTCGAGCAACATGGCCAGTCCGGGATGTGGTTCAGCGAAATTATGCCGCACATGGCGACCCTGGCAGACGATTGGTGCCAGATTCGATCGATGCATACGGAAGCGATCAATCACGATCCGGCGATCACATTCTTTCAGACGGGATCCCAGCTTGCAGGACGACCGAGCATCGGTTCCTGGCTCAGCTATGGGTTGGGGAGTGAGAACGAGGATCTGCCCGCGTATGTCGTCTTGACTTCGTTCGGGACGGGGCGACCTGACGACCAGCCTCTCTACGATCGACTCTGGGGATCGGGATTTCTCCCTTCAAAACATCAAGGGGTGAAATTTCGGAACAGGGGAGATGCTGTGCTCTACCTTTCCAATCCCTTAGGCATGGGGCCCGAAAGGCGGCGGAAGACGCTCGACAGGATTGCCTCATTGAATCAACAGCATTTCCAAGAGTTGGCGGATCCTGAGATCCAAACACGCATCAGCCAGTACGAGATGGCCTTCCGAATGCAATCGAGCGTTCCGGAATTACTCGATGTTTCCAACGAACCACAACATGTGCTCGACATGTATGGACCCGATGTGAAGAAACCTGGATCGTATGCAGCGAATTGCCTACTCGCTCGGAGACTGGCCGAGAGAGACGTTCGCTTCGTTCAACTTTTTCACATGGGTTGGGACTTGCATGGGAATCTTCCCAATGCCATCCGGTTGCAATGCCGAGATACCGATCAACCGACAGCGGCACTGATTCGCGACTTGAAGCAACGCGGATTATTCGATGACACGCTCATCGTATGGGGAGGTGAATTTGGAAGAACGGTTTATTCCCAAGGTGCATTGACCGAGAAAGATTATGGCCGCGATCATCATCCCCGATGTTTTACAACGCTGTTGACCGGGGCGGGCATTCGCGGTGGATTGGTCCATGGGGAAACCGATGACTATTGCTACAACATTGCGCGTGACCCCGTTCACGTCCACGACTTGAACGCCACGATCTTGCACCTATTGGGGATGGATCACACGAAGCTCACGTATCGATACCAAGGTCGGGATTTTCGTTTGACGGATATTCATGGCGAGTTGGTTCGGCCAATTCTCGCGTGAGCCGATTCCACAGCATCGATAGAGATGAAAGATGATTCTTCAAGCGGAGCGAATCGTTATCGATCAGCGCTTCTTCACAGCCCGAGCGTATTGAATTGGTAATAGTTCTTCGGCACGCGGGTCACTCAGAGCGATCCCCGCATGGTAGGGCCAATACGGATCTCGAAGCAGTTCTCGGGCCAGCAACACCAGATCGGTGTCCTCGGAGGCAATCGCCGCTTCTGCTTGAGCAGGATCCGTGATCAACCAACCTACCGCCGTGGGTATTTGTGCAGCTTTTCGAATTTGCGATGCGATCGGAATAAGAAAACCTGGTCCCCAGGGAATGGTTGAGATATCGGGGGTTACAAAGCCGTGACTGACATCCAACAAGTCCAATCCGTCGGAGCGCAGCCACTTCACCAATTCGATCGATTCCTCGATTGTCACGCCGTCAGGCTGCCAGTCGGTGACCGAAAGCCTGACAGTCAATGGGAATCGCTCTGGCCAAACCGCTCGGACGGCCTGAAAGGCTTCCCGAAGAAATCGAGTGCGGTTTTCGAATGTGCCTCCGTAGGTATCGGGACGATGGTTAGCGAGTGGTGAATAGAATTCATGAGCTAGGTAGCCATGCGCGAAGTGCAGTTCCAGCCATTCAAACCCTGCCGCCAGAGCCCGCTGCGCGCCGACGACGAAATCGTGTTGGACGCGCTGGATGTCCGCGATACTCATGGCGGTTGGAGTCTTGCGAAGCGAGCCTCCAAACGGGATGGCCGACGGCGCTATCGTTTGCCAGCCACCTTGTTCGGTATCCAAGTGATGGTCACCTTCCCATGGGCGGCTGGCACTCCCCTTGCGGCCCGCATGGGCTAGCTGGATTCCCGGCACAGCGCCATGTTCTTTTAGGAATCGGTTGATTCGCGCCATGGGCTCGATATGGCCGTCATGGTAGATGCCGCTGCAGGCGGGACTGATGCGACCCTCGGGCGATACGGCGGTGGCTTCTACAATCACTAACCCTGCTCCACCGATGGCTCGGGATCCAAGGTGAACAAGATGCCATTCGTCCAAAAATCCGTCGTCGCAGGAGTATTGGCACATTGGCGATACGGCAATACGGTTGCGAAGGGTGATGTCTTTGAGGCAATAGGGGTCCAGTAAGCGAGCCACGATCTCTCCGGTTTCGATAGGAAATCATAATGTCAGTGGGTGAATCGCGACCAAAGATAGATTGCGATCGAGGATTGCTCAACCGTCCCTCGGCCGCGGATGTTTGCCAAAGGGGCTTTTTGGGGCCAGTTCAGCCCAGTCTTTTAATAGGGTCGCTTCGAACGCGTGCCAACCGCCTGACGCCTTTCTTCGATTCAAGCTAAGATGATGTTTATGTCGCCCCCCACGATCTTTCTACGTAACGTAACCCTTTTCGGCATTGGGTCTGGATCGATATGACCTCGTCCGCTTCTGGGCATCGCAAGAAGACGCGCTTCGTGTCGGACTTGCACATGTTTGCGCGTCGAAGTTCGGCGGATGTCATGCAGCGCGCGATCGAGGCTGCGGTGAGCGATTCGAACGCCTTTATTCTAGGTGGCGATATCTTTGACTTTCGTTGGAGCCGTTGGTCCAGTCATAAGCAAACGGCCGAGCAGAGTATGCAATGGCTTCGTGATTTGGTATCCATCAATCCCGAGTGCCAGATTCACTACATCCTCGGCAACCATGACGCGAATCCTGAGTTCTTGGACCGCTTGCATGTCTTTACTAGGGGCGTCGGCAATTTGGAAGTTCATCCTCATTTGTTGCGCTTGGACGATTGCGTGTTTTTGCACGGGGACATTATCGATGCCCCGATCCCATTCGAACACGATTTCCATGAGCAGCTCAACGTCTTGCGTCAGAAAGAGGAGGAGCGCCGACGTCCACCTGAGATCCAGCATGCGTTGTACGATGCCGTCGTCTCGACCGGTTTGCATCGATGGATTGCGCACGTTGCCAATGGAAACCAACGCGTTCTCGACCGCGTGACGCGGTACCTCGATTGGGCCGGTCATGGTCCATCGGCTGGGATCCGAAACGTCTATTTTGGGCATACACACCGGCCTTTGGATCGGGTGCCCTATTCTGGAATGGTTTTCTCGAACCCGGGTGCTTCGATCAAAGGGATGGACTGCCGCATTCTTTCGATCGAACGTTCTGCTGCACCTTTGCCCGCGACTTCCCAGGAAACTTCAAATTGATCGAGCCAAGTTGGATGTTGATTACCGTGATGGTAATTCACATAGCAATTCAAGTCGTACTCTGTTTTCGAGTGATGATCCGGCCGCATCGAGATCCCTCGTCGCGGATCGCTTGGATCACTGTCATCATCGCCATGCCTATCCTGGGAATCGTCGGCTATTTGTTCCTGGGGGAGATCAATATTGGCAAGAAGAGAATCGCAAGAATGCATTCGGTCGTTTCGATGCTTCCCAAATTTAGAGACATTCCAGGTTCGGAATTAAAAGAGTTGCAGCCGAGCATCGTCACGCATTACGACCACATCTTTCGAGTCGGACAATCGATCAATGATTTTGAACCGATTGGAGGAAACCACGGAACATTGATGCACGACAGCAACGCTGCGATCGATGCGATTGTCGCCGACATCGATGCTGCCACCGAACATGTGCATATCATGTTTTATATTTGGCTGGTGGACAAAAACGGAACCAAGATGATCGAAGCGGTGCAACGGGCCGCCAAACGGGGCATCGCGTGCCGAATTATGGCGGATGGTTTGGGTTCCCGAGTATTGATTCAATCGCCCGCATGGCAGGCCATGAAGGAAGCGGGCGCCAAGTTGGCGGTTGCATTACCGATCGGGTCGACTCCGATCGCACCTCTGGTGACGCGCGTGGATTTGAGAAATCACCGAAAGATTGTCGTGATCGATAATCACGTCACGTACTGCGGCAGCCAGAACTGCGCTGATCCCGAGTTTCGCGTGAAACCGAAGTATGCGCCCTGGGTCGACGCAGTCGTACGCTTTGAAGGCCCGGTCGCTCGCCAGAATCAACTTTTGTTCGCAGCCGATTGGATGGCGCATGTGGACGAAGATATCACGGAGGTTTTGATGCAACCCCTGCGTGCGAGTTCGGAAGGCTTTATTGCACAGGCGGTTGGAACAGGTCCGACGGTCCGTTATTCGTCGATGCCTGAGATGTTCGAGTCGCTGATGTACAGTGCGCGGTATGAGATGCTCATTACGACTCCCTACTATGTACCTGATGAGCCGATGCAAGCTGCCCTTTGTGCCAGCGGGAGGCGCGGTATCACCACGACCATCGTGCTGCCCGCTAAGAATGACTCATGGGTCGTCGCTGCAGCCAGTCGAAGTTATTACGCGGAACTCTTAGAGGCAGGCGTACGGATCTTCGAATACGAGGGTGGACTGCTGCATACGAAGTCCCTGACTATCGATGGAGAGATGACGCTGATCGGATCCGCCAATCTCGATCGGCGAAGCTTTGAGCTCAACTACGAGAACAATATCCTGTTCCACGACCCGGTACTGACAAGTCAAATCCGCGAACGCCAGTTATCGTATCGATGGCAATCGCATGAGATCACCCTAGCGGATGCGAAGCGTTGGGGAGTCGCGCGGCGACTTATCAACAATACCATAGCGATGCTCGGTCCAGTCCTTTGATCATCCCTGAAGCATGCTCGTTATCGCAGTATGTTCATTACCATCGCAAGGAAGACCCTTTGGGTTGTCTCCGACGCATTGCGAACGACGGTGTCAAGCCAATTGCTTTTGGATATCTGGTAATACGATATCGGTCGTTTCGGGGCGTACGCGGCGGGGATACTCGCGCGATGGGTCGATGATACCGCCATCGGCATACACGCCGCGTGGGTCCTGAGTGCGATACATACGCTGGTAGATTAGGTTCAAAGCTTCCGCGTCTTGTTCCGAGGCACGCATGTTTTCTTGGACCTTTTTTTCATCCATGCGAAGAATCCCTTCTTCGTCTCGATAGGTCGAATGCCTCCAGTGGAACATTTCGAGGCACTTGAGTTCCAACGTAAATGCTTTGTTCCTTTTCCAGAAATCGGTGAAGCGACCGCTTCCCAAATAAAAGACCCAGGATCCTTCGAACCCGAGTGCATCGGCCGATTCCGGGTCTGGATTCTTGAACCATACACGGTCTCCAGGGACATAATACTTGGCTGGGAGAGGCGTTTGATGCGAGCCATACTCCTTCATGAATACCTCGTGAAACTCGCCCGACCGAATCGCCCGTCGCTCGGACTGAAGCTGTAGATCGCTGAAGAGACCTTCATTGCAGCGTTTGATTTCTTGCGCTAATCCAAGGGCGATGACGTATTCGGTGGCGCGGTAGCAGGAAAAGGAATAGACATAGCCGTCGTCGCCGGGTTGTGTCGCCAGTCTCAGGGCCTCAATCATCGATTTCCCAGATCGCACGACATAACCGCGGGCCTCGTCGTACTCCCAAAACTCCTCCGGCCGTTCGGCGCCATACGCATCGAACGACAAGAACGTCTTGCTCGCGGCGTCAACAATATTCATTCGTACTTGAAGGGTGGATTCCAATTCTTCCAAGCTGGGGAACTCGAACGGTACGGGACTGGCCAGCATGGCTATGAGGATCTCTAGTTCGAGACGGTCTCCGCGCTCTGGAAAATCGATCGCCAGACGTTCTGCAAGTCCGAGGGTATCCCAGACGGGTGTCCATCGCTCGAAGGCAGAGGGGGTCAGATGGGCCGTCAATCGCGACTCGGATGGCTGCGACTGCACTTCCAAGAGTACGGACTCCAACAATCCACGTCGCTGCAACCATTGCGAGATACGTTCTTTCCATGCATCGACTTCTCGTGGGGATCGAGAGAAAAGCGAGACTCCGTGGGTGACAGATGGCCGCGAAGATTCAGATAGGTTCATGGCTGGAAATCCCTTGCAGAGCACGAGCTTTCAAACATTGTCGTGCGCAAAGAGTATGGGGGGGTAGGGAGTGTTCGAAGGAAGGGGAGCGAATGCATGCAGGTCGAGGGCATTCAAGGTTGCTTGGACACATGCGGACGTGCTGCAATTAGCTAACCGTTGGGGGGCATGAAGGGCAGGTTGAGGGGGACAGTGACTTGCTGCACAAAGCTGGGTGAAAAAACGGGTGCTTAGGTCGAGGACGCAAGCCTCTAGTGCCCGTTCCTGTAATTTCTATTTCTCGTCGCAGGAAACATCGCCATCGGATTGGCTTCAACTTGCAAACGGGATTCGCACGGCAAAGCATACAACATGCGGCTCCGAAATTCTACGTTTTTGGCTTTAAAGGATTGGATCCATCCCGTTCGGCTTGTTGTGGAGGGGCACTTGCCCCTTGATCACGCTGTAGATTTGATTTTACCGTTGCGAGGGTCAAAACCAATTCAATCAACAGACGGAGCCACCCGCAGTTCGTCAAAGGCAATAGGCGAGTTGAATTGCAATTCGATCTAAAACCTAAGGATCAACGCGACGATGAGGCCCAGTGCGATGAATCCCAACATGAATATTCCTGCACCGATCGTGATCTGCAATTTGAGTTTGGCCTTTTGCATGCGATCGGGCAGACTCTGGTAAACCGCTTGGGGGTTCGCCAAACCAGGATACGTTGCTATCAGGCGTGTCCAGCTCTGCAATCGTCCTAAATACCAGATCAGCAAGATGACTGTCAGCAAGGGTGCACAAAAGAACATCAAGAGGATCGACACCCAAAAATAATCCGCATCACGCAGGACTTTCTCGGCTGTTCGGCGATCAACAGGATCGATCGCAAAGTTCACATCGAGATTGGCATTGCCGTTGATTGGAGGCAGTGATGCTGTCGGTTCGTAGGGATTTTCAAACGACATGATGGTTTTAGGTCTGCGATATGGAATTCGCAGTCAAGTTAGTATGGAACGGCGGAACACCGGGAGACGTGGAATCGCCTGCGCCTCGCAATGATAAAACGGAGGAAGGATCGAGATTGGAGGGAGAGCTTGAATCGACACGAATGAGTCCACCCTTTCCCCAAGTGCTACGGATCCAACCCGCGTCCGCGTGCTCGACAGATTTTTGGTTATCATAACTCGTTGCGTCAACGAGAGGCCGCTTGTCCGTTGCTAGCGCTTTTGGAAGTTGCGATGTTTTGCTTTATCCATTCGCATTCGCATTCGTGCTCGTGCTCGTGCTCGTGCTCGTGCTCGTGCTCGAATCGGGCGGCGGAATCCGTTCTGCGGTCTGAACGTCCCCAATTCCAGAGCCATTTCCCTGAGCCGTTGGGTCGTTGAGTGCCCACCCACTTTGACGTCCGGCCTTGGAAACGAGAGATTCCGGCGAATTGTTTGGGATGAAACCTTAACCTAACCTATCAAGCTCTATGCATCGTACTTTCTGTTTTGGGCGATTATTTGGCAATAGGATCGATGCCGTCCCTACGTCCGTGTTGAGACGACCCTACCATGGCATCGTCCACTGCATGCTCGCTCTATCGTTGTGTCTCATGTTTTTGAATCTTCGACTGGCGGCACAGAATCCAGCATTGCAGGAAAATAGCGCGGCAACGTCGGGCTTGGTTTGGAATTTGCCTTCGGGCGTAGCCTACCGATTGGATGTGCGGACGGCACCGCGTGCTCTTCGAATTCATGTTTTGGAAATCGATCTCCAGCAGGCTGATCTCGAGTTGGATGTGGTGGCTGGAAACGATCCCGATGGAGATGGACCTGTCGAAGCGACCTTAGCACCTCCCCTAACTTTGGCCCGGAGCGTGCATGCATTCGCAGCCATCAACACCAATGCATGGTCGATGTTTCCTGACCTAGAGACGGGCAAAGACCCCGGCTACATTGTGGGAGGATCGGCGGATATCAAAGGATGGCTGAAGATTTCTGCAGATCAACGAAGCCCGCTGGAAGCCGGGTACTGGTCCCTTTGGATGGATGGCGGGGGAAACGTTCAATTGGGCGATGTGGGAGGAGTCGATCGAGGCCAGTACCAAGATCTTGGCCATGCTCGTTGGGCGATCTCAGGGTTTCAAGGGATCCTAAGAGATGGAAAAATCCTGCGTGGACAGGATGAAATCCTCCATCCGCGAACGGCGATCGGGATTACTCCTGATTCCAAGAAGCTGATTTGGATGGTGGTCGATGGCCGGCAACCTGGAATTAGCGAAGGAGTCAGCGAGCATGAACTGGCCGGTTTGCTCCAAGAATTTGGAGCCATGGAGGGCATCAATCTCGATGGCGGTGGGAGCTCGGTCCTATTGTTGGCAGATCGGGATGGACGACTGCGTCCTGCCAATCGGCCGAGCGGGATTGGGATGCGGCCCGTTCCGTCGATCTTGGCGATTCGGTCGCGACGAACCGACGAAAAGCCATAGATGGCTCCCATTTTCAAGCTATAATCCCGACGACAAAACGGACTGCAGAAGGGTTCCCTGCGTTCAGACGGAAACGCCTACCTGTAGAAATTCAGGCCTCGGCAGTCCCAGGTTGTCTTCAGCATTGCTCCCAGGACTAAGCCACTGTCCCTGAAATGGGTTTGGTATGTCTACGATCCAGGTTGATAAGACGGAAGAATATGCCCAAAAAAATTAAACGCATTGCAGTCACCGGGGGGGCCGGGTTTCTGGGTTCCCATTTGTGCGAACGGCTGGTTGAAGAGGGCCATGACGTCATTTGTTTGGACAATTTCTTCACGTCCCAGAAGACCAACGTTAGCCATTTGCTGGGAAAGCGGAATTTTGATTTGGTGCGGCATGATGTAACGTTGCCGATTTTTTTGGAAGTCGATCAGATCTATCATTTGGCATGTCCCGCTGCTCCAGGGCATTATCAACACAACCCAATTAAGACGGTTAAGACCTCCGTCTTGGGTTCGATCAATATGCTCGGTATGGCCCAGCGATGCGGCGCTCGGATTTTGTTTGCCGGTACCAGCGAAGTCTATGGCGACCCTCAGGTCCATCCTCAACCGGAATCCTATTGGGGCAATGTCAATCCCATCGGCATCCGCTCGTGTTACGACGAAGGCAAGCGGGTCGCTGAGACCCTTTTCATGGACTACCATCGCAAGAACAAAGTCGATGTTCGCCTTGTTCGTATTTTCAATACGTATGGGCCGCGCATGCATCCCTACGATGGAAGGGTCGTATCGAATTTTATTCGACAAGCGATCGGAGGACAGCCGATCACTATTTTCGGCGAGGGGCAGCAAACGAGATCGTTTTGCTATCGAGACGATTTGGTAGAAGCCATGGTTCGAATGATGGATCAATCGACTGGATTCATTGGACCGGTCAACATCGGCAACCCTGTCGAATTTACGATTCGTCAGTTGGCCGACAAGGTTATTGAACTGACAGGAAGTTCTTCGCCGATCGAGAAGCTTCCTTTGCCCTCTGATGATCCGACGCGACGACAACCGGATATCACGCTCGCCAGGAAGCATTTGGATTGGGAGCCGAAAACCAACTTGGCAGATGGCCTGAAGAAGACAATCGATTGGTTCAAGACAATCGACCTGGACGAATATGTTCCACCGACGCCGAATTACGTTTAGTTCGAATGAGTGAGTTTTGGAACAATCGCCATCGAGTACGTATTTGGCTTCTTAAATCCGTTCAACGGTTCATCCCATTTGGCGAACTTGCATTATGCCCCAGTGGACTTCTGTGACTCCCGATGTTCCGGCAGGACAAAATCCGCATGGGCGAGTGACGCATTGGCGTTTGGCAACGGTGAGCCTGCCGTTGGGACCGCGCCCTGCCGTCATGGGGATCTTGAACGTCACGCCCGATAGTTTTTCGGATGGCGGCAGGTTTTTCACGATCCAGTCTGCGGTCGATCGTGCCAAAGAGATGGAGGATGCCGGCGCCCGTATCATCGACATCGGCGGCGAGAGCACTCGACCGTATAGCCAAACGGTTGCCGCCGACGAAGAACTGCAACGTGTTGTCCCGGTGTTGGAGCGATTGCAAGGGAAACTATCGATCCCGATTTCGATCGATACGACCAAATCGGCGGTTGCTCGGGCGGCGATGGAGCTAGGCGCTGAGATCATCAATGATGTTTCAGGTTTGGAAGCCGATCCGGAGATGGTCGAAATAGCCAGAAGCACGGGTGCAGGCGTATGTGCAATGCATCGGCTCGGACCATCGCAATCCATGCAGGACGACCCGCAGTACGAGAACTGCGTGGTTGAGATCGTCGAATACTTGCGAGCCCGCGATCGATTTTTGTTGGAAGCAGGCATCGCGCCGGAGAGGATCTGTCTCGATCCGGGAATCGGTTTTGGGAAAACGCACGAACACAACCTCGAACTGATTCGGAACGCAGGAGTGTTTCATCTGTTGCGACGGCCTATCTTGGTGGGACATTCCCGAAAGGGATTTATCGCCAAGGCCTTGGGGAGCAAAGATATCGATCGTAAGTATGGCACTCTGGGGGTGTCGTTAGCCCTATGTGCGCAGGGTATTCAAATACTGCGAGTTCACGATGTGGCAGCGCACGTCCAAGCCATCCAGTTGTTTGTGGAGAGCCGCGGCTAAGAAGGCGCCGCGATCGAGGAACCGCGCGGAAAACGACCTCTACCTCGCTTTGGATTGGTGAGACATTCACGCGAGGCGCACACGATCGGTGGACGATTGCCACGAAGCGCCCATTCGCACAACATCCACTGTTTCTTTCATCCGATCGAAATCAACACGCCCGTTTGCTAGCGGTAGCGAAACTTTTCAATCTTTTTGCAGACTTTGACTGAAGATTGACCTGGAAGCATTGATTCGGCGTTTTCTAGACTCCGGTCGATCGTCGAATCGAATCGTTGTCCGAGCAGGATGCTCCTACGCGATCGGTTCCCTCTGGAGAAACAGCGCGGCATGGATGTCAAAAACCTCCTGTGGGGATTGTCCCTCATCGTTTCTTGTTGGATTGGTTCCGTTTCGAACTCCGCATACGCCCAAATGTATGTGGCCGAGACCGAGCATTTCCGTGTCTTATCGGGCGATCCAAAACTTTCCCGCGAGGTCGGGGAAATGGCCGAGGAATACCGGCGGCATCTAGCCATGCATTGGTTGGGGAAGGTGCTTCCTCCTTGGAACGAAAAGGTTCCGGTGGTTGTTCATTGCTCGCCTAGATTGCTTGCCAGCGGGGAAACAAAGTATGTGCTGGCAGGTGGGCATGTCCATCAGATCCAAATGGTCCTGAGCGGTACTCGGGAGCGCATCCTGGATAGCGTTCTACCGCATGAATTGACACACACGGTATTAGCAACGCATTTCGCGGCCACGGGCAAGCCAGTACCTCGCTGGGCCGACGAAGGATCCTGTACGACCGTAGAGCACATCAGTGAACGAAGCAAACACGATGTGGCCTTGGTCAAGTTCCTGAGCGAAGGTCGAGGTATTCCGTTCAAGCTTTTGTTTGCGATGCGAGAGTACCCGCCCGATATGATGCCGTTGTACGCTGAAGGTTATAGCCTGTGTGCATTTCTCATTTCGCAAGGTGGGGCTCGACGCTTTGTTCAATTCCTAGAGCGAGGAATGATGGATGAAGACTGGCCGACGGCCGTCGCGCAATACTACGGCTACCCCAAGCTTGGCAAATTACAAATGGCATGGAACGAATGGGTCGCAGATGGTGGGGGTACCGTTGCCAATCACACCGCCGTAGCTCGGGGTTTAGTCGCGGGTTCAGCCGAACTGGCATCGGCCAATGGAAGGCCTGTGGATGCGGGTGTTCGTTTGGCGGTCGCAGAACTGCCGGCCCCTGGGAAACAACCAATGCAAACCATTTCGATTCAGGACGCTGGAGTGGCCCAGGTCGTGGATCCATCGAGTGCTCTTGCAAGACTCACAGCGGGGCCCGCCGATCCATTTCTGAACAATCCGATGCGTTCGAATGGACCATCGATTGCAATTACAAGAACATCGGGTTACTACCAGCAACAATTTGAAATGCACCATCAAACGCCTGCTGTTCCGTCATCGAACCAAACCCCTGCGGGGGCCTCCCATCGCATCGGATCGGTCGAGGCTCCGGTATCCGTGGAGTCTGCACAGCCTGCACCCTTTCAAACGGTTGGCGGGACTCTCTATCGATGAGCGTGGAGATCGATGCCGATCGAGAATCGCTCGCACGATGATCCTGTGGAATGCATGGGTGCACGACCCAGGATTGGTTTTGAGTTACATCGGTATCGCGAGTGCGTGATGAGATTGAGTGATTGGTAGAGTCCTCATCGCTTGGGAGCTCGAAGCAACTGCCATTTGAAAGGCCGTGGTCCCTGTCTCACGTCTCATTTTTCGTGTTCAAAGTCAATTCAGGAAGGTTTGGAAGGATAGAGAATGGATTGGAAACACCCCAGTTTATCTTTCGAAAAATTTCTTTCCTGTCTTGCGAAAGTGGTCTTGACCGCATCCCCAGCGGCGAATTATTCCGAACATACGAGTATTCAGATGGGTGCGATTATGGGTGAAAATCCTTTGCACTGCGCCGCGTTGCATGGAAGCATCGCTTCGACGCACTGCGCAGGATGTTCCCCCTGGACATCAATCCCGTTGGATACGACGAGCGTTTAGTCAATCATAGGTTGCGATAAAGGAGTGTCGCGTTGAAATACTTAAATCCCTTAAGGACGTTTCGGCTCATGGCCGCAGCCTGCGCGGTGACTGCGCCCGTCGTTTTGCCTGTGGGCATGGTCGTGGCTGTAGTAGGTGCTCCGGCATGTGCGGTAGCACAGCAGTCTGGGGCCGAAAAAGTGAATCCACCGAGTACACTGCCACCATTGCCACCCACGGGATCCTTGATGCCCCCGGCATCCGGCCCGTCGGCAAATCCGCTTCCCCCGAGCAATTCATCCGGCGCAGTTCCTGAGCGGGCACCTGGGCTTCCAGGCTTGTTACCCCCATCGGGAGCGATACCAAGCTCAATTCCAACCGTCTCTGCACCCACTGGTCTTCGCGATCAAGCCTCGAGCTTGGCCGCTCAAGCCAAGTTGGCGCTGCAACGGGGTGATGTCTTGGTGGCGAAACAACTGATCGATACTGCGAACAGTTTGAAAGTTCCTGACAATGAGTTTGGCGCTGAGCATTTGCGGCCTCGCGAGATTGCAATGGATGTCGATCGAGCGATGAAACTGCGAGGCAGTTCGTCGGTGGTCACAGCCGGAGCAATCGCGCCGACAAACAATGGAGTGATGCAAGCCGCCGGGAGTCTGACCGACCGCAACGCGGGAGTTCAATCGGGTGTCTATCAACCTGGGAGCGATGCATCTCGCGTGTCGCAGGCCAGTGGCATGAACCCTTCGAGTCTCAATCTGGGTCCAGCTGTCCAGCAAGATTTGCCAGCCCGCGATTGGTACGATCGAGGACTGGAAGCGATGTCTCTCGGAGATCGCTCAGCAGCCCTCAATTACTTCGGCAATGCGTGGAAGCAACGGGAAGAACTCGAACCGTCCGTTCGCGCACAGCTCAAAGATAAACTATCCTATTTGCAGTCGCGTGGTGAGCCGGAGGCTGTCTCCGCCATCCCCAAAGAAAACAGAGAAGGGGTTCAAAAGAAACAACGTCTCTTTGCCGAGGTGTCGGGAGAGATCGCGGATGCAGAACGCATTGTCAATGACAAACCCTATGAAGCGATCGATCGCCTCAAATTGCTTCGAGCTCGTGTTTCCCAGGCCGATGTCGATGGTGCCTACCGCAAGCAGATGCTCGCGATGGTGGATCGTGTCACCTCCAATGTCGAAGGTTGGATGGAACAAAATCGCGCTTCGATCGAACTCGATCAACGGAACAAACAAATTGAAGATCGAATTGCGCTAGATACAACGAGTGCCGCCAAAGAGGATGCACAAGTTCAAACACTGGTTGACCAGTACAATGAACTGATGGAAAACCATCGCTATGCCGAGGCGGAGGTCATCTCCAAGAAGGTAGAGACGATCAAGCCGAATACAGAAATCGCGGCCGTGATGCGAGCCCGTTCGATTATTCAGCGCCGAGTGGAAGAGCAACAGGAAATCCAGAAGCTGAAGGAAGAATCCCTTCTCAGTAGCTTCTCAGATACGGAACGATCCTCCGCGACGTATCTCCCCGATCGTCAACCCTTGCAGTTCCCACCGGTCAAGGAATGGACCGATCTTCGCCGCATTCGAGACAAGTACGCCGAAGAGTCGCTGAAACTGCAACCAGCAGAGCGTCAGATACTCGAGATGTTGGAAGAGCCATTCTCGGCTAGCTTTGAACAACGACCTTTGTCCGATGCACTGAAAACCGTTTCTGAAATGACGGGCTTGATCATCCTGATTGACGAACCATCGATCGCCGAGGAAGGTCTCCGATCGGATCAGCCGATCAGCCTGGATCTACGCGGGAATCGGATCAAGCTAAAGAATGTTCTCAAGAACATTTTGGAACCGCTCAATCTGACGTACGTGATCAAGAACGAAGTCGTCAAGATCCAGAGCCGTAGGTTCATGCAGCAAGAGATGTATGGCAAGGTCTACAGCGTGAAGGATCTGGTCATTCCGGTTCCAAACTTCATCTCGGATTACAACACCGGCATGGCCGGCGCCATCCAAGCTGCATACCAGGCTCAAACCAACTACGTCGCGGTGAACTTGAACGAATCCGACGCGGTCTCTTTGCGGGCAAACAAACTAGCCAGCATCGATCCCAACTCGAACGTTTTAGCGCAATTTGCGACGGCGCAACCTGGTTTGTCCGCAGGGCTGGGATCTCCTGGCATGTCCATGATGGGTGGCGGTTCCAGCGTGATGCCCAACTCCAGCAATTCGCTGGGCGGGGCTTCGATGGCGAACTTCACCGAGTTGATGAACCTCATCGAAACAACCATCTCCCCCGATCAATGGGCCAACGCAGGGGGAACGGCCACGATGAATCCGTTCCGTCAAAACCTAAGCTTGATCGTTAACGCGCCTCAAGAAACGCATGAGCAAATTGCCGACTTACTCAAGAGTTTGCGAGCGCTCCAAAACCTGCAAGTGACGATCGAAGTTCGATTCATCCAATTGCAAGACACCTACTTCGAGAAGATGGGTGTGGACTTTGACGCGCAATTCAACTCCAAAGTAGGAACACTGCCAAATGGAATTCAGGGGCCATCGGTGGCTGTCGGATTGTCTGGACCAACCGGTTCAACGCCGTCGCTAACACCGAACCTCGACATCCAACTCCGAAACGGAAGCTTTGGGGTAAACCCACCGTTCGGAAATCCGGACTTGGCGGCCGGTTCACAGATCGGTGTTGCGATCCTGAGCGACCTCGACTTGTTCTTCTTCTTGCAAGCAGCACAAGGGAACAGCCGTCAGAACTTGCTCCAAGCTCCGAAGGTGACCATGTTCGACGGTCAAATTGGTACGATTCAGGACCAGGCATTGCGACCGTTCGTGATCGGTTTCGACCCGGTCGTCGGTGACTTTGCGGTGGCTCAGCGACCGATCATTGTGGTCCTTAGCGAAGGAACACAAATGAATGTTCAGTCGGTTGTGTCTCAAGACAAACGCTTTGTGCGATTGACCTTGATGCCGCAGTTCACGCGATTGGAATCGACAGACCGAGAGTTCATGTTCACCGGTCGAAAGAGTACCAGAACGGGGACTAGCATCCTCGATCCGGGAACTGGCAAGCCGACTGCAGGAAGAAACAATGAAGAGTCGATCGTCGAAGGATCGACAGTGCAGCAGCCTACGTTGGGAACGACCTCGGTCAGCACCACCGTCAGTGTTCCAGACGGAGGTACTATCCTGATGGGTGGTATCAAGCGTCTACGTGAAGGTCGAACCGAACGGGGAACACCGATTCTGTCCAAGATTCCGTACATCAACCGATTGTTCCAAAACAGTGCTATCGGTCGTGAAACGAGCACGTTGATGTTCACCGTGACTCCTCGGATCATCATTCCTGCCGAAGAAGAAGAACAATTGGGTGTGCCGGTTAGTCGGCCCTAACATTTGTCGAATGTTATCACCAAGAACAGCCCCGAAATTTTCGGGGCTGTTTTCGTTCATGCGCTCGGCATGAAGCGTGTTTCTGGCCCAATCGATTTCGTGCCGAAGGAGCCATGAGTGGCCGCTTCCGATGCAAAAAGAGAAAATGACCTGGTTGCACTTGCGATTTTGCTCTTTCGATCCTACCGATGATTCTGATATCACCCAAAGCAAGCCAGACAGGCTGGGTCTGGAACGGAATGTTAGTTGCGTCGGAATTGCGAAGGATCGTAGGAAGGGTCAACCGGAAATGTCGCGATATGTCTTCATTGCCGCTACGGCTCTCTTTGTTGGCATGCTGATCATCCTGGCCATCTCGGTTGCTCAAATCGACCAGAGAAAACACAACACGCCCCAGTTGAAGCAAAGCCTTCTATACGAGAATCCGCCCGCGTATCCGATCAGTGTGCCCAGCACCGCATTCGGCCCCGATGGAAGCATCCAAAGCAACTTGCTCGATTCTTCTGCGCAAGGTCTATCGAACGAAGGACCTCTTCCGCCATTGATTCGTGGCAACGACCGAGGTATGCCACTCAGCGACAGTGGATCATCCCGGTCGCCGGCTGCGAGCAATGCTTCTTCACTCGCGAGTTACACGTCGACGTCTGACGATTCTGCGGACGTTAGATCAAATCCAGGAAGCCTTCCGAGCAACCATTCGGCACTTGCAAGTCCTAACGGGATTCCCGAACCGCCTCGTTTCGATCGTTCCAGAATCGTTCGGCCTCGAAACGAAGTATACGGTTCGACACCCGCCCTGCTCCCTCCGTCGAATCGATCGGCGGCGCCATCCGCATTGCCTATCGCGCCGCCTCCTTTTTCGGCAGGCCTGCCATCGCCAATCGGCGGACCGACCGATCGAAATCCTGCTCCTTTTCCATCGACGACGCCAAACAATCCTGCGGCCACTCCATCCGGCTTGCCCGAGTTGGCTCCCATGGCGGGCGCGTCAGGACGTAGCGAGCCTTCCTCCCAATCTTTTTCCTCCCCAACTCAGGAAGCTTCGACCGATGTTCGCTCAAACGAGCGTCCTCCTTCTTCGATTGCGCAAGTGGAACCCAACGACGGAAAAGCCCCCGTGGATTCGACCGAATTGAGGTCTTCAACGCAGCCGAATTTACATCCTGTGAGTGACGATCGTTCCAAAGGAACCCAGCGACCGGTCGCCAGTATGGGAGCTCCATTGCCATTAACCAGCCTGACGAATGAATCGTCTTCTGCGGCCAACTTGCCCATCCTGCCTCGCGAGGAATTGCCACAAGGGCTACCCAATGGGACATCCAGCTTTGCGGCTCCCCCATCATTTCCTGTTCCCACGGCACCATCACCGTCCGTGCCATCGCCGTCCTTGCCATCGCAGGGGTCGAGCGCTGCTGCCACCACGCCAGCCAACGATTGGAATCGAGATCCTCCCTCGCTCGCTCCAGCGCGTGATGTTGGTTCGTCAAATCCATCTGGCAACTCAATGGCTACCCCACCTGGTGCATTGTCCTCTAACGGTTCATTGTCCAGTAACACCTTCAGTCGCCAGCCTTCAGCCGGTCTCGGAAAAAACCCTCTGAATGTATCAGGTTCGCAAAGCGTCGTCGGCCAACGCGAAGCGCATTCAGGCAATTGGTCTCTGGCTAGTGATGCGCCGGGTAACCGACAATTCGACGGATCGCAAAACCCAAGCCTTGAGATTCAGAAGAGGGCGCCGCTCGAAGTGCAAGTCGGAGTCCCAGCAACTTTCACCGCCATTGTGCGCAACGTCGGAAACTCGACTGCCTTTGATGTGCAAGTCACCGATGCGATTCCTAAAGGCTCGCGGTTGCTTCGAACGCTACCCGATGCCGAACGTGTCGGCGCGGATGGATTGCTGTGGCGATTGGGCGAACTCACGGCAGGTCAAGAATCAACGATCAGCATGGAATTGATCCCTGAGAGCGAAGGGGAGATTGGTTCGGTCGCATCGATCAAGTTCGAAGCTCAGGCATCGGTTCGAACAATCAGTACCCAGCCACGAGTCTCGGTCAAGCAGTCCGGACCTGCAGAACTCCTCGGGGGTGCATCGACCACGATCATCATCGACGTAACCAATACTGGGACAGGCACAGCTCGCGATGTTCAATTAGAAGAAGACGTACCCCCTCTCTTTCGGCACGGTACCGGTGCCAAGGCTCTGCTCCACCCTGTTGGAGATCTGGCTCCTGGCGAAACACAACGCTTTGAAATCGAATTGACCGCCTTGGCTGCAGGCAAGGCCAACAACGTGGTCCGTGCGACTGCAACCAACAGCGCGTCGAGTGAATCCCTATTTCCAATCGAAATCAAAGCCCCGAATTTGCAACTCCATTTGGTCGGTCCGAGAATCCGTCATCTCGAACGTCCCGCCCCCTACGAAGCGATCATCGAGAACACCGGTACGGCAGTTGCCCGAAAGATCTATATCGTCGCTCGGTTGCCGCGCGGCATGAACTATATCAGCGCGACCAATGAAGGAACCTACTTGCCTGACCAACACTCCGTGGCGTGGTACTTGGAAGAACTCGCGGCTGGAACCCGTGCTAAAACGGAAGTCTCTCTCCTGCCCGTGGAAGAAGGAAAGTTCGTGCTACTGATGACATCCGATGCAGAGGGAACGCAGGCGGACCCTGTCGAGAGGGAAGTCCAAGTGGAAGGACAGAGCGAACTCACGTTCAATATCGATGACGACAATGATCCGATTGAAACCCAAGGGGTCACGACCTATTCCATACAAATCACGAATATCGGTACGCGTCCTGATGCGAATGTACTCTTGTCCGTCGAACTTCCGGAGGGTGCTGAACTCGAACAAGTTCATTCTCCGCTCAAGTACCAATCGAACGGGCGATTGATCGTGTTCACGCCTCTCCCCACCCTCGCGCCAAAAGATCAAGTGACGATCAAAGTTAGTGTCCGTCACGGCCGCGAAGGAACACAAATCATCAGGGCCTCGCTCAAGAGCCAATTGAGGCCTGCACCCGTTGTGAAAGACGAAAGCACTCAAGTCTACCAAGATCGATAGTCGCTCTCGCGATCTCTCCCCGAGACCGACATGGGTTCGTGCCGGGAACTTTGAGAACCAGCCAAACGCTGCAACCGTTCTGCTTCTCTCTCTTCCTCTTTTCCCGTTAGCAATGGCACCAGCGTACGACGCACGGCAAAGAACCCGAACGTACCGTTTCTCTATCTGGGGGAATGTTATGAAAGACGGTCAGAACCGTGGGTTCGGGTGAGAAGCGTGCGGTGCGGTATCGGATCGTGGCTTGGCTTAACCTTTTCTTAACATTTACATCACGCGTTCTTCATCCAGAATTCTAGCTGTCTACTTACCCTTAGCACCTGTAAACGCCTGGAGGCATCCGGGAGTGCTTGAAAAGCAGATCTGCCCGCAACGACGCGAGCACGGATCGTGCACAAGCTGTCGACAACCGTTCAATTTAGGAATTGATTATGAAACGAAGTGACACTCGGAGTCGGTCGAATTTCGGTCGCCATGGATTCACCTTGGTCGAGCTGTTGGTGGTTATTGCCATCATCGGGATTTTGGTTGGTCTCTTGTTGCCCGCCGTACAAGCCGCTCGCGAAGCCGCACGGCGTATGAGCTGCAGCAGCAACGCCCGCCAATTGGGATTGGCACTGCACAATTACGAAAGCGCTTACAAGCGTCTCCCCCCCAGCCGGATCAATTTGACGACCCCTTTTGTCTATCAGCAATCGTGGCCATCGATGATTCTTCCCATGATTGAGCAAGGGACAGCGTTCACGGGTTACAACTTCAACCGCCCCTGGTACGAAGCAGTCAACGACGTGGTTACAACCACTCAAATTCCAATCATGATCTGCCCGTCGGCTCCCTCGCCGCGAGAACTTCCACCATCGAACCTGTATGCAGCTCTGACAAACAATGCTCGTTCGGACACGCCTCTTTGGGGTTTTGCAGATTACGGTTCGATCAATGCCGTTCGAAACGGTGCATTCGTTGCTGCCGGCTTGCCGAGCATCGGTGAAAAGGAAGCTTGGGGAGCACTTGGACGCGGTCCCGACGGTGTCAAAATGGCTGCGATTCTCGATGGCTTGTCGAACACAATCACCCTCGGTGAAGCTGGGGGACGTCCAACGATGTTTGTCAGTGGAAAACGGTCGGTCAATCCTCGCGTCGGAAACATCGCCTTTGGAACGCGAGTGACGGCTGACGGTTGGGGATGGGCAGATATCAATGCTGGCTTGAGTATTGACGGAGCCAACGCGGCCGGCCTTCAAAACAACACGAGCAGCAACGGGACCACGACGATCGTCGGAAGCTGCTTCATCAACTGCACCAATGACTCCGAAGTCTATTCGCACCACGGCAGCGGTGCCCACTTCGTGATGGGCGATGGCTCTGTGCAATTTCTTGCTTCGAATATTGCTGGCCCGGCGTTTGTGGCCTTGTGCACACGCGATCGGGGGGACATTGCTAACCCACAGGAATAAATATCCTCGGTTGGTTACGCGGTTTGACGTCGAGGAGACGCAACGCGCTCGATCGTTGATTCCAAGGGATCGCATTTCAAATGCGATCCCTTTTTCCATTAAGAAGTCGCTCCTCGGAGGAACGACTATGACACTGTTCCTCCATTCGGATTGCTTTCTTCCGTCCAACGTAGGTGGATAAGGATAAGTCTGTGTTACGACAACGATTCTCGATGGTACGATCCGTTCAATGGCTCACTTTTTTGGCGACCCTCTTTTTGACTGCGGTGCCATCCCAAGCCCAAGTGCAATGGCTCGGAACAATACAGATTCCTGGAACCGCGAAAGATCTCAGCGGATTGTCAGGCGACCTCGAAACACAAACTCCGATCAATGCGTTTGGGGGTCTCTCCGCCATCGACCACACAGGCCACGGCGATCGCTACCTCGTCTTGTCGGATCGTGGCCCAGGAGATGGCGCAGCCTCCTTCCCATGCCGCTTTCATGAAGTCGAACTACGGGTCGATCCAACATCGAAATCGATTCGGTTCGAACTGATTCAAACCCATTTGATGACGGATCTTCAAGACCATCCACTGACGGGGAGTTTGGAACAACTCAAAAGCTGGAACAAAGGGACTCGATGCCCAAGTTACGATCCTGAGGGAATTCGATGCATGCCCAACAACATGGTTGTCATTAGCGATGAGTATGGCCCTCACATCGATCTCTTTGATCCTCATGGAAAGATGTTGCAAAGCATTCCCGTGCCAGAAAAATTTGGCTTGAGCGATCGCCGGACCCCTCCCTTGGTCTTTGGAGCATTTCCAAATCGTGGATTGGAAGGAATCGCTGTCACCCCTTCGGGAGATACCGTCGTCGCCGCTATGCAGGGCCCGTTGGTTCAAGATGGACGGATCGAGAATAACAAGTGCCTTGGTACACGAACGCGTTGGATCGTTCATCATCCATCCGATCCGAAGTCGACGGAGCTCATCTATTCATTGGATAATGAATCGACCGGCGTGAGTGAAGTCCTGGCAGTCGACGAAGATCGTTTTCTGGTGTTAGAACGTGACAGCCGAATCGGATCTGAGGCCAAGATCAAAAAGATCTATTTGGCGGATACAAAAGGTGCGTCGGATATTTCGGCGGTGGATTCCCTTCGTTCGGATCACCTACCTCCTGACACCCGGATCATTCAGAAAAAGTTACTCATCGACTTGCTCGATCCCGCCTTTGGCATGTCGGGAGCCGATGCTCCCGAAAAACCGGAGGGGATCGCTTGGGGGCCAAGACTTCCGGATCAACGACGCTTGCTCATCGTCTGCTTCGATAACGATTTCGAACCTTCAAAGAACACTCTGTTTGTGGCCTTTGCTGTTGCCGGACTAAATTAGCTGGAGCATAGGGCCTGCACCCGCGCTCTCGGGCTGAACCATCTGTGTGAAGACAATACTCATCCTTTTTCCAATTTGGGATTTCCTGCAGGAAGGTTGGTTTCGCATTCGTTGCCTGATAGGATGGCATCCGTTCGGTCGCATGAGTGGAATTCAAGGATTGACCGATTGACGCGGCTGCGCGTCCGTCTCGCAGGTTCTAGCTAGCTTTCGGCACCTATGTCTGGACTATTTTTGGAAAATCCTTGGATGGTTGGCTGCCTTGGGTTCGCACTTGCTGTGCTGGCCCTGTTTGCTTGGATAAAAACAGGACAGCCGGTCGCCTGGAAAGCGGCTGCTGGGATGTTCGGACTCACGGTTCTCCTGATTGCAATCAACGTATGGGTCGATACGGAACGTGAAGTGGTCACTCGAACGCTTTACCAACTCGCTGCGGATCTGGAGGCCAACCGCTTCCAGCAGGTCGTTGCGAGGATTCATCCCGATGCCTCGCCGGAATTGCTTCAGCTAAAAACGCAACTGCAGGA
>Ga0194055_10000194_pt1 | contig 47102 bp, 38 predicted proteins | sample SepL449m_MetaG_FD_155482 | JGI IMG/M metagenome (GOLD analysis project Ga0194055, IMG submission 155482) | Anoxic zone freshwater microbial communities from boreal shield lake in IISD Experimental Lakes Area, Ontario, Canada - Sep2016-L442-9m | ecosystem: Environmental > Aquatic > Freshwater >... | reverse complement strand
GCTCTGGGGGATGGTGATGGTGATGGCTATGCGGTGGCCGAGTCGCTGCCGGCAGCACGGGCTCTGGCCGGCAAGGTCCAGGGGCGCAGCACCACGGTCCCACTCAGCCATCCGGTGGAGGTCCCCGACGGAACATGGGCGCTGACCCTGGCCACCACCTGGGTAGAGCCGGCGTACCTCGAGCCCGATGCATCGTGGTGCGTACCTGGGGGTGACCCGGCCTCTCCCTATGGAAACGGTGGGTCGTTCGGCGGCAAACTGCACTCACCGGTGGCCGCTGACGCTCGGCGGCTGGCCGACAAGCACGGGCGCCCGGTGCGGGTGCTGTGGTCGCGCGAAGACGTGGTGCGCATGGGTCCGAAGCGCCCGCCTGTGGCCGCCGGCATACATGCTGACGGGACCGGCGTCCTGCGGGTCGCAGTATCGGGGGTGCCGCTGGTCGGTGATGCATGGGAAATCTGCCTGGCCCAGGTCTCGGCAGTGGCCCCCGGCTTGGTGGTCGAGCAGGTGATCGTTCCTGGTCCACCGGTCTCTCTCGATCTGCGGGCCGCCATCTGGGCCGAAGCTGCCGTCTTGGCTGCGGCGGCTCGGTTCGGCACGGTCGGTGAGTCTGTGGTCGACATACCGGTTGAGGTCGTGTCCCCGGCTGGCGGTCGTGCCGTAGTCCGCTGTTCAGCAGACGGGAGGCTCGACATCGAAGTGGCCGCTGGGTCGGTACTCGATGCCGTCGTACTCCGCTCCTACGTCATCGGTGCGGCCCATCAGGCGCTTGGGTGGGTCCGCTCTGAGGGGATCGCCGTCAGTGCCGAGGGAACTGTCCAGGATCTGACCGTCCGCTCGTTCGGTATTTTGCAGGCTCGTGCCGTGCCTCGGGTGACCGTGCGGATCATCGATGATCCCGAGGCCTCTGCGGTCAACGGATCTGACGCCGTGTTTGCCGCCGTAGCCGCCGCTCGGTGGCTGGCCGACGGGCTGGCCCCGACCTGGCCGGTCGATCGGGCCGGTGCTGGCCGCCGCTGATCGAGGCTGATCGAGGCTGATCGGCTACCAGTCGATCTGGAGCACCTGGCGCATGGTTGCTTGGAAGTCGTCGTAACTCATCGATGCGCGGCTGGCTGCCACCAACTCGGCATCGGTTCCGACTGGCAGGCGGAACGGCGGTTTCGCCCGCGCCAGAGCATCACAGATGGCTCGGGCTACAACGTCGGGACCGGGCGACTCCTGGCCGCCTCGCAATGTGGTGGTGGCACCCTCCCACTGGGCAGCCAGTGGTGCATACGGACCGGACAAGCCGCGGTGATCGAGCATGTTGGTGCCGAACTCGGTGGCCACACCGCCTGGCTCCACCACCATGACGTGCACGCCGAAGTGGCCGACCTCGAAGGCCAGCGACTCCGACAGCGCCTCGAGGGCGAACTTCGATGCCGCATAGAACCCCGCTAGCGGGGGGCCGGCGATACCGGCGACTGAGGTCACATTGACGATCGAGCCTGAACCGCGGGTGCGCATGGCGGGCAGGAAGGCCTGGATCATGCGGGCTGCTCCGAAGAAGTTCGTCTCGAAGGCCCGATGGACGTCGTCGAGCGGCACCTCTTCCACGGATCCCTCGACACCTACCCCGGCGTTGTTGACCAACAGGTCGACCGGGCCGACGTCGGCCAGGACGGCCGCCACCGAGGAGTCTGAGTCCACATCGAGCACCAGGGTGCGGGCTACATCGAGCCCGGCAAGGGTTTCGAGCCGACGGGCCGTGGCGATCACCTCGTAGCCGCGTTGTGCGAGTTCGAGTGCGGTGGCCCGGCCGATCCCGGTGGAGCATCCAGTGACGATGGCGCGTGCTGTAGTCATGGACCGAACGTATCGCCTCGAGAAATCGTGCGTCCACGGGGCACTCGCACAGGGCCGCCGTGGAGCCGCTAGTGGCCCCATCCATCACTATTATTGGGGGCATGGACGCTATGGGTGCGGAAGAACTGAGCCTTCGCCGGAGTCAGATGGGGCATGCAGCCGTTGCCATGCTGCGTGGTGGGCCCAAACCCTGCAATGAAGAGGGAGAGGGTTACTGGCTCGCACAGAGCGGCGTGGCCAGTGTGGACATGAACATGGCTCTCGTCAGCAGCGGGGGGCCGGAGGAAGTCGACAAGGTCCTAGCTCTAGTGACGCAGTCGGAGATCCCTACCCTCTTCATGGTTGCTGATTCGAGCCCCTCATTAGAACTCGAGGCTCCATGGCAGTTCGTTGGTGAGACGCCGTTCATGGCTTCATCGCTCGGCTCCAAGCATCTACGAGCCGATCCCAGGGTTCGAGAGGCCGGACCCGATGATGCTGGCATTGTCTTCGAAGTGATGGGGGAAGCGTTCGGTATCGACGGCGACCTCTTCTCCCAGGGATGGAGTGCGGTCTTCGCTGAGGGAAGCGACGAGTCGAAGGTCTGGCTCTTGTTCGATGACGGGGTATGCGTCTCCGCGGTGCTGACTTTTCTGGTCGGTGACGCCGTCAGCGTCTGGTGTATGGCGACGCCATCGCGATTTGGTCGGCGCGGCTACGGCAAGGCCATCCTTGCGCATGCCCTCCTAGCGGCGAAGTCCGAGGGGGCGCTCGTTGGTCTCTTGGGCGCAACTCCAGCGGGGAAGCCCCTGTACGACAGCACGGGATGGTCCACGGTCGAGCACTGGCGGATGTACGCCACAGTGACGTCGGCCCAATTTCACTGAAGCTCGTTCACTGAAGCTCGTTCGCTGTGCACGGCGGTGCTGAACTGGGTGATCTTGTTGGGTAGGTCTGGGGAACGCACGTTCCCGCAAGGCCACCTCAGGCGGCCGAGAGGTCGAACGGGGGACAACAGGCGGAGGACCGGAAGCCAGTTGGTGCTGGGCTCGGTATTCCGCTTCCGACAACCGACATGCGCCTTCGACCTATTGGGCGCTTTGAGGTGGTCGACCAATAACAGCGTTGCCTCTGTCTTTTGGCACGCTTGCCATCATCGGTACTCTCATGGGAGTGCCTCGACGTTTGGTCAAGTCCAGACTTGATCGTGCCCGCCGCATTCGAGGAGCTCGCCGCCGCCCTTTGCCGCCAACTCCAGAACCCGCCTGGCGCCAACACGCCCAGGATCTGAAGATGCAACTGCGCCTGCAAACCCATAGGGTCGAAGCGCTGCGGCGAGTCGGACTGCAGAATCGAACAGCATTGGAGGCCTCGTGCCGAAATACGTTTTGATCGTCCACCACACGGACCGGCTCTGGGCCAACCAGGCGGCTTCGGCGGCGTCGAGGAGGATGAACAATGCCTGATGCCTTCGGTGATCGAGCCGTATTCTCTGTGGTGCTGCCCGTGACCAATGCGATGGTCGAGCCCGACATGGCCGACCTGCGTCCTAGCGGTGTCACCAACCAGACGTTCAGGTTCCCATTTCCGGGCTTGCCGGACACGGTCGAGGCGTTGATGGAGTTGCTGGGGGCCACGCTCGACACGGTGAGTTCGTGTGGGCCCGATCGGGTCGTTGTCGCCTACACGCCCGAGTACATGGCCGACGGCGTCGAGGTAACGGCGCAACTCCGGCGCTTCGTCGAGGACAGGACAGGGCTGCCAGTGACGATGGCGTCCGACGCCGTGACCGAAGCGTTGAAGGCACTCGGTGTCAAGCGGATCGGTCTCGTCACGCCCTTCCTGCCCGCAGCGAACGTCAATGTGGTGGCCTACTTCGAAGCACACGGCATCTCCGTGGTGAGTGAAGCCGGATTCTCGAGTGCTCAGAAGGGCGGTTCTTACACCGCGCTCATCAGCGAGGCAGAGGTCGGCGACGCGTTCGCCCGTGTCGATTCGCCTGACGTCGACGCACTGGTGCAGGTCGGCACGGCGCTGGCATGTGCCGGGTTCGTCGATGCACTGGAGGCGCGCCACGACAAGCCGGTCGTCGCCATCAATAACGCGACCTACTGGCTGGCGCTGCGCGAGCACGGAATCACCGACCATCTCGACGGCCACGGCGTGCTCCTCGCACGCCACTGAGCACTTCCCCGGCTCTTCTGCGCCCGTAGATCGCGCGGCGCGCCGATGGCCCTGTCGAGGCAAGGTCGGACTCGGATCGCTATCGCGAGCTCGTTGAACGTGGCGGGCACGATCAGGCCAGGGAGCGACACGGACCCCGGTGGTGTGGTGCCGGTTGCCTGAGTTGGTAGTCCATTTCGGCGCTCGTTATCCGTTGCGTGCGCCCCAGACTCGGGTAAGAGTGAGCACATGCCCATCCTCGAGCCACACCACGACCTGGCCCACGGTGTCGAAGCCGACACCGCCTGGAGCGAGTCGTACTACTTCAATGCGTACGACCCGGCCACGGACTCGGGGTTCTTCACCCGGGTCGGGGTCCGCCCCAACGAGGGGACGATGGATATCGGACTGTCGATCTGGCTCCCTGGCGCTGACCTGGCCGAGTACCGCCACCAGGTCGAATGCACGCAGATGCTCGAGGCACCCTTGGTGGTCGGCGGCGTTCGCTACGAACTGATCGAGGCCATGCAACGGTGGCGTCTGGTGGCCGATGTGGAGGCCCAAGCCAGGAAGTGTCATCCCTCCACCGACGAGCGCCGTCCGATGGCCATCGAGCTCGACGTCACCTTCGAGGGGCTCACACCGGCAGTGGGCAGCGACGGCAAGGGCGGCAGCGGGCCAGGTTCGAAGCAGTCGGGTGAGGCAGCCACGACGACCGGCAAGGGCCACTTCGAGCAGGCCGGGCGATGGACGGGCATCCTCACCGTCGATGGTGTCGCCCACACTTGGACGACGGCACGGGGAAACCGCGACCGGTCCTGGGGTCCCCGCCATTGGGGTGGGCCGCCGATGTGGCGTTGGTTCTCCATAAACATCGGTGACGGACTGCACTTCGGAGGTATCCGGCTGGGCACGGAGGCTGGGGATCTCCACCGCGGCTGGGTCAGCCATAACGGCCGGGTGACGTCCATCCGGAACTGGGGGATCCGCACCGAGTTGGCCGACGACGACCTGACGCAACGGGTCATCCACCTCGAGGTCACCGACAAGTCGGACCGGACATTCGTCCTGACCGGACGGGTCCTTCGGGTGGCCGACATCGGACGTCCCGGGGGGACAATCATCAACGAAGGACTGACTGAGTGGACCTACTGCCGCGACGATGGGACGACCGAGGTCGGCTATGGCATCGGTGAGTACCTCCATCAGGTCGACGCACAAGGGAGGCCTCGGGTCCCGGTGTCGTGAGCGACTCGGACGACGTCGCCGACCGGCTGGGTCGGGCCATCGGCGGCACGGTGACGTCGATCCGGAGGCTCTCGGGAGGCGCGTCCCGGCGCACGAGTGCGGTGGACATGGAAGATGCCGAGGGGAACGTCCGCGCCCTGATCCTGCAGCAGCAGCGAGGGGATGGACTCACCAACAGCTCCAGTGTGGCCCTCGAGGCCGCCCTCCTGCGTGCGGCCGGAGAGGCGGGTGTCCCCGTCCCTGGGGTGGTGGCGGCCGGTGAGGCCGACGGACTAGATGTCGGCTGGCTGGTGGTTGATCGGCTGGAGGGCGAATCGATCGCCCGGCGCCTGCTGCGGGACGAGGCCTATGAAGAAGCGCGGCGCAGACTCACGGCCAACGCGGCCGAGGCGCTGGCCCGCATCCACACCATCGCGCTCGATGGCCTGCCGGGGCTGCCCGGACTGCCGGCGTCGGACCCCTTGGCCCGACCGCTCGAGTTCCTGGACTTCACCGGCGAGGTGCGGCCTGTCCTGGAGCTCGCCGCCCGGTGGCTGGACGCCAACCGACCAATCGCCACAGGGCGAACGGTGGTCCATGGTGACTTCCGGATGGGGAACCTCTTGGTCGACGCGTCGGGGTTGGTCGGTGTCTTGGACTGGGAACTGGCGCACGCGGGGGACCCGGCGGAGGACTTGGGATGGCTGTCGGCCCGGGCCTGGCGGTTCGGTGGCAGTGGCGAGGTCGGAGGGTTCGGCCAGCTCGACGACCTTCTGACCCGCTACGGCGAAGCGAGCGGCCGGGTGATCGACCAGGCGACCGTTCGGTGGTGGCAGGCCTACGCCACCATGAAGTGGGCCGTCATCTGTGCCCTGCAGGCCTCAGCGCACCTCAGTGGGGCCACCCGGTCCGTCGAGCTGGCTGCCATCGGCCGTCGGGTGTGTGAGAGCGAGTGGGACCTGCTGGGACTGATGGGCATCGAGCGGCCCGAGGCCGACGACGGGCTTGTGGTGCCTTCGGACCGGTCGCACGCCCCCTCGCCGTTCGGACGACCGAGTGCTGGCGAGCTGGTCGATGCCGTGCGCGAATACGTGGTGGACAAGGTGATGGCGACGGCCGAGGGGGCAGCCCAGTTCGATGCCCGGGTGGCTGGCAACGTCCTGGCCATGGTGGCCCGGGAGATCACCTTGGGCCCGGCCATGGAGGAAGCCCACCGGGCCCGTCTGGTCGGGCTCGGGTTCGCATCGGACGCTTCGCTGGCGGCCGCCATCCGGGCCGGCCAGCTCGACGATCGACTGGTCGAAGTAGGCACGGCACTGGCTGGATCTGCTGCCGACCAGTTGCGGGTGGCCAATCCGGGCTACCTCGAACCCGCTACTGAAGGGCCGTGAGCAGCCGGCGTTCATGCCCCGGCGCATAAGGTTGCCTGAGCCCCGGCTCACCAACCCCTGAACTTCGAGGAGTCCCATGAGCCCCGCTGTCGGTCCCTATACGCCCATCGTCGCCGCCGGCCCGTGGCTGATCTGCTCGGGCCAACTGGGCCTGGCCCCAGGAACTGACGGCGGTGCGCCGGCACTGGTGGACGGCGGCACCGGGCCACAGCTGACCCAGGCCATCGCCAACGCCCAGGGCCTTCTCGAGTCCCAAGGCGGGTCACTGACCGATGTGGTCAAGTCGATGGTGTTCGCTACCGACCCGGCCGACTTCCCCGTGATCAACGAGGCTTATGTGGCTGCGTTCGGGGACCACCGCCCCGCTCGCTCCATGGTGGCGGTGTCGGCGCTGCCCATGGGGGCTGCCGTCGAGATCGAGGTCTGGGCCTACCGCGATCCGTCATAGGGGTCCAGCTACGGGGTCCAGCTACGGGGTCCAGCTACGGGGTCCAGGTCGTCTGGCCGAAGCGGTAGCCGACCGAGCGCACTGTCTGAATCAAGTGGGCATGCTCCTCGCCCAGCTTGGCCCGCAGCCGACGGATGTGGACGTCCACCGTGCGTGCCCCGCCGTAGTACTCGTACCCCCACACCCGGCTGAGCAGCGTCTCGCGGGTGAACACCTTGCCGGGCCGTGCCGCCAGGAACCGGAGCAGTTCGTACTCCATGTAGGTCAGGTCGAGGACGCGTCCGGCCACTGCCGCCTGATAGGTCTCGAGGTTCAGCACCAGCGGACCGTGCTCCATCAGTTCAGGATGCAGACCGCGGCCGGTCCGCCAGAAGAGGTGGGCCAGGCGGGCGGCCAGCTCGTCCGGGTTCACCGGCTCGAGGCAGAGGTCGTCGAAGAGGTCCTCTCGGAGCTCTAGTCCGGCGAGTTGGTCGACGGGGACGACGACCAGCACCGGGGCCAGCGGAACCTCGCGGGTACGCAGGTGCCGGCACAAGGCATAGGCCGCGGCCGGGTCAGAGCTGGTGCATACGACAGCACCGGACCAGCCCCCCTCGGGCTCGTCTCCCTCAATGGCCTCAGCCCGGTCGATGCCCAGCCACGGATAGCCGGCACGATCGAAGACACCGGTCACCGTGGTCGGTGGGATCTTGGGGAAGCACAGCAGTGGTTCCATGACGGCGCTCCCCTTTCCTTCGATCGTCTGGCGGTCAGTAGTGGTCGGTCAGTAGTGGTCGGTCAGTAGTGGTCGGTCAGTAGTGGTCGGTCAGTAGTGGTCGGTCAGTAGTGGTCGGTCACGGGCGGTAGTCAGTAGGTGGCGAGGGTGTCGCTACAACAGGGGCAGGTAGCGGTCGAGCTCGAACTGGGTCACGTGGGCCTTGTAGCTGGCCCATTCGGCCCGCTTGTTGCGGAGGAACCACTCGAAGACGTGGTCGCCCAGGGTCGTAGCCAACAGCTCGGACGACTCCATCTGGGTCAGTGCCTCGTGCAGGCTCCCGGGGAGATGCAGGATGCCTTTGGCGTCGAGCTCCTCGGGGCTCAGGGAGAACAAGTTGGCATCGGCCTCGGGGGGCAACTCGTAGCCCTGCTCGATGCCCCGCAGTCCGGCGGCCAAGATGACGGCGAAGGCCAGGTACGGATTGCAGGCGCTGTCCGGAGCCCGGTACTCGATCCGGGTCGACTCGGACCTACCGGGCTTCACTACGGGGACCCGGACCAGTGCTGAGCGGTTGTTGCGGGCCCACGAGACGTGGATGGGAGCCTCGTAGCCCGACACCAGGCGTTTGTACGAGTTGACCCATTGGTTAGTGATGGCGGTGATCTCGCCGGCATGGTGGAGCAGGCCGGCGATGAAGCCCTCGGCCACCTCGGAGAGCCCGCCGGGACGCTCAGGGTCGACGAAGGCGTTCTGGTCGCCTCGGAAGAGGGACATGTGGGTGTGCATGCCCGATCCCTGTACGCCGGCCAGTGGCTTGGGCATGAAACTAGCGAACACGCCCTGCTGGCGGGCCATCTCCTTGACCACGAGGCGCACGGTCATGATCGTGTCGGCCATGGTCAATGCATCGGTGTAGCGGAGGTCGATCTCGTGTTGGCTGGGGGCATCCTCGTGCTGCGCGTGCTCGACGGGGATGCCCATCTCCTCGAGGGTCAGCACGGTGCGCTGGCGGATGTCGCTGGCCCGGTCGGCCACGGTGAGCTCAAAGTACGAGCCGGTATCGAGGGTGGTCGGGGGATGGCTCGGGTCCCCGTCGGCAAAATAGAAGAACTCCATCTCGGGGGCGGCGTAGAACGTGAAGCCCTGATCGCGTGCGCGCTCCAGGCTCCGCTTGAGCACGTGGCGCGGGTCTCCCTGGAACGGCGAGCCGTCGAGGTCCACGATGTCGCAGAAGACCCGGGCCACCTGTGGGTCCGAGAAGTCACCGCGGGAGTCATCAGTAGGGTGCCGGTGTCCGTGTCCGTGCCACGGCAGGAGTTGGAACGTATTGGCATCCGGTCGGGCTAGGACGTCGCTCTCCTGGACTCGGCTGAATCCGTCGATGGCGGACCCGTCGAACGTCATCCCCTCGCCGAGAGCGTTCTCGAGTTCGGCCGGGGTGATGCTGAACGTCTTCGGTGTGCCCAGGACATCGGTGAACCACAACTGGACGAAGCGGACACCGCGCTCTTCCACCGTGCGCAGGACGTACTCCTGTTGACTCTTCATCAGAACCTGCACCTCCGCTGGATCGGCGCCCGCCATCGGGACGCCAGATGTGGTGCCTCCAGTGTCGCAGGTGTCGGGCATCCCAGTCGAAGTGGCTGCCCTCGGAACAGATGGCGAACTGCACTGCGCCGGGTCCCGTAGGACCCGGCGCAGTGGACAGCAACTCATGGTGCGGGCCAATAGCGCCCGTGCAGTTCAGCTCCCGGCGGCATCCCCGCACACGGTCTCGACCATGACGGCGGTGACTTCGTAGGGGTCCATGTTGGCATTGGGGCGACGGTCCTCGAGCCAGCCCTTCTTGTCCTTGGCCACCTTCCAGGGGATGCGGATGGAGGCACCTCGGTCCGAGGTTCCGTAGCTGAACTTGGTGAAGTGGGCGGTCTCATGAGCACCGGTCAGGCGGCTCTCGATCCCCACGCCATAGACGGCGATGTGCTCGTCCACCCGCTTTCCGATGGCCTCGCAGCCCGCGATGATGGCGTCCCATCCGCCGTCCTCGCGCATGGCCTTGGTCGAAAAGTTGGTGTGTGCACCGGCACCGTTCCAGTCACCCAGGATGGGCTTGGGCTCCAAGGTGGCGAAGACGCCGAAGTCCTCGGCGATGCGGAAGAGCAGCCACCGGGCCACCCACAGCTGATCGCTCATCAAAAGTGGGGGGAGGACGCCGATTTGGAACTCCCATTGGCCCATCATGACCTCGGCGTTGGTGCCCTCGATGCCGATGCCAGCATCGATGCAGGCCGCCGTGTGCATCTCGACGATCTCCCGTCCGGGCATCTTGTCGCCGCCCACGCCGCAGTAGTACGGCCCCTGGGGGGCGGGGTAGCCGACAGCCGGCCAACCCAACGGGCGGCCGTCCTTGAAGAAGGTGTATTCCTGCTCGATGCCGAACATCGGCTCCTGGTCGCCAAACTGCACAGCGATCTCGCGCAAGCGGGCCCGGGTGTTGGTCGGGTGGGGCGAGTAGTCGGTCAGCTCGACTTCACACATCACGAGGATGTCGTCGGGACCGCGCAGGGGGTCTGGGCAGGACCAGACCGGACGCAGGACGCAGTCCGAGTCGTGACCCATGGCCTGGTTGGTGCTCGATCCGTCGAAGCCCCAGATGTCCGGCTCCTTGCCGTCGGGGATGACGCGGGTCTTGCTGCGCAGGAGAGGGGACGGCTCGGTCCCATCGATCCAGATGTACTCAGCTTGATACGGCATGTGCACTCCTCGTCACGTAGTTGTTGCTTGTCGACATTGCCCCGCCGGAAAATACCACCGGTTCCCGGTCGGGGTTCCGGCCAGGCCGGTCGCTCCTCGGACACTGCACTATTGCAGACCGGAGTTTCGTTGCTGTTTCTCCACTGTGAACGGCGCATGAACAACTCGATTGGGGCGTCCCGAACCCACCGGTAGGCTGGGTGGATGCCTCGTATCCGGGTGGCCGCCTGCCAGATCAACACGGTGGTCGGCGATCTGTCCGGCAACGTGGCGCGGACACTCGGGGCCCTGGCTGAAGCAGAGGCGGCCGGGGCCGATCTGGCCGTATTTCCGGAGCTGACGGTGACCGGATATCCGCCCGAGGACCTGCTGGGGCGTCCCGCCTTCGTGGCCGACAATCTGGCCGCCTTCGCCCAGGTAGCAGCAGCTGCAGGTACGTGCGCGGCCGTGGTCGGTTACGTGGACATCGCCCCGACTGGTCGATTGTTGAACGCCGCCGCCCTGTGCTGGCAGGGGCAGGTACTCGGGCGCTACGTCAAGCGGCTGCTCCCGAACTACGGCGTGTTCGACGAGCAGCGGTGGTTCGTCCCCGGGGAGGGAGTGCCTGCTCTGTTCGAGGTGGCCGGGGTGCCGGTCGGGGTGAGCGTGTGCGAGGACATGTGGTTCGCCGATGGGCCGATGGCGTGGCAGTCCGAGGAGGGGGCTCGCTTGCTGGTCAACCTGAACGCCTCGCCGTACTCGCGTGGCCGACGCAGCGAGCGCCTCGCCGTCCTGGCCGAACGAACGGCGGAAACCGGGTGCGCCATCGTCTATGTCAACCAGGTCGGAGGACAGGACGAACTGGTCTTCGACGGCTCGTCATGCATGGTGGACGCCTCCGGTTCGCTGGTGGCATCGGCGGTGCAGTTCGCCGAGGAGATCCTGGTGGCCGATCTGGACGTGGAGGTCCCCGTGGAGGTCCCCGTGGAGGTCCCCGTGGAGGTCCCCACGCGTGAGTCGCCGGGCGCTCGCCCGATCCGGGTGCTGGTCACGACCGACTCACGGGCATCGGATCGTGTCCCGATAGCCCCCAGGGCCGACGTACTCGATCCGGTGGCCGAGGTCTATGAGGCGCTGGTACTCGGGACGAGGGACTACCTGGCCAAAAACGGGTTCACCGATGCCGTGATCGGTCTTTCCGGGGGGATCGACTCCTCGCTGGTGGCCGCCATCGCCGTCGACGCCCTCGGGGCCGGCCATGTCCACGGGGTGGCCATGCCGTCGCGATACTCGAGTGAGGGGTCGGTGTCCGACGCCGAGGCACTGGCATCCAACCTCGGGGTCGACATCGCCACTGCCCCCATCGAGGCCGCCCACCGGGCGCTGTCCGACACGCTGTCCCCCCTACTCGGTGGTGAGCCGGTCAGCCTCACTGATGAGAACCTCCAGAGCCGGATCCGGGGCGTGCTGCTGATGGCGCTGTCGAATGCGCATGGTTGGATCGTGCTCACCACCGGCAATAAGAGCGAGATGGCCACCGGCTATTCGACCCTGTACGGCGACTCCGCCGGTGGATTTGCCGTGATCAAGGACGTGGCCAAGACGCTGGTGTACGAGCTGTGTCGTCACCGCAACACTGGGGCCGGGTTCGATCTCATTCCGCTGACGGTCCTCGACAAGGCGCCCTCCGCCGAGTTGCGCCCCGATCAGCGTGATGACGAATCGCTGCCGCCCTATGCCGTACTGGACCCGGTCATGGCGGGCTATGTCGAGGACGACCTGTCGGCAGACGACCTGGTGGACCAGGGCTTCGACGCCGACTCCGTCGCCCGGGTAGTGGGCCTCATCGACCGGGCCGAGTACAAGCGCCGCCAGATGCCGCCAGGGGTCCGGATATCGGGCAAGGCCTTCGGTAAGGATCGTCGGATGCCGATCACCAACAACTACCGGTCAGCGGGCAGGCCTACCGCCCCCCCGCCCGCAGACGCGCATCTGCCTTCCGGCACTCAGCCGCTCGACGACGGGGTCGGATCTGGTGTCTGAGCACCACTACGACGGACTGTTCGATGCTGGACCCGACCTGGAGGTCGGGGATCCGCTGACTTCGCTCCCCCTGGCCCGCACGGCGGCCATCGTGGGTGAGTACCGATGGATCGAAACGAGCCTCTTCGCCATGTTGGGCAGTTGGGTCACTGATGTGCCCATCGCTTCGATGCAGATTCACCTGGATGGGCAGAGCATGCGCCATGCGTGGCACGCCGAGCTCTGGGCCGATCGGCTACCGGTGCTCAGCGGTGTCGACCCCGATGGTCTGACCCACCCGTCTCCGGTCGCCGCCGCCCTGCTGGCCGCCCTCGACGGGGTGGAGCCGGTGACCGAGGGCCCGGGTTCGAGCTGGCCACCGGCCGATAGCGCCGCCATGCCCCGACCGGCGGCCCTGCCCAGGCTGGCTGGGCTCTACCGTGTCGTCCTCCCGCGTCTGGTCACCTCGTATACCCGTCATCTGCGGGTGGTCGCCTCGGTGGCCGACGCCCCACTGCGCCGGGCCATCGAGTTGGTGTTGCATGACGAGGTCGAAGACTGGCTCGCCGGCGAACGGATGATCCAGCGCCTGGTCACCCGACCCCATGACGTAGTTGCGGTCCACGAGTTCCAGCAGCAGCTCGAGTCGGTGGCCGTGGCGGCGGGCGCTCGCTCCGGACTAGTCGAGTTGCCAGACTGGGTTCCGAGCGACTGAATTCAGGGAAAAGACCATGCAGTAGGCCACAATTGCGGTTGAGAGGTTCGGGGGGCTTGACGCGTCCGGTAAACTGGCAAAGCAACCATAGTTGCGCCCGAATTCGCTCGACCAGCACCGTGGACCCCGATTGCGGGTGATCGGACCGCACGGTGGAGCGTTCCCCACGCAAGTGGGAAAACGAAGGACCTGGTGAAGTTGGCAAAGGAGCGGCTCGAGCGAGACGACGAGGATCTGGTTCGTCTGTACCTGACCGATATCGGTCAGTACCCCCTGCTGACCAAGGATGACGAGGTTCGCCTGGCCCAGGCCATTGAGGCGGGCCGCGAGGCAGACGCCCAGATGCAGTCGGCTCCCAAGGGACTGACGCCGGCCAAGAAGCGCGAGTTGCGCCGCACCACCTTGCAGGGCGAGTCGGCCCAGCAGACCTTCGTGCAGTCGAACCTCCGCCTGGTCGTCTCCATCGCCAAGAAGTACCAGGCCTCCGGTCTGCCGCTCCTGGACCTGATCCAGGAGGGCAACCTCGGACTGATGCACGCCGTCGAAAAGTTCGACTGGCGCAAGGGCTTCAAGTTCTCGACTTATGCCACCTGGTGGATCCGCCAGGCCATCACCCGCGGTATCGCCAACACAGGGCGGACCATCCGGCTCCCCGTGCATGCTGGCGACACCCTGGCCCGGGTGCAGAAGGCCCAGGCCCGCTTGGAACTCAAGTACGGCCGTCCGGCGACGCTGGCCGAGTTGGGCGCCGAGGTGGAGATGCCCGAGGACAAGTTGGTGGAGGCCCTCCGCTTCCGAGCCGAGCCGCTATCGCTGTCCGAGCCCCTCCGCGAAGACGGCGATGCCGAACTTGGTGACGTCGTCGAAGACCGTTCGGCTGAGTCACCCTTCGAGGTTGCCGCCGTCTCGCTGCTCCCCGATGAGATCGGACGCCTGCTGTCGCCGCTCGACGAGCGCGAACGTGAAATTCTGCGTCTGCGGTTCGGACTCGACCGGGGCGAGCCCCGCACCCTCGAGGAAGTCGGTGAACACTTCAATCTGACCCGCGAGCGGATCCGCCAGATCGAGGCCAGGGCCATGTCGAAGCTGCGCCATCCGTCTTCGGACACTGGGGCAAGGGACCTGCTCACCGTCTAGGCGGACGTGGCCATTGCGGCCGTGTGGGGGCGTCGGACGGGAACCGACTGGATCAGAGCCCCGGGGTAGTGGGTATGATCTACCCCATGAAGAAGCTCGTGATCCTCATCGTCATCATCGCCCTCGGCGCCGTCGCTGCGCAGCGCCTCCGCTCGGCCTAGACGCCACCGGACTGCCCGACGGCTCTGTCAGGCTGGACGGCGCGGTCAGGCTGGACGGCGCGGTCAGGCTGGACGGCGCGGTCAGGCTGGACGGCTCGGTCAGGCTGGACGGCTCGGTCAGGCGTGCAGCCGGCGGGACACTCTCCACGCCAGCAGCGCTCCGGCGGTAGCCAGCGCGGTGACGCCCGCGGCAGTAGTCGTCACCGACAGGTTGGGAACGCTGACGCGGTCGCGCAGCCGCACCGGCTTGGTGAACTGCATGACCTCCCACTCTCGTTCGCGCGCCACCTTGGCCAGCACCCGGTCCGGGTTCACGACCACAGGGTGTCCCACCGTTTCGAGCATGGGCAGGTCGGTGTAGGAGTCGGAGTAGGCCGATGACTCGGCTAGGTCGATCCCCTCGGACTCGGCCAGGGCTCGGATGGCGTCAGCCTTGAACGGTCCATAGGCGTAGAACTCCATCTCTCCGGTGTACCGGCCCTCATCGTCCACTACTGCCCGGGTGGCGATGCAGCCGTCCACCCCAAGGTGCTCGGCCAGCGGCTCCACGATCTCCTCAGGTGAGGCTGATACCAGGTAGACCTTGTGACCAGCGGCCCGGTGGGCCTCGATCAGGTCGAGCGCCTCGGCGAAGATGATCGGCTCGACGGTCTCCTCGAGCGCTTCGCGGACGATCTCTCTGATCTGCTCGCGGTCCCAGCCCTTGGTCAGGGCCAGCATCGACTCACGAACTCGAGCCAGTTTTTGCTCGCTGGCCCCGAGGTGCAGGTAGATGATCTGGGAGACGATGGACCGAGCAATGAGGCGCCGATTGATCAGTCCTCCCTTGTAGAAGGGGCGTCCGAAGGCGGCGATCGATGCTTTGGCGATGACCGTCTTGTCCAGATCGAAGAAGGCCGCCCTCATGGTGCTCAACGCCCGACGAGCAGGCGCTGCACCTCTGGTTCGGCATCGCCAGCGATGAGCACCAGCACCTCGTCGCCAGCGGCCAGGTGGGTGTCGCCTCTCGGCACGATCAGATGGCTGTCTCGCACCACGGCGACAACCGTGGCATCGCGGGGGACGCCCAAGTCGGCGATGGACTTTCCGTTGGCCGGCGAGTCCTCGGCCAGGGTTACCTCGACCAGATGGGCGTTACCACCTTCGAACCGTAGGAGTCGGACCAGGCTTCCCACCGAGACGGCCTCCTCGACCAAGGCAGTGAGCAGCTGCGGAGTCGAGACCGACACATCGACTCCCCAGGACTCGGTAAAGAGCCACTGGTTCTTCGGGTGGTTGACCCGAGCCACCACCCGAGGGACGGCAAACTCTTGTTTGGCCAGTAGCGATACGACCAGGTTGTCCTCGTCGTCCCCGGTGGCAGCCACCACCACATCCACCGTGGCCAGTCCAGCGGCATCGAGTGAGGCAACCTCACAGGCGTCCGCTACCACCCAGGTCACATCGAGGTCGCCACGCTGACGGGCGACCAGATCTGGATCTCGCTCGATGAGCAGGACTTCGTGACCGGCGGCGTGAAGGTCGCCAGCGATGGCCACACCCACGCTGCCTGCTCCGGCGATCGCTACTTTCATGTGAGCTCCTTGGTGGCGGATATCGGCGATCCGGTCAGGTGGGTCTGGAACCGGGCCAGACCGTCCCGAGCCACCATGAGGTGGAGGACGTCCCCTTCTTGGCCGACCAGATCGGCGAAGTCCAATCGGACCACCCCGGCCCGAGTAACCGAAACGAGGGTCGCCTCGCCGGCGACGTTCAGGTCGACCAGGCGCTTGCCCGCCCACCGTTCCGGCAGATGACGCTCCAACAGCGAGAGCCCACCGGTCGGATCCGACCACTCGCTACCCACCTCATCGGGCAACAGACGGTCACGGACCTGGTCGATGGTCCACGAGACGGTGGCCACGGTGGCGATGCCGAGGCGGAGGTAGATCTGGGCCCGCCGGGGGTCGTAGATCCGGGCCACCACATTGGGGATCTCGTAGGTTTCGCGGGCGATCCGGGCAGTGAGGATGTTGGAGTTGTCGCCGCTGGTGACCGCAGCCAGTGCGGAGGCCTCTGGGGCGCGCGCCTCGTCAAGATCGTCCCGGTCGAAGCCGGAACCGACGATGGTGGCACCCGGCCAGTCCTCGGGGAGGCGGCGGAAGGCCTTGGGGTTCCGGTCGATGATGGCCACCGAGTGACCCTTGTCTATGAGTTCCATGCCGAGGCCGGAGCCGACCCGGCCGCAGCCGACGATGACGATGTGCACAGGCACCATGCAACACGCATCGACACGCCGGCACAACTCATGAAGGCCTGATGGCATCCCCGGCGCTCAATCGAGGGGTCCGCTGCCCGTGGATGGCAGGCGATTGGACCCGTCGCCAGCCCACATTGCACCTTGTTTTGGGGCTCATCGCCGGCCCGGACGCCGAGGTGGAACCGACCTAGGTCAGGGACCGGCGAGCCCCCATCCTTGCCCCTGGCTCCCGTTGTCGGTATGTTCTCCCCGATTGCCGTATACGGCTGGCCACTTGGCGAGCCTCGGTACTCGGCCGCACGGCCGTGACATCACAGGGGGAAGTCGTCCTCCGTTTTCGGTGATGTAGCGCGTCGCCACGTCGTGAAACTGATCGCCATAACCACCTCACATCTACCTCACAACTACCTCATAACCACCTCGTAACCAAGCAGCACACCGAAGGGAGCCACACCGATGACCCACCTCCTGGCCGAAGGGGGATACCAGTCCTTCATGCTCTCGAGCAATGAGAAGACCTGGCTCTACTTCGCAATTTTCTGCTCGATCCTCTCGATCGTGGTGGGGTTGATCCTGGCCCGTGGCGTCATTGCCGCCGACCAGGGCACTGCCTCGATGCAGGAGATCGCCAAGGCGATCCAAGAAGGCGCCGAGGCGTTCCTGGCTCGCCAGTTCAAGACCATCGCCATCATCGTGGTCCCCCTGGCCGTACTGATCTTCTTTACCGCCACCACGGTGACCCACGTGGTGGACGGTCACACCGTGACCGACCTGACCCGGTCCCAGGCCGGCTTCTACCGGGTGATCTGCTTCCTGGCTGGCGCCGTCTGCTCCGGCCTGACCGGCTTCATCGGCATGAGCCTGGCTGTCCGGGGCAACGTCCGCACCGCCGCCGCTGCCCGTGAGGGCAAGATGGCCCCGGCCCTCAAGGTCGCCTTCCGCACCGGTGCCATCACCGGCCTGCTGTGTGTCGGCCTCGGCCTACTGGGCGCCACGGTGATCGTTCTCGTCTTCCAGAACACGGCCACCGCCGTCCTGATCGGCTTCGGCTTCGGAGCGTCCCTGCTCGCACTGTTCATGCGGGTCGGCGGCGGCATCTTCACCAAGGCTGCCGATGTCGGTGCTGACCTGGTGGGCAAGGTCGAGGCCGGAATCCCCGAGGACGACCCCCGCAACGCCGCCACCATCGCCGACAACGTGGGCGACAACGTGGGCGACTGCGCCGGCATGGCCGCCGACCTCTTCGAGTCCTACGTCATCACCATCATCGCCGCCATCATCCTGGGCGTCACCGCCTTCGGATCGATCGACCGGGGCGGCGATGCCGCCAAGACGGTGATCTTCCCGATCGCCATCCCCGCCATCGGGATCCTGGCCACCATCATCGGAGTCTTCGTGGTGCGGGCCGGCAAGAAGGACCGCAACGCCATGGCCCCCATCAACCGGGGTGTGTGGACGGCCGCCATCTTGACCGTCGCCGGCTCTGCCGTCGTGGCCGGTGCCTACCTCCACTACTGGAAGGCCTTCTACGCCATCCTGACCGGCGTGGTCCTGATGCTGGTAGCCAGTCAGATCACCGAGCACTTCACCTCCACCGAGCGCGGCCCGGTCAAGGAAGTGGCCGAGACGGCTCGCACTGGCCCAGCCACCCTCACCCTGTCCGGCCTAGCCCTCGGTCTCGAGTCGTCGGTCTGGGCGATCATCGCCATCGTCGTGGCCATTGCTGTATCGATCGGCCTAGGCGGTGGCAACATCCAACTCACGCTCTACCTGGTAGCCCTCACCGGCATCGGGCTGCTGTCGACGGCCGGGATGATCGTGTCCGAGGACAGCTTCGGTCCGGTGTCGGACAACGCCGCCGGTGTAGCCGAGATGTCTGGTGAGTTCACCGGTGAGGCCGAGCGGGTCATGGTCAGCCTCGACGCTGTCGGAAACACCACCAAGGCCGTCACCAAGGGAGTGGCCATCGGCTCTGCCGTCATCGCCTCGGTAGCCCTGTTCGCCTCGTTCATCGAGACGATCGGGAGCCAGCTCAACCTGCATCCCACTCGGTTCAACCACGGCATCAACTGGCTCTTCGATGCCACGGAGACATCGATCAACGTCTCGCACCCGACGGTGTTCATCGGCATCCTGCTCGGTGGCTCCATTGCCTTCATATTCAGCGCCTTGGCCATCCGTGCGGTGGGCCGCTCGGCCGGCACAGTCGTCCAAGAGGTGCGCCGCCAGTTCCGCGAGCACCCCGGGATCATGGACTACACCGAGAAGCCCGAATACGGCAAGGTCATCGCCATCTGCACCGCAGCCAGCCAGCGTGAGTTGGCCACCCCGGCGCTCCTGGCCATCCTGACCCCGGTCATCGTCGGGTTCGGTATCAACTACTACGCCCTCGGCGCATTCCTGGTTGGAGCCATCCTGACCGGCCAGCTCATGGCCAACTTCCTGTCCAACTCCGGTGGGGCATGGGACAACGCCAAGAAGTACATCGAGGACGGGCACGAAGGCGGCAAGGGCTCCGAAGCCCACAAGGCCGCCGTCATCGGTGACACCATCGGTGACCCGTTCAAGGACACTGCGGGCCCGGCCCTCAACCCGCTGATCAAGGTGATGAACCTGGTGGCCCTCCTCATCCTCCCCATGGTGATCACTATGCGCCACGAGACGGGCGCCCGGCTGGCCATCGCCGGTGTCTCCCTGGTGGTGCTCCTCATCTCGATCGCCTTCTCCAAGCGCAAGACGGAGAGCATGGACGACGGCGAGCCGGCCGCAGTTGCTGTTCCGGTAGCCGCACCCTGATCGACTCCCGGTCCGGGGCCGACCAGCCCCGAAACCGACCGGGAGACAGCGTCGAAAAAAATATCCACCGGGGCCGTAAGGCCCCGGTGGCGCGTCACCGGGGTTGACAAGGCCTGGTGGAGCGTTCACCCTTTGCCACAGCGATGCCACCAACAGACCTGACAGAGACGCCAATCGAAACCGACACCGATGACGGTGCCACGACCCCCCGCCGGGGTCGAGGTGGCCGCAATCTGGTCATCGTCGAGTCACCGGCCAAAGCCAAGACCATCGGCGGCCTGCTGGGCCCGGACTACGTGGTCGAATCATCGATCGGGCACATCCGGGACCTGGCCACCCGCAAGGATCTGCCCGAGGCGTTTAAGCACGAGTCGTGGGCCGACCTGGCCGTGGACGTGGACAACGGGTTCAAGCCCGTCTACATCGTGTCGCCCGAGAAGAAGTCCCAGGTAGCCACGTTGAAGCGCCTGGCCCGCAATGCCGACCACGTCTATCTGGCCACGGACGAGGACCGCGAAGGGGAGGCCATCGCCTGGCACCTCGCCCAGGTCTTAGGCCTGCCCGAGGACACCCCGCGCATGGTATTCCACGAGATCACCGCCCAGGCCATCGAGCGGGCCGTCGAGGAGTGCCGGACCATCGACTCCCATCTGGTCGAGGCCCAAGAGGCCCGTCGGATCTTCGATCGCATCTACGGGTTCAAGCTCTCGGACGTCATGCGTCGCAAGACGAACGGACGCAGTGCCGGCCGGGTCCAGAGTGTCGCCACCCGCATGGTGGTCGACCGGGAGCGCGATCGGATCGCCTTCCGCTCCGCTGGTTGGTGGGGGATCGACGTCACCGTGACGGCCGACGGCGAGGCAGCCAGGGCCGCTGAAGCCGATGTCTCACGGAACTTCGCCGCCGCTCTCGTAGCCGTCGACGGAACACCCCTGGCCGGTGGCAAGGACTTCGACTCCTCGGGCCATCTGGCTCACCCGGATCGGGTGGTGGTGCTGGACGAGGGCGAGGCGCAAGCCTTGGCTGTCGGCCTCGAGGGCGCGGCCTTGACCGTGTCTTCGATGACCCACAAGCCCTTCCGACGCTCGCCCCGGGCACCGTTCATCACCTCCACGCTCCAACAGGAGGCCGGACGCAAGCTCCGGTTCAGCTCCAAGCGCACGATGTCCGTGGCTCAGCACCTCTACGAAGAGGGCTGGATCACTTACATGCGGACCGACTCGACCACGTTGTCGGGCCAGGCCCTGACTGCGGCCCGAGCCCAGGCCACGGCCATGTACGGCCCGGCTTATGTGCCCTCGGCTCCTCGGCTCTACAACAAGAAGGTCAAGAACGCCCAAGAGGCGCACGAGGCCATTCGACCGGCAGGAGAGACCTTCCGCACTCCCGACGAGGCCGCCCGGTCGCTGTCGGGTGACGAACTGAAGCTCTACGACCTCATTTGGAAGCGAACCTTGGCTTCGCAGATGGCCGATGCCACCGGAACCAGCGCCCAGGTGCGCCTGACCGGAACGGCCACTATCAATGGTGCCGGGCGTGGGGTCGAGTTCGGTGCCTCGGGCACTGTCATCGAGTTCCCAGGCTTCCAGCGGGCCTACGTCGAAGGTGAGGACGACCCCGAAGCCGAGTTGGCCGATCGCGAAGTACACCTGCCGCCTATGGCTGAGGGTGACCCAGCCTCGTTGTCCGGAGTCGAGCCCGGTGGCCACTCCACCCAGCCCCCAGCCCGCTACACGGAGGCTTCGCTGGTCAAGGGCATGGAAGAGATCGGAGTGGGCCGGCCGTCCACGTACTCGAGCATCGTCTCCACCATCCTCGACCGTGGCTACGTCTGGAAGAAGGGTCCAGCCATGGTGCCCTCGCTGACGGCGTTCGGCGTGGTCGGCCTGCTCGAGCAGCACTTCGCCGACCTGGTCGACTACGGCCTGACCGCCTCGATGGAGGATGACCTCGACGGGATCGCCGGCGGCAGCCAAGACATGGTGCACTGGCTGGGTGACTTCTACTTCGGACCGGGAGGCACCGGTGGCTTGCGTGACCAGTTGGAGCAGAACCTCGACGCCATCGACGCCAGCGCCGTCAACGCTGTCCCCATCGGAACCGCTGAAGACGGCCAAGAGATCGTGGCCCGCTCCGGCAAGTACGGCCCGTACCTGAAGAAGGGCGAGGAGACGGTCTCCATCCCCGAGGACCTGGCCCCCGATGAGATCACCGTGGAGAAGGCCGAGGAGCTACTGGCGGCCCCGTCGTCGGACCGGGTGCTCGGCACCGATCCCGAGACCGGCGAAGAAGTCCAGGTCAAGGCCGGCCGCTTCGGTCCCTACGTGCAGGTTGGCGAGCTGGTCGATGGCGGACCCAAGCCCCGGACCTCGTCGCTGTTCGCGTCGATGACCCCGGCCACCATCACCTTCGAGCAGGCGCTCGAACTGCTCCGCATCCCTCGCACCGTGGGAGCTGACCCCGCCACCGGTGAAGAGATCGTGGCCTACAACGGCAAGTTTGGTCCCTACCTGAAGAAGGGGACCGATACCCGCAGCATGCTCACCGAGGATCAGATCCTCACCGTCACCGTCGACGAGGCGTTGGCGCTGTTCGCCCAGCCGAAGACCCGGGGTCGCAACGCCAAGGGGCCGCTGCGCGAAATGGGCAACGACCCGGACACGGGGCTGACCATGGTGGTCAAGGACGGCCGGTTCGGTCCCTATGTGACCGATGGCACCACCAACGCCTCACTGCGTAGGGGCGACGACGTGGAAGAGCTCACCGTCGAGCGGGCATCGGAACTGCTGGCCGAGCGCCGGGCGGCGGGGCCCTCCAAGAAGGCCGCCAAGAAGAAGGCACCGGCGAAGAAGAAGGCCGCCAAGAAGAAGGCCCCGGCCAAGAAGAAGGCTGCAGCCAAGAAGGCACCGGCCAAGAAGGCGGACGCTACGAAGACCGTTGCCACCAAGGCGGCCGCGGCGCAGGCGGCGGCTCCCGTCGTCCCCGCACCCCCGAGCGCCAGCGCTGACGGTTGACCGTAGTGAGGGGCCGACTCATCGCCCTCGAAGGGATCGACGGCTGCGGTAAGTCGACGCAGGCCCGCCTCCTGGCCGAACGGCTCGGTGCGGTCTCGACCTTCGAGCCGGGGGCCACCGCGTTGGGGAAATCGCTGCGTGCCCTGCTCCTCGATCGCCAGGAGGCCCCAGTGTCGACTCGGGCCGAGGCGCTGTTGATGGCTGCCGATCGAGCCCAGCATGTGACCGACGTCATCGTGCCGGCGTTGGAATCTGGTCAGTGGGTCGTGACCGACCGCTACAGCCCATCGACGTTGGCCTACCAGGGGTTCGGTCGAGGACTGGACCGAGAAGTGCTCGAGGCCCTGGTGGGGTGGGCCACGGCAGGACTGCGACCCGACCTGACCGTGCTCTTCGATGTTCCGGTGCTGGTAGCCGCCTCGCGTCGTAGCGGTGCAGCTGACCGGATGGAGGCCGAGGGTGAAGCGTTCCTCCAGCGGGTGGCCGACGGCTACTTGACCCTGGCTGCAGAATCGGCCGAGTCTGAGGAGCGGTGGTTGGTGGTCGACGCTACTGGACCAGTCGAGGCCATCGCCGAGACGATCTGGGAAGCGGTCGACGCCCTGGCCGGGGTAGATGGCCCGCCCACCTCTGGCTCTGGGGCCATCCCGTGAGCTCCCTTGAGCATCCGGTGGGCCGCGTCTCGCCCGTCCTGTTCGACACGGTGGTGGGCCAGGACCGAGCTGTCTCGCGCCTGATGGATGCGGCTCGCCAGCCCGTCCATGCGTATCTCTTTGTCGGTCCAGCCGGGAGCGGCAAGCGGGCGGCAGCCCGGGGACTGGCTGCAGCCCTGCTCTGTCCCAACGGTGGCTGTGGCCAGTGCAACTCGTGTCGCCGGGCCCTGGCTGGCACGCATCCCGACCTCGTCACTGTGGAGCGCACCGGCGCCTCACTCGACGTGGACGATGCCCGGGAGATCACCGCACGAGCCCAGCGACGCCCACTCGAGTCCGCTCGCCAGGTCCTCTTGGTCCCCGATGTGCACTTGGCGGCCAAAGCGGCCCCAGCGCTGCTCAAGACGGTGGAGGAGCCACCCCCGTCGACGGTGTTCATCTTGTTGGCCGACGATCTGCCGGCAGGGCTCGCTACCATCGTGAGCCGGTGTGTGCAGATCCCGTTCGCAGCCGTCGCCCCGGTGGTCGTCGAGGAGTGGCTGGTGGCGCGGGGCGTGGCCAGCGATACCGCAGTATCGGTGGCTGCTGCCTCTGGGGGAAATCTGGATCGGGCCCGCCTGTTGGCCGACGACCCCGGGTTCAACGATCGGCGCCAGCGCTGGCGGTCGGTTCCTGGCCGGCTGGACGGCACCGGCGCTATGGCCGTGGTGGTGGCCGACGACCTGCTCGGCTTGGCCGATGGGGCACTGGTGCCGCTGCGCGACAGCCATGCCCGTGAGATGGCAGCACTGGAAGAGCAGGCCGAAGCCGTGGGTGCGCGTGGCATACCCGGGCGCAAGGTGGTGGAAGACCGCCACAAGCGAGAGGAGCGACGGTGGCGGACCGACGATTTGCGCATGGGCCTATCTGCACTGGCTGATGTCTACCGCGACCGGTTGGTGGCCACGGTGGAGGGAGGGTCGCCGGCTGGGTCACCCGGCATCGACGCCGATCGACGAGAGGCCGCGGCCCACGTGGATGCGGTGGGACGGGCCTCAAAGGCGCTGTCGCGCAACGTGCGAGAGGATCTCCTCCTCGAGTCGCTCATGGTGGAGCTGTCCGGGATGCTCGAGTGAGGTTGGGTGCGCGCGGTCCGATAGATTGAAGGTCACGCCTGGGTAGCTCAGTCGGTAGAGCAACGCACTCGTAATGCGTAGGTCAGGAGTTCAATTCTCCTCCCAGGCTCCAATGGCGGTCTCACAACTCCCACAACGCGGAGATAGGGGCGGCGAGCATGCGGTCGCCGAAGGGAAGTACTTGGTCTCCGGCGTAGAGGGTGATCCCGGCGACGAATTGGCTCCCCAATTTGTCGCGCATGAGTTCGAGCCAGCGGAACCACTCTCGCTTTGGCGTCTGGCCAGACTTCACTTCCAACCCAACGACGCGACCGTCGCCGGCCTCGATGACAAGGTCGACCTCGGCACCATCGCGATCCTGCCAGTGGAAAAGGGAGGCCTCCACCGTCGCCCAGCTGAGTTGGCGCCGCAGTTCGTCGTAGACGAACGTCTCGACCAACTGGCCCGTCGCCGGGTCGGTAGGGTCATCGAGTGCGTCGGGCGTCTTCCCAAGCAGCCACGAGGCGAGTCCCGGATCGGCGATGAAGACCTTTGGACGTTTCTTGATCCGGCGAGTCAGGTTGCGCGACCACGATGGAAGGGTGCTGACGAGGTAGATCGTCTCGAGCCATGCTCGGTGGTCGTAGACCGCCTGGCGCTCCAGGGCTGAATCATTGATGACGTTTTGCATGACCAACTCGCATCCGGTGCGTGCCGCCAACAGTCTGAGGAGTTGGTGTATCTCGGGGACCTTACGGATGCCAGACAGCTCGACCACGTCCCGCTCGATGGTCGTGCGGACGTAGTCTCGGAACCACGGGGCACGTTGAGGTGCGGGAAGTTGGTGGACCTCTGGGTAGCCTCCAGCGCACACCCGCTCCAAGATGTCATGACGGCGTACACCGCTCGGTCGGTGCTCGCTCAAGGTTGGTGTTCCATCGAACGCAGTGTCGATGAAGTTTCCGGTTGTACCTTCGATCTCACTCTGGGCGAACGGCCAGACTTCGACAAATCCGGCTCGGCCTGCCAGGGACTCGGAGATTGTAGGGACGGTCAGGAAGTTCGATGATCCGGTCAGCACGAACTGTCCGGGAGTCGGGTCTTTGTCGACGGCCGACTTGATGGCACGGACCAGTGGCTCACCACCTCTCTGGATCTCGTCGATGATCAGTGGTCGCTGGCCGAAGTTGACGAAGCCCGCAGGATCAGCCAACGCTGCGTCGAGCACGCCCTGGTCATCGAGGGTCCGGAAGGTGCCGGTTCCGGTGCCGGTGAGTTGACTTCGAACCAGCGTCGTCTTGCCAGATTGGCGAGGGCCGGTCACGACGGTGACGCGTCGGGAGGCAACTGTTTCGCTGTAGCGGTTCTCGATGGCTCGTCTCAGAAGCATCTTGCTATCATACAGAACGCTGACGTCACACCATACGATCTGCGCTTCCCCTACCATTCAAGTTGCGGAAAGGTATCAGTCGGCGCCCGCTGACATTCCGGCAACGTGGTGGGTTCAGGGGATGATCCCACCTCGTTGCGGCTCGAAACTTGACCCCGGGCACGCGTCGCCGACTCTGTTGAACGGCTTCACCTGTGAGGACTCGTCGGCGACCCAGCACCATGGGCTGCATCATCTTCTTTGTTGGCCACGGACAACGGACACACGGCCAAGGGAGCGCTCTTGGGATGGCATGGCTGACCAAGCTTTCTTCAGCGCTGTGGTGTGGAATCCGTCAGCGGCCAGCCATCAGCGATCGGCCCTTCTGCGGCTCCCCAAATCTCTCTCCAACCGTTGGGGGCGGAGCCACCAGGGGTTCGGCGGTGACCGCCTGTACGACTGACGACGCACTCATCATGCGTAGGTCAGGAGTTCAATTCTCCTCCCAGGCTCCAATGGCGGGGTGGGGCAGCAGCACCGCCAAGACGATTGACGAGGTGCGGAGCACTTCACCAAGAGCGGATTGCGAGGCATCGTCCCTGGTGCCTCGGGATGTGTGCACGATGAAGCGCGACGGGCCATGCTTTGACCGCGATGGGGACGCGAACTCTGATTCAGAAGCGAAGGGGCTGGTCGCCGTCCGTGAACGGGTGGTTGGCTGCCATGGTGGCCGTCGCCGTCGGTACGACCACTACGGTCGCCGTCTGGCCAGGGTGGGGCACCGGTGCCGGGTCCCCGCAGATCCCTGGGAGCCCGGCTGCTCCCACCGCTTCCGAGATCAGCCCGGTATGCCAGACCACGAACCCGGCTTCGGTGCTCGGCCCAGCCACTGCCCTGCCATCCAACCCGGTCTCGTCGGTGGTGACCCCAGCGGCCGGAGTCGTCAACTTCACGGCAACGACTTCAGCGCTCTATGTCAACACGGGCACCAACCTCGTTACCTACACGTTGGCCGGGTCTCAGACCGGATCATTCGCGCTGCCTGCCCACTTCACCGCCAGCTCTGCTTCCACTCCGGTGGTCGACCCCTCCGGCAATATCTATCTCGCCTCGTACTACGGCCAGAGGGTGGACAAGTTCTCCCCTTCGGGAACGCTCCTGTGGTCCGTGGACCCGAACGGTGGCAACCCCACTGGGCTGTTCTCGGTGGGAACTGGATCCTCTTTTCGCCTCATGGTCAGCCTTGTCCAGAACAGTGCATCGTCCGTCGTCCTCAACCGGGCCACCGGTGCGGTGACTGGAACCTTCCCGCTCGTGGACAACGGGTTCGTCACCCAAGAGTCCGGGGGCAACCTCTTGTACTCGGCCAATGGATATATCGAGACGATCAGCCCGACCGGTACCGTGCTCTCGACGTTCGGTGCCCCTCGCATCCAGGGAAACGGGGTCCACACCGGGTCCGGATCGCAGTTCTTCTACCCGGCACAGGCCGTACAGGGGCCAGATGGAACCATCTACACGGCTGACCCACTTCACACCGTCGAAGCCACTTCGCCCAAGGGAATTCTGAAGGGTTCGACCACCTTGGGAGGGCACCTGAATATGGGCGGCTGGAACTTCGTGCTGGTGGGCTCGACGTTCTACTTCCAGAGCGGTCCTCCGTTCTCCTCGGCCGGCGACGGGATCTCGTCGTTTTCCCTGGCCACCTTGCAGGCATATCTGGCGGCTGCTCAGGCCCCGTCGAACAGTCTGGGATGGGGTGCCGGTCTGTCCACGCCAGCGGCTGGCAACTACTTCGCATCGGGCACAGTGCCGACAGTCGTCGCCTCCTTCGACCCGTGGTGGTCATCGGTCGCCTCTACGATGTCACTGTCGTACTCCATCGAGAATCCGACCTCGCTGACAGCGGAGACGGTTCCGACGCCGACCGTTGTGCCGCTGGCGACCACTGCGACAGGGCTGGCGTCGATGCCGTTGGTCATACCCCCCGGGGACCGTGCACCGGGCCCGTATCGAGTGCAGGCCACGTTGCTCGACACGTCGACGTCACCACCGACCGCGTTGGGGACCACCTGCATGCCGTACACGGTGGGCGCAACGGGTAACGGCCTCGATCTCGGTGTGCTGCCGCCCGGTGCCGGTTCCGGAGGACCGGCCGACCCCCGTGGTGTGGCCTTGAACGCGCAGCTCGGCCTCAGCGGACTCCGGAGCAGGACCACTGTGGATTGGAGCACGATTCTCCCCAACTGCCGCGCCTCGGCTCCGACGGCGGCCACGTGTGGACCCGCAGCCATGACCCTCACCGGGGCCAGCCAGGATCCGTACAAAGCGGCGGCGCTGGCCAACAAGGACCACGTCGCCTACTGGATCCAGGTCAGCGGTGGGGACGCGGTGTCGATGGCGCTGGTCCATGGCGGGTGGTGGAAAGCCGACGTAGCTTCCCTGGTCGCCCATTACGCGAACGTCCCATTGGGTTGTTCGGGCTGCGCTCCGGTAACTAACTGGGAACCGTGGAACGAGTCCAACAACACCGGCTGGAGCAACGGCGGAACCTATGTGACCGAGGTGCTCGCCCCCTTCTATGCAGCGGTGAAGTCGGTTCTTCCGGGGTCGACGTCCACCGTGATCGGAGGGTCCACTCTGGAACCCGTCACCTGGTGGTGGAACCAGTTGGTGGCTGCTGGCGGCCTGGCGGACATGGACGTGGCTGCCATCCATCCCTATACCGGTTCCAACGATGCATTCGAAGAGGACGGAATGCAGACCCTAGTCCGCCAGCTCCAGTCAGTCCTCGGGAGCAAGCCCCTGTGGTTCACCGAGGTGGGCTGGTGGAGCGATGGTGATTACAACTTCCTCGGACAGGCGAACACCATGGCCCGCCAGCTCATCTGGCAGCGGGTGCTTGGGGTCCCGGTGGAGGGATACTTCTTCAACGAAGGCAGCTGGGGTAACGACGGGGTGAGTTTCTCCCTGGTCCAGGCAAGCGACAGTGTCGACTATGTGAAGCCTGCGGCTTTGGCCTCGATGACGACGGCACACATGCTGGCCGGCAGGTCCTACCGGTCGATGCCGGACACGGGCATTCCCCAGGCCTACCGGGCCGACTTCGCCACGGTGTCCGGAGGTACCACTGACGTGGCGGCGGTGTGGACCGATGGACTCCCGCTGACCGCATCTGTGACGGCGACCGACCCGACCGGTGCCAGCGTGCCGGTCACCATGACGGATCAGTACGGAGGTGTGACCTCGGTGTTGGCGGCGTCCGGCACCGCCTACAGCCTGGATCTGTCGGACCAGGTCGTGTACCTGACGTATCCGGCCGGGGACACCCTCGCCATCGGTCCGACCGAGGCTTACGGTACCGACGTGGCCGCGGCCGCGGCCGGGGCAACTGCCACGGCTACGAGCGGTAACGCCCTGGCAGCCATCAATGGCCTCCCGATCGGGTACGGGCAGGGTTGGACATCGACTGCTGGAGACACGACCCCTTCGCTCACGATCAACCTGGGGGTCACATCCACGATCGATCGAGTCGTGGTCGACACCCAGTCGCAGGGCTCCACCGCCGGTGGATTGCGCAACTACACCATCTCGGCAGATGAGCCCGGTAGTGGTTGGGTGACAGTGGCTACAGAGACCGGCCAATTCCGAAGCCACGAGATCCAGTTCACCTTCGACCCGGTGGCGGTGCGGGCATTGAGGGTCGACGTCACCGAGGTGAACTTCGGCGGGTACTACGGAGGGGGGATACCCCCGTGGTGGGCCCCGGGCCAGATCGAACCGGCCTTCGTCCACGCGGTGCAGGCCTATGCGGGCTCGGGGGGGCCGGCGGTGGTCGATGGGACCGGTCTGACCCCACTGGTCGAGGGGTTGACAGGGACGGGAGCAGGAACAGGGACGGGAGCAGGGACAGGGACGGGAGCAGGGACAGGGACCGAGACCGGAGGTGGCCCGACGTCCACGACTGGAACGGAACCCACCACGACATCCGGTGGAGGAGCGGCCGCGCCTTCCGTGGGCCCAAGTGTCGGTTACCGGGTGGTGACCTCGGCCGGCCAAGTGTCGGCCTTCGGTGCAGTTGCATCCTATGGCCCGACCGGAGCGCTGAACTTGAACCGTCCGATCGTGGGCATGGCCGCTCATCCCGGCGGCGGCCACTGGCTGGTGGCCTCGGACGGCGGAATCTTCAATTTCGGGAACGCGAGGTTCTTCGGATCGACTGGCGCGATGGGACTCAACGCTCCGATCGTGGGCATGGCGGCATCGCCAAGCGGCCAGGGCTACTGGTTGGTGGGGGCTGACGGCGGAATCTTCGCATTAGGCGATGCTCCCTATGAAGGATCTACGGGGGCACTGAAACTCAACAAGCCGGTGGTCGGGATGGCGCCGACACCGGACGGTAAGGGCTACTGGCTGGTGGCCTCGGACGGCGGGATCTTCGCCTTCGGCGATGCCGCCTTCTACGGATCTACCGGAGCGATCAAACTCAACAAGCCGGTGGTCGGTATGGCGGCGACACCGGACGGTAAGGGCTACTGGCTGGTCGCCTCGGACGGCGGGATCTTCGCCTTCGGCGACGCCAGATTCCACGGTTCGGCCGGCGGGCTCGGCCTCACGGCACCGATCGTCGGGTTGACTCGCACTTCGGACGGCGACGGCTACTGGATGGCGGCCGCCAACGGCGAGGTCTTCGCATTCGGGAACGCAGATTTCTTCGGTTCGGTCGACACCGCATCGAGCCAGCCGGCGGTGGGCATCGCCGCCGGTTGATCAGCCGGGGGCTGCACTAGCCTTACGCCGAGTTTCGGTAGCGCTCCTGCCCACAGTGGGCCTGGCTACGCCGACCATCGAGTCCCTGGGGGGAACCTGTGTCTAGTCGTCGATCGATCGCAGTGCTGCTGGTCCTGTGCGTGACTGGTGCGGCAGTGGGCGTTGCCACCGGTGGTGCCACTGCCGGGGCCGCCGGAACTCAACTCCCCGCGGCCACGGCTAAGGCCCCGTTCGCAGGGCACGGATCGATCGGACAGGCGTACGTGGCCGGAGCCAGCCCCGGTCTGGTCCTGGTGCTGGCCGATGGCACCGGCCACCGAGTTGGCTCCGGCACCACCGACGCCCAGGGCAGCCTGATCGTCCGCAACTTGACCCCCGGAGGCGGGTACACGTTCCGGGTCCAAGAGTCCGGTGCGACGGCTGCTACCCCGCCCTTCCGTGTCCTGGCCACTACAGACACGCCGCCATCGTCGCTCTATGCCGGCCAGACCATGGAGGCCGGGCTCAACTACATCACCATGCGCGATGGCGTGAAGCTGGCCGCCACGGTCCGGCTGCCGTTCGGCAAGACGATGGCTGATGGTCCTTTCCCCACGGTCATCGAGGACTCCGGCTATGCCATCGCTGGGCCGCACAGTCTGATCGATGCCGTCCTGCACCTCAACGGGGTGACGGCCACGGATCCCCTGCTGCCGTCTTCGTCCACCGCCGTGGGCTCGATCGTCGCCCCGCTGCTGGGCTTCGCCACCGTCAGCTTGCAGATGCGCGGCAGCGGCTGCTCGGGCGGAGCGTTCGACCTGTTCGGTCTGCCCACCACCTATGACGGCTACGACGCCGTCCAGATCGCTGCCGGTCAGTCGTGGGTGGCTCACCACAAGGTCGGCCTCGTCGGGATCTCCTTCTCGGGGATCTCTCAGATGTTCGTAGCCGGCACTCGACCCCCCGGACTGGCGGCGGTGGCACCCATGAGCCTCACCGACGACCTGTATGCGACCGGGTTCCCCGGGGGGATGTTCAACAGCGGATTCGCTGGTTCGTGGCTGTCCGATCGAGTGAACGACGCCAAGGTGGCCCCGGCCGCAGGCCAGGGCTACGCCAAGGCGCTGATCACCGGCGGCGACACCACCTGCCTCGCCAACCAGGACCTCCACGGCCAAGCCCAAGACCTGAACGCCCTACTGAACCAGGCGTCCCATCGTGACCCGAGTCTCTACGACCAGCGGTCACCGGCAGCCTGGGCGGCCAAGACCCAGGTACCGGTGTTCATGTCCGGGGCGTTCCAAGACGAGCAGACCGGTGGGCAGTGGCCAGCCATCGTGTCTGCACTGTCGAGCAACCCCAACGTGTGGGTGACCATGATCAACGGAACCCATACCGACTCGCTCGGTCCGGGGACGATCAGTCGCTGGCTCGAGTTCCTCGACATCTTCGTGGCCCAGAAGGTCCCGAAGAAGTCCGCGCTCCTGACCACGTTGGCTCCGATGCTGTACGGCCAGTTGGCCAGCGCGCCGTCGATGACGCCTCCGCCGCTGCAGTACACGGATGCACCCAATGTGGCCGCGGCCAAGAAGGCCTTCCAGGCCCAGCCCCGGGTGCGGGTGCTGATGGACAACGGGGCTGGCGACAAGGGCCCGGGGGCATTGCAGCCGGTATGGCAGGCCCAGTTCTCCGCGTGGCCACCACCGTCGGCGGTCCCGACGACGTTCCACCTGGGCTCGGGAGGCACACTGGCCCATGCGGTGCCTGGCTCCTCGACGGTGGCGTTCCAGCCCGACCCGTCCGCTCGCCCACTCACCGACCTCCCCAAGGGGAACGTCTGGTCGGCCACGCCGCCGTATATCTGGAAACCGGTCACCGGTCCCAGCGGACTCGGCTTCGTCAGCACCCCGCTGACCAAGCCCCTGACCGTGATGGGGCCAGCCAGCCTCGATGTCTGGGTGAAGAGCACGGCGGCCGACACCGATCTCCAGGCCACGGTGTCCGAGGTGCGTCCCGACGGCTCCGAAATGTTCATCCAGAGCGGCACTCTGCGGGCCAGCGACCGGGCTCTCGACAAGAAGGCGTCAACGGCAACCCATGCAGTTCCTACCTATCTCCTCTCTACCGCACGGCCGCTTCCCAAGGGGACGTTTACCGAGATGCGGATCCCAATCCTTCCGTTCGCCTACTCGTTCCGCCCTGGATCGCGTATCCGGGTGACAGTGACGGCACCGGGTGGCGACCGCCCGGCATGGATTTTCGACACTCGTTCCACCGGGGGCACGGTGACCGACACCATCGGTATGGGTGGATCGACCCCGTCAGCCCTCGTGCTTTCCGTGGTGCCGCGGATCAACCCTCCCGACCCTCAGCCCGCGTGTCCTTCGCTTCGGGGCCAGCCGTGCCGGAGCTACGTGGCTTCGCAGAACGGCGGCTGAGCCTGGGCCCTGTTGGGCTGGTCCTCGTCGCCGACTCATCAACGCAAGTCCGACACCGCCAAAATTGCTGGAGCGTCGTCATGTCTACGTCAGGTTCGGCCGCGATCATGGCTACGTCAGGTTCGGAGCTAGGTCCGGCTGATGACCACCCAGTGGTGACGGCCGAATAGAGGCAGACGTGCGCATGTCGACAATGAAGGCAGGGGCGCTGGCCCTCGGGATCGGGACGCTGGTACTGGCGTTTCCTGGAACTACCCATGCGGCACCGGCCGGGTCCAACTCCGCCGAGTCGGTAGACACGGCGGGATCGGCGCAGGCCGTGGCCCAGGCCCTGGTCGGACCGGGTGTGGCCATCTCCAATGTGCAGTACACCGGGGAGCAGGGCGCTCGGGGGACATTTGCCTTTAACGACCCCAACGTGCTGGGCATGGCCAACGGGATCGTGATGTCGAGTGGAAACGCCAACGAGGTAGTGGGACCCAACACCTCTGACAGCAACTCCACTGACTGGGGCGGCGCCGGTGACCAGCAGCTCTCCGACCTCTCGGGCTATCCGACCCAGGACGCCGCCGTACTGGCCTTTGACTTCGTGCCGACTACGAACCAGGTGGCGTTCCAGTACTCGTTCGCCTCCGACGAGTACCCCGAGTGGGTGAATACACAGTTCAACGATGTGTTCGCCTTCTGGGTAACCGATGGTTCCGGCAACGCCACCAACTGCGCCCAGGTGCGACAGGTGGCCGGGGACCCGACCTCGCCGTTCGTGCCGGTGGCCGTCAACAACATCAATCAGTCCAACCCGGTCCAGTCGCCCATGCCGACGGCCATGCGCCCGGACTTGTTCCGGCCCAACTACTACGACCCGGCTGGCCCCAGCCCCATCGCCCTCGAGATGGACGGGATCACCAAGGTCCTGACCTGTCAGGCTCTTGTCACCCCGGGCGTGGCCAACCACATGCGCCTGGCCATCGCCGACTCCTCGGACGGCGTTTACGACTCGGCCGTGTTCTTGAAGGGCACCTCCTTGGTCTCCAACGACAACCCGACGGCGGGCATCGGGCTCGACCCGTCTGCCGGCGTTGCTCCGCTCGACGTGTCGGCTTCCGTGGAGGGCCACGACCCGAACGGGACCGCCCTCAGTTACTCGATCGACTGGGGCGACGGCTCCACCACCGGCCCCGCGGCCCTGCCTGGTGACACTGCGCTGCCCACCCACACCTATCAGTACGCCGGGAGCTATGCCGCCGTGCTCACAGTGTCCAACGGAACCAACATCGGGAAGTCCTGCGACGAGGCCACAGTGAGTGGAGGTGCGAATCCAGGTGGTCCGGTGAATCAGTCCTGTGATCTGAGCGCCGGTGGCGGAGGAAGCACCGGAGGTGGTGGATCCAGCGGGTCTTCGTTGACGGTGGCCACGCTGACCCTCCCGGACGGGCTGCTCAACCACAAGTACAAGCAGTCGCTGTATGCCATCGGCGGCAACCTGCCCTACAAGTGGGCCCTGGCCGCCGGGTCGGCGGCACTGCCAGCCGGTCTGAAGATCTCGGGGGCAGGAGTCATCTCGGGAAAACCGACCGCTTCGGGGTTGTGGACCTTCGTGGTGTCGGTGACGGACAAGAAGACCAAGGCCAAGCCGCACACTCAGAACTCCGCCACCCAGGTAGTCAGTATCAAGGTCTTGTGAGCACTCTGCAATGACCCTCGCCGGGCTGGCCACCGTCGTGTGTAGGGTGGCCTGATGGCCGACCAGGAGCAGTTCTCCGATCTCGCCATGGAGTACATGCCCGCCCTGTACTCGGCCGCCCTGCGGATGACCCGGAACCCGGCTGACGCCGAGGACCTGGTCCAAGAGACGTACCTGAAGGCCTATCGGGCCTTCGGTTCGTACCGAGACGGGACGAACTTGAAGGCTTGGCTCTATCGGATCCTGACCAACACCTACATCAACACGTACCGGGCCAAGAAGCGCCGCCCCGAGATCGCCGATGTAGAAGATGTGGAAGCGCTCTACATGTACCACCACCTGGCGGGCGATCCCTCCGCGGGTCTCGGGCGCAGTGCCGAAGATGTGGCCCTCGAGCGGTTTACCGACACCGATGTGAAATCGGCCGTCGAGTCCCTACCCGACACGTTCCGCATCGCTGTTCTCCTGGCCGACGTCGAGGGGTTCTCGTACAAGGAGATCGCCGAGATCACCGATGTTCCTATCGGGACGGTGATGAGCCGGATCCACCGTGGAAGAAAAGCGTTGCAGAAGGCGTTGATGGATGTGGGGAGAGCACGTGGCCTGGTCGCAGTTTCTGACGAGGCGAGTTAGGGGAGACGGCTGATGGAACCACAGACTGATGACGGAAGAGATGCTGCCCGAGCCGAAGGATCCGTCGATCCACCGGCCGGTTTCGTCAGTTGTGACGAGACGATCGAAAAGCTCTACGTCTACCTCGACGGTGAACTGACCGAGCAGCGCCGCATAGAGATCGCTCGACACCTCGACCTGTGTGGTCCGTGCGTCGGGGCATTCGGGTTCGAGGCCGAGCTTCGCAAGCTGGTGGCCGACCGCTGCCAGGATCGGGTTCCTGATGCGTTGCTGGCCCGGGTGGCTGCCGCCATCCGGGCCGAAGGCGGCCCATCGTCGGCCTCGGCGACGTGATCCTCAACACTGCGACGCTTGGCAGGGTGACGAGCGGTGAAGTACCTGTGGACCTGGGTATCCGTACACTGAGATCGTGACAACCGCCGACACCTATCAGCCCATCGTCGATGCCGGACTCCCCAGTGCGGCATCGATCGGTGCCGTCCCGACAGCGCGAGGGACAGCCGCGGTGAACTGGGACACCGCCGAGCGGGTGGCGGCGTGGGTGGGCAGCCGGACCCGAGTGCCGGCTCCGTACCGGCCTGATCTTCTCCAGTCGGAGTTCGCCGAGCTGACCGAACAGGCCGAGGAACTAGTGGCCGCCTCCACCGGCCTGCGCTCAGCCGCCGGCCCGGCCCGGGCCCGCGTGACGGATCGCGCCGGGTGGGTGAGCGCCAATGTGGCCAGCTTTCAGCGGTTGCTCGGCCCCCATCTCGACCGACTCGACCCGAGCCGCCTGGCCGAAACCAACGCGCTGCTTTCGCGTCTGTCGGGTCCGCTGGCGTCAGCGGGGCGGACGGCGACCGGCGCACAGATGGGTGTGGTCCTGGGATGGCTCTCGACCCGGGTGCTCGGCCAGTACGACCTGCTCTTGACCGAAGAGGCCGCTGATGAACAAGACCTCGTCTACTTCGTAGGACCCAATATCGTCGCCCTTGAACGCCAGCACGGGTTCGAACCTCGGGAGTTCCGGCTGTGGCTGGCTCTCCATGAGGTCACTCATCGTTGCCAGTTCACGGCCATCCCGTGGATGCGCGACTACTTCGTCTCCTTGGTGGACGAAGGGATTGGCTCGATGGAGCCTGACCCGACCCGCCTGCCCGCCGCCATCAAGCGCATGGCCGAGCAGATCCGTGCCGGCCGGAACCCACTCGACGACAACGGTGCCCTCGGACTGGTCGCCACTCCCGAGCAACTCGAAGGACTCCATCGGATCCAAGCGTTGATGAGCCTGCTCGAGGGCCATGGCGACGTGACCATGGACCGTGCCGGGGCGGCCGACATCCCCAGTGCCGCCCGCTTCGCCGAAGTGCTCCGCCAACGGCGCAAGCAGGCGCACGGACTGTCCCGGCTGCTGCAGCAGCTCATCGGGATCGAGGCCAAGCTCCGTCAGTACGAAGAGGGCGAGCGGTTCATCGCCGCCGTGGAGGCCGTGGGTGGACCCGCACTGCTCGACAACGCATGGCGAGGGCCGCAATGGCTCCCGTCGCTCGAGGAGATCCGCGAGCCGTCGATCTGGATCACTCGGGTCGGTGCGGCTGCCACTCTGGTTCCCTGATGTCATGGCCGGAGTAGGGCAGGTGACGCAGCCGGGGATGGAGGCTGGCCCCGCAGGTCCTTCTCCCGACTCGGCCCTCGAGTCGCTGGTCGAGGCCCTTCTGGCCCGATGCACCTTTCCGACTATGGGAACCCCGCTGGTGTGCGGCGTCTCGGGTGGTCCGGATTCGCTGGCCCTGCTGGTGCTGGCCACAGCCGCCGGCTGCGCGGTGACCGCCGTCCATGTCGACCATGGACTCCGACCAGGATCCGACGACGAGTCGGCGGTCGTGGCCACAGCCGCCGCCCGTTTCGGTGCGGCCTTTCGAACCGAGCGGGTCGACCTCGCAGACGGCCCCAACTTGGAGGCGCGGGCTCGCGCTGTTCGCCGCCAGGTCCTTGGAGAGGGTGCTGCCACCGGCCACACGGCCGATGACCAGGCCGAGACAGTGCTGGCCAACCTGCTGCGAGGGGCGGGCGTGCACGGCTTGGCCGGTATGCGGGCAGGTCCTTCTCATCCGATCCTGGCATTGCGCCGCCGCGAGACAGTCGACCTCTGTGCGCGTCTCGGCTTGGAGACAGTGCATGACCCGTCGAACCAGGACCCAAGGTTCCTGCGCAACCGAGTGCGGGCCGAGCTGCTGCCCCTGTGCGCTGACATCGCCGGCCGAGATGTAGTGCCGGTGCTGGCCCGCCAGGCCGCCCTCCTGGCCGGCGACGCCGACCTCCTCGACTCCTGGGGTGGACTCCTCGATCCCACCGACGCTGCGGCCTTGGCCGCGGCTCCGTCCGCCCAAGCCCGCAGAGCGGTACGCGGGTGGTTGACCGGTGCGGGTCCCTATCCGCCACCGGCCGATGCGGTGGAACGAGTACTCGAGGTGGCCCGCCTGGAGCGTCGGGCGGCCGAGGTGCCAGGAGGTGTGCGGGTGACTCGATCCGGGGGTCGGCTGTCCCTGTCCCCCGTGAAGGGTCCTGGCGCTCCGATACAGTCGTGATGTGACCAACCGAGGGACCGACCGACCGACCGACGGCACGCGCCTCGAGGATGGTGACGAAGTGGGCCGGGTGATCGTGAGCGAGGCCGACCTGCAGGCCCGTATCGCCGAGCTCGGGGCCGCCATCACTGCTGACTACGCCGGCCGGCCGCCGCTGCTGGTGGGCGTGCTGAAGGGAGCGTTCATGTTCATGAGCGACTTGTCGCGAGCGATCGCCCTCCCGTCCGAGGTGGACTTCATGGCCGTGTCCTCCTACGGAAGCGCCACCCGCACCTCGGGTGTGGTGCGCATCGTCAAGGACCTCGACGTCGACCTGGTGGACCGGCACGTCCTCGTCGTGGAGGACATCGTGGACAGCGGTCTCACCCTCAACTATCTCCAGCGCTACCTCTTGGCCCGCGAGCCAGCCAGCCTCGAGGTCTGTGCCCTGCTGGTCAAAGAGGGCCAGCAACGCACGGCGGTAGACCTTCGCTACGTGGGATTCACCATCCCGGCTGACTTCGTGATCGGCTATGGGCTCGATGTGGCCGAGCGGTATCGGAACTTGCCGGCCATCCATGCCTACGAGGGGACGAAGTCGTAGGCGACCTCGGAGCAGGCCTGGCGATCCCGCCGAGTCCGATGGTGTGTGATGGACCGGGCTCGACCGGTAGAACGATGAACGACGCGCACCGGAAGGGTGTGCCGTGAACGGAGAGAAGAGCTGACGATGAGCGTGGACACCAAGCGGATCGAAGCAGCTGTGCTCGAAATCCTGATCGCCCTAGGCGAGGATCCGACGCGCGACGGGCTCCTCATGACGCCGGCACGGGTGGCTCGCATGTACGAAGAGCTGTTCGCCGGATTCCACGAAAACCCTGCCGATCACCTCGAGGTGACGTTCGACGCCGGCCACGACGAGATGGTGATGGTGCGGGACATCCCGTTCGCATCCTTGTGTGAGCACCACATGGTGCCGTTCATGGGGCGAGCCCATGTGGCCTACATTCCGGGTGCAGATGGTCGGATCACCGGGCTATCCAAGCTGGCCCGGCTGGTCGACGGCTTCGCCAAGCGCCTACAGGTGCAGGAACGCATGACCACGCAGATCGCCGATGCCATCGAGCAAGCGCTCGCCCCCAAGGGAGTTCTCGTGGTGGTGGATGCCGAGCACCTGTGCATGTCGATGCGGGGTGTGAAGAAGTCGGGCACATCGACGGTCACGTCCGCAGTACGAGGTCTCTTCCGGAGTGACAATGCGACCCGAGCCGAGGCCATGCAGTTCGTCAGAGGCCACTGAAGCACCCGGTCGAGGTACGGGTACCCCTCGAAGCCGGCCGCGGCCGAGCCCGTGCTGGTTTACGCTGTGGACGATGTTGGATGCCACCTCAGCGGACCGTGCCCTAGTCATGGGGATCCTCAATGCCACGCCAGATTCTTTCTCCGACGGCGGCAATTGGTTCCATTCGGAGCAGGCAATCATGAAAGGGCATGAAATGATCGCCGAAGGGGCCGACATCGTAGATGTCGGTGGCGAATCCTCGCGACCGGGCGCCGTCGAGGTGTCTGTAGATGAGGAACTCCGACGGGTGCTACCCGTGGTCGAAGCCCTCAGTCCGTACGTGCGGGTCTCGGTGGACACCGTCAAGGAGGCCGTAGCCGAGGCGGCCGTGGCCGCTGGTGCCACGCTGATCAACGATGTGTCCGCCACGCTGTGGCCGGTGGCCGCCCGATGCGGCGTCGGCTGGATCGCCATGCATCGCCAAGGGAGCCCGGCGACCATGCAGGAGGACCCCCACTACGACGACGTGGTGGCTGAGGTGCGAGACATGTTGGCTGCCCGGGCCGCCTCGGCCGCCGAAGCGGGTGTGCCCGAGATCTGGATCGACCCGGGTATCGGCTTTGGAAAGACGTTCGACCACAATCTTCAACTGCTGGCGGGACTCGACGTGCTGGTGGCCACGGGCCACCCGGTCCTGGTCGGGACCAGCCGCAAGGGATTCCTCGGTGCGCTCGGTGCTGGACCCGGTGGGGTCGCAGCCCCCGTCACCGAACGGCTGCCGGGCTCGCTGGCCACGGCCACGTGGGCGTTGCAGCAAGGTGCGGGTATGGTCCGGGTCCACGACGTAGCCGCCACCGTGCAGGCTGCGCTGCTGGTCGGCCGCGCTGGTCATCAAGGGGAGAACACAGGATCGATGCTGGATACGGAGGTTGGAACGTGAAGGGAAAGTGGGCTGCGGGGATACCGCCGCGGAACTTCACCTGGGTGATCATGGATCGCCTGGCCATGAGCGAACGCCCCGGTGGTTTCGCTCCTAACCACCGCAAGGTGCGGCGCCAAGAGGAGATCATCTGGCTCCAGGTGCAGGGGTTCAACCGGGTGGTGTCCTTGCTGCCGTCGTCGCACAACCTCCAGGCCTATGAAGAGAAGTCCCTGGCCAGCGTGCACTACCCGCTGCCAGGCGCTGGTGATGTGCGCGGTGTCCTGATCGAGATCTTCCGGGACGTCCACGGACGGATCGGGGCAGGCGAACGGGTGCTTGTGCACCAAGAAGAGCTCGGCGACCGGGTCTCGGGTGTCGTCGCCGGCTACCTCCTGTGGTCAGAGCGGCTGCCCACTGGCCCGCAGGCCATCACGGTGGTCGAGCATCTGACCGGGCAGCCCATGGGACCCTCGGGTCGTGAACTGGTTGCGGCGGCGGAGCAGTTGGTCCCGGTATCGGGCCCCGCAGCCCGCGGCACCACGCCACCGGCGTGATGGATGGGGGGGCTGCCAGCCCGGACGACCGCATCGAACTACGCCGCATCCGCTGCGTGGGCACCCACGGGGTGCTTGCCGAAGAGCAGGAGCGGGCCCAGCCCTTCGAGGTCGATCTCGATCTCGCCGTCGATCTGCATCCGGCTGGGGACTCGGACGCGCTCGAGGACACGGTCGACTACGGAGCCGTGGCCCATGTGGTGGCATCCACGGTGTCCGGACCCCGTTCGTTCGCGCTCCTGGAGGCTCTGGCCCGTCAGGTAGCTGATGACGTCCTGGCCTTGGACATCCGCATCTCCTCGGTCACCGTGGCGCTGCGCAAACTGCGGCCACCGCTGGCTGTGGACATCGAGACCGTGGGCATCCGGGTGGTCCGTCACCGGTGACGTTCCCGTCGTTCGAGGCGCCCACCGTCCGGGCCTTCCTGTCGTTGGGGTCGAATCTGGGGGACCGGCAGGCCCATCTGCGGCGTGCCGTCGATCAGCTTCGGGCCGGGAGCAGGCCAGCAGTCACCGCCGTCTCCCGGGTCTACGAGACCGATCCGGTCGGCGGTCCTGACGACCAGGGTGCCTTCCTCAACCTGGTGGTCGAACTGGCCGTCCCCGAGCCTTGTGACCCGTACTGGCTGCTGGCGGAGTGCCACCGACTCGAGGTGGCTGCCGGGCGGGTGCGCTCGGTGCGCTGGGGTCCTCGGACGCTCGATGTCGACATCATCTGGATCGACGGGCTCGTCCTCGATGATCCAGATCTGACCGTCCCCCACCCCAGATGGCGCGAGCGGCGCTTCGTGCTAGCCCCGCTGGCTGAGCTGGCTCCGGATCTGGTGGGTGACGACGACACAGAGGCCGCTGGCGGCGAGGTCCGTGTCGTGGGTATGGTCTAGGCAGCAGTTCAAGGATTTCCTGATGCGAACGGCACCCTGCGGGGGCTGGAACGTCGAAAGGGGTCTCATGACCACATTCCGAGTACTAGGACCGGGCCGAGCTGGCCGGTCGTTGATGGCAGCCCTCGATGCTGTCGAGGGCTATCGATCACTGGGCGCCTGGGGGCGCGACCGATGCCCAGCCCATGCCGCCCATGGGGTCGACATCTTGTTCATCGCTACCCCGGACGACGTGGTGGCCGATGTGGCCGCCCAGATCCATCCGGTGGCCACTACTGCCGTGATCCATCTGTCCGGATCCCTGGGACTCGACGTGCTGGACGGCCACGTCCGACGTGGCTCGCTCCATCCGTTGGTTCCGCTCCCCACTCCGGCCATCGGGGCCGAGCGTCTGCGCTCGGGCATCACCCTGGCCGTGGCCGGTGACCCGGTCACCCGTTGCGTGGCTGAGGCGCTCGGGGGGAAGGTGTTCGAAGTCGACGACCAGGATCGGGCCGCCTACCACGCAGCCGCCGTCATCGCCTCGAATCACCTGGTCGCCCTGATGGGACAGGTCGAACGGGTCGCAGCCTCGGCAGGACTTCCGCTCGAGGCGTTCGCCGGTCTGATGCGTGCGGCCAGTGAGGACGCGTTCAGCCTCGGCCCTCGCCGGGCCTTGACCGGACCGGCTGCCCGGGGAGACTGGGAGACAGTCGAGCGTCATCGCACTGCCCTCGCTGGTCTACCCGGTCATCGGACCGAGCTTGCCGGCTATGACGCCATGGTGGGCATGGCCCGACGCCTTTCGCTCGATACCGCTGAAGACCTCGACCAGGCAGAGGATGCAGCCCTCGGGTCCGACGGATTGGACGCCGCGTCCGATGCCGAGCAGGTGGCGTGAGCAACGGTTCCACGTCGGCGCGTGCGACAGTGGGAACGGTGATGTCTGTTTCGATAGGGGCTGATGACGCGACGGCTGGTCTAGTGGTCCATGACACAGTCGCCGGCTATTCGGCCTACCTGGAGGCTGAGCGCCTGGCTGGACGATCGGTCGGAGTAGTGCTCACCATGGGAGCCCTCCACGATGGCCACGGCTCGCTCATCCGCCAGGCTGCGGCCGAGTGCGACACGGTGGCCGTCTCGGTATTCGTGAATCCGACCCAGTTCGGCGAAGTCGCCGATCTGGTCGGCTATCCCCGTACGTTGGAGGCTGACCTGCAGGTGGCCCATGATGCAGGTGCATCGGTGGTGTTGGCGCCGTCGACCATCGAGATGTACCCGGAGTGGCCGACCACGCCGTCCACCACCGTCACGGTTGGCGATTTGGGGCGCCGGTGGGAAGGCGAAACCCGGCCCGGGCATTTCGACGGGATGGCCACCGTGGTGGTCAAACTCCTCGCCGCCTCGGGCCGGTGCTGGACCTACTTCGGGGAGAAGGACTTTCAGCAGTTGGCCATCGTACGCCGGGTGGTGCATGACTTGAACCTTCCTGTTGCCGTGGTGGGCTGTACCACCGTGCGCGAGTCCGATGGCCTGGCCATGTCGAGCCGGAACGCGCGACTCGACGCCGATGGGCGCGCCGGCGCCATCTGCCTCTCGCGTGCCCTGACGGGCGGAGCGCAGGCCCTGACGGCCGGAGCCGACCGCTCCGGTGTCGAGCGAGCCATGGCTGCGGTGGTGAGCGCTGAGCCACGAGCCGTCCTCGACTACGCCGTCTTGGTGCACGCAGATGATCTCGAACCGGCCGACGATCTGGCCAGTGAACGTCCGCTCCGCCTCTTGGTCGCCGCCACCGTCGGACCGGTTCGCCTGATCGACAATCTCGACCCCCGAGGGGCGATGTGACCCGGTCGGCCTCGTCGACCCGGTCGGCCTCGTCGACTCCTGCTCGGTCCGAGACACTGGACGTCTTGGTACTGGGCAGCGGGGTGGCAGGGCTGTCGGCCGCCGTCCGCCTGGCCGCCCCCCTGACGCCGTCCGGCGGTAGTCCCGAGGCCGGTCACGGGCTGCGCGTAGGGGTGCTGACCAAGGCCGAGCTGTCCCAGTCGACCACCCGGTGGGCCCAGGGCGGCGTGGCTGCCGTGCTCGGGGGCGACGAGGACTCGACCGATCTCCACCTGGCCGACACCTTGGCGGCCGGCGCCGGGCTCTGTGACGCCGAGGCCGTGCGGGTACTGGTAGACGAAGGACCCGACCGGGTCCATGAGCTGATCGCTATGGGGGCAGTCTTTGATCGCCAGCCCGGCGGCGCTTTGGCCCTGGCTCGCGAGGGCGGCCACTCGACGGCTCGTGTAGTCCACGCCGGGGGTGCCGCCACCGGCATGGAAGTCGAGCGGGCTCTGGTCGATGCCACCCGGGCGTCGGCCGCCGCAGTCATGGAGGAGTGGTTTGCCCTCGACCTGCTGGTGGAAGGCGGTCGATGCCGCGGCGTCATGGCTATCAGCACCGATGGGCGCCTGGTCGAGGTCCGGGCCACCCACACCGTGCTGGCCACAGGTGGCGCTGGTCAGCTGTTCTCGGTGACGACCAATCCGGCCGAGGCCACCGGGGACGGACTAGCCATGGCACTGCGGGCCGGTGTAGCGGTGGCGGACATCGAGTTCATGCAGTTCCATCCGACTGCGCTCCACCACCCGGCCATGCCCCGGCCCCTGCTGTCTGAAGCCCTGCGCGGCCACGGCGCACTGCTGCGTGATGCCCGAGGAGACCGGTTCGTCGATGAGTTGGCCCCTCGGGACGTAGTCAGTCGGGCCATGGCTGAACGGATGCACGATCAAGGAGTGGAGAGCCTGTGGCTCGATGCCACCGCCCTCCAGTCCTTCGACTCCCGGTTCCCGACGATTCGCGCTTCACTGGCCGCCATCGGCCTCGATCCGTCGACCGACTGGCTGCCCATTGCCCCAGCTGCCCACTACTTGTCTGGTGGAGTCCTCACCGATCTGTCGGGTGCGACCGCGTTGCCTGGACTGTGGGCGGCCGGTGAAGTGGCCTGCACTGGAGTGCACGGGGCCAACCGGTTGGCTTCGAACTCGTTACTCGAGGGAATGGTCTTCGGTGCCCGCCTGGCCGAGGCGATCCTGGCCGGTGACGACGGGCCCAAGGCGGACGGTGTGCTCGCTCCCGTGCTGGAGGGTCGCACGGAGCCGTTGGACGCCAGCATGGGGACCGCAGTGGTGGCCGACGTCGAAGTGATCGAAGCGAGCACGGCTCTGTCGTTCGATGACGAAGCCTCGACGTGGCCGGACGTGGCCAAGACCAGGGACCGACTGCAGCGGGCCATGACCGATGGGGCTGGAGTGGTCCGCTCGGCTGCGTCACTGGCCCGAGCAGGATCCACGGTGGAAGCCGTAGCCGATGCCATGGGAGCGGCAGCCGTAGGCGATCGGGCCACTGGTGAGCTGGCCAACCTGGTCACCGGGGCTCGCAGCCTCCTCCGGTCGGCCATGCTGCGCCAAGAGACGCGTGGGGCACATGCCCGGAGCGACTTTCCTGAGGTATCCGAGGCGTGGAGATGCCGCATCGTGCATGGAAGTGACGGAACTGATCACGGTATGGCCCTGGTGCGCACAGCACCTGATCCCTCTCTGCGTCTTGGCGACGGAGGACCGTCATGACGGTCCCGCCTGCTGACGGTGGATGGGAGGCGGTGCTCGATCCGCCGAGGGCCGCCGTGGTCGATGCAGTGACACGTGCCATTGCCGAGGACGTCCTGCCCCTGGGCGACCTGACTGCTGGTCTGGTGCCTGCCTCGCGGCGAGCCACGGTCGACGTGGTGAGCCGAGCTGTCGGTGTGGTGGCCGGCCAAGCCTGTGCCGTCGAGGCGTTCGCGCAGATCGACCCTGGACTCGAGGTCGTCTGGCACCTCCCCGATGGCTCGAGCGTGAGTCCTGGATCCGTGGTGGCCACTATCGAAGGCCCGCTGCGCTCGATCCTCACGGCGGAGCGGACCGCCCTCAACTTCCTCGGGCACCTGTCGGGGGTAGCCACGTTGACCCGCTCCTTCGTAGATGCCGTGCACGCGGCCAATCCAGCCACAAGGGTCCTCGATACCCGCAAGACGACACCGGGACTGCGCGCCCTGCAAAAGGCGGCGGTACGAGCCGGCGGCGGTTTCAACCACCGGGGAAGCCTGTCGGAAGCGGTACTGGTGAAGGACAACCATCTGGGCGGGATAACGATTACCGAGGCCGTCTCGAGGGCCCGTGCTCAGTGGCCCGGACGGATGATCGAAGTCGAGTGTGACCGCTTGGACCAGGTGAGGGAGGCCGCAGGCGCGGGTGCCACCGTGATCATGCTCGACAACATGGAGCCGAGCGCCGTGTCCGAGGCGGTAGGCGCCGTCCGGGCCGTGGGGTCGGATGCCCTGATCGAAGTGTCGGGTGGCGTCACCTTGGCGTCCGCCCCGGCACTGGCTGGCGCCGGTGCCGACCTGTTGTCGGCCGGCGCCCTGACCCACTCTGCACCAGTGCTCGACCTGGGACTGGACCTGCGGAGTTGAGCTGACGGGGCGCACGGGGCCAAGGGGGCCAAGGGGCCGCTGGGCCACGGGGCCGCTGGGCCACGGGGCGCACCACGAACTACCGCACTGATCCAACTACCTGTACTCACCGAACTACCTGCATTTCCACCTGGAAAGGACCGCAATGCTGCTTGCCATCGACGTGGGGAACACCGATACCGTGGTCGGCCTGTTCGCCGATGATCCCGGTGCACCGATAGACCAGTCAGTGCCCCGTGACGGCACCGAGCCGGTCGGGCTGGCCCACCACTGGCGACTGTCGACTGTCGCCGTGCGCACTGCCGATGAACATGCCCTGCTCCTCACCCAGTTGCTCGACCTCAACGGTCTTGACATCGATGACACCGTCACCGGAATCGCCGTCACATCGTCGGTCCCATTGGTGACAGCCAGCCTCCGCCAGATGGCCAGTCGTTGGTTCGATGTACCGTCGGTGGTCCTCGAACCTGGAGTCAAAAGCGGGATGCCCATCCTGTACGACAACCCCCGTGAGGTAGGTGCGGACCGGATCGCCAACGCCGTGGGCGCCTACGACCTCTTCGGCGGGCCTTGCGTCGTGGTCGATTTGGGCACGGCCACCACGTTCGACGCCATCTCGGGCGCTGGTGAGTACCTGGGCGGGGCGATTACCCCGGGAGTGGCTATCAGTCTGGATGCGCTGTTCGCTCATGCCGCCGCCTTGCGTCGAGTCGAGCTGGTGGAGCCTCGCAGTGTCATCGGCAAGTCGACGGTGGAGTCGATCCAGTCCGGGGCGCTCTACGGCTTCGGTGGCCAGGTGGATGGCCTGTGCCGCCGGTTCGCCGCGGTGCTCGGGGAGTGCACGGTGGTGGCCACGGGCGGTCTGTCCGAACTGATCTCGCCGTACTCCGACGAGATCGAGTACGTAGAGCCTTGGCTGACCCTCCATGGCCTACGGATCATCTTCGAGCGCAACGTCGGACCCGTTTAGGCCAGGGGCACGGGTTGGTCATCGTCCCGGACGCAGACGCGGTAACGGCTAGTGCATCACCGCAGTAGTGACATGGGTGGCGATTTCAACCAATGGATGAACTGGACCGGTCGTGACGACTGAACCGGCACTTCGGTTGACCAATCGGTCGATACCTCGGTCGATACCTCGATCGATACCTCCGCTCACACCCGAGGCACGGGCTCCGGGGGCTTGTCGATGCCGAGCCCGGGCTCTTGCCCGAAGGCCGGCTCAGGGGTGAAGGACCATTGCGGGTC
>Ga0194055_10000193_pt1 | contig 47423 bp, 46 predicted proteins | sample SepL449m_MetaG_FD_155482 | JGI IMG/M metagenome (GOLD analysis project Ga0194055, IMG submission 155482) | Anoxic zone freshwater microbial communities from boreal shield lake in IISD Experimental Lakes Area, Ontario, Canada - Sep2016-L442-9m | ecosystem: Environmental > Aquatic > Freshwater >... | reverse complement strand
CGAGGCCAGCGGTGTCAGCGGGGGCACCGGCGCCAGTACTGGAGCGCCCAGGTGTCGTCCCCAGTCCTCCCGACCCACCGGGGCCGAAGGGGAAGGAACCACTATTTGATCCGGGGGCCCCTGAAGACGGAGCGAGGCTCGCCGTAGTCGTCGGCCAGGTGGCGTGGCCGATCCCGGCCCCCAGGAGAAGCGCCAATACCGCCACCAGTGAGGCGATGACGGCGATCTGGTTCTTTGGGCTCTTGCGAGCCACCGGGGCCACCGGGGGTGCCGGGGGAACCGGGTAGTAGCCGTAGGGCGATGGCGGCCACGCCATGGGCGGCTGTCCTGCCCCCATGCCTGCACCCCAACTGCCAGGAGCCGGGGGTGCTGTCGGATCCCAGACCGGACCAGGTGTCGATCCCAGATACGGCTGTACTCCCCAGGTGCCCGTGGGGGCGGGCTGTCCGGTCGGTGCAAAGGGGTCCTCGTAGGCGGCCGGTTGCAGCTGGGCTGGGTACGGCGGCTCGACCGGCGGCTGCACGTGCGGAACCGGTTGGGTAAGCGGGTGCTGGGCGGTCGCCATGAGCTCGGGCTCGGAGAGCGGCGCAAACCCCGCCGGAATGGCTGCATACTGCCCATCGACGGTGGCATCCACAGTGGCATCCACGTGCGACGGCTCGACTAGTGATGGATCTGGGATCGATGGCTCCTGGGGGCCTTCGCTCGAATCGGTGTGTTCGTTCATCTCGTCCTACCTCCGGGGTGAAAAGATCAGTTGTGACGACGTCACCAGGACAGTTGACTCGTTGCGCCTAAGGCCATCATGAGCGGAACCTATGAATTTCATAAGGATGCACGCTCACGTCCGCACCTCCGCAACCGCTGCTCCTCACCGGCTCCTCCGATGGCTGCCGGTCGCCCCGCCATGATGCCTGTCGCGCTAGCCCACCCTTGGGATGTAGGCCAGGCAACCGTCGTCCAGGTTGGCGATGGGCAGCACCTCGCGCTCATCCCAGTAGTCGAGACTCAACCGCCACTCGGTGGACGATCCCGACTTGGGCATGAGGGCGATGGAGCGCTGCAGGTACCCAGGGCTGAACTCGGCGGGGTCGATGTAGGGCAGCAGCTCCATGCCGACGTCTTGGCTACGTAGACCCGGTGTCACACTTCCCGCGCCCAGCTCATCCATGTGCGCGAAGAGCCGGCAGATGAACTGGCTCACCAACTCGGCCCGCATCGTCCAACTGAGACGCAGGGCACCGAACGTCCACGCCATATTGGGAATACCGGTGAACATGATTCCCCGGTAGGTGACGCAGTCGGAGAAGTCCACCGGCTCGCCATCCACGGAGAAGGCGATGTCGCCGAACACGGTGAGGTCGAACCCGGTAGCCGTGACGACGACATCTGCATGCAGCCGCTGGCCCCCTTTGGTGAGGATGCCATCCGCCGTGAATGTCTCGATCTCGTCGGTCACCATGGTGACCTTCCCGTCGCTGATGGCCCGGAACAAGTCGCCGTCGAGGATCCGGGCGACCCGCTGCTGTGCCGGCAGGTGGCGAGGGGTGAAATGGAGGTCCACCTCGTAGTCCTCGGGAAGCTGGGAGGACACCATGTTGATCAGGCCGGCCTTGGTGAGCTCTGGATGCACGGCTGCCACCTGAGTGAGCGACTGCATTTCGGCGATGGCCTTGCGGCGGACGATCTCATGAATCCACTCGTCGGGCACATCGAGGGAACGCAGTTGATCGGCCAGGACATCGACGTTCGGGCTCTGGAAGAAGTAGGTCGGCGAGCGCTGCAAAATGGTGATGTGGCCGCACTGGTCGGCAATAGCGGGCACCAGAGTGGCCGCCGTCGCCCCCGACCCGATGACCACGACCTCACGTCCGTCGATCTCCGGCTCGGCCGGCCAGGCTTGGGGGTGGATCCACCGCCCCTGATAGTCCTCCATGCCCGGCCAGGTCGGGGTATGCCCCTGGGAGTGGCGGAAGTAGCCATGGCACATCCACAAGAATCTGGACGTCATGGTGATCGGCTCGCCGGTATCGCTGCGGCTGCCGGTGACCGTCCAGCACTGCGCTTCACTCGACCATCGGGCGTCGGTGATCTTGTGCTGATACCGGAAGTGGCCGCCGAGGTCGTTCTCCTCGATGACTTCGCCCAAGTAGGCGTGGATTTCGGCCCCGCTGGCATAGGGAGCGCCCGTCCAAGGTTTGAACTCATAGCCAAGGGTGAACAGTTCGGTATCGGAACGGACTCCTGGGAATGTGTGGGTCAGCCAGGTCCCGCCGAAGCTCTCGAGGGCATCGAGGACCACAAAGCTGCGATCGGGGAGTTGGGTCGACAGGTGATACGCGGCGTTGATCCCCGATATCCCAGCCCCGATGATCAGCACGTCGATATGTTCGGCGTCTGTGGCGCTGTCGCTCAGCGGATCCGACATGAGATCTCCGTTCTGTGGGACACAGGGTGTCCGTAGTGCAGGCTCGAATTCAGGTGTGACTGCTGGGACGTGCACACTGGCTCGGTGCTGCTCGCAAGGGCGCACCGAATCCGGGATACCACCGGATCAGTGATCGATCCGTATCTGTTCAGACAGCCCAATAGGCCATACAGAACTAGCAGGTTCCCAATCCCGGAGGCGAATACACGGCCACGGTGCTGGTTACGAACACTCAGGTAGATGGAGCGACGACGGTCAGCGCATCCCCCTCCATCGTCGCCCGCCAACCCTCGAACCGGAACTTTCCCACGGCCTCGAGTCCCCCCTCCAACACAGTCCGGGCCAGGCGGCCCTTCGCCGACTTGGCTTCGTGGCCCACGGCCCGTCGCCCGTCTGCGCTGATGAACTGTGCCCGGATCACCCGGGTCGAGCCGGCCAAGGCAACCATGTCGACGGCGTGGGCGTGCTCGGCCGGCAGCAGGTCCACCACGACTCGGCCTTGGGCGCGGCGAGCGATCGCCGCCGTCACTTCAGGGAGCCAGAAGGTCGAGAGCCGGCCGAGCCGGCCGAGGGACACCAGCATCTTGAGCCGGTAGTCGGCCACCGGGTCGGCCGCGGTGGTCACCCCGTACAGGCCCGATGGGACGAGCACCCGGGCCCGGTCAGCGGCCGACAGCGTGGCCGGATCGAGGCTCGCCCACACCACTCCGGTGTAGCGCTTCCATGCCGGAAGTACCCTTGCGGTGCCGGCGACCAGTTCGGCGCTGTTGCACAAGGCCCGATCCAGCAGGTCGCCGCGGACGCCGAGCACCGAGGAGTGCTGTGTGGGACCACCGGTCCCGAGCACCTGCGCCAACTCGGACAGGACGACCGCCCGTGATGCGCCGAGGGCTGCGTCAAAGGAGTCGGGCCGGCCAAGGGGCCGACCGCCGGCGGCTTTCCCCTCCGAGGGGGGAATCAACAAGAGCGGAGGTCGGGCCACGGGTGGGGACCGTAGTGGCTCACAGCCGACCGGGGTTTACATGGGCAGTTCACTGACGGCAATGGATGGCTGAGCACCAGCCTGCAGGCGATCGTGCAGGGTCACTGGGCTGTCCTGCACTGCTCTATCGGTGAGCGCACGGAAGCCTCCTCGGTTACGGACCGGTCCACTGCGGGTCGATCTCGAAGAACCGCAGGGTGAGTGCCTCCAGGCACACCCCGAACAGCGTCCATTCCTGAGACTCCCCATTAGGTCCGGTCGGGCGCATGATGATCTCGAGGCTCGGGTCGCCACCTTGGCGGAGTGCGCTGCCCTCGGTCATGGCGCCGACAGCCACGTTGAACTGGCGCAAGGTCAACGGCGCTCGGACCCGTAGGCCAAGGAGGGTGGACACTTCGGCGTATATTTCGTCCCACAGGATCGTCCTCTGCTCCAGTCCGTCCAGAAGGGCGTGGCGCACCTCGTCCTGCCGCCCGGTCGGCCCAGAAGTGAAGGCGAGCACCCAGACCCCGATCCACAACGCCCACTCCCGAGTCTCGACCAGAGCCCGAATCGACTCGCCACCACCGAGCCGGGCCATTTCGCTCAGGGCCCACATGCGGCGCTCAGGAGTCGAACGGTCAACTGAGGCAAGCATGGGGGAGAGCGCCTCGAGTGTCCGATCCAGTTCTGACGAAGAGTCCACCGTCGACGCGATCTTGATGAGCACGTCGAACCGGTAGTCCTCCAGGTTGTCCCACAGCCGTCCTATTACCGAAGCGTTGGTGATGCGTGATCCGGTGGACAGCTCTAGGTCCGCGTAGATCCGCTTGAACGAGAGCTCACCCGCGCCGAATCCCAGGCCCTCCTGTTCGAGGATCACCCGGCCGGCGTCGATCAGGAGCGAGCGCAACTCGTCTTGACTGCGACGGGGTCGGGGTCTGGGTCTGGGCTCATCGGTTCCCAAGGTCACGCCCTATCGTCGCAGACCCTGCCGTCAGGAACCAGAGGGCCGCGGCAGCGCCAGGAGCCGAGGCATCGGCTGGTGGGACGGCTCGTGGGGTCCAGCGAGTGGCTCCGGTCACAACAGCTGTTGCGATATAAGGTTGCAATTAGAGCACCATCCGGGCGATACTGTCGAACAACGGGTGGCGGATCAGCCGCTCGAGGTGTTGGGCGGCCCTCGAGGGGATCATGGTCGGTACGGGTGTCCGGTGCGTTATCGGATGCCCGTATCAACCAGCAAACGACTGAAGGCGGACACCGTGAAGAGCAGACTTGTGACGACTCATGACTCGCGCCTGCGGTGCTGTCCAACGCCTCTTGGTCGACCCATCAAGTCCACCTCCTGCTCGATCCTGGGGTCCTGATCCTCAGATGAGTTACACGCAACCACCGCTGGTGCGCGAGATGAGTCGGACGACCTCGTACGTCGAAGAAGCCCCGTCTGGCCACCATGAAGGTCTTCGCCAGCACCCCCTTTCCGCACCGGCATTGGTGCTGCTGGCCGCGGGTGCCATCTATGCAGGCTACCAATGGCTGGACCTGTTGCCGAAGGAATCTCCCTTCATCGTGGAGCTCCTCATCGTGGGGTCACTTCCGGTTGCCATCAGACTGACCCGGCACGTGTCCGGCCGACGAGGTCGGATCCTCCGCTCGGGCTTCATGGGCTGCGGAGTGCTGAGCGTTGTGCTCGCACTCCTCGTGCTCGCCGTCGGTGGGTCACCCTGGTGCCAGATGCTGGGTGCTGCGTCACTGGCGCTGGCCGTATCGCTACTTCTGCTGGTTTCTGTGGGCGAGCGTCAGAAGCGCCTATCGTCCAGATTCCGCTGAGCGGCCTCATCGATCGGTGATTCGCCAGCACAGTGGACAGCAATGTGGCGGCAAACTATCGTCAGTCCTGTTGACAAATGATTCGCGTGCAGCGCAATTTGCGCTCCATATCTGTGCTCCCACGAGGTAGAGGACGTCCCCATGCAGAAGTTCGAGCCGTTCGATGGTGTGATCGCACGTACCCAGGCCGAGTCACAACCTGCGTGGCCGGTCCCGTCTCATCCCGGTGAAGGTGCGCCCAACGTGGTGGTCATCCTCCTCGACGATCTCGGGTTCTCCCACTTCGGCTGCTACGGGTCGGACCTCACCACCCCCAACATCGATGCACTGGCCGCCGGTGGGCTCCGGTACTCCAACTTCCACGTGACCCCTCTGTGCTCCCCCACCCGGGCCGCCCTGCTGACCGGTCGCAACCACCACACCGTCGGCATGCGTGCCATCTCCAACTTTGACAGTGGCTATCCCCACATGCGGGGACACATCACCAACCATGCGACCACCATGGCCGAGGTGCTCCGTGACCAGGGATATGCCACGTTCGCCTTGGGCAAGTGGCACCTGTGCGCCATGGAGAACGCCTCGGCGGCAGGACCCTACGACCAGTGGCCGTGCCAGCGGGGCTTCGACCGGTTCTACGGATTCCTCGAAGGGGAGACCGATCAGTTCTCACCCGACCTGGTCTACGACAACCACAGCATCGAGCCCCCCAAGTCCCCCGAGGAGGGCTACCACCTCAGCGAAGACCTGGTCGATCACGCCATCGGGTTCATGCACGACTCGGTGTCGATCCGACCCGACAAGCCCTTCTTCACTTACCTGGCCTTCGGGGCCATGCACGCCCCTCATCAGGCACCGGCCGAGTACATGGAGAAGCATCGCGGCAAGTACGACGAAGGCTGGGACGTTGCCCGCGAGCGGTGGTTCGCCCGACAGATCGAACTGGGCCTGATCCCCCCGGACACCGAGTTGGCCCCGCGCAATCCGGGCGTGGAGCCATGGGACTCCCTCCCCGAGAACCAGAAGCGGCTGGCCGCCCGTCTCCAAGAGGCGTACGCCGCCTTCCTCGAGCACACCGATGCGCAGATCGGCCGGGTGATCGCCGATCTTGAGCTGCTGGGCCAACTCGACAACACCCTCATCGTCCTGCTGTCGGACAATGGCGCCAGCCAAGAGGGCGGCCCGTTCGGCGTCATGCACGAGATGAAGTACTTCAACATGATCGTGGAGACGCCCGACGAGGCAGTAGAGCACCTCGACGAAATCGGCGGACCGCACAGCCACTCCAACTACCCGTGGGGCTGGGCGCAAGCCGGCAATACCCCGTTCAAGTGGTACAAGCAGAACACCCACGAGGGCGGTGTGCACGTGCCCCTCATCGTGCACTGGCCGGACCGGATCACCGGTGCTGGCGGCGTTCGCGATCAGTTCCACCATGTCAATGACATCGTGCCCACCGTGTACGACCTGCTCGGGATTGAGGCACCCGAGGTCTACCGCGGCTACGAGCAGATACCGATCAGCGGCCAGTCGATGAAGTACACGATCGAGTCGCCCGAGGCACCCACCACCAAGCTGGTGCAGTACTACGAGATGTTCGGCCACCGGGCCATCGTGTCCGACGGATGGAAGGCAGTCACCCGGCACACCCAGGGCATCCCCTTCGACGATGACGTGTGGGAGCTCTACCACTACGACCTCGACCGATCCGAGTGCAACGACCTCGCTGAAGCCATGCCCGAGAAGTTGGCCGAGTTGATCGACCTGTGGTGGACCGAGGCAGAAGACCAGGGAGTCCTGCCGCTCGACGACCGCTCCATCGAGCTCTTCTTCACCCGGTACCGCGACCATTCCGTCCATCCGACCGACCGTCGCTATACCTACTACCCGCCGATGGCTCCGCTGCCCGCACAGGTCGCTCCCGCCCTAGGTGGGCGTGGGTTCGACATGTCCGCCACCATCGACCGGCCAGCCGGTGCCGGCGGCGTCTTCTACGCCACAGGTACCGAGAACTCCGGCATCAGCTTCTTCATCCAGAACGACCGACTGGTGTTCGACTACAACTGCTTCAACGACCACCACGTGCTCGAGTCCGACATCGAGGTGCCCACCGGTGCCTCGGTGGTCAGTGTCCAGTTCCGCCGCCTAGGTGGGGCTGGCACGGCCGGCCTGTTCGTCGACGCGGTGCCGTGTGGAACCATGGACGTCCCCCTCGCCATGAACATCATCTCGAGCGTCGGCCCGAGCGTCGGCTACGACCACGGCAGCCCGGTCAGCAACCGCTACCGAGGGCACTTCCCCTTCGAGGGGACGCTCCACAAGGTAGAGATCGCCACAGTGCACAAGGGCTACGTCCCGCCCGAGGTGATCGAGTCAGAGCAGCGCTCAGGCATGGCTCGCCAGTAAGCACTCTGTGACCCAGCGGAGCCGGACTGAGCCGGACTGAGCCGGACTGAGCCGGGTTGAGCCGGGTCAGTGCGGCGCGGTCAGTACTCTTCGTGTCAGGCCGTGAAGCGAGCTGATGCTCCGGCGTCCACATCGATCACCGACCCGGTGATGTGGCGGGCCCCCTCCGAACAGAGGAACACCACGGCGGCGGTGACCTCTTCGGGTTCCAGCCACGGCACCGGCTGCACGTGCAGAGATGCCATGGGACCAGCCACATCTTCTTTGGTCGGCGATTCGAGGTCGGGGCGCATCAGCCCGTACAACATGTCGTTGTGGATCATGTCGGTAGAGATGTTGCCCGGAGCGACGACATTGGCCGTCACGCCGAAGTAAGCCATCTCGTGGGCCACCGACTTGGTGAGGCCGATGACCCCCCACTTGGAGGCGCAGTAGGCGGGGATGAGCGGGTTGGCCGACCGACCCATCATCGAGGAGATAGCGATGATCCGGCCCCACCGGTTGCGCTTCATGTGCGCAGCGGTGGCCCGCATGGCGTTGAACACTCCGGTCAGGTTCACATCTACCGTCTCCGACCACTGCGTGGCGTCCATGTCGACGATCGACCCGAGGGTGGAGATACCGGCGTTGGCGATCAAGATGTCGACCGAGCCGAGTTCGCCAACCACGCCGTCGACGAAGGCCATCATGGCGTCGAGGTCCCTCACGTCGGCCTCGACGGCCACACATCGCTTTCCTTCGGCCTCTACCAGGCGCACCGTCTCGGCCAAGTCGGCACTGGTAGCCAGCGGGTAGGTGACCGTATCCAGATCGGCGCATCGGTCGACGAGGGCGATGTCGGCGCCCTGTCGAGCCAACTCCACTGCGTGGCTGCGCCCCTGGCCCCTTGCCCCACCGGTGATGACGGCCACCCGTCCGGCGAACTGGCCTGTTCCGACTTGGCCTGCTGCTGCATCTTGCGACACGGTGCCTCCCCCGGCATGGGCCCGGTCCACCACACCGAGCAGCGGATCCGGATCCTTGTCCGGGATCCTATGTCGTGCGTGCAGATCGGCCCCAGGTGGCCAGTACTTTGCGGTACTCCTGGTCCCAAGCTCGGTAGGTCTGGCGGAGAGCCGGTCCCGGCCACGCAGCAGGAACCAGTTCGACGGGCAAGAGGGGATCGGACTGGAAGTGGCGCAGAACCGCCGCCGACAAGGCGAACCCGGGGGCGAGGTCGTCCGGACCGCGGGTCGAGTTGTGCGCAAGCCGGCCAGTCAGATCTGTTGCACGCGCCGCCCATCCCTCGAGGTCCCAGAGGGAGGCGGCCATGGCGATTGGATCACCACTGGGCGTTGCCATGAATGCAGACAGGTCCGGATCGTCCCCAGGAGTGAGCAGCACGTCGAGGTTGTCCGGGCGCAGCCATACTCCTTCGCGCTGCTCGGCGTAGCGGGCCTGGGTGAGGCGGCGTCGACGTGCGGCCCGGTGCTCGGGTGAGCTAGCCGCAGCGGTCACCACCACCATGCGCCACCCACCGTCCCATGGCCGGGTCCGACCCTGCAGACTGCGTTCTTGGCGCGCCCGGCGCTCGAGCAGCGGACCGGCAAGCCGGTAGCGACCCGCTCCGTCCGAGGCCGCCTCGCCCGAGGCCACCATCCGGCTGAGGGCGACCCTGGCCCGGTTGGCGTTGATGCCGAACAGGCCGGCCAGTTGGACCAAGTGGGCCACCGGCAACTCGGGCGGATCCTCGCCCAGGAGGGCGCTGGCCAGGACCGATCGGGCCGTCAGCGGTGTCTCACTGGCTGCTGCTCCACGGCCAGGTACCGGAGTAGTCAGGGGGGCCCTCGGGGGCAGGTCGGTCAGCTGCATCGATATTACTTAATTGCCTCGATTGATTCCATATTGTAATATACCCTGTATGGCATCCACCATGGTGGCCGATCAGGCCGATCGCCCCGAGGTCCTGCCCACCGAGCGCCTGCTGGCCAACGGCATGGCTCGGCCGGGCCTGCGATCCGATCTACGGCGGATCGCTGATGGCCGCAATGCCTTCACCCTGGCCTCGTTGTGGTTCTGGGTGGCCGTCCTCATCGGCGGCTCTGTGTGGATCGACCGTTGGTGGGCCTATCTGATCGCTTTCGTACTGATGGGCCCGATGTACTCCCGGTTCGCCATCCTCATGCACGAGGCCGCCCACAAGCTGCTGTTCACCAACAAGCAGAGTAACGACTGGGTCGGCACCTGGCTGATCGCCTACCCGACGTGGACTCCCATCAGCTTGTACCGACGGGGCCACTTCGCCCATCACAAGGAGGAGTTCGGACCGAACGAGCCCGACATCGCCTTCTACGGCGGCTATCCCTGTGACCGGCGATCTCTGGCCCGCCGGCTGGTCCGCGACGCCGTGGGGATCTCGGGGTGGAAGAACTTCGTACCCTTGTTCCGATCGCTCAAGGTGCCGGCGTTCCGTAGGACGTCCGGCTCGATCATCGGAGTACAACTCCTTCTGTGGGCTGTCCTGTGGGCCACCACCGGCCGTTGGTGGATCTACCCCCTGCTGTGGTGGCTCCCGTGGATGACCCAGTGGCGGGTGATCAACCGGTTGCGGGCCATCGCCGAACACGGCGGACTCGAGGCCGGGGCTGACCGTCGGGTCACCACCCACAATGTCCGCCAAGGCTGGATCGCCCGGTTCTGGTTCGTCCCCTTCAATACCGGCTGGCATCTGGCCCACCATGTCGACATGGGTGTGCCGTGGCGCAACCTCCCCCGGTTCCATGCCGAGTTGGAACAGGCCGGCTACGTCACCGACGGCATCACGTATCCGACGTATCGAGCCCTGTGGGGAGCGCTGGCCTCCGCCTGAACGGATCAACTGGGCTGGTCAGACGGGCCGACCCCGCATCGATCGGTAGGTGCGCACCAGTGCCGCCGTCGAGCTGTCCTGATCGGACAGATCTGGAGCATCTTCGGCGGTGAGGGCGGGACCGAGCTGGCCAGCCATCACTTTGCCCAACTCCACCCCCCACTGGTCGAAGGAGTCGATCCCCCATACCGCCCCCTCGACGAAGACGGTGTGCTCATAGAGCGCCACCAACTGGCCCAGAACCGACGGCGTGAGCCTCGGGGCCAAGATGGTGGAGGTCGGATGGTTTCCTGGCATCACCTTGTGGGGAACGACGGAGGCTGGTGTCCCCTCGGCCGCCACTTCCTCGGCCGTCTTGCCAAAGGCCAGGGCCTTGGTCTGGGCGAAGCAGTTGGCCATCAGCAAATCCTGACGATCGCCGTCCTCATGGGTCGAGTGGGCGAACCCGATGAAGTCAGCGGGGACCAGGCGTGTCCCCTGGTGGATCAGTTGATAGAAGGCGTGCTGGCCGTTGGTGCCCGGCTCGCCCCAGAAGATCTCCCCGGTGCTCCCTTCGACCGGCGTACCGTCGCGGCGTACCGACTTGCCGTTGGACTCCATGGTGAGCTGCTGCAGGTATGCCGGAAACCGCGCCAGCCGCTGGCTGTAGGGCAGGACGGCGTGGGTCTCGGCTCCAAACAGGTTCGAATACCAGACGTTCAGCATCCCTTGTATCACCGGAAGATTGGACTCGAACGGGGCCTCGGCAAAGTGGCGGTCAACGGCATGGAACCCGGCCAACATCTCGGCGAACGCCTCGGGGCCGATGGCCACCATCAGGGAGAACCCGATGGCGGAGTCATATGAGTAGCGACCGCCGACCCAGTCCCAGAACCCGAACATGTTGGCGGGATCGATCCCGAAGTCGATGACCCCGGCCTCGTTGGTCGACACGGCCACGAAGTGCCGGGCCACCGCTTCGTCACCACAGCCGAGGCCCTCGAGCAGCCACTGGCGAGCCGCGCGGGCGTTGGTCAGGGTCTCCTGGGTGGTGAAGGTCTTGGAGCAGATGACGAACAGGGTCTCGGCTGGCTCGAGGTCACGGGTCTTGGCGTACAGGTCGACTGGGTCGACGTTGGACACGAACCGGCAGTCGATGTCCGGATCGGCGTAGTCCCCCAGTGCCTGGTGGGCCATGGCCGGGCCCAGATCCGACCCGCCGATCCCGATGTTGACCACCGATCGGATCCGCTGGCCGGTGTGCCCCGTCCACTCCCCCGAGCGGATACGAGTGGCCACGGCGCCCATGGCGTCGAGCACGGCATGCACATCGGCCACGACATCTCGACCGTCGACCACCAGTCGGGCAGTTCGAGGCATCCGCAGGGCAACGTGCAGGACCGACCGGTCTTCGGTCGTGTTGCTGCGCGCACCATCGAACATGGCATCGCGTCGCTCGGCCACCCCGGCCCGGCGGGCTACGTCCATCAATGAAGCCAGCGCTCGGTCATCGACCCGATGCTTCGAGTAGTCGAGGATGAGATCGCCACCAGTGGCGACCATCGATACCCCCCGGCCAGCATCATCGGCGAAGAACTGACGGAGGTGGCGATGGCGCAGGCGTTCGAAGTGGCCCACCAGTTCGCCCCACTCGTCGGTGGACAAGAGATCCACTGGTGCCGAGCGGTCGTCCGTAGCTTCGGTCCCGTTCATACGTGCTCGCCTTCGTCGTCGTCCATCGGTGCTCAAGGACCGTTACTCCGACTTTAGGCAAGTCCACTGGGCCACTCGTGCCGTGGTGGCGGACCTGGCAATTACGCGGGTCTGAGAGTCTGAGAGTCCGGGGGTGGGCGTAACTGCTGTCGTAGACTTCTCGTCCGACGGCACTCGTCGCCACCCCGGAAGGAGCGCAACGGTGCCCGAGTCGACTGGAACCGGTGAACAGAGCGGAAACTCTGGCCAGCACGACCCGATCCCTACCCGCTACCCGCATCACGGTCCGGGGCCGATGGCGGCCATCGCCGGGGGCGGTGCCCTGGGCACGCTGGCCCGGTACGTGATCGAACGGGCCGTTGTCGTCTCGCCGACTGGGCTTCCGTGGGCCACCCTCAGTGTCAACGTGCTGGGGTCGTTCTTGCTCGGTGTGGTCGTGACCTTGGTGGTCGAGCGGTGGCCCACCGACCGCTACCTGAGACCGCTGGTGGCCGTAGGCTTCTGCGGCGGCTTCACTACCTTCTCCACGTTGGCAGTGGAGATCGACCGTCGGATCCAGCACGGCCATATCGGGGTGGCGGCGGCGTACCTCGGTCTGTCCCTGGTGGCCGGGCTCGGTGCCGCCCTGGCCGGCATCACCCTGGCTGGGGGACGGCTCCATCCCTCACTGACCGGTGCCTCCATCCCCGATCCCGATCTGCTGGCTGGGGACGAGGGTCGGCTGTGACTGCGGTGCTCCTCATGGTGGCCGGCTCCATCGGTGCACTGCTGCGCTACGAGGTGGAGTTGGCGGTGCGCCGGCACACCGTGAGCGACTTCCCCCGGGGGACACTGATCATCAACGTGTCCGGGTCGTTCGCCCTCGGGGTGCTCGTCGGCCTCGCTGCCCACCACGGCATCCCGACAACAGTGGTGGTCATCGCCGGGACCGGTCTACTCGGGGCCTACACCACGTTCTCTACCTTCAGCTTCGACACCGTCAGCCAGGCTGGTCGTGGGCAGTGGCGGGCAGCCGCCGTCAACGTGGGGGGCAGCCTGGTGCTCGGCCTGGGGGCTGCAGCCTTCGGCTTGGTGATCGGGCAGGCACTCTGATCCATTGGCGCCAGGGAATCGACCAGGGAATCGACCAGGGGCCTCAACCGTTCCGGATTGTTCACGAAACGATCACCGAGGGGTAGCCCTCCGGCAGTCCGCCGTTCACCTGCTCTCCGTAGGGTTTCCCCGGAGGGAGTTGCCGGTGACTATGCGTCTGGACAGATCTGAGCACAGGCGGACCACCGTCCTCGTCATCGAGGACGAGGAGTCCTACCGCGAGGCCTTAGCTTCGGGCCTCGACGGCGAGGGATTCGACGTCTCACTGGCCATCGACGGCTTCGAGGGACTGCGCCTGATCACCGAGCAGCAGCCCGATATCGTCCTGCTCGACATGCTCCTTCCGGGGATGAACGGGATCGATGTGTGTCGCAAGATCCGGGCCATCTCATCGGTACCCGTCATCATGGTGAGCGCCGTCGACAGCGAACTCGACGTGGTACTCGGCCTGGAGCTCGGGGCCTCGGGATATGTGACCAAGCCGTTTCGTCTGCGTGAGCTAGTGGCCCGCATGAACGCCATCCTGCGACGGGTCCAGCCTGATCCGTCACAGGTCGATGGTGGCCTCACCGATCCCATCGGCCGGACAGGGACCGTCAGCACCGTCGCCCCACGCAGCGGACCGGTCTTCGGAGCGGTAGCCGTCGACTACGTCCGTCGAGAGGTCACCCTGAGTGGAGCCCCGGTACATCTGTCCCGCAAGGAGTTCGACCTGCTGGCCGCCCTGCTCACCCCCGTGCAACGAGTTCGCTCGCGCGGCGAGCTGATCGAACTGCTGTGGCCCGACACCGACCTCGCCGACACGCGGACCTTGGACACCCACATTCACCGGCTGCGCACCAAGTTGGAGCCCGAGCCAGCCGAGCCCCGCTATATCGTCACCGTCCGCGGCATCGGATTCCGCATCGACCCTGGTGGAGATGCCGGTGTGTCGCCACCGACTGGTGGGCGAGTACACAACGCCCAGGACGCGCCGATCAGCGCCTGACTGTGGCTTGCGCCAGGAAGAATCGGGTCTAGCGGATCAGCCGAAGCGCCCGTTCACGTAGTCAAGAGTCCGCGGGTCAGTCGGCTCGCTGAACAGAGTGGCTGTCGGTCCGAACTCGATCAGCTCCCCCGCCTTGTCCTCACCCATGAGGAGGAAGGCACACCGGTCGGAGACCCGCATGGCCTGCTGCATGTTGTGGGTCACGATGATGATGGTGACCCGGTCCTTGAGTTCCACCACCAGCTCTTCGATCCGCTTGGTGGCGATCGGGTCGAGTGCCGAGGTCGGCTCGTCCATGAGGAGCACCTCGGGCTCGACGGCCAAGGCCCGTGCGATGCACAACCGCTGCTGCTCACCACCCGACAGTGTGCTGGCGTGTGCCTTCATCCGGTCCTTGACACTGTCCCACAGGGCGGCGCCAACGAGTGCCGATTCGGCGGCTTCGTCGAGCAGGGACTTCTTGCGGACGCCGTTGAATTTGAGCCCGGCCACGGCGTTCTCATAGATGCTCATGGTGGGGAACGGATTCGGTCGCTGAAAGACCATGCCCACCCGGCTGCGCAGCAACGTGGGGTCGGTCGAGGGCGCATAGACATCGAGGTCGCCGAGCTGGACCGTTCCAGTCACTGCAGCCGTGCGCACCGTGTCGTGCATCCGGTTGAGCGCCCGAAGCAGGGTCGTCTTGCCCGAACCCGACGGACCGATGAGCGCCGTCACTTCGCCCGCGTGCACATCGAAGGTGACGTCGCGGACCGCCGTGCGGCCACCGAAGGCCACCGCCACATCGGCCAGGGTCATCACCACCTTGGGTTCCGGCTGGTCCACGACCACCTCGTCGCCGTACACGGCCACACCTTCCTCCACCCTTGCCCCGGTTGCCTCAGCCTCGATCATCGACGCTCCTTCTGCAGTCTTGCCGCGAACAGGCGGCTGCCGATACTCAAGATGAGGACGACCACCATCAACAGCAGCGCCGCACCCCAGGCCACCTGGACCAGATCGGCGTAGGGCTGGCTGCTGTCGTTGTAGATCAGGATGGGCAGAGCCTCCATCGGCTTGGTCGGATTCCACTGGAGGTACTGGTTGCCGAAGATCGTCAACAGCAGCGGAGCAGTCTCCCCTAAGCCCCGAGCCACAGCCAGCAGGACCCCGGTGATGATTCCCGGTAGTGCCGTGGGTACCACTACCCGACGTGCGATCGTCGCCCGGCGGGCCCCGAGCGCCAGGGCCGCTTCGTTCAATGACTGCGGCACGCCCCGGATGGCGGTCTCTCCAGCCCGAGTGATGACCGGCAACATGATGAATCCGATGGCGAACGCGCCAGCTAGTCCGCTGTAGCCCCCGAAGTTCTTGACGATGGCGATGTAGCCGAAGATTCCCACGGTGATGGAAGGGACACCGGTCATCACATCTGCAGTGAAGCGCAGCGTGGCGGCGATCCATCCGTTCGACTCAGCCAGGAACAGTCCGCACATCAGGCCGAGCGGCACCGTGGCGGCCACGGCGATCAGGGTGATTTCGACTGTTCCGACGATGGCGTTCCACACACCTCCGCCAGGGATCCCTTCGGGGGTCGTCGACTGAGTGAAGAAGTCGACGCTCCATGCCGGCAGCCCCTTGGCCGTGACATAGATCAAGACGGCAATCAGCGGGATGATGGCAATGCCGAGAAAGGCCCAGCAGACACCGAGGGCGATGCCCGAGCTGAGCTTGCGCCGGCGGAGACTGGACGATGCGGCCACCTGGATGGCCCTGCGCCGTTCCATCGTGGCATCGACCGGCTGTTCGACGGGAAGCTCCAAGATGGTCATCGGGGACCTGCCTGCGAGTTCCCACCCGAGGTGGACCACACCAGCCACCGGGCGAGCGAATTGACCGAGATCCCGATGATCAGGAGGACCAGCCCGGCGCCGAACAGGGCGGCGAGTTCGGTACCGCTGGACTCGCCGAAGTTGTTGACGATCAGCGAGGGGAGCGTGGCTGCCGGGGACTTGAGCGAGTGGGCGATGTATGGAGAGTTTCCAATCACCATGGCGACGGCCACCGTCTCACCGAGGGCGCGGCCCGTGGCCAGGGTGAACGCACCGAGGATGCCGGTCCGCGCTCCGGGCACTACCACTTTGTGCAGTACCTGCCAGCGGGTGGCCCCCAGCGCCATAGCCCCCTCCAACTGCTCGTTGGGCACCACGGCCAGGACGTCCCGGGAGATGGCCACCATGGTGGGGAGGATCATGACGAACAAGATGACCCCGGCCAGCAGCAGGCCCACCCCGCCGTTGGGGCCGTTGAACAGCCCCGTCCACCCCAGCACGGCGGTCAGGAACGGCTCCACGGTGGTCCGGAACAGCGGAGCCAGCACGACCAGACCCCACAGCCCATAGACGACACTGGGCACCGCAGCCAGGAGTTCGACTGCCGTGGACAGCACAGGCCGGATCCGATGGGGCACCAGATAGGCCAGAGCTAGGGCCGTGCCCAGCCCGATCGGCACAGCCAGCACCACGGCGATGGCTGTGGACTCGAGAGTTCCGAGAATAAAGGGAAGGAGCCCGTACTTGCCGTGCGACGGATCCCACGTCTTTTGGAGGATCCATGAGTAGCCCAGCGTCACGAAGGCCGGGTGGGCCTGGATGACGATGGCGACGACCAGCCAGACCGCCAGGGCCCCCACGATGACGGCAGCAACCGCCAACATCGTGCGATACCCGTTGTCGGGCAGGGACATTCGCCTACCTTGGCGGGTCACCGGAAGGACAGGAGGTGCCGGTGCGGGCGCATCGACCATCGTCATCGCCCCACCATCCCGTCGTTCGTCACCGGTTCAGATCCACGCTCTCGGTCACCGGTTCACTTGGAGTCGATTACTTGGTCAGGAGAATCTGACCGGTCGGGCCGGTGACGGTGAGCAACTGGGTACGGTTCTGGTTCTGCACAGCCGGAGGCAGGGCCACGTAGCCGAGGCTGGCAGCCAGGTCCTGGCCGCCGCCGGTGTGTGTGGTCCAGTCCAAGACCTTCACTACCTGAGCACCGGTCGTGGCGTCGGCCTGCTTCTGCAGGAAGATGGCCCAGCTGTAGCCCGAGATCGGGTAGCTGGTGGCTCCGGCCTGGTTGACGATGGAGAAGTCCGTGGCGCTCACCGTGGTCTTCTGGTTGGCATCGGCGGCCACCGTGGAGAGGGAGGGGACCACGAAGCTGCCCGCCGCGTTCTTGACTGCAGCGTACGAGAACTTGTTCTTGATGGCGTAGGACAACTCGATGTAGCCGATCGAGTACGGGGTCGACTGGATCGACGCGGCCACACCCGAGTTCTTGGGCGACTGCACTGCAGCAGCAGGCCAGGCCACCGTCTTCGACGTGCCGAGGGCCCAGGCCGTCGGATTGGCGGCCTTCAGGTAGTCGGTGAAGATGTAGGTGGTTCCCGAGCTGTCGGCACGGACCTGGGGCACGATGGTCTGGGCCGGGAGGGTGACACCGGGGTTGAGAGCGGTGATCTGCGATGCGTTCCACATGGTGATGGACCCGTCAAAGATCCCGGCCAACGTGGGTCCATCCAGCTTGACCCGCTTTGTCACTCCGGGAAGGTTGTAGGCCACAGCCACCCCACCGAGGATGTCCGGGATCTGCACGACCGGCCCAGATGCGGCTGGCACCTTGGCCAGATCGGCAGTGCCCATGGGTACGTCCGATGCGGCAAAGGCCACGGTTCCGGCCTCGAAGGCAGTAATGCCCGAGCCGCTGCCTACCCCCTGGTAGTTGACCTGCAGGCCCTGGTTCTTGCCGGTGTAGGTGTAGAAGGCGGTGGAGAAGAACGGCTGCACGAAGGTCGAGCCCGATGCGTTCAAGGTGCCGGCGGGCGCCTTCAGGTCAGCGGCGAGGTACGCGGCATTGCCCGTGCTCAGCACCCCACCGGGGACCGTGGTGGTCGTAGTAGCCGGAGCGGACGATGAACTGCAGGCACTCAACAGTGCTGCTGCTGTCAGCCCGAGGGCGGCGAGTGCCGCCGTCCGGCGAGTCCGCGTGGTGGTCGTGGTGATCGAATCGGTCATCGCTGCCCTGTCCTCCGTGGTCGAAAGTATCCGCACCGTGCGAGGGCTCCTAGGGAGCCACCTCGTCACGTGATTAGGACGGTAACCACATGAGTTGAACGAAAGATGAACGGGAGATTAACTAGGTGCGAACATCAGGGATGCCCGGTATGAATTCACCGGGGGGGGGATCCACCGCAACAATCTCAGTCCTCCGTGGAGAACTCCTCGATGATCCGAGCTAACTCGAGCGGCTGATCACCCTGGATGCTGTGTCCGGCGTCTTCGACCACCACCACCGAGTCGTCCGGGCGGCGGCGGCGGAACTCGGCCACGTCGTCGTCGTCCACCACTGGGGATCGGCTGCCTCGCACCAAGAGCACCGGGACGGCGATGGCCGCCAGTGCGTCCCACTGGGAGAGGAAGTCCACTCGCTCGACGTGGAGGCCGGTATCGACCGGGGGGCGCCCCAACTGATGGCGCCATGTCCAGGTGCCATCGGCACGCTGGACCGTGTTGTGCAGGACTCCCCGACGCAGCGACGACTCCGACCGGGTCGGATTGAACTGGATGGTGCGCTCTAGGATCTCGTCGAACGACGCAAAGGTCTCGGGTCCGGACAGGAAGGCGGCGATATCCGAGGTCTTATCGCTGTTGACGCCCGGCGTGATGTCGACCAGCAGCAGCTTGCGCACCAGACGGGGGTGGCGTTCGGCCAGGGCGATAGCCGTGGCGCCCCCGAGGGACATCCCGACGACCACACCGGCCTCGGGGGCCAGCTGGTCGATGACCTCGGCCACGTCGTCGGCCATGTCTCCTGGATGCAACCACGGCGAGTCCTCGGGCCAGTCCGAGTGGCCGTGGCCAGGAAGGTCGATGGCCAGTAGCGGTCGATCCAGGGCCAGAGCCACGGTGTCCCAGGTGTGGGCGTTCTGCCCGCCACCGTGGAGGAATACCAGTTCAGGCACTGACTGCCCCCAGACCAGGGCGCTCACCTGCCGGCCGGCGGTCACCTGGACGAAGGCGCGCTCCACCACCGGCGGAGCGTGGAGAGGGATTCCCACTTCACCGGCGTTTTCGTGGAACAGCGAGAACTCGTCGTAGTGGGGTGCTGGTTGGTCGCTCATGGCTTCTCCTCTGTGGCGGGTCTGTCGGCATGACGGAGCTGGTCCACCAGCTCACCCAGGGTGTCGTCGGCCACCAAGTACGGCGTGTAGAAACCGACCCGATCCACTTGGCCGCCGAAGCGGTCAACGATGTTGGCGGCCACTTCGGACGGTGACCCCACCGCCGCCAATGTGGCCAGCATGGTGTCGTCGATGCGCGAGGGCATCTCGTCCCACCGACCCGATTTTGTCAGGGCGTTGAGCTCGGGCTGGAGCTCTTCCCATCCTTCCGCTTCGAGCACTGGGCGGTAGGCCGGGGTCGAGGCGTAAAAGGAGAGCAGCCACCGGCCGGCCAGTCGGGCCATGTCGAGCTCGGCTTCGTCTCGTCCACAGCACACGATCACCTCTCCGGTGACGGTGAGGTCCGATCGGGTCCGCCCCGCCTTGGCCAGTCCTTCCTCCACCGCCGGCAGGGTCCGGGTCCGGAAGTGGGTAGCCGTGTTGAACGGCATCACCAAGAGCCCGTCGGCCACCTCGGCGGCTAGGGACACCATCTGGGGCCCGAGCCCACCGAGGGCGATGGGTGGCAGACCGTGGGGGTGCGGCCCCGGGTTGAAGAGCGGTGGCATCAAGGTATGCGAGGTGAACTCGGATCGGAAGTCCAAGCGGTCGCCGGTCTCCCAACTGGCGAAGATGGCCCGGAGTGCACCCACCATCGCCCGCATCCGCGCGATCGGGCGATCGAACTCGGCTCCGTACCGCTTTTCGACCTGGGCCCGGACTTGGCTGCCCAGACCCAGAGTGAACCGTCCTTGCGACAGGAACTGGAGGTCCCAGGCCTGATGGGCCAGTTGCACCGGGTTGCGGGGGAAGGCGATGGCCACGTTGGTGGCCAACTCCAGCGAGGTCGACGCTGTGGCCGCCAGGATCAGCGGGGTAAACACATCGTGGGGCCCTTCGAAGGTGAAGGCACCATCCACTCCGATCGCCTCCAGGCGACGTGCGTGGGAAGGAGCGTCCTCGAGACCGGCTAGCTGCGTATCGAACTTCACGCTGTCATGCTCCCACCCGCCGAGGGGTGGTGGCGTCACCACCGGTGCTCCCTACGATCCGTAGACGGCAACAGATGTTGCCTAGTGCCCTCTGCACCCGGGTGTCTGCTGGCAAACTGAAGCCATGACACCGAGGATGTGCACCCCCGAAGAGGCCGCTGGGCTGATCAGCACCACCGATGCGGTCGGCTTCGGCCTGGGGCCGGCCAACCCGGACGCGTTCTTGACCGCACTCGGCGGCCGGAACGACTGGGAGCACCTGACGTTCGGCGGTGCACTGCTGCTCAACTACTACCCGGTGTTCACCCACCCCAACGTCAACTACCGGTGCGGGTTCTTCGGACCGGCCGAGCGGCTCCTCGATGCGACCGGGGCCAACATCGAACTGGTGCCTGGTGGGTTCCGCCAGTTCGCGCCCATTCTCCGCCGCTATAACCCGCGGGTCATGACCGTCCTGGCCGCGCCTCCTGAGAACGGCATGATCAACCTCTCCCTCCACCTAGGTGCCACCTACGACGAGTTGGTCCTAGCCGGACAGGACCCCGACCGACTCCTGGTGGTGGAGGTCAACGCGAACCTGCCTCGTACGCACTCGCTGCCCCCCGATTTCACCAACACCATTCCGCTGGACATCGTAGATGTGCTGATCGAGACTGACGCCACCCCGTTCACCCTTCCCGCCGGTCCCATCGACGAGGTAGATATGGCCATCGCCGAGTTGGCCCAGTCCTTCATTACCGACGGCGTCACGCTTCAGATCGGAATCGGTGCCGTACCGAACATCGTGGCCACCAAGCTGGCCGAGGGTAGGGGCGGCGGTTACGGCATCCACTCGGAAATGTTCACCGACGGGATCATGCTGCTCCATCAGGCCGGCAAGATCACCAACGATGCCAAGCACCTGTTCAACGGGGTGTCGATTACCACCTTCGCCCTGGGATCCGCCGAGCTCTATGCCTGGCTCGATGGCAACGAGGACGTGGCCTTCGTGCCTGTCCAGGTCGTGAACGACCCGTCAGTCATCTCGCGCAACCACGCCTTCGTCTCCATCAACGGGGCCCTCTGTGTCGATCTCTACGGTCAGGTGGTGGCCGACAACATAGGTGGTCGCCAGATCTCGGGGGTGGGCGGCCACGAGGACTTCGTGGCCGGCGCAGGAATGGAACTCGACGACCAGTCGTTGATCTGCCTGCACTCGACTGCCGTCGTCGAGGGCGAGGTCCGGTCGCGGATCGTGCCGGTACTGCCCGAAGGTTCGATCGTGTCGACTCCTCGACATCACACCGGAGTCATCATCACCGAATACGGATCGGCCGACCTCTCGGGGTGTACGGTCCGCGAACGTGCGAACGCCTTGGCAGAAATCGCCCACCCCGACTTCAGGGCGGAGCTACGGGCTCGAGCCGCCGCCCTCTGACGCCGCGAACCCGTTGAGCTCTACCGGTGCGGCTCCGGGTGAACGTCGGGCCGACACGCCCTCAACCTCGTTGCGTATCGCCAGTTTCAACGTCCATATGGGTGTCGACGGCTGGGGTCGTCCCTACAACGTCCTCGGTGAGTGCGAGGCGCTCGATGCCGACGTCCTCGTATTGCAGGAGTCCTGGACCCCCGACGATGGGACCCCGAGCACAGCGGCCGCCATCGCCAAGGAACTCGGCTATCAAGTGGTGGCCGAAGCGCACCTCGCTAGGGCCAGCCTCTACGAGCCCACTTCTACCGATACATCTCGTTGGGCTCCCGCCTTCGGTCAGGTCCGCAAGGGCCTCCAGTTGGACGGCGAACGTTGGAAGGTGCCGCCCGGCGGCCGCCATCAGATAGCCGAACACGGGCGATGGGGTGTGGCCGTCCTGTCCCGGGTGGCCTGGCGCGATTCGCAGGTGATCGCCTTGGGCAAACTCCGACGTGATCCGGCCAGCCGAGCCGTGGTCCGCTTCACCGTCGACCTTGGTGGACGCCCGCTGATCGTCCACGGGACCCACATGTCCCACATCACCCACCTGTCCCCGACCCACTACCGGCGTCTGGCCCGCCTCCTCCCGCCTATCGACCAGGCAGCCGTCCTGGCCGGCGACATGAACATGTGGGGACCGCCAGCCTCGTCGTTCTTCTCTGGTTGGCGGCGGGTCGTCATCGGAAGGACGTGGCCCTCACAGCGCCCTCACAGCCAGCTCGACCACATCCTGGCCACGCCAGTAGTTCAGGTCGTCGATGCTTGGGTGGCCGCGGCATCAGGGTCTGACCATCGACCCGTCGTGGCCACCGTGGCGATGGCGTGACCGAGGCCGGCTCGGCTCGGATCGACTCGGGTCGGCTCGGATCGGCTCGGCTCGGGTCGGCTCGGGTCGGCTCGGGTCGGCTCGGATCGACTCGGATCGACTCGGATCGACTCGGGTGAACGCCACACCCTGCACGAACAGTGTGGGCGGGGATAGCGTCGTCCCATGACCGATGCCCTGGACGACTTCGAACGCTCGAGTTTCACTTCTGAGGGGTCGACCCGCACCGTCTACCGGATCGGCTCGGGGCCGGCCGTGATTGTCATGAGCGAAATTCCTGGCATCACCCCCAACGTGGCCCGCTTCGCCCGGATGGTGGCCGATATCGGATGCACGGCGGTCATGCCCCACCTCTTCGGGGAGGACGGCAAGGATCCGTCGCTGCCCTATATGGCCCAGTCCCTGGTCAAGGCATGCGTGTCCAAGGAGTTCACCATCCTGGCCCTAGGCAGGACCAGCCCCATCACCACCTGGCTGCGGGCCCTGGCCCGCTCCGAGCACGAACGCTGCGGTGGCCCTGGGGTGGGGGCGGTCGGGATGTGCCTGACCGGTGGATTCGCCTTGGCCATGATGGTCGACGATGTGGTGGTCGCCCCAGTGCTGAGTCAGCCGTCGTTGCCGTTCCCCGTCAACGGGGCGCACCGGTCTGCGCTCGGGATCAGCGATGCCGACGCCGAGCGGGTGCGAGAGCGGGTGGCCGCTGGGGTGTGTGTGCTCGGGCTTCGCTTTACCGGTGACAAGGCCTCACCTCCGGAGCGGTTCGCCGCCTTGCGCGACCTCCTGGGAGACGGCTTTGTAGGCGTGGAGCTCGACTCGTCTCCCGGGAACCCCCACGGACACAGGAAGGCGGCCCACTCGGTCCTCACCGAGGACCTCGACGATCGTCCAGGCACGCCCACACGTGCGGCCCTCGATCAGGTGCTCGAGTTGTTTCGCAGTCGACTGGTGGGATGAGCTCACTGGTCGAGGCCTGGCGCCGCCGGGGACATGATCGACTGTTGTGCGGACAGCGGATCTTCGCCGTCGATATCCCCTGCTCGGGTGGCGAGATCTCTCCCCCGCTCGTGGTGCTCCACGGCTTCCCCACCTCATCGTTCGACTTCCACCAGGTGGTTGACGCCCTCGCTGTCGACCGCCGGGTGATCCTCTTCGACATGTTGGGATTCGGACTGTCAGCCAAACCGGACCGTCCCTACCGACTGATCGACCAAGCCGACCTAGCCATGGCCCTGCTGGAAGAGTTGAGAGTCGACCGGTTCGGACTGCTCACCCACGACATCGGCGACACGGTCGGGGGCGAGCTGTTGGCCCGCCAGATCGAGGGCACCTGGGACGTCGAGGTGACCGATCGGACCCTCACCAACGGCACCATCTTCATGGATCTGGTGCACCTCGCCGATGGACAGAAGCTCCTCGAAGCACTCCCTGACGAGCGACTCGAACCGGGAGTGCTGGGCCGCGCCGGGGTGGTCGCCGGCCTGGTGGCCACCTTCAGCCCCACCGCTGATGTGGCGGCAGAGGAGATCGAGGCCGCCTGGGAGTTAATTTCGGAGGAGGAGGGCGAACGCCTCCTCCCTCGGCTGGCCCGATACATCGAAGAGCGCCGCCAACACCAGGACCGGTTCACCCCGCCGCTGGTCGATCACCCATCGCCACTCACCGTGGTGTGGGGGATCGACGATCCCATCGCCGGGCCCGCTATGGCGGAGCGGTTGGCCCAAGCCAGGCCTGATGCCCGGGTCGTCCTGCTTGACGGGGTCGGGCACTATCCGATGGTCGAGGCACCTGAGCGGTTCTTGGCTGCGCTCCAAGGTCCGAGACTCGCGACCTGATGCGTCTCGCCACTCCATAAGGCCCGGCGGAGTGCGGGCCGATCAGGCCGGTCAGGCCGTGGCCAAGATCTCCCCGTGGAGTGCCGCGAACCACCCGTCGGGCGACGCCGCCCAAGAACGCCAGGCCTCGGCGAAGGCTTCCAGATCCTCACGAGTGGCAATCCCGTGGGTCAGCAACTGCTCGGCCAGCGTGGACTGGGTGAACCGATCGGCCCACAACCCGCCCCACCAGGCCCGGTCGCCCTCAGTGGCAAAACACCACACCGAAGCCGACGGGGCCACCTCGGTGAACCCGGCTTCGTGGGCCCACCCCAGCAGCAGCCGCCCTGCATCCCAGCGGGCCCGGTTGATTCGGGTCAATGCACCATACGCGACCAGCGCCCGATCGAGGTCGCTGTTGGGCGGGGCGAAGGTGAACGCCGGGTAGTCAGAGTCACGGGCGGCCACCAGTCCCCCCGGCCGACAGACGCGGCGCATCTCGACCAAGGCAGACACCGGGTCGGCTACGTGCTGGAGCACCTGGTGGGCATGGACGATGTCGAACGTGTCGTCATCGAAGGGCAGGGCGAACAGGTCGGCCACCTCGAACGTAACGCCGGTGACGCCGTCGCGGGCGGCCGCTTCCCTGGCCTCTTCGATCACCCCTGCGGCGGCGTCGACCCCGACCACCCGTCCCGGAGCTACAGCCCGGGCCAGATCGCAGGTGATGGTGCCCGGGCCGCAACCGACATCGAGCAGGTCGATGCCGGAAACGAGGTGCGGCACCAGGTAGGCGGCCGAGTTGGCCGCGGTGCGCCAGCGGTGAGAGCGGAGGACACTGTCGTGGTGGCCGTGGGTATAGGTCGTATCGGGCATCAGCGGTCGACTCCTTCGACCGGCCGGCCGTCCTCGAGGTAGATCGTTCCTGTTGTGCCCAGTGCGCGACCCACCCTGCGGCCCACCGGTCCGCTCAACATCTGGAGCGCCGCTTCGGGGGCTTCCCATCGGTGGTCTTCGATCTCTCCGTCCTGCAGGACTACCCGGCCGCGCTCGGCCGCAGGTACTTCCCCACAGTCGAAGAGGAACCGCATGCCTCCCGGCCGGTTCGGTCGGGGGTGGAGAAAGTCCACACACACCAGGCGACCAGCCGCGACCGTCAGTCCTGTCTCCTCGATCACTTCCCTCTGGCACGCCTCCCAGGGCGACTCGCCGTCCTCCTCGATCTGGCCACCAGGGACTGTCCAGCCCGACTTGTAGGTCGGCTTGAGGATGAGGATCCGTCCAGATCCGTCATGGAGCAGCGCACCAGCCGACGCGGGTACCCGGGGAAGCACATAGTCGGACATGGCTCCATCATCACCGATCCAACAACGAGGTAGGGCCACCGAACCGACAGCCCCTCCTACCCCGTCATGACGGAGCCATCGAGAGCGGCCGTGGCCACGTCTTTGGCCCAGCGATAGTCCGGCTTACCCGATGGCGAACGCCGGACCACGTCGATGAACACGACATTGCGAGGGATCTTGTAGCCGGCGAGGTGCATGCGGCAGTGATCGCGCAGCTCTTCTGCGTCCGGTGGCGAAACAGTACCGGCACGGATCTGCACCACGGCCGTCACCTGGGAGCCCCATCGCTCACTCGGGGTTCCCACCACGATGGCGTCGATGACGGCCGGGTGGCTCTTCAGTGCCTTCTCCACCTCTTCGGGGAAGATCTTCTCGCCACCCGAGTTGATCGACACCGAGCCTCGTCCGTAGACGGCGATGGTGCCATCGGCCAAGTGGCGGGCCAGGTCCCCGGGAATGGCATAGCGGACCCCGTCGACCATCGGAAAGGTCTCCGCCGTCTTGGCCTCGTCCTTGTAGTACCCGAGTGGAATGTGCCCACTAGTGGCCAGCATCCCCATCCGGCCGTCTCCGGGGGTGCACACCGTGCCGTCCTCGGCGATCACCACGTTGGTGGCGTCCATGACAAAGGTCGGCGCACCGTCTTCGCTCTGGCCTGCCAGCTGACCCTGGCCTCCGGTCTCGGAAGCGCCGAATCCATCCATCACCAGCACGTGCGGCAGGAGTTCGTTGATCGACGCCTTGAGAGACGGCGACAGGATGGCGCCGCCCGAGGCGTAGGCGACAAGCGTCGACAGGTCGTAGCCATCCGTCCCCCGGACCTCCAGGAGGTCGATGATCGGGCGGGCATAGGCATCGCCGATGGTCATGACCACGCTGGCCCGCTCCTCCGAAATCACCCGTAGGGCAAAGTCGGGATCGAACCCGACGTCTCGAATCACTACCGCGTACGTGCCCGAGAGCATGGCGGAAAAAGCGATCCACCATCCCCCGCCGTGCATGAGCGGGCACAGGGTGAGCGTTCCCGGGATCGGATAGACACCACCAGCTCGGGCCGCTACGCCTGCGAGGTCGGCGACCGGGTCGATACCGAGCGCCGGGCTGCCGGCTCCGCCCACCACCGACAGGTAGATGTCCTCATGGCGCCACATCACTCCCTTGGGCATTCCCGTCGTTCCCCCGGTCCACAGCCCGTACAGATCGTCGGGCCCTCGGCCCTCGATGATGGGCCGCTCCAAGGATTGATCGGCCAACAGCGCCTCGTAGCTGGCGTCGGCCACCAGCACCGGGCACGGCCAGGCCAGGGCCTCAGCCGCCCGGCCCGCCCGTTCGGCCAACTCGGGTTCGGTCACCACCAGCTTCAGATCAGCAGTGTCGAACAGGTAGGCCAACTCCTCGTCGACGTATCGGAAGTTCACATTGACCGGCACGGCACGGACCTTGAAGGCGGCCAGCGTCACTTCGATGTACTGATTGCCGTCGTAGAGGTGGCAGCCAACGTGGTCACCGGGCTCGATCCCGAGGTCCTCCAATACATGAGCCAGACGGTTCACCCGTGCATCGAGCTGGGCGAACGAGAACCTAACCTCATCGTCAGAGGTCGACCGGACCACCAGTGCCGGCGCATCTGGCACCGTGTCGACCACCGTTTCGAAGATGTCGGCGAAGTTGAGTCCGGCCATAGTCCCCCCCGGGGATCGGATGTGGTGCAAGCGTACCAAGACGCTAGATGGCCGCACTGCGCAGGAACTCACCGTATTCTCCTAGTGCATGTTGGCTTTCCCTGAGCGTCCAGAGGGGTGACGAACTCGACATGATCAATCCGTACTTCGTCCTGATCGCTCTCGCCATCGATGCGTTCGGGGCCATCATCTATGCCCGTCAGACCTGGCGTGGTCAGGCCGAGCCCGATCTGGTGTCCTGGACCATCTGGGCTGTCGTTCCCTTCCTGGCCTTCGCCACCGAGCTGCAGCAGGGTGTTGGCATCGAGTCCCTGATCACGTTCAGTGCCGGAGCCGGACCACTGCTGGTCGTTGTGGTCGCCCTGGTAAGCAACCGGCCGCCATGGAAGATGCACCCCCTCGACTGGCTCTGCGCCAGTATCGCTGTCGTCGGTGTACTGCTGTGGCTCTTCAGCCGCAATCCGGTCTTCGGCCTGTGGGCCTTCATCGGTGCTCAACTGGCCTCTGCCACCCCCACCGTGTTCAAGGCGTGGCACGAGCCGTCCACCGAGAGCGCTACTACCTACGTGGCCAACGTGATCACTTCGGGATTCGCCATCTTCTGTTCGGCAGAGCTGACCTTGGCCACTCTTGGGTTCCCCTTGGAGGAGATGTTCATCACCGGGCTGATCGCCTTCTTGGTCATCAGCCGGATCGGGCCGAGGTTGCGGGGTGAATCCGAGCCCCGGGTGGATGATCCGTCCGAAGCGGTGTGGCCGTATGCCAAGTCGCTGGACACCCACTTCCATCCCGAGCACCGTCCGCACCTCCCGCACCATCGCCCTCGGTACTTCGAGCACAGCCGTCGGAGGAGTTTGAAACCTCCAGATGCGGTGGAAGACCGGGTGTGACGGCTAGTTGTCGTCGCCCCCGCAACCAGATCCAGCCAGGACCCGCTTCGACCTACTTGGGCAGACGGTCGAGCTGGCGCAGTACGGGCTGGAGCTTGGGGTGGTCGCCGAACAGCGGAGTAGCCAACTTGCGAAGCTCGGCTTCGGCGTTGGCCGGATCGGCGAACCGGTAGTACTGGAATGGCGGCCCGGCCACATGGGTGTCGTCCACCGGCATCGTCATCAAGTAGCGCGCCAGCGGGCCCAGTAGGGCGATCATCGCCCCATAGAGGAGGCCCAACTGATGGTGACGGTCCTCGGTATGGGGGGCGAAGATCCGGTCCATGATGACGTACAGATAGCTGTAGACGGCGTTGGTGAACTCGGCCACCGGCTGGACGTCGGACGGCAGGGTCTCGAGGGTGGGGTTGAACACCACCGGGAGCACCCCGCTGCGTCCGGTCTCCTCATGGTCGAGCAGCTGGAACTTGGCGTAGTGGGTGAGCTCGGCATGATCCGGGTCGGCGTATCGGTCGGACGACAGCCCTTCACCCTGGTGGAGCACGATGTCGAAGACGGCATCGGCACCGGCCATGCTGTCGACCATGACCAGGCCTCCTGAGGAGGCGGAGTCAAAGCGGGGGACCAGGTAGCCATGTGGATCGTGTAGCTGCCGCTCGACCTGAGGGTTGGCGAAGATGTCCTCGTTGGCGGCCACAGCCACTGTGGCCTCGTGTAGCCCGCTGTAGAACTGACCCAGCGACTCGAACTCATCGACCTGTGCGGGTGCACCGGGCTTGCCTGGACGTTCGATGGCCAGGAATGCTCGCTCGACCAGCGCTCGAGAGTACGGCTCGAGGGTGAGGATCAACTCAGGCTTGTGGTGGAGAAGGGGCGTCGGGTACGACGGGATGACCTCGGGGTCGTAGAAGCGGGGCTCACCGCCAATGCCCAGCAGGATGTTGGCCAGCAGTGTGGCGTGCAGCATCTCTTCAGCGGCGATGCTCTTGATCAACTTGGCGGCATCACTGGCCTGATCGGCCAGCGAATACATGGCGTACAGGTACGGAGGGAATACCAGAATTTCGACGATGATCGCCGTCTGGAGGTGGTCCCTGAGGTCGTCGACGTTCTCGATCGGCATCGGTCTAAGCCTGGAATCCGGTGTTCAGGTGGGACCCGTCGCACAACGGCTTATTGGCCGATGCCCCACAGCGGCAAAGTGCCACCCGGTTGCGCGTCTCCATCGGCGCATCGTCGGCCCGGGTGATGGACACCCCTCCGGTGATCATCAGCGGGCCGTCTCCGATAGGTGACACCTGCATCGGCATCGACGGCTCGACCGGTGAGCCATGGACCTCGATGGCGAGCGCTCCCGACGGGCAACGCTCGACCATGCCCACCAGCATCGACAGTTGCTCGATGTCCGCCGTCTTCGGGATCGTCTCGAAGTAGTTGGTCAGCTCGTACTTGCAGAACCGTGAGTGGTGGCACATCTGGGGGTCCACCGACACGGTTACTCCTGGTCCCTCGTGACGTTCGGCCCGTTCATCGAAGGTCGACGAGGGTGCGGTCTCGGTGCCCTCGAACAGCACGAACCCGTGAGATCCGTCACAGAACGGCTTGTTCTGCGACTCGCCGCAGCGGCATAGCAAGTAGGTCTCCGTGTGTTCGATCTCGTCGTCGAATGTCCAGGCGATGGCTTCGCCCTCTTCGGTACGGACGACGCGTCGGGGTCGGATCGGGAGATCGCCGGTCACCTCGTAGGGTCCGTGCGGCTGAACTTCGATGTGCGGGCCGTGCTCGCTCACGTGGACTCCTCTGCTTCCGGCGATCATGGATCTCGGATTGATTTTTTGGATCGCCGCGTACGCCGGTGTGGTCATCTCAGCGGACTACGGAACCTTCGCTCCCACGTTACCCCGGACTACAAATGTGCATCCGGAACGTGCGAGAACGACTGCCTTGGGATCGTAGTGTGTCCGCTTGATCCGCACCTCCTCCACCCACGATCGCGTCGCCGTGCTCCCGCTTGCGGGGCGGGCCGAGACTCGGTGATGGCCACGCTTACGAAGTGCACGAGCCTCAAGAACTCGTTGTCCACCGATTGGATCTGACGGAAATTGTGCACGCATTACCTGTGCTCCTGGGTTCACCGCCGGGTGCAGGGGAAGCGAGTCGGATGCACCATGCGCGTTCATGCCTTGCAGGCCGGGGTCCCTCCAGGAAGTAGATGCCGATAGCGGGCCACCACCCGGTATCCCAATGGAGCTACCCAGGAGATCGGCGGGACGAGGAGGATCCGGCCGACGACGGCCCAGTGTCCATGCGATGCACTTAGCCCATGGGCGATAGCCCGAGATCCTCCCTCGACACAGTCGCCGTCGGCCCACCACGCCGAGCCAGCCAGGTCGCTCGGGCTCAATTGGAGCTGGTCTATCCGATCAGCCGACAGCTCTTGCCATGGGATCGCTCGGGGGGCATCGGTGCCGGACCAGCGACGCGACAGCCAACTCGCCGAAGCCGTGCAGAACCCGCAGTCACCGTCGTAGATGAGTTCCGGTCGACCGCGGCGCACCCTACGCGGGCTCGATGAACTGATCCGACGACACCTCGGACTCGCCGGCTTCTATGGCCCGCACGATGCGCTCGGCCACTAGTTCGGGGTCGAGACCGACGGGTAGCTGGGGCGGTGAGCCATGGATCGCTCGGTAGGCCAGGCCAGTCTCTGTATGCGGCGGGCGGGCGTCGATCACTGTGATGCGCTGACGCCGGAGTTCGCGAGCCACCGATCGGGCTGCCGAGCTGAGTGCGGCCTTCGAGGCGCCGTAGGCAGCCATGCCTGGTAGTGGCTGCTCGGCCAGCACCGCGCTGATCATCAAAAGGAAGCCTTTCGACTCGGCAAGCAGTGGAGCAACACGTTTTGCCAACCACATCGGCCCGACGACGTTGGTGAGGAAGAGCTCCTCGATGACCTCGTCCGGCGTGTCCGTCAGAGTGCCGAACGCCACCACACCGGCGGCGTCCACCACGCCGTCGAGACGCCCGTACCGTGCCATGACGGCATCGACCAGCACGTCGCCCGCTCGTGGGTCTCGAACGTCGAGTTCGACGATCAGGCCGTCGGACGTCGCAGCAGTTCGTTCCAACGAGGCGCGGTGCAAGCCAGCGAAGACGACGTGCGCTCCCCGTGATGCCAGGACCGCAGAGATTGGCGCACCCAGACCACCTGCAGCTCCCACCACCGCTACGACTGCACCGTTCAGGTCACGATCAGGCACTAACGCCTCCCATGTTGGTCGATGTGGATTTGGTCGAGCCGGGTCCGAGAAAGGTCGACCGGCGTCCTACCGCTCACGAGGCCAGTTCCTGACGGCCGGCCGCATCCTGCGAATACTCCACGAATCGAGCGAAGAGCGAAGTGGCCCGCTGAAGATCCGGGGACGCAGCACCGACGGACTCGGACAGTGAGGCCTCGAGTCCGTTTGCGTACTCGGGGTCGGTGGCACGCAGAAGCGCGATGCCTACAGCCGATGCTGCCCGCACCGATTCCGGATTGAGGGTCCACAACGTTTCGAATCGCCGGTCGCGTTCGGCCGTGCCTGGAGGAGCGGGTAACTCCCATCCGGCCACGCACGCCGAGAACCCTGGCGCGTCGCAGACCAAGACCCACTCGCGCAGGACAGGCGAGTCGGCGGGAAGAGCCACCTCTCTTGGGCGAGCAACGCTGTCCTGGCTGTGTTCGAAGTCAGCAAACACAACGGTGCTCTCGGATGTCCTGTTGAGTTCACTCCATCGGGACTCGGACTGACGGTAGTACTGGGCGTGTTGGAACGCTCCCATCAGCACCGGGCGGCGTGCCTGGGCCAGGCACTCGTCTTCGATTGCTGCAGTGACGGCGCCGAGAGCTCGCTTGCCGAGGACACAGGACCGGAGCCCGTGGTCGGCTGACCGAAGTGCGGCGAAGAAAGACGTAGCCGGTCGGATCGACCCACTCGTCGCCTGGCTGATGGCCGCACGCAACGGAAGACCCGAGCGTCGAAGACGAGCCACCTCAGTCACCTGATCGACGTGCTGGCCGTCGTAGCGACGGTGGCCGGCGTCGAGCCGCATCGGCACCGGAAACCCGTGCCTGGACTCCCAGGATCGAAGGGTGGCAGCAGGGACTCCAGTCCGCCGCGAAAGCTCGCCAATGCTCAAGGGGGTGGAGGGAGTGGAGAGGGTGACAGCATTCTTGGGCACGATGCATAGGTTACTGCACGATCGTGCATCAGTTCCACCTAGAGTCGAAGACGTCAAGGAATCAGGCACACAGATCTCCTTCTGGGTGCCGGTGCAAGCTGTCGCCCCGTTCGTGGCGGCGGAAAGCGAGGCGTCAGAATGTCAGGCCACCTCAATCCGAATGCGTCCATTGCTGGCCCAGCAGGGCAGTCGCTACCCAGCGTCACTGGCAATGACGTCGGACGAATCGTTTGGATCCCGGGCGAGTTCGATGACCGAGCGTGGCGACGGTTGGCGGCTTGTCGTGACGTCGATCCGGCGGTGTTCTTCCCGATCGGGTTGACCGGTGAGGCGGTCGAACGGATCGACGAGGCCAAGGCCATCTGCCGCGGTTGCCCGGTGCGTCTCGTCTGCCTCCAGTACGCCTTGGCCACCCACCAGGACGATGGGGTGTGGGGCGGCTATGACGAAGGGGAGCGCCGCGAGCTTCGCCGCAGGTGGCGCCGGATGGGCAGCCCGGTGCGCTTCGTGCCGGGAGCTTCTTGCGCCGGTGTCGACGGCATCGACGGCATCGGGCGGTCCGATTGGACCCCCGAAGCCAGTTGATCTGCGATGAAGCTGCTTCAGCCACCCGGAGCGATCTCAACAAATCGGATCGTCATGGAGCAGAAATGGAGCAATATCGTCTGGGCCCACTGGCCGGTCGATCCGAGCCAGGTCGCTGCGCTTCTCCCTCCCGGTCTCTCTCCAGAGACTTACGACGGTTCCGCCTGGATCGGCCTCGTTCCCTTCCAGATGTCGGACCTTCGCCTGCCGGGCGTACTCTCTGGGGTCTCCTCGGCACTTCGGGTTGCCTCGTTCGGCGAAGTCAACGTGCGCACCTACGTGCGGGGTCCAGATGGAAAGTCCGGCGTGTGGTTCGCCACCCTTGATGCTGACCGGTTGCTGGCTGTCATCACCGCCCGGGTGGCGTTCGGACTTCCCTACCGGCGCGCGGCGATCCGACTGAGCGTCACCACCGAAGGCGGGTGTGAACACATCGCCTGGAACAGCGTGCGCCGAAAGGACTCCGCCCGGGCGGCGCTGATCGTGGCACCTGACGACGTGGAGCCCCAAGTGGCGGCACCGGGACTCCAACACTTTCTAGTCGAGCGGTATGCCCTCTACTCCTGGTGGCATGGCCAACTACTACGAGGGTCCCTGTCACATGCACCATGGATGGTCCGGGGGGCCCGCTTGATCGACGTGGACGACGGAACGGTGGCCGCCACCGGTATCCGCGGCGCCGGCGCCCCCCACTTGCTGGTGGGTGAGCCAGTCGAAGTGCGTATTCACCCGTTCAGTCGTGTCCGGCCGTCTGCGTCGAGTGACATCAGAGTTCGGGCCCGACGGCGGGTGTCGGTGTCGGTGCCGGTGCCGCAACGTTGAGGTTCACGGTGAGCAAGTGCATTGCCGCTCCGCCAGGCTCCGCATGGGAGTTACTGACCGCAACCGGAACCTGGACTCGATGGGGACCGAGTGTGACTGCCGTCGAACCGGCCGATGCTGACCTGTCGGAAGGGCTCACGGGGCGGGTCCGGACGGCCATCGGGGTCTGGTTGCCGTTCCGAATCACCCAACTGGAAGAGTGCCGATCCTGGTCCTGGTCTGTTGTCGGGATTCCGGCGACCAGTCACCACGTCGACGCCATCCCCGGGGGGTGCCGGGTGACGTTCGGTGTGCCATTCCTCGGATTTCCGTATCTGCTGATTTGTCAGCTTGCCCTTGGGAGGATTGCCCGGGAACTTGAGGCGGCGGATTCGCATGGTCCCGGTCTGCCGTGAGGTGACAGTCGGAGCCGATTCTGCGAATCCACGGCCGGTTTCCGGGCCTGCTGACTCTGATTCTGCGAACGATCCGCCGAGGACGATGGGAATCTGGCCCTAATCGCCCTTGGGGAGAGGGGCCAGGTGGAGACAGTGCTGGCGGTAGCCGCCTGCCCGATCAGCACTGAAGCTCGTGGGGTTCATCAGTTGGTAATGGCAGGCCACAGGTGATGTCCCGGCCGGTACGCTCGTAGCCGTGCCCACCGAGTTCCCAGTGCCGCTGCGCTACGGGATTATCGGAGTCGGCATGATGGGACTCGAACACCTCCGTAACCTGCATGCTCTGCCTGAAGTCGTCGTGACCGCCGTGGCCGATCCGCATCCCCGCTCACGGGAGCGGGCAGCCTCGGAGTCGCGGCGAATCGGCGCACCACTTCCGTTGATCTTTGAGTCCACCGCCGACCTCCTCTCCTCTGGTCTCTGTGATGTGCTCGTGGTCGCCACCCCCAACATGACCCACGCCGCCGTGCTCGCCGAGATTTTGGATACCGAGATTCCCGTCCTGGTGGAGAAGCCCCTGTGCACCACGGTCGCCGACTGCGCCCAGGTCGTAGTTCGGGCTGAACACAGATCCGGTCTGGTCTGGGTCGGCCTGGAGTACCGCTACATGCCGCCGGTCGCCGCGCTGATCGATGCCGTTGCGTCGGGGGCGGTGGGCCAGGTGCGCATGGTGGCCGTGCGCGAGCACCGCTTTCCGTTCCTGTCCAAGGTCGACGACTGGAACCGGTTCAACCACAACACTGGCGGGACCCTGGTGGAGAAGTGCTGCCACTTCTTCGACCTCATGACCCTGTTGGCCGGAGGGCAGCCGGTCCGAGTGCTCGCCTCCGGGGGCCAAGACGTGAACCACCTCGACGAGCGCTACAAGGGCGAGGTGCCAGACATCATCGACAACGCCTTGGTCGTGGTGGAGTACGACAACGGCGTGCGGGCCTCGCTCGACCTGTGCATGTTCGCCGAGGGTAGCGTCAACCAGGAAGAACTCTCGGTCGTGGGAGACGAAGGCAAGGTCGAGGCCTTCCTCCCGAGTGGCCTGGTGCGAACGGGGCGGCGTAGTAGCGGAGGAACCGGGGTGGTAGAGACGGTGGTGACCGATCGGCGTGTCGCCCACGAGGGATATCACCACGGCTCCAGCTACCTAGAGCACCTCGCCTTGCTGCAGGCGGTCCGGGCCGGAGGGCCGGCAGCGGTGACCGCTCGGGACGGTCTGCTCAGTGTCGCACTGGGAGTGGCAGCTCAGCGCTCCATCGCCGAACAACGGTCGGTGGACGTTGCCGAGGTGCTCAGGGGCTGAGTGGCATAGTCCCAGGCGGCTCGGTATTGAGCGGACCGTGATCGAGCAGCGGCAGGACGAGCCGGCCGAACCGCTCGCACTCGTCGAGGTGGGGGTAGCCCGACAGGATGAAGGAGTCCATTCCCAACGAGCGATAGCGCTCTAGCTTGGCGGCCACTTGGGCCGGATCGCCCACGATCGCAGCCCCGCACCCCGAGCGGGCTCGGCCGATACCCGTCCACAGGTTCGGCTCCACGTAGCCCTCGTCGTCGGCCTCGCTGCGCAGTTCGCCTTGGCGGGCCACACCGGACGACGCCGAGTCGAGTGATCGTTGGCGGATCTGGTCGCCCGCCTCGTCGTCGAGGGCGGATACCAGGTGCCGGGCAGCTGCCCGGGCTTCTTCCTCGGTTTCACGGACGACCACGTGTACCCGATAGCCGAACCGCAGGGTCCGCCCTTCGGCCGACGCCCGCTCTGACATGTCGGCAACGACCTCTGCCACTCGCTCCTCGGTGTCGGGCCACATCAAGTAGACGTCAGCTGCCTGGGCGGCCATCTCACGTGCCGGATCGGACAGCCCGCCGACGTAGAGCAGCGGACACCGACCGGACACCGTGGCTATCCTTGGTGGGTCCAGCCGCAGGTCGTAGAAGTGTCCGGACAGCTCAGTCGGTCGGCCGTCAAGCAGGTCGCGCAGTACCGACATCATCTCGACGGTGCGTTGATAGCGGGGCTGGGTAGCCAGTGACTCTCCAGGAAGATCGCTGGAGATGATGTTGACGGTCAGGCGGCCGTTGAGCAGTTGGTCGAGTGTGGCCAGCTGGCGAGCCAGTTGGGGCGGCCAGACCTCGCCGGCCCGCACCGCCACCAGGAGCCGGATCCGCTGTGTGCTCCTCGCCACCGCCGCGGCAAAGGCCATGGTGTCGATGCCCAGGGCATACCCCGAAGGGAGCAGCACATTGTCGAACCCTTGGGCCTCGGCCTCGGCCACGATTGCGGCGCAATGGTCCACCGAACTCGCCAAACGCGGGTCGGGTACAGCAAGCACCTCATAGTCGTCGTCGCACAGTGCCCCGAACCAACTGATCTCGGGAGGAGCCGACTTGGATCTGGTCACGGCCGGGTACGTGGCGGCCAGGTCGAGGTCGGGCTGTTTCGTCGGATGTAGATCCACCGCTGGGCATGCTACGACGCCTGAACCTTGTGAAGCGGCGAGTAGCCAACACTTGCTGTCAGTGACTAGACCCGGGCCATGTTGTCGAACCGGGCGTGGTGGCCGATGAAGGCCAGCCGGGTGGTGCCGGTCGGACCGTTGCGGTGCTTGGCCACGATCACCTCAGCCGTGCCCTGGGTCTCCGTGGCGTCCGGGTTGTAGATCTCATCGCGGTAAAGGAAGAGGACGACGTCGGCATCTTGCTCGATCGAGCCCGACTCACGGAGGTCGGCCAGCATCGGCCGCTTGTCCGGGCGGCTCTCGAGCGACCGCGATAGCTGCGACAGCGCCACCACCGGCACCTCGAGCTCACGGGCCAGGATCTTGAGACCTCTGCTGATCTCGGACACCTCGACCTGACGGTTTTCCGATCCGTGGCGCCCAGTCATGAGCTGCAGGTAGTCGATGACCACCAGGCTGAGTCCGACACGGCTCTTGAGGCGGCGGGCCCTGGCCCGGATGTCCATGACGGTCAGATTCGGGTTGTCATCGATGTAGATGGGTGCCTCGCTCATGCGGCTGATGGCATTACCGATCTTGGGCCAGTCCGCATCGCGCAACTTGCCCGTGCGCATGCGACCGGCATCCACCCGGGCCTCGGAACTGAGGAGGCGCTGGGTGAGCTCCATGTGGCTCATTTCGAGTGAGAACAGCAGGACTGGCTTCTTCAGCTTGACTCCAGCGTTGGCCACCATGCCCAGGGCGAAGGCTGTCTTTCCCATGGCGGGGCGGGCACCTACGACGACCAGGTTGGAGGGCTGCAGGCCAGCGAGCTGCTCGTCCAGATCGGTGTACCCCGTGGCCAGTCCGGTGACGGTCTCACTACGGCCGAACAGTTGCTCGAGGTGGTCCAAGGTGGCCCCGAGCAGGTCCTCGAGCGGCGTCATGGAGTCGACCACCCGTCGTTCGGCTACATCGAAGACAAGGCTCTCGGCTCGATCCAGCACCACCGAGACATCCTCGGGCACGCTATATCCGAGTTCGGAGATCTCCCCGGCCACCGCCACCAGTCGACGGAGCAGCGCGAGTTCTTCGACGATCTTGGCGTAGTACTCGGCGTTGCCGATCGACGGTGTGTTGGCCTGGAGGGTGACGAACACCGAGGTATCGCCGATCGAATCGAGCATCTCCCGACGGCGGAGCTCCTCGGTGACGGTGACCCAGTCGGCTGGCTCACCCCGTCCGTACAGCGAGGTGATGGCCTCGAAGATGTATCCGTGCGAAGCCTTGTAGAAGTCTTCGGCCTTGCAGTTCTCCATGGCCGCGGCGATCGCATCGCGAGACAGCAGCATGGCGCCAAGGACAGACTCTTCTGCCTCGAGGTTGTGGGGAGGGACCCGTCCGACCGTGTTCGTGCCCCCCGATCGGGGGGTGATCAGTCGTCGGGTTGTCGTGTCGTCAAATGCCTGAACCATCGTGTCTCAACCTTCCCCCATGTTGCCTGTGGAACGTAAGACCATCTTCTTGGGGAAAGCCTGGTAATTCCTGGGGACAGCATGGTGGTTGCCTGTGGATGGAATGTGGACAACCGTTGTCGACCTACAAACCCCCTGCCCGACCCTTCTTTGGTCCTGTGGAAAACCCTGTGCACCTGTGTCGACGTCGATCATCTCTCCATGATGAACCGAGGGTGTGACATCTGACCTCGGTCGTCGTCGTGGCCCGGCAGACCAGGGCTCAGGACGGAACAGGGGGCACAGCCACAGCGCCCCGGACAGACGAACGCCCCGACACCAAATCGGTACCAGGGCGTTCGCAGATACTGTCATCATCCGATCAGGGGAACCCCCGGTGATCGGTCCGGCTTAGTCTTCGGCGACCACGTCGACGGTCAGCTCGAAGACAACTCCGCCGACCAGTTCGACGCGCACGTTGTGCCCGCCCACCGTCTTGATGGCTTCGGCGAGCACCAGGTCGTTGCGGTCGATGATCGCCCCGTACTGGTCTTCGACGGCCCGGACGATGTCCGCGGTGCCGACAGAGCCGAACAGTCGCTCGTTGGACGCCCGTGCCGGGATGGTAATGGTCTTGCCTACCAGGGTCTTGGCGACCGTCTCGGAGCCTTCACGGTCCCGAGCGTCACGGAGGTCACGCGACTTGCGCATAGAAGCAGCCTGGGCTTCGACGCCGTCAGAGGCGATGATCGCCTTGCCTGCTGGCAGCAAGTGGTTACGGGCGAACCCACCGGCGACATCGATGATGTCCCCGCGCTTGCCAACCCCGTCCACGTCAGTGCGGAGAAGGACCTTCATCACTCCCCACCTGCCTCAGCTGCGTCGTCGACTTCGACGACTTCGACGACTTCGACAGCCTCGACGACGACCAGTTCATCACCGTTGTCGAGTTCCACCACATCAACCTCGACAACCTCGACAACCTCGACAACCACATCGGCGCTGCCATCGAGCGGGGGCGTACCGTCGGGAATGGCCGTCGATGCGCCCTCCTCACCGAGGGTCCGCTCTTCGTCACGGCCTCGTCGACCACCGCCACCGAATCCACCGCCGCCGCCACGGCCGCCACGGCCGCCGGGACGCTCGGTCGTCGTCCGCTGCGTGTAGGGCAGCAGCACGAGTTCACGCGCTGTTTTGATGGCGATGGCGATGTCGCGCTGGTGCTGGGTGCAGTTGCCTGACACCCGACGAGCCCGGATCTTGCCTCGGTCGCTCATGTACTTGCGCAGCAGGGCAACGTCCTTGTAGTCAACCCACTCCACCCTGTCCTTGCAGAGCGCACACGGCTTCTTCTTGATCCGACGTCCGGTGTCCTTGGGAGCGCGCCGGACGGTGGCTCCTCCACGATCGTTGTTCCTGGCCATGATTAGAAAGGCTCCTCGCTGTGTCCGTACCCGGTGTCGGCAGGTGCGCCGCCACCGCTTGATTGTCCGCCGCCACCACTAGGCGGACCGTTTCGTGCGCCGCCGCCACCGCCACCGCCGCCGCCACCGCCGCCGCCGGGGCTCTGGCGCTCGTTCTTCGTGACCTGGGCGGTTGCCCAGCGGATGCTGGGGCCGACTTCGTCAGCGACTACCTCGACCTTGGACCGCTTGTCGCCGTCCGGGGTTTCCCAACTGCGCTGCTCCAGGCGACCGGTGACGATCACCCGAGAACCGCGAGTGAGGCTTTCCGCCGCGTTCTCAGCCATCTCACGCCAGCACACCACGTCGAAGAAGGAGGTTGCCTCCTCCCACTCCTGGGTCTGGCGGTTCTGCCAGCGGCGGTTTACGGCCAGGCCGAAGCTGGCCGTGGCCTGTCCGGTGTTCGTGAACCGGAGCTCGGGGTCGCGAGTGATGTTCCCCACCAATGTGACTGCGTTGCCTGTCACGGTCAGCCCTCCTTGGTGGTTGCCGCTGCAGCTGCGGCTCGGCGGCCAGCGACCTTGTCAGGAAGCCGGATGACCTTGTGGCGCAGTACCTCGTCGGCCAGCACGAACACCCGCTCCATGTCCGCTACGGCTGGCGGCTCGGAGTTCAACTCGATGACTACGTAGTAGCCCTCGCGCTTGTGCTGGAGCTCGTAGGCGAAGGTCCGGCGACCCCAGCGCTCGACGCGGCCGGGGTTTCCTCCCTTGGCCTTGAGCGCAGCCAGGGCCCGGTCAAGGACCCCGTTGACCGCAGCCTCATCGGCTCCGGTATCGAAAATAACCATGGTTTCGTATGGCCGCATGTACGGCTCACCTCCCTCTGGATCGGGTGCTCTGCACCCGAGCCCCACGGCGTGGGGCAGGTCGGAACATTGACAACGACCACCTGGTAGTGATGCTGGTGGTCGGAACAGCCAGAGCACTCTAGCCGAAGGTCAGTGGTAGACCTCCCGGTCGGCCGGGTAGGCCCCCGACCGGACGTCGGCAGCGAAGGCCGCCACTGCCTCAGTGGCAACATCAGCCAGCTCGGCGTAGCGCCGGACGAACTTGGCACTACGGGCCGTGACACCGAGCAGATCGTGCATGACGAGGACCTGACCGTCGCAGTGCGGACCGGCGCCAATACCGATAGTCGGCACTTCGAGTGCCTCGGTGAGAGCAGCCCCCACCTTCTCGGGCACCACCTCGACCACCGTGGCAAATATTCCCGCGCTCACCAGGGTCTGGGCTCCTTCGATCAACTCGGCGGCGGCGTCATCATCACGGGCCTGGACCCGGTAGCCCCCCATGGTGTTCACCGACTGCGGGGTGAGCCCGAGGTGGCCCATGACCGGAATTTCGGCCCGTACGAGTGCCTCCACCATCGGGGCGCGGACCGATCCACCTTCGAGCTTGACGCACTGAGCGCCGGCCCGGATCAGCACGGCGGCGTTGCGCACCGTGTCTGCCGCGTCGACGTGATAACTCATCCACGGCAGGTCGCCGACGATCAGTGCATTGGGTCGGGCTCGAGCGACGGCGGCCACATGGTGGGCCATGTCCTCGATCGTGACCTGCAGTGTGTCCTCGTAGCCGAGGACGACGTTGGCCACCGAGTCGCCTACCAGGATCATGTCGACCCCGGCGGCATCGGCAATGCGGGCACCCGGTGCGTCGTAGGCAGTGACCATCACTAGGGGGACATGCCCGTCGCGCACTTTGGCCGTGCGGATCATCGGGACCGTTATGGGCGCTGTGTTGGGCGCGGAACTCTGGTCGGACATGGGTTCCTCCTCATCGACCGTCCAGCGCCCTCGGGCTGCCGGCGGCATCGGCGGGGAGACCCCGCGGAGTACGAACTACTTCGGAATCATCGTAGTGCGCTGGCTCGCCCGGGTACAGAGGCGATCAGTAGTTGGGACCTAACGCTTCTTGCGGCTCCGCATCGGCTTGCGGGCCACGGCGTCCACTCCGGCCCCGGCGGGGTACATCCGGGTCAGATGGTTCCACCGGCAGTCGCTGCAGACCTCGATGACATAACAGACGACCGGCTCCTTGCGCCGCCAGTAGCGGGTCAACTCGGCCTGGGTGGCCACGCATAGGCCCCCGGGTGGCAGCTTGACCCCGAACACGAACGTCACCTCGACCAGTTCGGACGCTTCACAGATCGGGCAGGGATCCCCGATCGGTCGCCCCAGATTGGTAGCGGCCCGGATGAGTTCTGGGTGGGCGTCGCACACGTCGAGGCGAGACAACCGCCCCTTGCGGAACTCACGGATGACCGAGTTCCGGGCGAGCAGATACTCGACCTGGCCCCCGGTGGGGGAGGTCTGCAGACCATCGAGTGCTCCCGGTCTGAAGCTCACCTCGCCAGGGTACCGCCTCGATCGCGCCAATTGACCCAGGGGTGAGGGGAGGTCGATCCGGATCCGTCAGAACCCATATTTCGATGTATCGGACTGATACATCGAAATGATGTATCGTGTGCGTCATGCCTCCGGTGACCACCGCCTCCTCGACCTGGATCGGGGCCTGACGTGCTCGATCTGGCCATCCTGGGGCTCTTGTTCGAACAGGAGATGCACGGATACGAAATCCGGCGGCGCCTGCGCGACGAACTCGGCCTGTTCGCCAACATCTCCTTCGGCTCCCTCTATCCCGCGCTCTCGCGGCTGGAGCGTTCGGGTGCAGTGACGGTGATCGAGTCCTCCGGTCCGACGGCATCTATTCCGGCGACGGGATCGCTGAGCGGCGAGCGAGCCGGTCTGCGGGCCCGCCGGGCGGGCACCGCTCTCGGTACCAAGCGATCGAAGAAGGTCTACCGAATCACCGACGGTGGACGCATCCTGTTCGAACAACTGTTGGAGGGAGACGAGCCGGCTGGCGCCGATGACGCCCGTAGCTTCGGGCTGCGCCTCGCCTTCGCCCGACACTTGGCCCCGGCCGCTCGACTGGCCCTGCTGGAACGCCGGCGGGCCCAGCTGATCCGGCGCTTGGCGACCGACCGCCAGCGGGCCTCTGGTGACCGGCTCGACGTCTACACACGATCGTTGGTCGAGCACAGTACCGAGGCGACCGAGCACGACATCGTCTGGTTGGATCGGCTCATCGAGGCCGAACGCCAGAAGCAGTCGGTGTCCCGTTCCGACCTGACCGACCTGACTGACCTGACCGACCTGACTGACCTGACCGACCACAGCGATCCGCTGTCCGACGACACCATGACGTCGACCTCCCCCACGGGAGCGTCATGACGTCGACCTCCCCCACGGGAGCGTCATGAGATCCATCACCCTCCGGGGTGCACCAGCCAACGTGACCCTTCGGGGCGCATTCAGACATACGAAAGGAACTACATCATGAGCAAGATCCGAGTTGCGATCGCCGGCGTAGGAAACTGCGCCAGCTCGCTGATCCAGGGCGTCGAGTACTACCGCGACGCAGAGGCTGGAGACACCGTCCCCGGCCTGATGCATGTCGTGCTAGGCGGCTACCACGTCAGCGACCTCGAGTTCGTAGCCGCCTTTGACGCCGATGCCGCCAAGGTCGGCACCGACCTGAGCAAGGCCATCTTCGCCGGACAGAACAACACCATCCGGTTCGCCGCCGTAGGAGACATGGGCATCACCGTGCAGCGGGGCCCGACCCTCGACGGCTTCGGCAAGTACTACCGCGAGACTGTGGAAGAGTCGCCGGCCGAGCCGGTCGACGTGGTCGCCGCCCTCAAGGACTCCGGCGCCGAAGTGCTGGTCAGCTACTTGCCGGTCGGCTCCGAAGAAGCACAGCGGTTCTACGCCGATGCCTGCCTGCAGGCCGGGGTCGGGTTCGTGAACGCCATTCCGGTGTTTATCGCCTCGGATCCGGTCTGGGCCAAGAAGTTCCACGATGCCGGACTCCCTATCGTGGGTGACGACATCAAGAGCCAGGTCGGCGCCACCATCGTCCACCGGATCCTGACCCGCCTCTTCGAAGACCGGGGACTAGCCCTCGACCACACCTACCAACTCAACGTGGGTGGCAACATGGACTTCAAGAACATGCTCGAGCGGGACCGTCTCGAGTCGAAGAAGGTCTCCAAGACCCAGGCAGTCACCAGTCAGATCGAGCACGGTGACCTCGACCCCGACGACGTCCACATCGGCCCCTCCGACCACATCCCGTGGCTGCACGACCGCAAGTGGGCCTACATCCGCATGGAGGGCCGCAACTTCGGCGACGTCCCGCTCAACCTCGAGCTCAAGCTCGAAGTCTGGGACTCCCCCAACTCGGCCGGTGTGATCATCGATGCCGTGCGATGCGCCAGGATCGCCCTCGACCGGGGTATCGGTGGCCCGCTACTCGGCCCTTCGGCGTACTTTATGAAGTCCCCGCCGGTGCAGTACCACGACGACGTGGCGCACCAGATGGTCGAGGCATTCGCCGACGGCGACCCCGGCCCGGTATGGCCTGAGGCCTGACCCTCAGGCGGAGGGCCGGCCCTGTTCGGCCCACCACACATCCAAGCGACGCAAGGCCTCCTCTTCATCGAGGGGGCCTTCGTCTATGCGAAGCTCGAGCAGGAAGGCCAAGGCCAGTCCGACCTCTCGTCCCGGTACCAGGCCCAGGTGGGCCATCACCTGCGATCCGTCGAGGTCCGGCCGGATGGCGTCCAGCTCCTCTTGATCACGCAGATCGTCGATGCGGGCCTCGAGCTCGTCCATGCGGCGATCGAGCGCCCGTGCCTTGGAGGCGTTGCGAGTGGTGCAGTCGCACCGGGTCAGTTCGTTGAGCCGGTCCAAGAGCGGGCCGGCATCACGCACGTAACGCCGGACGGCCTTGTCGGTCCAGCCCAGCCGGTAGGTGTGGAACCGGAGGTGGAGATTGACCAGTTCGGTCACCACATCGACCTCATCGTTCGGGTAGCGCAGGGCCACCATGCGCTTGCGCGTCATGCGAGCCCCGACCACCTCGTGGTGGTGGAACGTCACCCCACCGTCGACGAACGCCCTGGTGCGGGGCTTACCGACATCGTGGAAAAGCGCCGCCAAGCGGAGTAGGCGGTCCGGCGATGTCTTGTCCACTACGGCCATGGTGTGTCCGAGCACGTCCTTATGGCGGTGGATCGGGTCCTGCTCGAGCGCGAGACCAGGAAGTTCGGGTAGGAACTCGTCAGCCAGTCCGGTCCGCACGATGAACCACAGGGCGGTCGACGGCACGGCCACCACCATGATCTTGTCCAACTCGTCGCGGATCCGCTCGGCCGACACGATTGAGAGCCTTCCGTGTCCGGCCTTCACCGCATCCACCAGTTCGTCGGTGGGCTCCATGTCCAGGCGGGCGATGAACCGAGCCGCCCGAAGCATGCGCAGCGGGTCATCAGCAAACGACACCTCGGGGTCGAGCGGCGTACGCAGCCGTCGCTCGGCCAGATCGACCAGGCCACCGAACGGGTCGATGAGCTCGAGTTCGGGCAGACGGAGCGCCATGGCGTTGACGGTGAAGTCTCGCCGAGACAGGTCGTCCTCGATACTGTCGCCGAAGGCCACCTCGGGCTTGCGTGAGTCCGGGTGGTAAGCCTCGGCCCGATGGGTGGTGATCTCGTACTTCTGATCACCCCGAAGGCAGGCGATGGTGCCGAAGCGCTTACCTTGGGTCCAAACGGCGTCGGCCCAGCCTCGAAGCAGTGCCTCGATGTCGTCGGGTCGGGCGTCGGTGGTGAAGTCAAGATCGTGATCGATGTTGGCCGTAGCCGCTTCGGGGTCAGCGATGATGGCGTCGCGCACCGACCCTCCGACCAGGTAGAGGGTGTGGCCGGCCGCCCGAAAGCGGTCGGACAGGTCGGCAGTTGCTTCGACCAGTGGCCGCAGGCGCTCAGGGAACACGCGCCCAAGGTAGTGCGGCTGACATAGGCTGCGTTTCGACGTGGACCGGCAACGAGCCAGAACCTGCCCTGGGGGCAGCGACCCCGGCGGCACCGGACCAGCCAGCGGCAGGTCCTTCCCGTTCCCGGTGGCGCTGTCCGATCGACGGGCGGGGCGCGGAACCAGACGTGCCAAAGCGGCGCACCCAGTGGTCGTCGCGGTCTTGAGCGTTCTTGCAGTGGCCGGCCCCGTGTTGGCTGGCGGTGTGGGTTCCCCGGCGTCAGCCGGAACCTCGACGTCAGCATCCGCCAACGTGCTAGCCGCATCGGCTCCCTCGCTCGTCCTGTTGTCCCAGACTCCGTGGGTCACTCCAGGGCAGGCATTCGACCTCCACCTGAAGGCCACCTCCACCGTCTCGGCCTCTACCCTCGGGGTGTCCGTGTCGGTCTACTCGTGCTTGTCGAGTCTGTCCGGATTCGACCAGTCGCTGAGGTCGGTCCTGAACGGCGCCCCGGTGTCCTCTACTACGTCGCCACTGCCCGTCAGTGGTCTCCCCCCGCTGGCCGGCGGTGGGTTCGACCTGTCCATGCCGGTCGTCATCGGGGGGAGCGCAACGTCAGCTCCCTCACCGAGCGCCCCGTTCACAATTCACCTGCTGCCCGCTGGCGGGCAGTGTCAATCGTTCCCTGCCGGGGTATTTCCGGTACGCATCCAGCTGATCGACACCTCGACCTCGTCGGTGGTCGGCGCATTCATCACCCATCTGGTCTTCAGTGAGGCCACCCCCGACACCCAGCGCCTGCGGGCTGCTCTGGTCCTGCCCGTGCAGCTGACCCAGGTCGCAGCCCGAGCGCCATCACCGGCCGAGCTCTTGATCCGGCCCTCGGCCGCCCTGGCCACTCCTTCCGAGCGAGCCGTGTCCGCGGTAGTCGCCACGGTGGCCTCCATTGCGGTGCAGCACCCGTCGGTCCATGTGACCTTGCCGGTGAGTGGGCAGACCGTGGAACTGCTGGCCAACACCGGCCATCAATCCACTCTGACCCAGCTCGCGCAACTAGCTGAGACTCCCGAAGTGCATCAGCTGACGACCGCACCGTTCACCCCCGTGGATGCTGCGGTCATGGTCGGATCCGGCCTGGGTTCCGAGCTGACGCGCCAGGTAGCGCGCGGAACAGAGGTGGTAGGCGGGGTCACTGGTCGGGCCCCACCGGAGCCGAGTGCCGGCCTGGGCCCATGGATCACTACCGACGGAATGGACGTATCCACCGTCGGAGCCTTGGCCTCGGGGGGATTTCGCCAACTCGTAGTTCCGGCATCAGCGCTGACTGTCTTGCCCTCGATCGGATCCACGGCCCAGCCCTTCGTGCTTTCGGGTCCCCGAAATGCCCAGCTCACTGCGATTGCCTCCAGTGACGACCTCAGTGCCCGATTTACCGGTACGCCGGGAAACCCCGTCCTGGCCGCCCATCAGTTGGTCGCCGAGTTGTCCCAGATCTACTACGAACGGCCCAACGGCAGCACACCTAGAGCGGTGGTGGCCACGGCCCCGAGTTCCTGGTCGGACGACCCCGCCTTCGTCGATGCTCTGCTCGGGTCCCTGAACGCAAACCCCCTGGTCCAAGCGGTCACCACCGCAGAGATCTTCGCCCTGTTCCCGGTGCCAGCCACCTGTCGGAACGGATGCCGCCTGGCTGCGGCCAACGGGGTGGGGGGTCTGCCGACAACTGCCATCAAGAGTCAGCGGCTCCGCGTCGATGG
>Ga0194055_10000192_pt1 | contig 47595 bp, 40 predicted proteins | sample SepL449m_MetaG_FD_155482 | JGI IMG/M metagenome (GOLD analysis project Ga0194055, IMG submission 155482) | Anoxic zone freshwater microbial communities from boreal shield lake in IISD Experimental Lakes Area, Ontario, Canada - Sep2016-L442-9m | ecosystem: Environmental > Aquatic > Freshwater >... | reverse complement strand
TTCGGATGTCGCGAAGCCCGGTTGTACGGACCGATGAACGAAGTCTTCAGTGACCTGAAAAAGGACCTTCAATGCGTTCCTTGATGTCCTTGAAACGCTTCACAAAGAACTTCCGATGCGACAACGAACGACTCAGCCGAAGTCGACACCATAAATAGTCATCCACCTCGATTCTCTGGCCATGTCCAAAGTTTGCGGTAAGTACCTGGGGAGTGAAATGCCTAAAACAGGGAGCCTTTGCATAGCCGCCATTATTCGCCCTCCCGTTTGTCTGTGGAATTGTTCGTGATGGTGTTCAGCAAAGACGGTGTTCAACGTGGCACATTCAAGCAATGCTGGTAAAATTCAGATGACCTCGATCACTTAACGGAATCACCTCGTTACATGAGCATACTTGGACTGGACATTGGTGGAGCCAACATCAAGGCTGCGGACGCATCGGGTCGGACACTGACCCGGCCGTTCGCGATCTGGAAGACTCCGGAACAACTGGGAATTCAGGTCGCCCAGATTTGTCGTGAGTTTCCTGCGGTGACGCAACTGGCGGTCACGATGACTGCTGAGCTAGCCGACTGCTATGCGACGAAAGCTGAAGGAGTCACTTCCATACTGGATCAGATTGAAAGTGTCCCGCAAAAGCACCCGCCATGTGTCTGGACGACAGCAGGGGAGTTTGTTGATGCGGCCGAGGCACGTCGGCAGCCGATGCTCGTGGCAGCGGCGAACTGGCATGTTCTTGCCACCTGGGTTGGTCAGACACTGGTCGCAAAGTCAGCCGCGCGACCCATGGACGATTCCTGCTCGCTCTTGATCGATATCGGGACGACAACAACCGACATCATCCCACTGGTGGGTGGTGTTCCGAGTGCCGTCGGTCGAACGGATTTGACTCGGCTGCAAAGCGGAGAGTTGAGTTATTCGGGAGTCAAGCGGACGCCACTCTGTGCTGTCGCTCACAGTGTTCCCTGGCGCGATGGCTACTGCTCTGTGGCAGCGGAATTGTTTGCCACGACACTGGATCTCTATCTGTTGCTGGGAGACATCCCCGAGGACGAAACAGACCGCGAAACAGCCAACGGACAACCCGCCACTCGAACGGCTGCACATGACCGGTTGGCGCGGATGTTGTGTGGTGACAGGAACGAAGTGTCGCTGGATGAAGCCCTGCCGGTTGCGCGATTCCTGGCAGATGTTCAACGGCAGCGGCTGGCAGGTAGCCTCGACCGAGTTCTCGCTCGATTACCCGGACCGTGCGAATCGGTGGTTGTTTCAGGATCAGGAGCCTTTCTTGCCCGCCGCCTGATTGATGAGAACCGTCGACTCGTCACCGCAAAAGTCACATCGCTGGACGAATTACTTTCCCCTGGAATCGCCGAAGCAGCGTGTGCCTACGCCTTGGCAATCCTGGCCGAAAAATCACTGCGATGACGAATTGAGACTCGTACGCAGCCATGCCTGAAATCTGGGGGAAACAAACGGGGCAATTTTGTCCAGATGCAACAATTCCGCTTCGACCACATTAACTGGTGTGTCGGATCATTGCGTTTCGGGCTGCGATTGCCAGTTGTTCGGCTTCGTCGACGGATGCTGCCAGAGCTGTCAGGTGGCCCATTTTTCGGCCGATCCGGGCAGCTCGTTTGCCGTAAAGGTGAAGCTTGACTGAGGGTGAGCCCAGAACTGCGGCCCAGTCGGGTTCGCCCGGTTCCCAGAGGTCGCCCAGGAGATTTGCCATCGCACAGGGGGTCCGTTGTTCACTCGATCCGAGCGGCAAACCGCAGATTGCGCGGACCTGTTGTTCGAACTGGCAGGAGACGTGACCATCGATCGTCAAATGGCCGGAATTGTGAGGCCGTGGAGCAGTTTCGTTGATCAGCAGCCGGCCATCCCGCGTCAGGAAGAACTCCACACAAAGGACTCCGACAACGTTCATCCGTTCCAGCACCGCGCGGGAGATCTCAATCGCCTCCTTGGCAATGTCAGCGGGAACGCGCGCCGGACAGACAGAGATATCGAGAATATGGCGAGAATGGGAATTGCCGATCGGTCCGTAACTGACGAACTCACCCGACAGACCTCGAGCCGCAACCACTGAAAGTTCGCTGGCGAAATCGATGAACGCTTCCAGAATCGCGGCCGGGACCGCCAGCTTCTCCCAGGCAGCGGCGGCCTCATCGAGTGAGCGAATGACCACCTGGCCTTTGCCGTCGTAGCCCCAATCTGCAGTTTTCAGGACTGCGGGGATGCCGAGTTGAAGCAGTGCCGACTTCAGTTCAGCGACGTTTTCCACGGCGACAAACGGCGTCACAGGCAGGCCGGCATCTCGCAAATAGGTCTTTTCACGGCGACGATTCTGGGAGGTGAACAGGACTGATCCCGCAGGCCTGACAGGGGCAAACTGCTCGCAGATGCGAGTGGTTTCTGCCGGGACGTTTTCGAATTCAAACGTGACGACCGAGACCCCTTGCGCAAACCGGGCGACCTGATCGAGATCCAGATAGTCCGCGCGGACTTCCTGATCTGCGACCTGGCCCGTGGGGGTATCGTCATCAGGAGAAAGAACATGGACGCGGTAGCCCAACCGTCGGGCAGCGATGGCAAACATCCGGCCGAGCTGGCCACTTCCCAGCACGCCCAGTGTTGCTCCTGGCAGTATCGGACCAGTCATGGAAGCGAATCCCCCAGTACGCGAGCTTCTTGTCGGGCCTGAAAATCATGCAGGCGAGCCCGCAGTTCGGGGTGAGATGCCGCCAGAATCCGGACGGCCAGCAATCCTGCGTTTTTCGCACCCGCTTCGCCGATCGCCAGCGTTCCGACCGGGATTCCCCCTGGCATCTGGACGATCGATAAGAGTGAATCCATCCCGTTCAAGGCACGGCTCTGAACCGGAACACCAAGTACCGGTAACACGGTCTGCGATGCGACCATGCCGGGCAGGTGGGCCGCACCCCCGGCACCGGCGATAATCACCTGTAAACCTCGACCCTCAGCCGACTTCGCGTAATCGTTCATCAGTGCGGGGGTGCGATGGGCCGAGACGATTCGGCACTCGTGAGGAACTCCGAATTCCACCAGGATGTCGGCCGCCGACTTCATGGTTTCCCAGTCGGATTTACTCCCCATGATGACTCCCACCAGGGGAGAAGGGGGGACGGATTCAGGCATATTCGATCGCAGTTCCGCAGCGAGTGAGATAAAGATTCGACTCTGTGCAGGCATGTTCCCACAGGCAGAACTCCCAATCAAGGGAAGGACGTGATTGCGAACAGCATCAGAATTCAATCTAATGTGGTTGATTCGCGGTCAGGTGACCGCTTCCCCTTCTCGCTCGAAGGAGTCGATTGTGACCCGGTTCGCTCGTTTGTCAGTATTTGCAGCCTCTACCGTTGTCGTCGGTCTGCTGGTTTTGTCACCGGTCGGGGCTCAGACGGGAAAATCGAAGGCCAAGACGAAAACAATCAGTCCGACGGAGTTGAAGAAGCTGGATGCGCGGATGGAAGAAGTCCAGCGGTCGTTTTTGAAGGACACCGATTCGATTATCAAGGGCTACGAAGAAAGCGGTCAGTTCGACCGGGCCAAAGTGCTGCTGGAAGTCCTGCAGAAGCTGGATCCCAAGAACGAAATCATCAAGAAGAAGCTGGAACAGCTTGACGACAATATTCTTGATTCGACCGAATTCGACTTGGAACTTGATCCTTCGAAGCCTTGGCAACCGGTCGGACAGGTCGTCAAAGATCGTCTGTTCCGCGTGGAAGTCGAAGGGGATTACAAGTTCATTTCGACATCGACAGTTGGTCCGGAAGGCTTTCCGACCAAGGACCCCGCAAACGATATGGTGAACGCACCTCTCGGTTCCGTCGTGGCGATCGTTGTTCCCCCAGGCGGAGCGAATGCTGGTGGAGGAGGTGCAGGTGGTGGTGGAGGAAATCGACAGCCAAACGCGTTCTTTATCGGCTCCAAGTATGAACAATCGGCTCAACGTGATGGAATGTTGCTCTTGAAGGTTAATGTCCCACCTGGTGCCAAATGTACGGGAAAACTGAAAGTCAAAGTGGGTGGTGTCAACAAATCCACGTGATATCACGCACTTTGTCACGGCGTAATTTCAGCAATGTCGACTCTTGTCCCTCCGTCTCCTGTCCCTCCATACGGTGTCGCAGTCCTCGGCTCAGGCCCCGACGCCCGATACGCCTGCGAACGGTTTGCTTTACACCACGATTTTGCGGTTGTTGCCGAGCTTGATCCTGCGAATATCGCAACGTCGATTGCCTCATTGCTGAAGAATGATCAGCTTCACGTGATCTACTTCGCGGGCCCCGATATTGGGGAAAGATCAGTCGGCGATCTCATCAGTGATGGTTTACAAGCCGGTAAGCACATCGTGTTGCGATCAGGTGTCGTGAAAGACCTCGCCAGGCACCGTGATCTCACGGCACTAGCGACCGACAGCGTTCTGGCTGTCGTCGAGGAACCGCGCCGTTGGGATGAAGACTTTCTCAATGCCCAATTGTTGATCGATACGGGAAAGCTGGGGTCTCTGAAGCGAATTCGACTGGCCACACATGAATTGAAATTCCCCGGCGAATCGTTTCCCAACGGAATACTGCGAGACTTGGGCCTCCACTGGATGGATCAACTCCTGGCTTTTGTGAAAGAGGATCTCGCGTCCTGTAATCTGCGTCGCAATTTCAGCAAAGAGGGAACCGTAGACGATGGCTTTGTGGCAGTCCTGGAGTTCACAGGCGGCATATCGGCGATGATCGAAATTCAGACGACATCACTATTGTCCTCACGGTCAGGATGGTTCGTCGAAGGAACGGCGGGCGCTTATCGGAACGGACGTTTGTATACGAGGACCGACGACGGTGAGATTGTTGACGAACCTGTTGAACGTCCAACGGAGTTTCAAAATGGTTTCGTTGGGACCCTGGCAGCAGCCATCGGTGGCGACCCCATAGCACGATCCTGCCTGGTGAGCCTGACGCACGCAGTCCGTGTTCAGGCGGTGATGGATTCACTCCTCGCGAATGAGCAACGTTAGCGATTCGTTACGTCAGTAATGTCAGCGAACACGCGCAGGGTGCGCAGCACAAGAAATCTCAGACCTTTCATCACGTTGGCTGAAAGTTTCTCGGGCCGCTGGCCTCCGATCCATAGACATCGTGGATATCAGACCTGAAGATGGTCCAGTGCCTCGACTGGTGACATCAGGTAACTGACATAAAAGGGCCCAAACTCAGCATAGCGTGCTGATGCCTTGTCGAATCGCATCGTGTAAACGATATCTTTGATCGATTCAGGGTTGCGTCCCCACAGTGTCACGCCCCACTCCCAGTCGTCCAGGCCCGTGGATGCCGTAATCAGTTGCGAAACCCGGCCGGCAAACTTGATTCCGCTGGTGGCATGTTCGGCCATCAGGGCAGATCGGCTGCTGAATGGTTCCGTGTACCAGTTGGCGAGTGGATGACGAGCCTTGTTCATCGGATAGAAACAGGTGACCGGCCAGTTGGGAAAATCAGGGCACAGCCGCTGCTTGTTCATCATGGGCAGTCGCTGGCTGTAGGCGTTGACCTTCGCGGCGTAGGCAGGATCGTCGGGGGAAACGCCTTCATGCCGCAACCGCTCGGAATACTGTTCGATAGTTGGAACGTATTCCGAGATCTCGGTGATCGAAACAAACGAATAGACCGGCTGCAGGGCCGTTCCCAACGGGCTGCTGCGCAAACCCTGGCGCACACCATCAATCAGCAGTGGGTCCGGGTCCATGATCATCAGGCCCAGGTCCGCTTTGTGACCTGATACGACCGAGGTCTGCAAGCGGGTCGGGGCTCCAGGTCGGGCGGGGTCGAGCAGATGAGCGACAATTTCGCGACCTTCTGCCAGTTGCTGCGCGCTCAGTTGCCCGAGGGCGGCCTGATCGATCCGGTAGTAAAGATGCAGGCAATGCCAGCCTTCAGCGAGCTTGACGGTCGGTTCGGGAAGTGCCTGCGGTGCGTGAGTCGGTCGGTTCACAAATCGTTCCTGTCAGTAAGCAAAACAATGTTTCAAGTCTGCGGTTATTCTTCTTCGTGGTGTTGTTCGGGCTTGGGATAGCCACCCCAGAGCAACGGCTTGGCGGCGTTTTTCAGTTCACCCCGCTCGAGCAGTCCCAGGATCTGTTGTACGGTTTGATTGGCCGAGAGTTCCTTTTTAAGTCGTTGAACAATCTCGTTCGTGACCATCTTTTCACCCTTCCCAGATTCCCCTTCCAGGAAGGCTCGCTTCTGATCGAAGACCGCCCAGAAGATCGTTCGGTCAAAGTTCTTGACGTTGTCTCGGACCTTGGTGGCTTCGCCACCTTTGCAACGCTGACCGTTGACGCGGTACATCTCACGGCGTTCGAAAATGATAGCGATGACGTTCCAGTCCTTCGTGCTGAACAGACCCATGAAGCGCCTCCTCGATGTTGGTTGTGGGAAGACCCGCTTTGTACCACGTTAGCCAAACATTCGCCACATGCCGATCGCCGTTCGGCGCGGGTCTCCTGACCCCGCCGAAACCGCCGACCGAAGGTCTCCTCTTCATTTCGCTCTGTTGAAATCCGTCACAGCCCCAGCGCATCAACCATTGAATACATCCCGGGCTGACGCGTTGCCAGGAACTTCGCTGCAGTCAGGGCACCCGCGGCATAACTGTCGCGTGACTGACCGCGGACAGCGACTTCCAGCGTTTCGCCCAGCAGGCCGAAGACGATCGTGTGTTCACCAACGTTGTCGCCCACCCGCAATGCGTGGTAACCAATTTCATTCTGGGGACGCTGTCCCGTTCGTCCTTCGCGACCATGCACGTGGCGTTCCTGGCCCATGACGCCAGCGACAATTTCGCCAAACTTCAACGCAGTTCCACTGGGAGCGTCTTCCTTGTACCGATGATGACGTTCGATGATCTCGACATCAACGCCGGTGGAGTGGTCGCGCAGTGCCCGACCAGCATCCGCCACCAGTTTCATGGCGATGTTCACAGCCAGGCTCATGCTCGGTGCCATCAGGATCGGTGTCGTTTGTGCGGCTTCTTCAACACGTTGCCTCTGCTGAGGGGTCAGGCCCGTCGTTGCGACAACCAATGGGATTCCGCGACTGGCACATTGGGCCAATACGGTCATGCACCCTTCGGGGGTCGAAAAGTCGATGACAACATCGACGTGTTCACCGATTTCGGCAGAAACAGGTGCCCCCAGTTTTCCCACGCCTGCCAGTTCGCCTGCATCCTGTCCCAGTTTCGTTGAGGAAGCAGATTCGTAGGCGGCGACGACCTTCAAGTTCTTATCGGCCGAAGCGAGTGCCACGACACGCTGTCCCATCCGTCCGGCCGCTCCGTTCACACCAATTCTCAAGACGTCCGCCATGGCAGCTCTAACCTCATCAGGCTGGAATTCGATTGCTTGTGATGCAGCAACAAGTTGCCTGCACCGATCTGTGCATCATATCGAATTCTGTCCCGTGAAGAGTAGGCTGCAGACCCAATGGCGTGTGTCATTGGCACTTTGACCCGTCGAAACGTGTCCTTTCTTGTAGGCTGAAGGCCCACCAGCACAAAGCACAGGGCTTCCAGTCCTGTGACAGCGGACAGAACAGGGAGTGCGACCTGAAAGGTCGCAAGAAAATTCCGCCAGAGCGATCTCTCGCGACCTTTCAGGTCGCACATTTTGATTTGTTGTCCGTTCACAGGGCGTAAGCCCTATGCTTCGTTCTTTTGGGCCTTCAGCCCACAAGAGGACGACGATTGCGACATCGCCGCTGATCGTCGCCTTTCGACTTGTTGCCACCCGGAAAGAGTACTCGAAATCGCCAAAACAGTAATTCACGGCGAATCCGGCGCAGTACTGTTTGACGCATCAGTCCTTCAGCACCGATAATCACCGGTTGATAAATTGTGGTTTTTCTCTTCGCCAAGGATCGCTTTCCGTGGTGGAGATTGGTTCGGAGTGTTGTCTATGCCTGGGTTGAAATGCGCACTGACCTGTTCGCTGGTTCTGGCAATAGGTCCTTTGATCGTGTTTGCGGACGAGAAAGAGGATCATTTCGAAGCCCGGATCCGGCCAGTACTGATCAGTTCGTGCGTACGTTGCCACGGCGAATCGAAAGCGTCTGGAGCGTTGCGACTGGACTCTCGCGAAGCACTTCTGAAAGGGGGCGAATCGGGGCCAGCCATCGTCGCAGGCAAGCCCGAAGAAAGTCGCCTGATTAAGGCTATTCAGCGGCATGAAGACGTATCGGCCATGCCCCCGGAAAAGGAAAAGGGCCTTCGTCCAGACCAGATTGCCGCATTTGTCATCTGGGTTAAAGAGGGGGCAGCCTGGCCCGCAAAGACTGCTCGCCTGGAAGCCCCGCGACACTGGGCCTTTGAACCAGTCCGCGCGGTTGCTCCTCCTGACGTGAAGGACAAGGCCTGGATTAAGAATGGAATTGATTCCTTGATCCTCGCGAGGCAGGAAGCCGCAGGCGTTCATCACGCTGCTCCCGCTGACAAGATTGCGCTGATTCGCAGGATGACGTTTGACCTGACCGGATTGCCACCGACGCCTGAAGAGATTTCGGCATTCGAACAGGATGCGTCGCCCCAGGCCGTCGAGCAGGTCATCGAACGGTTGCTCAAGTCGCCCCACTATGGGGAACATTGGGGGCGGCATTGGCTCGACCTTGTTCGCTATGCCGATACGGCGGGCGAGAATTCTGACCATCCGCTGCCACATGCCTGGCGTTATCGTAACTGGGTCATAAAGTCGTTCAACGACAATCAGCCGATTGACGTATTCCTGCGAGAGCAGCTCGCAGGGGACCTGATCGCCGCAGACGGACCTGTCGAAAAGTATGCGGATCGAGTGGTGGCAACCGGCTATCTGGCCATCGCCCGGCGCTTTGGTCATGACATCGACAAAGACATGCATCTGACGTTTGAAGACACAATCGATACTCTCGGCAAGTCGATGCTGGGGCTGACGATCGCTTGTGCCCGCTGTCACGATCACAAGTTCGACCAGATCTCGGCTCGAGATTACTACGGCCTGTACGGAATCTTCGAAAGCACGAAGTTTGCGTTTCCTGGCTGCGAACCGAAGCAGCAGCCGCGCGATCTGGTTCCATTACTTCCGCCAGATGAATTCGCCCGTTCGATCAAACCGGTGCTCGATCAGGCAGCGGCACTCGATGCATCGATCAAGAAGCTGTCAGACGAACTGGCGGGGACTGCTCGGCAATTGAAAGAACTCGCCACAAAAAAGGTAACATCCCTTTCTACCGGAACGATTGATGACGGCGGTTCCGCTCCCTTCACGGCCAAGTCCGGCGAGCAGGATTCGACCGGCCACATTGCCGTGAAGCGAGGCGATGTGATCCAGTTCGCGATTACTCCGCGAGCCAATCATGGTGCCGATTCGACACTCGTCGAATTCGCGATCACCGAAATCGGCAGCGACGCTCGGCAGTGGAGTGTTGCCGATCTGATTGACGATTTCCCGACCGCCAACCCGCGAACTGATCGGTATGGTAATGCTGCTACCTGGAGCTACTTCGACACTCGCGATGGATTTGCGTTTCTTCTCGAGAATCTGGATGTGATTGATGGACGACGTGAACTGAAGGCCTGGCGGAATGGCGACACACCTTCGATTTTTGTGAATACCGCAAAGGAACCGGTCAAGGTCTGGACGACGCTGCCGCCGCGGTCATTCTTCATGCACCCAGGGCAGTCCGGCCCGGTGGCGATCGCGTGGCTCTGTCCGTTTGACGGCACTATCACCATCACTGGCAAAATCACGGATGCTCACCCTTCGGGGGGTGACGGCGTTGGCTGGGTGCTGGAACAGTTTCATTCCTTGCCAGTTGATCCCAATGCCACCGAAAAGCCTCTCAACTTCGCATCCGCATTCACGCGAACAGCGGAACAGCGCCAAGCACTCAACACCGCTCGTAAGCAGCGTGCGGACATGGGGCCTCAATTAGCTGTTCCCGTCGGCTTTGCGGTCGTGGAAGGAGAACCCCGGAACACGCGATTGCAAAAACGCGGCGAGCCAGCCGATCTCGGGGACGAGATTCCTCGCAAGTTTCTGGATGTCCTCGGTGGGCAGACACTACAGGACGGAAAGACCAGTGGTCGCCGCGAGTTGGCGAACTGGATCACCAGCCCGACGAACCCGCTGACTTCTCGCGTGTTCGTCAATCGCGTCTGGCAATGGCATTTTGGACGTGGCATCGTCACGACTCCGAACGACTTCGGGTCTCGCGGTGTCCCCCCGACGCATCCCGAACTGCTCGATTTTCTGACTGCGGAATTCATCCGTAGCGGATGGAACCTGCACGCCCTGCATCGGATGATCATGCTGAGTGCCGCGTACCAGATGTCATCTGCCCATCACTCGCACTCTCCCGACCTGTATGCCTCGTTCGCTCGCCGACGACTAACGGCGGAGGAACTCCGCGATTCGTTGTTGATGGTGAGTGGTCAACTCGATCCAACGCCAGGAGCGGCTCATCCATTCCCGCCCGAAGCGAGTTGGAGCTTTTCCCAGCATGGACCGTTTGCTGCCGAATATGAAACAGCGAAGCGGTCAGTTTATGTGATGCAGAAGCGGAATCGTCGCACGCGATTCTTTTCGCTGTTCGATGGTCCTGATCCAAACGCCAGTACGCCGGTTCGCGATGTGACGATCGTCCCGACTCAGGCGTTGTTCTTTCTGAATGATTCCTTCCTGCATACAAGTGCCGATAAGCTGGCCGCTCGACTGGCAGTTGCTCCCACTGATCGTGACAAGATCGACCTGGCTCATCGGCTTGTGTTTGGTCGGCCTGCGAGTCCTGATCAAATGACTGATGCAACGGAGTTTTTGCGAGACAATCCGTGGCCAGCGTATTGTCGAGTCCTGCTGAGCAGCAACGAGTTTCTGTTCGTCGACTAAGAATTCAGCGGGCAGATTGCCTGTTTAACACCAGAAGGGTACAGGTCCTTGCCTGTACGACCACCATGTCCGATTCCATGATGCCTCGACGCCGGGTCATTCAGTCTGCCGTTGCCAGTTCTTTGTTGATGCCGGGGATCCTGCAGCAACTGCTGGCTGACGATTCACCCGGCGCGATTGAACCGTCACCGGGAGTGAACGATCCGCTGGCACCTCGAAAAAGTCACTTTCCGGCCAAAGCCAAGAATGTGATTTTCCTGTTCATGACCGGCGGGGTCTCGCATGTCGATTCTTTCGATCACAAGCCGCGTCTTTACCAGGACGTCGGCAAGGAAGTGAAACTCGATCACCCCGAGATCAAGAACCGGCCTGGATACGAACGGATCTTTCTGAAACGACCGCAATGGGACTTCCAGAAGCATGGGGAATGCGGGACTGAAGTCAGTACCCTGTTTCCGCATGTGGCAGGTTGTGTCGACGATATCGCGCTGATTCGGTCGATGCATACTGACCATTCGAACCACTACAATGCCACATTAGGGATGCACACCGGCTCGTTTGCTTTCGCACGCCCAAGTATCGGGGCCTGGACCAGTTATGGCCTGGGAACAGAAAATCGCAACCTTCCGTCGTTTGTCACGATTGCGCCGGCGCAGACTTATGCCGGAACACAGGTCTACGCCAGCGATTTTCTGCCGGGGGCTCATCAGGGAACATTGGTGGTCCCGGGGGCAGAACCGATCGCGAACGTGGCACCGCGCGTCGGCAGAACTCAGCAGGAACGGGAACTCGCCGCTCTTTGGAAAATGAACCAGAAACATCTGGCGACGCGATCGGACGATCCTCAATTGGCGGCACGGATCAAAACATTTGAAACCGCATTCGGAATGCAGATGGCTGTTCCTGACGCCTTCGATCTGACAAAAGAATCCGATGCGACTCTGCAACTGTATGGTTTACCTCGCGGCAGTTCGTCGGGCTTCGGGTGGCAGTGCTTGATGGCACGACGACTGGTCGAGCGTGGTGTCCGATTTGTGGAATTGATCGACACAGGTTCTTCGGGCAACTGGGATTCGCATGGCGACATGATGGATCACGCCCGCCTGGCTAAGAATGTCGATCAGCCAATCGCCGCGTTGTTGAAAGACTTGAAGTCACGTGGCCTGTTCGAGGATACGCTGGTTGTCTGGACAACCGAATTCGGCCGCACTCCATTCAACAACACGGCAGAAGCGAAGGGACGCGAGCATCACAACTGGGCATTTTCATCATGGCTGGCGGGGGGAGGAGTCAAACGTGGCTGTGCCTATGGAGAAACGGACGAATACGGCATTCGCGTCGCGAAGGATGCAGTCCACGTCCACGATTTCCATGCCACGATCCTGCACCTGATGGGCCTGGATCACACGCGACTGACGTATCGCCACAGCGGCCGTGACTACAGGCTGACGGATATTCATGGCAACGTCGTCCACGATGTGCTGGCGTAGAATCGAACGACGCAAGTACGCATCAGCCAGCGGCCAATTGATGCCGTCTGGATCGACGCGGCGACGTGAAAACGTCGTCGGTTCTGACGTTATCACTCGGCGCGATAGCGTTTCCTGAATCTCGCCGTTAACCTGTTAATCCTTAGGGGGTGGCTGCGGTTAGGAATTGAGTAAAATCTGCCCGACTTCCCCGTCGAAATCACGGTGTGAGATGACAAATGCAGCCTCAGAAAAAGTGGTGATGCAGGATATTGTTCCTTCCCAGATGGATCGCGAACTCGTTACAGCGGCGGCAGTTTCGATGAATGGTTCGACAAAGCCCGCAGCGGACGGAATGTCCGTCCTGGCGGCGGTAGATCAGGCGATCGGTGCCGAATTGCTCGACGCCGAACAGATTCTGGCCGATGAGCTTCGCAGTGAGAATCCTTACGTTTGCGACATCCTTGAACATTCGACCCGATTTCGCGGGAAGCGGTTGCGACCGATGCTGCTGCTTTTGTCTGCGAAGGCGTGTGGCGGGATCCGGCAGGATCACAAGGTTCTCAGTGCCGTTGTGGAAATGATCCATTTGGCGACACTCGTCCACGACGACGTCCTGGACGATGCCGAAACGCGCCGCCACGTCGCAACTGTAAATTCCCGCTGGAATAACGAAACCAGCGTGCTGTTTGGTGATTACCTGTTCACGCACTCGTTTCATCTCGCCAGCAGCCTGGAAACCACGTACGCCTGCCGTCGCATCGGCCGGTCGACGAATATCGTCTGCGAAGGGGAACTGTCGCAAATCAAGGAGCGGGGCAACCTGGATCTGAGCGAAGAGACCTATTTCCGGATCATTGATGGCAAGACCGCCGAATTGACGGCTCTGTGTGGTCATCTGGGGGCGAAATACGCACAGGCCGACGATGCTGTAACGGTCGCGATGGAACAGTATGGCCGTTCGTTGGGTCTGGCATTCCAGATTGCCGATGATGTTCTGGACCTGATGGGAACCGAGAAAAAGACCGGTAAGACACTAGGCAGCGACCTCGACAAGCAGAAACTGACGCTGCCGCTGATTCGATTGCTGGCAACCGCCTCCGAAGCGGATGGTGCGGATGTTCGGCGGTTGCTTTCCGCTCCGGAAGACTACCCGGCAGCAACTGGTCCCCTATTTTGAACGAAGCGATGCCTTCGAATACACGAGCAAGCGGGCTCAGGGACTGGCGGCAGAGGCTCGTCGACAGCTTGACGGCTTGCCAAATACGACGGCTAAACGCATCCTGTCAGACATTGCGGACTTCGCCGTTCAGCGCACGTTCTAGAACTTACAGCCAGGGAACCCCCTCGCTCGTTGTTCTGGTAGAATTCAAGTGCACAGAGATGCGGACTTTCACCATGGACAGGAGCGACCCGAGTGACAGAGATTGCCTCAACAACTGCCGCGCCAACTGAGAATGATCTGGCTGCGGTCGAACGGCTGGGGGCCGCCTATCGGCGGATCGTTGATCAATTGGGCCGAGTGATCATCGGACAGCGCGCTGTCGTCGAAGAGCTACTGGTGGCGATGCTGGCAGGGGGACACGCTTTGCTGGTGGGGGTTCCCGGCCTGGCCAAGACCCTGATGGTTCGCACTCTGGCTGACACCCTGAATCTCTCGTTCAATCGAATCCAGTTCACTCCCGATCTGATGCCTGCAGACATCACTGGTACCGAAGTAATTCAGGAGGACAAATCGAGCGGTGTGCGGCAATTCAAGTTCCTGCCGGGCCCTGTCTTTACCAATGTGCTGCTGGCCGATGAAATCAACCGCACACCTCCCAAGACCCAGGCGGCATTGCTGGAAGCGATGCAGGAACATCAAGTGACAGCGGGGGGCCAGCGCCATAAGTTGCCGAGTCCCTTTTTCGTCCTCGCCACTCAGAATCCCATTGAGCAGGAAGGGACATATCCACTTCCCGAAGCACAGCTCGACCGATTCATGTTCGAAATCCTGGTCGATTACCCGACCGAAGACGAAGAATTTGAGATCGTTCGCCAGACAACAATCAGCAACGATACGGTCGTCGAAAAAGTCTTGAGTTACGAAGAGTGGATCGCATTACAGGGACTCGTCAGACGCGTTCCGGTGGCAGATTCGATCATCCGTTATGCGATGCAGTTCTCAAGGTTGACTCGCAAGACAGCCGAGGCTCCTGACTTCGTCAAGCAGTACGTCAGTTGGGGGGCAGGGCCGCGTGCCAGCCAGTATCTGATACTCGGTGCGAAGGCTCGGGCAATCCTGCATGGTCGGCCCTACGTGAGCATTGAAGATGTTCAGGCCGTGGCAGCCCCGGTGTTAAGGCACCGCATCCTGACGAACTTCAACGCCGAAGCGGAAGGGATCCGTCCCGATGACATCGTCAAGAAGCTGATTGATCTGGTTCCACCGGACGGGGCAGTGAATCGCCTGCTTCCCAAGGTCTTCAAGACCGCCGGGGCCTGAGGGTTGACGACCTGTGAAGGCCGATCCAGGGCAATCGGCTTTTTCAATGTAGGGTGGGACCAGCTCGCTTCGAGCGCCGGCCCACCAAAAGGAAACGTCGAGAATTGATGGTGGGCCTGCGCGGCGAAACGCCACTGGTCCCACCCTACGTCCCGCCCAGCTTCAAAAAGGCATTGGCCCTGAAGGCCCATCACTTCTCGATGATTTCGGCATTTTCGATATAGTAAAGACCGAACGGTTTGTCATCGACAAGGTCCAGTTCGATCTTGAACGTGCCGACCACGTCGAAGGCACGCGTCGGGGGGATATAGCGAGTGGTTTTGCCCGCTCGCAGATCGACCTGCACCAGATCGTACACCTTGGGATCGCGTCCGAAGCAGCAGATCTGGTTGTCACGAGCGAGTACGAAACGCTCAATACCATCGGGTTCAAAGGTGGGGTACATGAATCCTCGGATGCGGATCCGCTGGCCACTCAGCTCCTTCAACCAGGACGGCATCAATTCCACGGCATTGCTGGTGACGGGATCGAGATTCAGGACCTTCAAAAGGTCCAGGTCATCGTACGAGACTCGCAGCCCCTTGGATGCGTTATCGCGCTGAAAGCTCTTTTCGGGAATCAACAGCTCGACTGTTCGTGGCTTGTCAGCGGCTGTGGCTGAAACGGGTTGAATTGCAGGTGCTGCGTTCTCAGGTCGAGGCGCACCATTCCCTTTCAGCAGATTCGAAACGCTGGACCCATCAATCACATTGACGGGACCAAGTGCCGACACGGGCAGTTCCACCTCCTCGGGGAAGGATTCGGATTCTCCCTGAGGAGGCAGACACGACATCGACGGGTCAACGACCTGCGTCTGGACGGGTTTGTGAGCCGGGACGGAACTGACGGGACGATAGTCGCTCATGTCGGTCCCACCACAACCGGACAGGACGAATGCTACCAGACACAATCCCAGATTAATGCGTGTCATGAAAATCGTCCTTGAGCAGATCCGACTCGGATTCGATCAGTACCATGTTTTCGCCGGACCGAAATAATCACATTCGAGTTGATAGACAGGTTTGAGACCCGTTTCATCGATCGTAGGTTCCACCCGGAAGACGCCGGCGACAGCCACCATCCCCTTTTGAAATTTGGCGAACGTTTCGCCTTTCATGTGGACCAGAACCATATCGGTCGGTTTAGGCTGACCACCGAAGCAGCAATCGCCATTATCGCGGCACAAGACGAACGAGCGAATCCCGTCGGTAGACTTCCAAGGGTACATATACCCTTTGATCATCACCTTTTGCGATTCCAGTTTCTGCACATCAGGGTGGATTCCCATGAGTCCCCCTTCGCTGGTGAACCCTTTCTTCGAAATGTCCGAAGTGAAGCTGATCCGCTCGTAGCCAGGAGGAAGTTCCGTCACGAAGCTGTAAACGTGCATCGCTCCGAAGCTGAGTCCAATGACGATCTGCAGCAAGAAACTACCCCAGGCGATCCTGGCGCCGCTTAAGTTTCCTGCAGATTTCTGAATCTGGCGGATTCCCAGAAATGCAATCGTCGCCCCAACCAGTGGCACCAGAAGGAGTTCCGCGGTCAGCGCAGCCAGTAGAGATAGAAAGACGAATCCCATGCTGATCGGAACGAGCACAGGAATCGGCGCATAGTGGAAGTCTTGACCGTCATAAACGCGATCGGTCGGGGAACTTGTGGGAGCTTCTTGGACAAGAGACATTTTCGATCACCTTAAGAATCCGGTCCTGACAACCAATATGTTGATCCAGAACATTCCAGAAGTCCAGTGGGACTGCGCCAACAGCCAATAAACAACTCTAAGGAAATAACTTACGTCACAAACATCCGTTTCGATTTCTACTGCAATTGGGACTGATGAAATGCAAAGAAGCGGGACGCAAGGCAAGTGGATCGCCTTCTCCAGTCTTCTTTCTGCGATCTCCGCGCCCTCTGCGTTTCAAAATCTTTGCCGTCATTAATCCCAAACGCGTTCCCGTTGTTTCCAAAATACGCGTATCGGCAATGAATTGTGGACTGGAACCTCAAGAGAATCCTCCAGAATTCGCGATTTTTGGTCTCTGAACCGCAATTCTGATCTGTTCGGGGCGTTTCGGCAGTCCAAACTGGCAAATTCCAGGCTGCTCACAACGGAAAGGTGCGTTGACCTGGTCAAGTTTACCGGGCAACAGTACCAGTTAACCCGGTCATAACTGCCGAATTCCTATCTGGAACCGTCAACAGAGCAGTCCTCGCGGCAGTTGCTGCCGAAGTCAGCACCAGAATTGAGAAAAGCGAGGGACAGAGCGCTGATCCCTGACGAATCGTATTGACCCTTCCTTCGAATTTTCACTATCACTCGCCTGGTTCTCCATTTCTCTGAAAATTTGTCATCTCTGTCTGCCCCCATCGGGAATTTCGGGACCGGATTCCGGTTACCCAATTCAATAGTTGTTGTGAAAAGACGACGGCCTGCCGCTCAAGGATGAGCGTCATTCCGCCGGAAACAAAGGTCGACGCATCGTCAACGCCAGACCTGTAGGAGGAAGCTACCTTGGGTAGGATCATTGGACTGATCGGTTGCATGTGCCTGGTTATCGTCGCGCTACGATTAACCAACCTTCAGTATACGGATCACACACTGAAAGGTGGCGAGGATCGTGTTCATGCGGGAGGACGTCTGTCGCCGCGGGAGCACTACAAATCTGGCCGCGAGTTGTACCTGCGAGGCAAGTACCACGACGCCGTGGATCACCTCCAGGCCGCGACTGCAGCCGGGACCGGTTTGACCGGAACCGAACGCCGTCAGGCTGACGAGTTCCTTACCAAGGCTCGCACCCGGATGCAGCTCGGTAAGACGGGAGCCACCGTTCGGGCTCAGTCTGATGCCTCCTGGGACGAGGATTCTGAAGCGGCCCCGGCCGCTGGTGGAATGCCTCCTCAAATGCAGGAAGCTAACAGAAACCGTATTGAGAACTGGATGAACCAGTCTATCACGGCGATGAAGCGGGGTGACCGCGCCGAAGCGATTCGGCTGGCCACTCAGGCTTACAACTTCGCCAAAACGGCTGAAATCAAGTTTGAAAAGGGTGAAGTCACACCCGCAGCACTGTTGGCCCAACTCAAGGGACAACCTGTTGCGGCAACGTCTGCGGCGGTTCCCGACTGGGCGAATGACGACGTGTCGGTAGGGAATGCTGCCAAGGCAAATCCGTCCCGCAAAGTTCAGCAGATTGCCGGCGAAGAATCCGGTTTCGAAGATGCTCCGGTCCGACAGGCGACATCCTCCGGTCAGCCGTCAGCATCCGGTCAACCTTCGACACCCCGGGATCGTGCTGTCGCTCTGGTTGCCGAAGCTCGCAAGGATCTACTCGCAGGTCGTTATGAAGAAGCCCGCCGCAAGGCATTGGCTGCTGACGACCTCGATGTCACCTTTAATCTGTTCGAAGACCGTCCCGAACTGTTGTTGACCGATATCGATCGCGTCGCCAACACCCGGACATTCGCGGCCAAGCCAAAGAGTGCAACACCAGCCGCCGCTGAAATGCCAGGTTCTTCCCAGAAAACGGTTGCCAAGGTTGCCGGCGGAGCGGATACACGCAAGCAACAGGCAATTCGACTGCTTGAGCAGGCCCGTCAGGATCTGACCAACGGAAACCTGGACGCAGCACAAGCCAAAGCCGAAGAAGCAGCTCAACTGAATGTCGTGTACAAGTTGTTCGAAGACATGCCAGAGTTGGTTTTGAGCGAAGTTGCTGCGAATCGGGCAGCCGCTAATGTCGCTGAAGCCAAGCCCGTTGAAAAAGCATCTCCCAATGTTGATTCTCCCTCCGTCAAGCCACAAGCTCTTGCCCTGCTGGCAAAAGCTCGCCAGGCCCTGTCGGAACAACGATTGGAAGAAGCCCGACAGCTCGCGATCGAAGCCGAAAAACTGAAGGCTCCGTTTGATCTGTTCGATGACCGCCCGGACCTGGTCCTTGCGGAAGTCGCACGCAGTGCCAAGCGTGGTCCGACCACCATCGGGAATCCTGTTGATCACAGTACCGCACAGAACACCACTCCTGCCGCAACGCCAGCGAGTAACGTGAATACAGCAGCAGCCCGACAGAACTTGAGTCCTGCACAGGCTCAGGCCATCGAATTGCTCCGTCAGGCACGTCAGCTCACCAAGGCAGGTCGTTTCGATGAAGCGAAGGCCAAGGCTGAAGAAGCAGAACTGATGAACGTCACGTTCCCAGTCTTCGCAGATCGTCCTGACCTGGTCCTCGCGGATCTTGAAACTGCTCAAAGTGGCAATGTCGCCAGCCGGACGCCACGTGGTGCGGGTGTTGAATCGGTCAGTGCCAACGAAGCACCCGTCGATCCAGAAGCCAATCCGTTTGCTCCGGAAGCGGGCCGCACCGCCAGCCGACGACCAGCCGGCCGTGACTATGGCAGCGTGACTCAAGCCGACTCGACCGATGCCATCAGCAATGTAAATCCTAACCCCAACGGTGCTTCGGCCAGCGAACTCTACAATCGCGGTATGATGCAGCTCAATCGAGGGAACCGACAGGCAGCCTACAGTGCCTTCCTGGCAGCTCACCAGACCGGCCAGAAGCTGGATTATGTTCGATCGCAGCGATTGCAGGATTACCTGCGTGAACTGGCTCCTCGCACATCCAAGAGCGGGATTCAGTTGACCAACAATCAAGTGACTGACAACGACGTCGCCATGGTTCCAGGTGAAGATTCACCCGCAGCACTCGATGCCGCTCAGCAGGAGCAGATGGTTCGGTTCGACCGGATTCGCAGTGAAGTTCTGAATGCAGTCTTCAAGGCTGAACGCCTGCGAACGAACGATCCAGAAGCGGCTCTGGCTTTGATCGATCAGACGATGTCCAAGGTTGAAGGTGCAGAACTGACCGAAGAAGCGGCTGCATCACTGATGAAGCAGTTGACGCGGACTCGTTCGAGCCTGCAGGGTGAAATCGTTCGCCAACGGCCCAATCTGGAACTGAAGAAGCGAAACGAAGAAACCAAGAACATCCTGGAAAAGGATCTGAACAACCGGATCCGGATCGAGCAGGAATTCGCGAAAATGGTCGAAGAGTTCAACGACCTGATGAACCAGAAGCGATTTGCCGAAGCCGAAGTTGTGGCCAAGAAGGCGATTGCCTTGAATCCCAAGGATCCTGTCGCCGTCACGATGTTCTACAAGTCGCGAATCGGGAAGCGTGTTGACAGCAATGAAACACTGAAGCTCAATAAAGAAGACGCCGTTTGGAAGCAACTGGATGACGTCGAGCAAAGCATGGTTAACGCTGTCACCGACGACAAACCGCTCGACTTCGGTCATAGCTGGAGCGATATCAAGAAACGACGTGATGGCAAGTACCGTCCAGACAATCGCAAACGAGGTGCCGAAGAAATTCGGATCGAGCAAAGCCTGACCAAGCGAATCTCGCTGCACGAAGATCAGGTGCCACTCGCCGACGTCATCAAGAAGATCCAGGCGATCGCAGACATCAACATTGTTCTGGATGCTCAGGGCCTGGAAGATGAAGCGGCTCATTCGAACAGTCTGGTAACCATTGATGTCGACAACATCTCGGTCAAGAGTGCGCTCAACCTGGTCCTCGCCCGGTACAACCTGAGCTACATGATCGGTGATGAAGTCCTGAAGATCACCAGCCGCATGCGTCAGCAGGGCGAATTGATCGTCGCAACGTACTCGGTCGCAGACCTGGTGGTGCCGATTCCTGATCCATCCAACCAGATGGTTGATCCGTTCAACAGCACGAATCCCGTCGGATTCGGTGGTGGACAGATGAGTGTTCCTGCCGGACAAGGGTTCGGACAGGTGGCTCAGAACCAGAACGATGTCTTCGATCCTGCTAATCCAGGACGACGACGCAACGGCAACAACAGACTCGATCCTGACTTCAGTGCGCTGTCAGACTTGATCGTCTCGACAATTGCACCAGACAGTTGGGATCAGGTCGGTGGTCCAGCGTCGATTCGATCACACGAAACGACATTGAGCCTGGTGATCCGCCAGACTCAGAAGATCCACGAAGAGATCACGGACCTGCTGGATCAGTTGCGTCGACTGCAAGACCTGCAAGTGACGATTGAAGTTCGCTTCGTCACGGTCAGCGATCGATTCTTCGAACGAATCGGTATCGACTTCAACTTCAACCTTTCTCCGACAACGGGGCATCCAAAAACGGACAATTCTGGCCTGCCACTGGGATCGTTCGGAAGTGTCAACCTGCCTCAGTTCGGTCTGTCTGGATCCACCCAGCAACAACAGGGACAACAGGGACAACAGCAAGGGCAGCAGCAAGGACAGCAGCAAGGACAGCAGCAACAGCAAGGGCAGCAAGCGGCTGCGGGACTGTTCGGTGCGGGACCATCTCTGAACCTGTACAACAACCCCAGCAATCCCTCAATCGTTGGAATGAAGAACTCAACCACGTTTACCCAGGACTTGTCGGTACCGTTCCATCAGGGCTCGTTTGCGGTCGGTGTGCCGACGTTCGGCAGCTATAACCCGCAGGCCGGGATGGAAATGGGACTGGCAATTCTGAGTGACATCGAAGCGTTCTTCTTCATCCAGGCAGCCCAGGGTGATCAACGTAACAACCTGATGTTTGCTCCCAAGGTGACCGTGTTCAACGGTCAGACGGGAACTGTTTCTGATACGAAACGTCGTCCGTTCGTAACCAGCCTGGTGCCAACGGTCGGTTTCAACTCAACCGGTTTCCAACCGGTCATCACAACTGTGAACGAAGGGATCAACCTGTCGGTCACCGCTGTAGTGTCATCGGATCGCCGGTTTGTCCGGTTGTCAGTGAACCCACAGTTTAACTCGATCACCGACGTCTTCACCTTCTCATTCATCGGTGGTGGCGGTGCTGGCCAGCAAGGTCAACAAGGTCAGCAGCAGGGCCAGAACCAGCAAGGTGGCCAGGGCGGCTTTGGTGGTGGTCAGTTCGGCGGTGGTGGTGGTCAGCAGGGTGGTGGTGGTCAGCAGTTCGGTATCGGCGGTAACAACCAGGGTGGTGGAAACCAGGGTGGTGGAAATCAGAACGGAAACCAGAACGGTGGTGGTGGCGGTGGTGGTCAGACAATCACCGTTCAGCAGCCCGTTGTGGAACAGGTTACTGTGCTGACGACGGTCAGTGTTCCTGACGGCGGAACGATTCTGCTCGGTGGAATCAAACGCCTGAAGGAAGGCCGCAACATGGCTGGTGTACCAATCCTGAACAAGATTCCTTACGTCAGCCGCCTGTTCAAGAACACAGGGGTTGGTCGTGAAACAGAAAGCCTGATGTTGATGATCACGCCACGTATCATCATCCAGGAAGAAGAAGAAGAATTGCTCGGTCTACCGCGCACCTAAACCGAGGCTCTGTCGCAAGTCCTCGGCCGCCGCGATCTCACGGGCAGATCGCGGCGGTTTTTTTCTTTGACTCGCAGATTCCAACGAAAGCAAGCGACATCGCGTATGACAACTCGTGCGAAGTCATGACCTGCTCTGGGGGTGCGATTAATCGGCCGGTTTGAACCGTGAGCTAGCGCCCAGCGGCTGATCGTCCAACTCAAATCTGAGTCGTGACGGGCACTGCAGTTGGTTGGACGGAGGCCTTGCTATGAAAGCCCCAGTCGTCGCGAATTCGCCCCAACCCCAGATATCCTCCATCATCCCAAGACCAAGCCCTGACTGGGAGTACGTAAAATCAGACCTTTCACCAAATTGGCCACCAGAATCATTCCGGAAGTGGCCTTGATGTGAAGCGTCGGTTGACCATTCGGAATCGCGGCTCGTACGATGAGGCTCGCTTCCCGATGTACATGTCCTTAATTTGCGAGCCCGAACGTGACAACCTCTCCTGAACCGGCTGACGACGAACAACTTCCGCCGAACGACGGGACGCCTGCTCAAGACCAGCCATCCGTTTCACCCGGATCCGCAAATTCCTCATCCACCGAACAATCGGAAAATCCGGCAGAAGGCCTGCCAGAGTGGGAGCCGCTGACCCCGGAACTGGTCGAGGACGAAGCAATTCGGGGTGACTTTGTCATTCGCTGGGCCGTTGTTGGCCTGGCATTACTGTTCGGGTTTGCCCCGATCACTGATACCCGGACACTGGTCCATCTCAAGTCGGGAGAACACCTCGCGTCTCACGGGTTCCTGCCGGCTGCCAACGACGTCTTTTCCTATACCGCCAGTGACCGCCGCTGGGTGAACCTTTCCTGGCTGTATGATCTGGTGGCGGCCGGGGTTCATTCCCTCGCCGGGGGCATTGGGCTGTCGATCTTGCAGGCGGTGCTGGCCGCCATCACCTTCGGCTTGGTCGCGAACACGTATCATCGAGAAATTCGGAGCTGGTGGGGTTCGATCTGCGCGGGACTGGCACTGCTGGTCTGCTATCCCCAGTTTACAGCTCAGCCGGAATTGTTCAGCCTGGTCGGAATCGCCGCCATTTTGTGGCTGGTGCTGCGCGCAGAGGAATCGCGCCAGCCGAGGTACCTCTGGAGTACGGTTGCCGTCGTCTGGGTCTGGTCACAGGTTGATATCCGCGCGTTCCTTGGTTGGCTGCTGCTGGTCTGTTTCGCATTGGGCGAGACACTACGAAGGGGAGACGATGCCAAGAGTCGCCGCGGCCTGGCGTGGCGTGTGGCTCTGGCTGCCTTCGCTGTCTGTGTGATCCATCCGTTCCTGTGGGAAACATGGCTTTCGCCAGTTCGCTTGTTCGCGATGGACTATCCCGCGTTGCGGCAGGTTTTTCCCAAGCCTGGTGCCGTTGAAGTCGGTTTCTATCCGATCACGTTTCCTGTTTTCTGGACATCCATCAACCATGGTTCGATTGCAGCCATCGTGTTGTTTGTCGCGACCACAGTGTCGTTGTTCCTGAATCGAGAACGACTTCATCCCGGACACGTGATTGCCGTGCTGGTTTTCAATCTGCTGGCGGGACTGGCGACCCACGAACTGGCTGCAGCCAGCCTCGTGAATTGCGTCGTTTGTACCTTGAACGCTCAATCGTGGTATCGCCATCGGTTCGGACAGGTCTATTCGATTCACTGGCGTGAGTTGCTGTTTTCTCGCGGTGGTCGAGCGGTCACCGTCCTCTGTTATTTCGTGCTGGCATGGTTAGTGATCAGTGGCCGTATCGATGGCCCTGCCGGTCGACGGACGGGAATGGGCTTTCACGAGAACCTGCAGGTTCAGATGGACTCGTATCGTCAGATCGTCGCGGATGACGGAAAGCCGCGCATGCTCGATGACCGCCCGTTCCATTTTGTGGCGAGGCAGGGAGATTTGTTGATCTGGGCCGGGCAGAAGTCCTTCATCGACACTCGCGCCGCTTTGTTCGCTGGATCAGGTGAACGTGACCTTATTGGATTGCACGATCGAACTCGACGAGCGATGCAGCAGAAGCGAAATCTGGTCGGCAGTGGTGAACCTGATGTCTGGAAAGCGACATTCGCCAAGTACCAGTTGACGCATACGATCCCTCGACTGAGCGGCCCGATTCCGGCACCCGATTATATCTCGTTTGGGGACTTACTCGCCAATAGCAGCGATTGGGCACTGACGGACCTGACGGCGTCGGCCGCAGTCTTCTACCACGTTTCGAATCAGCCGCCTGTCAACGAGTTCATCGCTCAGCATCGGATTGATTTCATCAAGCTTGCCTTTCAGGCGGCGACCAAGCCCGAAGAGACCGTTCGTGTCTGTGCCAAGGGGGCAACGTTGTCTGACAGTATTTTCTCGCTAAGGCGACCGCGATATCCCGCCGGAATCCAGTTAGCCGCACATTACCTGCAATTGTCCGGCGCGGCTGGCAATATCTCGCCTCAAATTCGCGCTGCCTGTGCGACACTGGCCGTACGCAGTGCGACTGAAGGTTTGCGAGACGATTCAAACTCGGCAGACGGGTATCGAATGCTTGGCCTAGCATATCAGATCCTGGATCGGATCGAAAGCAATATCATGACCCAGGCTGGAACTCGCTGGTTCAGCTCGGTTCGATACAACGAAACTCTCGCGGCACTTCAGCAAGCTGCGTTGTTGTCGCCAGACGACGCGCTGGCCCGCGGCGACTTGTTTGGGCTGTTCGAACGGAACCAGCGTGGCGACCTGGCGCTTGATGCAATCCGAAATATCAAACGTATCCGCGGTCCGATTACAGCCAAGTCATCGGAAGCGGACAGGAACCAGCGGACACAACTGGTAAACTCAGAACTGGCACTGGAAGAGACGTTGGCCAAGATCGACGCCCATGTCCAGCAGCAGTTGCAGGGGGGGGCGGACCGATTCCAGACTGCAGCAACCGCGTATCAGGCAGGTGCCGTCCTGCTGGCAATCCGGACTCTCGAAGAAGAGCCGATCTACGTTGAAGAGAATCCGCTCGCGAAAAACGCACTGGGAACATGGTTGATTGAAGCGGGACGCATTCAGGAAGGTCTGAACACGCTGGAACAGGTCTCGTCGCAACGCGGGATCCCCGGATGGCGCGATGCGATGGCAGCGTCGGTCCTGGTCAACGCGAACTACGCCCTGGCACAGGAACTATGGACCGAACAATTGGACGAATCCGTCTCGGGCGGAACTCAACGTCTGCTGCAAAGCCTGCCGTTTGTGACTCTAGGTCCCGGTTGGATGGGGACTGAACAATACCCGTTCGTACATGTCGCAGCAGCCGAAGAAATGGTCGGACGCTTTCGAGCCGAAACGGCGGCCCTGAAATTCCAGATCGCTCAGGCCCAGTTGGAACTGGGGGATGTTGCAGGCGCCAAAACGTCGTTGCAATCCCTCATGGAATCACAGCCAACATCCCCCATCAGGCCATTGGTCAAGTTCTATCTGGAATCTCTGACAGGCAAGAAGATCGAAGATCCCGCCGTTGAAGCGCCGGTTCCAGAGGAATTCGACTCGCTTGAGCAGTGATTGTCGTCGCGATTGAAAATCCACCAAAGTCGATCTGGACCGAGCGAGTTTCGTAGTGCTGCTGATTCTGTCAGCGAACTTCGACTTCGGCGGGGGCGATCGTCTTCGCTCCTGATTCCGCTCCGGTGAACTGCGGCAGTTCGCAGCGGGTGGCTTCCCAACCGTGATGCTGCAGAGTTCCTTTGAATGGGGCTTCGCCTGCGACTTTGCCCGTCAACCGGTAGCGCGCAGAATCAAATCCGGCGGGGACTTCCACAGGGGCCCCTTCGGCCTCGGTCACCACAGCGGTAATGCCGAACAGTCGGTCCAGCACTTTCCCAGCATCCTGATGGATTGCCCGCACGGCGGCACCCACCTGTTCGTCGGAGTAGCCTGACAAGTCCTCCTTGAGGAAGTCGACCAGGCGCGCTTCACGCTGCAATGTCGCCAACAATGTGATCGCTTCGCTTTGCGTGGGACGGCGGGGTTCTGGCCGCGGCCGTTCTTCCACGCGGGCCGGAGCCGGAACGACAGGTGCAGGCGTCGGCGCGGTGGGTGCGTCAATACCCGTCAGCGACCGAGTCACGCGCGATGCAATTTCTCGATTGAACAACACGCCAAAAAAAACGCGAAACGCCAGCAGAATCCGCCCCATGAACACCATCTCCCCAATTCCAAGTCGACCAGTCAATCCTCAAGTAGCGCGGGTCGATTCCGAATTGTCAACCAAGATTGGCCAACGAACCAGCGAATGCCTATCTGTTCCAGGTGGCGAATCAGTCTCAGTCGGTAGACGTTGAGCGGCGGCGCGCTTAGAGTTTGAGTATTCAAGAGGTTCGGTGGGCTCGCCCTCCTCTGTTCCCGATAAGAATCCGAAAGTTGATAACGCGATGAAAGTCCAGCAGTTTCTTGAACACCATGGCCTGAAGCAAAATCCATTCAGCCAAGAAGATGCCCAGACCGATCCGTTGTTTCAACAATTCTGTGCTCGGGGAACATTTCACCCGGCCTGGGACAAGATCTTTGGTGATCCCGGTACCCCTTCGACGGCAGTCGTCTTCGGTGAAAAAGGGAGCGGCAAGACGGCACTGCGACTGCAGATCGTCGACCACACCGCGAACTACAACCGTGAACATCCAGAGAATCGCGTCTTCATCATCGAATACGATGACTTCAACCCGTTCCTGGATTGCTTCAGTGAAAAGATGTCGTGGCCGGGTGCAACACCCGAAAGGACGCTGGCCAAATGGCGACTGTGGGATCATATCGACTGCATCCTGTCACTCGCCGTCACGCGCCTGGTCGATGACATGCTCGATGAACGGACGACGGGCGATCCCAAGCCTTTCGAGGTCCGGGGCGAGAAACTGCAAAACCTGTCTCGAACCCAGAAACGAGATCTGCTGCTGCTTGCTGCATTCTACGATCGTAGTACGCATGTCAGTGTCCAGCACCGCTGGACCAGCCTGCGACGCAAGCTCCGCTTCTCGAACTGGAAGACGTGGCGCGACTTGGCGATCGGTGGCGGTGTTTCGCTGGGGCTGTTTGGCCTGCTGGCACAACTGGGCTACCTGCCGCAATTCGGTCACGTCTGGGTCTGGCTGGTTCTGCTGCTGGCCTGGGCACCATTTCTGTGGCAACAGGGCTGGTTGACGTGGCTAGCCTGGAAAGTCAAACGGCAGGTCCGCGTTCTGGATCGACAGATCAATCCGTTGCGAATGGTACTTTCCGGTTTCGAAGCGATCGACCTGTCTGGTCAGCCGACTCCATCGCGTGAACGAAGTGATGATCGATACGAATTGCTCGGCAAGCTCCTGGCAATACTCAAGACACTGGGATTCGACTCTGTGACGATCCTGGTGGATCGCGTTGATGAGCCGCATCTGGTCAATGGGTCGCCGGAACGAATGAAGGCCCTGCTGTGGCCGATGTTCGATAACAAGTTCCTGAAGCTGGCGGGGCTGGGCTTTAAGTTGCTGCTCCCCGTCGAAGTCAGTTTCTATCTGGCCAAGGAAGACAAAGAGTTTTACGAACGATCTCGCCTGGACAAGCAGAATCTGATCCGGTCACTCGAGTGGACCGGCGAATCGCTCTATGACCTGGCAAACGATCGGATTCGAGCGAGTAATCCGCATCAACAGAATGCCGCATCGAAACTGGGGTCCTGGTTCGAAGAAACGATTACCGAGCCTGAACTGGTCAGCACGCTGGCCCGACTGCGAGTGCCACGGCATTTGTTCAAGTTCCTGCACCGATTGCTCGTCGAGCATTGTCACCGATACACCGATGAATCTCCGCGCTGGCAGATTGGACGTGAGACCTTGCAATCCACACTCGCAGTTTACATGCGAGACCTGGAAGCCTATGACCGAGGGCTGGGAACCGGTTGACAACGGGCGATCATGGCGGTCGCCGGTTGCATTTCGATTCACGTAAATCCGAGGGAGATCCTTGAATGGATGTCATCTATCGTTACGATCCGTTCGCACCGATCATGGCGCGACAGATCCCCGATGCCAAGGCGGCATTGGACGCACTGATTCAAGGGAATGATCGCTTAAAGAACCTGGTCAGCCGGATGCAGGAACGGACGCTGGGTGGTGATGCGGGCGAACCGATTGTGATCCCGATCAGTCCAATGACATCGGGACTGCCATTGTTTCAAGGAGCAATGCCTGCTCAGTCACCGTTTGCAGTTGTCCTGGGATGTTCCGATGCCCGTGTTCCGACCGAAGCAGTTTTCGACCAGTCATTTAATGACCTGTTTGTGCTGCGGATTGCCGGGAATGTTCTCGGGTCTGAATGCCTCGGTTCGCTGCACTTCGCATTGCGACACATGAAAGACAGCCTGAAGCTGATCGTAGTCCTGGGGCATTCGAAGTGTGGAGCGGTGACGGCGGCTGTCGATACGCATTTGTCACCCGATGCCTACGTCAACATTGCCTGCACATTCCCCCTTCGATCTCTGGTCGACCAGATCCAGATCGCCGTTCGCGGGTCATCACATGCGCTGGAAAAGTATGTGGGAACTGCAATCCCCAACAAAACGATGTATCGATCGCTGCTGGTCGGGATCACCGCTTACGTGAACGCAGCCGTCTCGGCCCTGGAACTGCAACGCGAACTGAAACTGTATTCCGACGAAGGCCCTCAGGTCGTCTTCGGGGTCTACGATTTCGAGACACTGCGAGTCCAAAGCAGTCCCGCTCTGCTGCCGGAAACACCGCGATTACGTCCAGCACCGGCAAATGCTGAAGAACTGGCCAAATACGCGACGGAAGTCGTTGAAGCGATCATGTCGCTCGAAGAGGATGAACGCGAATCGGGCTACATGCTCACCATGCGTGCGTGACGTTCAAGTGACCCATCGTACGAATGTTTCATCCGTACGATGGGGTACTATCATCGGAATGACGGGACTCTACTTTCCGATTCGAAAAATGACATCTTCCGTCTTAAAGCGAACCTTGGGCAATGCGGCATATTTGTCGTCGTCCGTACGGTATCCCGCGACACAAGCGACGGATGTGGCATAGCCCTGTTCCGGCAGGCCCAGCAGAGCGTCATATTTGACTGGATCGATCCCTTCCATCGGGCAGGTATCGATCCCCATCATCGCAGCCGTCGCCATGAACTGCCCGAGAGCGATGTACGCCTGTAATGCCGCCCAGTGATTCAGATCCATCTTGCCGCCGTGCAGAGCCCCCACCATCATCTTCCGGAAGCCTGCGAGGGCTTCGACCGTCGCCCCACGAACCTCGGCGGTTCGAGCAACGTACTTGTCGATGTCACTCTCGGACAGATTCTTGCGAATCGCAAAAACGACCACGTGCGATCCGTCCGTCACCTGGTGCTGGCCCCAAGACATTTGCTTTAACTGGGACTTGGTTTCTTGATCTGTGATCACAATGAACCGCCAGGGCTGCAGCCCGAACGACGACGGCGTCAGTACGAGCGACTGTTCTAGCGTTGACCAGTCATCATCAGAAATCCGACGCGACGGATCGAACTTCTTCGTCGCATAACGCCAATTTAATTGCTTCAGAACGGTTTCGTTGCTGACCGGCTTCATGCGGTTCTCTTTCTTTCTGGTGGCTTCTGAAAACATCAATGTCTGGAACGGAATGTTTGTCGTTACTTGCAACTGCCCATACGATTGCTGATCCCTGCCGACTCTGTTCGGCGCGGGTCTCCTGACCCCGCCGAAACACGCGACCGAAGGTCTCCTCTTCTCTTAAACGCTATTTCCAAAGAAACCCGCAACCCTTGTTACTGCGGTGCTTTCAAAGTCGGCCAGACGGGGCGACCAGGTGTTGTCGCCTGCAGACTCCACAAGGTTCCTCCGGCAGTCACAAACAGCGTCTTCAGATCATCGCCGCCGAAAGCACAGTTCGTCGTTTCATCGCGCGGGATCGGAACGAATTCCAACAGTTCACCTGAGGGGGCGAAGACGTAAATGCCAGCGGTGGCGGGATCGGCAGTCTCGAACGGTGGATTTGGTTTGTTCAAGCCACCCGCGACATACAATCGGCCAGCGGCATCGAGTTTCATACCGTCGGGACCCCGTGTCGTCTTCCAGTCATGAATCAGTTTCTGGCTGGCGAAGTTCACTGTGCCGTCAGCTTGAAGATCAAACCGCCAAAGTTTTCGAGCTCCGTTCGCCATGTTGTTATTGTTGTCGGCAACGAACAGATACTTGTCATCGGACGTGATCACCAGCCCATTCGGTCGATCAACTTCGTGCGTGATGATCCGTGTGACCTTGCCATTGGGGTCGATTCGGTAGACCCCTTCAACCTTCCGTCCGGCGGCATCCAGGATTTCCATATCCGAACGATCCCCGTAACGAGGATCCGAAAAATAGATGCGGTTGTGCGAGTCCATTGTCAGGTCGTTGGGCTGGTTGAATTTCTTGCCTTCATACGATGCAGCCAGCACGGTGATGGTTCCATCGGGTTCCTGCCGAGTCACCCGGCGTCGTGACGCTTCACAGACCACCAACCGGCCCTGTCGATCGAACATCAACCCGTTCGACCCGGCATCACGGCGAAACACCGATGTCTTGCCAGACTTGTCACGACGATTGATATTTCCCTCGCCGCTCGTCAGCAGGCCCAGTTCCGGATGCCATGCGGGGCCTTCACCAGCCCCTGACTCTTGCAGCATGACGGGCCTGGTACCGACGGCAAAAACCGGATCGGCAGCAAAGGCGATCGAACAAGAAAGACAAATGATCGAAAGACCAAGAAATCGACTGACCGTGCGCAGGTTTGCCATGGTTTCACATCTCTGGGAAGTAGTCTCTGTGTCATGCGGCATCCGCCGTAGAGACAGTCTACGCAGCGCGACGGATTGGTGTCGACTGGGACTCGGGAAGTCTCCACCAGACACGGTCTTGCTCTTGCCAGGGAAGGGCTGCCACTTCAGGCCGCGGCCATTCCGCAATCGGTGTCGGATCGAATGCGGCTGAAATGTAGGGAGAACTGGCGCGGCTGGCGATCTCTTGAGCCAGGATTGGTGCCAGGACCAGTTTCGTCGGCCAGCCGGTTGTTACATTCCCTGCACAAAGCACCTGAATCGAATCGGGGCGAGCCCCGTTCCCGGTCGCTCCTTCCGCTCGATCGACGCGGTACGTTGACCATTCCACCTGAGAAAGATCAAGGCTCGGTAGAACGGACGTCAATTCCGCACGAGCCACTTCGGCCAGTGCCCGCGACTCCAGCTTGGTACCATCTTCGGCGAGTTGTCCACCAATCTGATAAACAGTCCGCCCATCATCATCAATGTCCGATGTAATCGTGACGCGAGTCCGGGCACCATCCACGCAGTGGCCATGCAGTTCGGGAAGAATGCCGCGGGCCAGAACCATGTGCAGCGGTCGCCGCTGCATCACATCGGCACTCAACCCAACCATTTCGCGCAGCCGCGCGTTTCCGGCACCTGCGGTAAACACCACTTGACCGGGTCGCAATTCCAGTTCGGCACCATCCGTCGGTGATTTCAGGATGAGTGATTCCACTTCACCGGGACTTCCCAGTCGGAACTTCAGTCCCTTCGCCACGTCGATTTTCAAGATTCGATCGCGGTACTGATCGGCCAGATCGGCGATGAAACTGGCTGGGCAAATGACCTGTTCTGGCAGTCGTGCAACAGTTCCATAGACGTTTGCCAGCGCGGCCGGACGCTCTTCCGCTTCAATGGCTTCAGATTTCACCTGCAACCCGATCCTGGCTCCCAGCATGCCGACGCGGGAACTAAAAGTATCGGTTTGCCACAGGTAACAGCATTCGGAACGCAGTCGCGTGCGTGTCAGATTCGGGGTAATTCGTCCCAGCAGAGCATCCCGCCACAGGATCGGCATTTCACGAATGCTGATAGCAGACCGGGTGAGAAGACCGCTGAGCGTATATTTCAGTCCGCCATGGATGATCCCCTGCGAAGCAACGGTCTGACCCGCCCCCAACGCATTCGACTCCAGCAGGACGACATGATGTCCATCGCGCGAAAGACGATCGAGCAGCCAGAGTCCTGCTGCGCCACCTCCAAATATTACTGTATCCAACCGCATCGCAAGCTCCCCAGGGACAACCGCCGCATGATGCCGCAGTTCTCCATGATCTAACGGAAGCGCGATCGAGTCACAGACACGGCTTCCCATTCCCGTAACGGGGTCGCGGGGGTTGTATCGAAAATCGCCAAATTCGCAAAGACGATTCTGGCAGTGGTAATGTCAGAGGGCGTATACGAGCTAGACCTGACTGGGTGCTAAACCGACGTCCCTTCAATGGCATCCGGACGATTCACGGGTTGAGGTGCTGGTCGAGGCAGTTCGAACTCCATTTCCATCGGCCGGTCAATGGGGAAATCCCTGGGGTCCAAAACAGGTTCGTCGAGTTTTCCGGGTACCGATTGGCTCGGCTTACCCCGGATTTGTGTCAGCCAGGCCGTGGACCGTTCTCCGAAGACAGTTCGCAGTTCCTGTTCGGCAGCATCGCGTTGCGGCCCATGCGTCAGTCGTCGCCAGGCCCGACGTGCCGCTTCCATCAGTTCGGCGCTCGATGGATTCGATGACAATCCTTCAATTGCCAGTTTCCAGGCTTCTGGAAAGTGACTCTCGATCATCTGTTGCTCAATCAGCCGCAACCAGATCCCGGTCAAGGACGGATCGAGTTGAATGGCGCGTTCCAACAGCGGCGTTCGCTGATCAGGACGGACTTGAGGATCGTGATCGACCTGGTACCAGAGATACCTTCCGTTCGTGAAGGGATGCATCGCAAATTCAATAGCTGGCAGCATCATAAAATGAGCAGCGATCACAGCCAGACGAATCACCGCGATGTTGAACCAAGGTCCGCAACACAACCATGCGACCAGCGCTCCGTACACAACGCCGCTCACGTGAGCGACGTTGGCCAGTGGCAACAGTCCGAAACCGGCTGCCGGGATACCGGCCAGGATTACTCCTAATGAAAACAGCAGCGTTCCCTCGGGGATCTCCTCTTCGGCACAACCCAGATTCTGCAGGGCAATCTGCGCTCCCAGCATGGCACAAATCGCCCCCGAAAATCCGAGTGGAATGTTACCTGCAAGGATTTCCAAAAGTAGCGGAAGCGTGACGGCGGGCACCATGAACAGGAAGAATCGCACACTTCCCCACCGTTTTTCCAGGCGGCGTCCCAAGTCCCAGGCAAAAACGCAGTTCATCAGCAGATGCAGCAGGTGAGCGTGATGAAAGGCACTCACAGGAATTCGCCACCATTCCCCGGCCCATAGATCAAATGGTCCGTGCAGTTCCGTTCCCAGGACTTCGGGAGCACCTGCCGGGGGGAGTGCTGTTCGTTCCACGACAGCCCCCCAGAATCGCTGAGCATCCCGAAACTTGATCCCGTCCACGCTGTTCAACTGACAGACGATAAACAGCGCAGCGCAAACCACCAGACATTCGGTGATCACGGGTGCTGCTCGGAACGGGTTCACTCGATCTGCTCCTTCACAGAGTGTCTGCCGTTACTACCGCATTTAGTACTTATTGAACCAGGGCCGCAGCATAGGTCAACAGATCACCACGATCTTCGGCACTGCGCATCAGGACATCGAATCGTCCTGCCTGCTGACACAATTCGGCAAACGCTGCGGCGAAGTCGGGGTCTGCCTTGACCAGATACTTTTCCGCCAGGGGCAATGCCTGATCCAACTGGTTCGTACGAGCCATCAAATCGACCATCACATAAGCGATCAGTGCCTGATCGGGTGCGTCTGGTTCGCGATCCAGTTGCTGCTGGAAATAGGCTTGAGCAGTTTCACGGTTGTCGCCCAGCAGGAATTTGAAGAACTGAATATGAGCCGGATAGAACTCGACAAACGGCGGTTCACCCGCATACTGGAACTGCTCGGACAATTGCGAACCATACTCGGCCAGATCGAGTGCCAGTTTCAATTCAGCATTCTCGGGCGACAGTGATCGCGCGAACCGAACCGTAGAATGCAGGTGCGAAACATCAATGTGATAGTTGTTGTCTGCGAACAACCATTCTCGTCCGGCAATCAATTCTCGCAGAGTGGTCGCAGGAGGGGCAAACGGCATCCGCTGTTTGACTTCGTGCTGGATCGATTGCAACAGGTCGCCATGCAGCGACTTCACCAGGATTGCCGCACACTGCGCCCGCTGTTCCGGTGACAGATTCTGGAATTGCTGATCGAGCGACGTGATCGTGCTGCACGTTCCATGAGTCCGCAGCATGATCTGCATCCCCTTCACGGGATGAACCAGCTTGTAAAAACCGAGATCGATCAGCTCTTCGGATTCTTCATTGGCGTCACGCGGCATCGGTGCCGATTCGATCGCATCACGGACCGCCTGGGTATCGCGAATCGCATGAAAATAGATCCAGGCCTGACCGAGTTTCTTGTCTGCCAGTAGCAATTGCCCCACTTCGCGGGCCGCGGCCATGTATGCCGCTTCGAATTCGTCACGTTTGCCAGACGGGACATCGTCCAGCGACGTCGGCCGATGCAAGGGAGCCCCTAGTTCGTGCTTCTTCTTCGCGCACAGAGCGTCAAACAGTTTGTGATAGTCCTTCTGTTCGCGCAGGGTTGCGGCAAGCTGGTCGAACACGGCGTTCGGACCACCTGCCTTAAACTGTTCCTGAAGCTGGGCAAACGGAGTTTCGGCGGCCATCAGGCGGATTCCCGGTAGGAGTGAAACGGTCGAGTCTCGGCGAGAATCAGATTATGCCCGGAAAAGCGAGACTTCACATCCCAATCCCCCGAAATCGACGGAGTTCGTGATCTGGCAGAAACTGCAGCCACGCGAAATTTCATTGAATATCGTCTATGCCTTGTCGCGTCATAAGTCCAGCGTGCGGCCGCTCAGACTATTTTGAGTCGAAAGAGAACCTGGAAAATCGCGGCAATCTTGTCTCGGTTCCACCGTAGCTCCCACAAATTCGTCTGTATCTTCCACGTACTCCGTGCCCAACTACATTCTGAACAGAACGAGATTGGGATTCAAACCGTGTCTGGCAATGCAGTCTACCGTTTGAGCCGTTATTCTAAAGGTGATTGGGATTTGTTGCCTTCCTGTTTTCGAAGCCGTCTGATTCAGAATGACTACAATTACGAACATTGCCGCTTACAAATTCGCTTCCCTGGTCGACTTGAAGCCACTCCGTGAACGATTGATCCGCGACTGCAAACAGTGGGGATTGAAGGGAACGATTCTGCTCAGTCCCGAGGGAATCAACCTGTTTACAGCAGGGGCACGCCCTGACATCGACCGGCTGCTGGCCGAATTGAGAGCCGTTCCGGGGCTGGAAACTCTGGAAGTCAAGTTCAGCGAAAGCGATCACCAGCCGTTTCATCGAATGCTGGTGAAGATCAAGCGAGAGATCATTGCGTTTGGTGTCGAAGGAATCGAACCGGCACTCCATCCCGCGCCACGAATTGCTGCGCGAGAATTGAAGCAGTGGCTGGATGAAGGTCGACCCGTCACGTTGCTCGATACTCGAAACGACTACGAAGTGAAACTGGGAACCTTTCGTAATGCGAAAGCAATTGGAATCCAGCACTTTCGAAACTTCCCTGACGCAGTTCGCCAGCTCCCTGCGGAACTGAAGCATCAGCCGATTGTCACGTTCTGCACAGGGGGTATTCGCTGTGAAAAGGCGGCACCATTCATGTTGCGGGAAGGATTCGAGCAGATCTATCAGCTCGATGGCGGCATCCTGAAGTATTTCGAAGAGTGTGGTGCTGCACACTACGACGGCGAATGCTTCGTGTTCGATCAGCGCGTGGGGGTGGATCCAACTCTGCACGAAACGGACAGCGCCCAGTGTCACGCCTGCCAGACACCTCTGACCGCCACCGATCAACTCGATACCCGCTACGTGGCCGGGAAATCGTGTCCCTATTGCTACCGCAGCACGGAAGAACAACGTGCCGCAACATTGCAACAGCGGCAGGAAGCGATTCGCCGAGTCTGCTCCCCGTTACCGGGTAGCCTGCCCTATGACAATTTCCGACCGGTCAAGATCCCCGAGACGTACTCTGGTAGGACGCTTTTGGAATGTCTATCAGGCCTGTTTGTCCACGTTTCGCCCGATGACTGGCGACGCCATTGCGATGAAGGCCGAATGCTCAGCCCGGCAGGTCTGCCGGTGGGATGCGATCACATCGTGAAGACAGGCGAGCGGTACCTGCAACGGAAACCTGCGACCGTCGAACCTGATGTCAACGCAGCGATTCGACTGTTGCACGAAGACGAAGCCCTGATCGTCGTGCACAAGCCAGCGCCATTGCCGATGCACCCCTGCGGACGCTTCAATCGCAATACCCTGCAGTTCATTCTGGGCGAAGTCTATCAGCCACAGTCACCGCGGCCGGCACATCGACTCGACGCGAACACCAGCGGTGTCGTCGTCCTGTCGCGAACGAAGCACATCGCCGGGTTGGTACAGCCGCAGTTCGAACGCGGGGAAATCGAAAAAATGTATCTTGCTCGAGTCCTCGGTCACCCTCCTGAGGATCAGTTCGAATGTCAGGCTGCAATCAGTGACGATTCCGGAGACTTGGGGTCACGCGATGTGGTCGCCGAAGGTGGGCTGGCTGCTCATACCAAATTTCGCGTCTTGAAACGGCTTGAAGACGGAACTTCCCTGCTCGAAGTCGTTCCACTGACGGGCCGCACAAACCAGATCCGAGTCCATCTGTGGTATCTTGGCTGGCCGATCTGCGGGGATCAGGCCTACCTACCTGGCCGTCTCCTTGGGGATACTCAAACACACAGTGTTGAATCGTCACCCCTCTGTCTGCTGGCTCAGAGGATCACATTGACGCATCCACATTCGCGCCGACGCCAGACATTTGAAGCAGATCTACCTGACTGGGCTGAGTCTGCGTTAAGTTGACCGGTACGGTTTGCCGCAGCCGATGGGGTTTTCAGGCTGTCGAAGCCGCTTATGCAGTGTAATGATACACATCAGCGACTTTCCCGAATTGCCTGTCCGACGGCGGAAGCTGCCGGAAATGCCATTCGGTCGACAGGACTTTCAAAAAGGGGGCAACCACGGGCTTTCGCGGCTTGCAAGGTTGGGTCGGGTGGAATACCATCTTTCCCTCTACTTTCGAGTAATGGCCGTGGAATCCCGCAGAATTTGCCGTTGGTGCTTGGCGCCTTGCGATTTTTCTCCGATCGGGACCGCGTGAAGCCGGTGGTTTCGATCAGGACTTGTGTGACTGGAGTGGTTTAACGTGTCTATTGACAAGAGTTTAAAGCGAAAGAGCCGTCTGGCTCGCGTCCGCAGCGTCTTAACGCGCCCTGAGCGAATTGACCAAATGAAGGCCAACGAAAAGTGGGTCGAAGGGTCAAGTCCGTTTGGAATCCCCAAGACTCGTATCATCCGCCTGGTCCTTGGGAAGAAGAAAAAGAAAAAGGCTGCGGACGGTGCTGATGGTGCGGCCGATAAGAAAAAGGCGGCCAAGAAGAAATAGTCTCTCAGCGGGGGAGACTCGTCCTTGGCCGCAAGGGAAATTGCCACAGAGTTCCGAATATTTCGGTTCCTGCTGGTTCCCTGGGGGGGCGGGTCGGCACTGCGGAGGAATCGAATCGGGTAGCGGAAGGTTTGCCTCAACGGCGACTGTCTTGCTGCCCGTTCTGTTTTTCCAATACTCGAATTTGCTCGAGTACGCAAAGGGATTTGGCTGTGAGTTTCACGGCTGACATCCGCTGCGCAGAACGGCCGTTGATCCTGGGGAAGATTGGTAACGAACCAGCACCCAGGGAAGGTCGGCATGCTACGTCATCTACGCTATTATGGCGGTACGTTTATCCGTGGGCGAATTCGCCGCGATGCACGTCACTTCACCAATCTGCTGGCCGATTGCCGGGCAACCCAGCGCCAAACCCTGGCACGCATTCTGGAATTGAATGCTGAGAGTTTTTACTCCCGCCGCCGTGGTTTAACGGCTTCAACAACCGTGGAACAGTTCCGCACTCTGCTGCCGATTTCGGACTTCGAAACGGTTCGCGAAGAAATCGAGCAGATGAAGGCTGGAAACGTCCAGAGTCTGCTGGGGCCGAAGAACAAACTGCTGATGTTTGCTCTCAGCAGCGGCACCACATCACAGGCGAAGTACATCCCGATTACCTCGCAGTTTCTCAGTGATTACCGCCGCGGATGGCAGGTCTGGGGAATCAATGCGATGGACGGCCATCGCTCGCTTCACATGTCTGACATCGTGCAGCTCGGCAGTAATCACGACCAGTTCCGGACGCCGAGCGGAATCCCCTGCGGGAATATCAGCGGCCTTGTCGGCGCCATGCAAAGCCGCGTCGTTCAAACGATGTATGCAGTGCCAAACCCGGTCGGGCGGATTTCAGACTCATCGGCCAAGGGCTATACTGCCCTGCGTTGCGCCTATGCCAACGGACACGTCGGCATGGTGATGACTGCCAACCCGAGTACGTTGATTCAGCTTTCCAAGGCGGCACATCAACATCAGAACGAACTGATCCGCGACATCGCCGACGGAACATTGTCGTCGAACTTCGACATCGATGCCGAAGTGCGCACGCAGCTTAAAAGCCGCATCTCACGTCCCGACAAGCAGCGAGCTCGTGAATTGGAACTGATCGCAGCCCGAACGGGTTCCATCATGCCGCGTGACGTCTGGCCCAAGCTGGAACTGGTAGCGGTCTGGACGGGGGGGAGCGTTGGAGGATATCTCGATCCGATGCGAAAGTATTTTGGCGACGTTGCCATTCGCGATCATGGACTTTCGGCCAGTGAAGGCCGGATGACGATTCCACTGGCTGACAGCACCGCAGCCGGGGTGCTTGACGTCGGATCGCACTTCTTTGAATTCATTCCCGAGGACGAGCACGAATCGGCAGACCCCACGGTCCTGGAAGCACACGAACTGGAAGTGGGGCGTAACTACTTCATCCTGTTGACGACGGTCTCGGGACTGTATCGCTACGACATCCGAGACGTAGTTCGCTGCACCGGCTTCATGGGAACAACGCCGCTGCTGGAGTTCCTGCACAAGGGGGCTCACATTGCCAGCATTACGGGCGAAAAGCTGGCGGAATCCCAGGTCGTTACCGCGATTCGCGGTGGGCTGCAGAAGATGAGACTGGATGTCCATCACTTCACTTTGTCGCCGATCTGGGGCGATCCCCCGCATTACCGGCTGCATCTGGAGCGAGCAGACGTTCCGGTCCCCGAGATGCGACAGCGACTGGCAAATGATGTCGATGCACAACTGCAGGAATTGAATGTCGAGTACAAGGAAAAACGCCAGTCAGGGCGATTAGGGATGCTGGAATGCCTAGCGATCCCCAATGGAACCTGTGAGCGATTCATCTGGCATCGACAGTCGCGGTTCGGAGCCAGTCTTGAGCAATACAAGCATCCCTGCCTGGTCCCTCAATTGACGTTCAGTGAGGCGTTACTGAAGGATCACGCCCCCACGGAAGAACGAATCGACGTTCGCGCGGCGTAATCGCATTGGGAGTGCTTTTCGTCACACGGGCATCGATTTCGTGCGACGAATTTGCATGTTGCCGAACTGCAACAAGCGCGTTGCGATTCGGCAACATGCAGTCTCAACTGCTAAACGCGACAATCTCCGCAGACTCGGCATATTCCACACGCAAACGATTTTAAACTGTTGCGGCAAAGTGGTTTGTGCAAAAAGTCAACGTGTGGCCAAATCTTGGCAAAACGTCGAGGACTGTAAAATTTTCGCTGACAGGGCGCTAAGTTGGTGATACACGCCGCGATCGCGAAAAGAAGTTTCTGACGCCGTAATTTCTCTTTTGTGACGAGCCTAAGTCGTTTGCTGGCTTCGGATGGGACGGTCTTCGATCCCTGCAGACGCGAGACGTCGCCCATGCTTCGGCACGGTCTCTGCATTTATCACCTGCATCGAACACTGAGTGTGACGCATGCGTCGACTGGCCAGTCAATGGTTGTCGTCGTGACGAAATCGCGACGATGTCCACCGCACACTTTGCTCGACGATCGTTGCCTTTATTCGGGTCAGCACGATCACGATGGAGCGAATTCTGAGAATGGTCTTCCGTTTGGCGACGGTTCCACCTCGGTTCCAGCACGGTTGCTTGGATCTCCCGATAATTCAGTTCACATATCTACAAAAACATCTTGGAACTCAGGAGCACCGCCCATGTTTAAGACTTTCTGCAATGACGAATCTGGTGTGATCATCTCGGCCGAACTGGTCCTCGTTCTGACGATCGCCGTGCTGGCAATGGTTGTCGGACTGGGTGAAGTCGCCGTCGCAGTGAACACCGAGTTGAATGACGTTTCCAACGCTTTCGGTGCTCTCAACCAGTCGTTCTGTGTCACTGGTTTCGCTTCGAGCTGCGGCGGCAAGACAAAGAGTGCCGCCGGTGGCAGCCACTTTGCCGATTCGGTCGATGATTGCGACACCAACACCACCTGTGATCTCGTCACCGGTTCGTCCGGTCCAGGCGAAGCTGGCGGCGGTCACCACGGTCGCTGGTAACTGGAAGCCGGTTATTGAAACCGGTCGCAGCAAATGATTGCTGATCAGACTGTGACACAAACACCGTCTGATTGCTAAAAACCCGAATGATTTCGACGCAACGATCAGCGCTCAAAACGCTCGTTGCGTCGTGTCATTTCTTTGGGCTACTTGTGGTAACCCAGCCCCGAAATCACGTTGTAAAGTTCATCAAAAGTGATGAATCGGCGGTGATGACGCAATTTGTACTGATCCACAGCCTCGGCAAGTTCGGCGATGGCGGGGTTAGCGTTGGTGACCGATGCGGTGAATTGGCGTCGTTCGGGAACACCGTCACGTGGAGCCCCCTGGGCTCGACGATCAACGAAGGTTCGCGAATTCTGTTGTTCAATGGCGGTTTGCATTACCATGCTCCGAGTAAGGATTCGACCAACAGAAACCTAGTTCAGGTTCCGCCCGTCGGCAAATGGAATTTCGTTGGTCCCGAAAGATACTTCTCGCGCGGACGGCTCCATGACAACGAAAATCGCGATCCTTGGTGGTGGTGCAATGGCAACGGCCTGCGCCATTCTGCTCGCAGAGCACCCCGATCAGGAAGTCTCCATCTGGGCTCGTAACCCTGACTACGCCAAACAGATGCAGCGAGACCGCGAGAACCGTCGACTGTTGCCCGGCGTGCTTCTCCCTGAAAATATCAGCATTACCTCCGATCTCGAACTGGCACTGTCCGATGCCGAATACCTTGTTGCCGCGATTCCGACGCAATTCCTGCGATCGACGCTGGTCAACGTGAAGCCGTTGCTCAAGCAGCCGCGACCAGTCATCAGCGTGATCAAGGGAATCGAGAACGAAACTTTCCTGCGACCGAGCGAAATCATCAATGACGTCCTGGGGAATCATGGCGTGGTTGCGTTGAGTGGCCCCAGCCATGCTGAGGAAGTCGCTCGTCGTCTTCCCGCGACCGTTGTGGCGGCCAGCGGAGATCTGGGACTGGCCCGGCAAGTCCAGCGGATGTTCAATACTCAACGATTCCGTGTCTATACAAATCTGGATTTGATCGGCGTGGAACTGGCCGGAGCCCTCAAGAACGTCATCGCCATTGCAGCAGGAATCTCGGACGGCCTCGGATACGGTGACAATGCCAAGTCGGCATTGATGACGCGCGGGCTGGTGGAAATCATGCGATTCGGGGTTCGGTTCGGAGCCGAAGCAGCGACGTTTTCAGGTCTGGCTGGAATGGGAGACCTGATTACGACCTGTGTCAGTGGCTATGGACGAAATCGGCGCGTCGGAGAGCGCCTGGGTCGAGGTGAGTCGCTGGCACAGATCCTGGAAGGTATGGATGCCGTTGCAGAAGGGGTCACCACCGCACGCAGTGTCTTCGAAATCTCGGAACAGGAAGGGATTGAGACCCCGATCATTTCCGAGGTCTATCGAGTCCTGTTCGAGAAAAAGAGTGCCGCAGATGCCACCAATTCATTGATGCTGCGCCCGTTGCGCGCTGAATGAACGGATCGTGACGTGTCAGTTCCACAGAGTTCTTCTTGAACCATTGAGACTGCTCATCGCAAAAGAAAGGACTCGTGTGATGCATCGTGGTGCCGCTATCTATGTCGTCAGAACGCTCATTGTCGTCCTGACTTTTTCTTTCTTTCATTTTCCGACTCTGGGTGAGGCTGACAATGACATTCATGTCACCATGTCGCCGGAGAGGCTGGGAAAGGTGTTGGAAAAGCTGATTTCTGGATCTTCAAATCTGTCGGCTGAAGAGCGTGAAAAACTACTGCAGTACTCAACCCGAAAAGACGTTTCTGAAGAGCATGCAGGTCTGATGCTGAAAGTTCTCCAGGTAAGCATGGGGAAGTTGAGTGGCCAAGACAAAGAAAAGCGGGGCACTGAAGCCAGCCGATACATTGATCGACTGAAAGCCCATATTCGAAACCACACGAATCCTGAATTGGAATCGGCGTGTTACGCGGTCCTGGTCTACGGAGTAGAAGATTCGGCGACCGGTGCAGCCTTAGAAGACGAATACTTCAATGTGATCTCGGCGGCGAACGGGAAGCGACGCGCGGAATTGATCGGGATCCTTGGAAATACGAAATGGCTCGATGTTGATAAGCGGTTGGGGCGCCTGAAAGAAATCTACGAGAGCGAACAAACCTCCTATGACGCAAGAATCGCAGTTATCGATATCGTCTTCGCGGGGATGATTCAGCGAGAAGTGGAAGGTACCACGGCATGTGATTTCTATGCTGACCTCACGCTTTCAAGTTGGACATCTCCGAACCTGAATCGCAAGATGTTTCATCGACTTAGCGACGTTGCCAATTTCGGACGGATGCAGAAACAGTTCAACAAGAATAAACGATCAGACCCGTAAGACACATATGACGGTCGAGTCATCGAGGGTGTCGGTAATGAAAGACAACGCTGCTGTATTCTCGATGGTCGAGACTGGCGATATTGTTGGTGTGCGGGCATGGCTCCGTCACGGCGGTGATCCAAACTCTCCGCAAACGAGCAACGGCTCGTTGCTGCATTACGGAGCGATGTGTGGGCACGTCGAACTTATTCGCTTACTTCTTGAAAATGGCGCCGATGTTGATCACTTCGACACATGGGGCAACACACCTCTGTTCGCTGCAGTTAGCAATGGCCACACGGAAGCGGCTCGGTTGCTGCTGAGTCGTGGTGCCAGATTGGCTTATATGTTTCAGGTGCCGGACAATGCGGCGGAGCGCGCTCGCCTGGCTGAAGAACGCGACAGCATTCGGTCTCTCATGCAATTGCCCGCAGAGGCCATTGAGAATATGTGGGCGAACAGGTTTGAACCTGAAGAGATGAATGTTATCGATTGCTGCGAGCACTTTTCCGACGTGAAAATGCTCGTGTCCGAGTTCGGTGCCGACATCAACCGAATCAATTCTTGTGGAGAATCTCTGCTCACCCGATTCGTGATGTCGGGTGATGTCCTCGCCGTGAAATGGATGCTTGAGAACGGAGCACTTGTCGATCAGACGTCAACCGGCGGAACGGCCGTGTTCACTGCGGTTCACACTGACAACATAGAGATGATCAAACTTCTGATCGATGCGGGTGCCAATGTGAATCAGGATGTCGGCGATCTCTGTGTCCCGCTGCTAAGTTACACGCAAAGCACTGAATCTGCCAAGTTGCTTCTCGAGCGAGGTGCCAATCCGACACTTCGCGTCCAAGACTCTTTTCCCTGTTGGCAATTTGTACGCAATCGGAGTGTTCAACGGTACTTGGAAGCTGCTGCTACAGCTTGGGAAGGTACTACCTGACACTGCTTGCGGCACGGTGAGGGGACAAAATAGTCGTCTCATGGGCGGAGGAGTCGCAGGTCAGGAACGAGTTCGGCGTGTGGAATGACCGTCAGCGGTTGGCATCAACAAGCTTCAATGCCATAATCGCCATGCGTCTGTTCCAGTTCTATCAAGGAGTCTGGCATGTTCCGTCGATCGTTGCTGCTGTTTCTGTTGCTGGCTGGTTCGGTTGTCGCTGCTGATTCTCCTTTCGGTCAGCCACTGCTGAATCTCGGCAAGAAGGTTACCAAGACAGATGCGGCCAAGCCGAAGGAACTGCAGTCGACAGCCCGGCTGACCACGTTCACCAGTTGGGTGACCAGCCTGGCATTCAGCCCCGACGACAAGACGCTGGCCGTTGGAGTCAAGGACGGGGTTCAACTGATCGACGTCGAATCGAAGGCGATCCGTCGGGAATTGAACACCAAGTCCGGCCAAGTTCGGTCGCTCGCCTTCTCGCCTGATGGAAAGCTGTTGATCACAGGCAGCTACCAGCGCGCGACAGTCTGGAATGCCACGACGGGAGAACTGGTTCAGGATCTCAAGGGTCATCGTGGTTATGTCACCAGCGTGGTGTTCGCACCCGATGGAAAGAAGTTCGCGACGGGTTGCGAGGACGAATCTGCGCGGATCTGGACCGTCGGAGCAGACGCCCCCGAGCGATCCATGAAGGGTGGACTGCCAGTGATGGGAGTCGCCTGGTCACCCGACGGCCGATTGCTGGCCGGCGCGTGTGGTGATGACATTCGTCCGACCAAAGCTGGAAAAGTTATCGTCTGGGACGCCGCTACGGGGACGGTCTCCACTGAGTTTGAACTTCATACGAAGGCGGCTACCGGAGTTGCCTTTTCGCCCGACGGTAAATTTCTGGTTTCGACCAGCGTCGACGAACACGTCAATGTCTACAACCTGGCCGAAGGAAAGCCGCTGGGCTTTTTCGGAGGGCATTCCCGGCCGACGAATGCCGTGGTGATGTATCCCGATGGCGAAACGGCAATCAGCATCAGCGGCGGGCGAGCGGTCGGAAAGAACGAACTGAAGATCTGGGAATTTGAATCGGGTGAGGAACTCGCCAGTGCCGAGGCCCACGAAGCGAAAATTTCGGCAATGGCACTGTCACACGACGGTCGAACTGTTGCGACCGGAGGTCAGGACAAGACGGTTGCTCTATGGAACATCGGGTTCCTGGCCATCGGAATTCCCTCGGCAAAAGCTGTTACCAAGACGACTGACGCGGTCGCCGCAGACCCTGTGGTTCCTGTCGCTGCCGTGAAAGTCGCGGAAACGCCCGCTGAATCCAAGGTTGTACGTGCTGGCATCATTGGTCTCGATACATCGCATGCGATTGCGTTCACCAAGACGCTGAATGCAGCCATGCCAAATCCCTCAGTGGCAGGGTATCGAATGGTTGCGGTCTATCCCAAGGGAAGTCCAGACATCGCGTCGAGCGTTAACAGAGTTCCGGGCTACATCGAAGAGATCAAGAAGCTCAACGTTGAGGTCGTCGATTCGATCGACGAATTACTCAAGAAAGTCGATGTGGTGTTTCTGGAGACCAACGATGGGCGGCCACACTATGAACAACTGTTACCCGTCCTCAAAGCTGGCAAACCCTGTTTCATCGATAAGCCGATTGCCGGCTCGTTGTCGGATGCCGTGGCCATATTTGAAGCAGCCAAAAAGTACAAATGCCCTGTGTTTTCTTCATCTTCGCTGAGGTTCGGAAAGAACACGCTGGCCGTTCGAGGTGGGTCACTCGGGAAGATTTCCAAGTGTGAAACAACCAGCCCTGCGTCGCTGGAACCGACTCATCCGGACTTGTTCTGGTATGGCATCCATGGGGTCGAGTCGCTGTTCACGGTGATGGGAACAGGATGTCAATCGGTCACGCGAGGCAAGACAGCGGAAGGGCAGATTGAAGTGATCGGGCAATGGTCAGATGATCGCCTCGGGATCTTTCGCGAGGGAAAAGGATACACGGGGACTGCAACTGGTGCCCAAGGGTCTGGACCCGTTGGTTCGTATGACGGCTACGATCCGCTGGTCTTTGAGATCGTGAAGTTTTTTCGTACCGGTCAGCCGCCAGTCTCGGAAGCCGAAACCCTGGAAATCTATGCATTCATGGAAGCTGCCGATGAAAGCAAACGCCAGGGGGGAGCAAAGGTTACCCTCGAAAGTGTCCTGAGCAAAGCACGAGTCGAAGCACAAAAGAAACTTGCGGATCTGCCACAAAAATAAAACTACTCAGGATCGAGCACTATTCGACGTTCCCTTTGATTTTGCAACTCCCATCGAATGCCAAATGTCAACAGTCTGGTCGTGCAGCCTTTCGACCGAGACATCATACCCACGAGCCACAAGAGAACGCAGATAACCGCCCTTAACATGACGGATAGCAAACAGCATATCTTCTTACCCCTTGTGTATCTTGGCCTTGCGACACCCGCTTCAGCACGTTCCCTACGCGAGTTGTTCCCATCGCCTGCCTTCCATAAACCCGCAAAAAAATCGCAATCCAGTCACCCGACTCTGGGGGGTGCGTGTTTTTTCACCACTCACGGATTGACATTCGATCCTGCGTGTGCGATTCTGTCTCATGTGATGTTGCATGTACGCAATCATCACGTTTCTCAGGTTCCCATTTTACGAGATTAATCCTGATGAAAACTGAACGCAGCAAGATTTTGACGAACCTACTCGTATCACAGATCGTTTTGGCAATTGGGTTGTTTTTGCATACCTCGCAGGCAATCCACCCCAGCGTCACTTACGCACAAGAAGATTGCCCCGAGTGTGGTGGCATGCCAAGCCCCGAGTGTACGGGCAATCCAGGCGATTGGTATTGCTGTGGCGGAACATGGATCAACCTGGACTATCAGTGCTGCTGCTCTGGCGTCCCCACAATGCAGTGATTCGATTTCCTTTTTTGGCCAATTCAGTACGGTTTGATATGGAGAAATTGAATGCGTTCATTTTTCATACTGACATTAGCAGCAGTAACATTAGCTCATGCTTCAAGTGTCGTTCCGCGATCTACGGTGCCAGTTCCGATCGGTCCCACAGGAGTCGCAATGCTCACGTTGCGGCTAGTTGCTGACCATGTCACTGCTAATTACTTTGCTGATGCTCGCTCAGCCTGAGTCAGGAGCAAGACAAGAGGTTCGTGACCCAGCCTATGCGTGCGTTCCTGCCGCCGGCGCAGTCGTTCTTCGGCGATTTGGTCTTCCCGGCCGATACGCCGAACTTTATCGCGAAATGAATGTACGCGACGATGGTACAGCATCATTGGCGGATCTCCGTAGAGCTTGTGAGTCGCGTGGTTTGCATGTCGCTGTTTATCAATATCTCACCATTCCGCAATGTAACCGTTCACACCCCATCAGCAGTGAGTGAAGGTCCCTGCTTGTGATTGAAGTGAGCGTGAACGGAGTCCGTAAGGAAATTGAGCGTGTCGCGTT
>Ga0194055_10000191_pt1 | contig 47627 bp, 31 predicted proteins | sample SepL449m_MetaG_FD_155482 | JGI IMG/M metagenome (GOLD analysis project Ga0194055, IMG submission 155482) | Anoxic zone freshwater microbial communities from boreal shield lake in IISD Experimental Lakes Area, Ontario, Canada - Sep2016-L442-9m | ecosystem: Environmental > Aquatic > Freshwater >... | reverse complement strand
TTCGAGAATCCACAGGGGGTAGCCTTGCTATCATTATGATAATAAGTATGTAATAAGTATATTATAGAAGATAGAAGAGCCTCTCGAAGTTCTCTAATAACACCAGTGATGCTTCGACGCCGCTTCGCATCGGCTTACTTTTTTAGAGAAAATAAAGCATATTCTTATTACCACTCTGATAACAAAATATTACTAAATATTACCTAAAAGTCAGCAGATACGCTACGAAGTAGCGGTGTTTAGCATCACAAGTATTACTAAGCATATACTTTGGGATGTTAGATTTCTTTTTATAAAGTCTAAAAGTTTTGGAAAGTCTAAAAGATTTGGAAAGTCTAAAAGTTTTGGAAAGTTATAAAGTTTATACAAAATATCTATCTTCTAACTTTCGAGAATCCACAGGGGGTAGCCTTGCTATCACTATGATAATAAGTATATGTAATAAGTATATTATTTCTTTTTATAAAGTCTAAAAGTTTTATGTCAAAACGCAGTTTCATAACTATATTTCTATATGTTCTATTTTTAGAAGATAATATGTAAAAATGATTAGTTTCCTTGTAATTTAATAACAAGGACAAAGCAAACTCGCAAAGCAAATCCGCAAAGCAAATCCGCGAAGCAAACTCGCAAAGCAAATCCGCAAAGCAAATCCGCAAAGCAAACTCGTAAAGCAAACTCGTAAAGCAAACTCGCAAAGCAAATCGCATGAATTTCAGCATCACGAGCGAAGACATCCTTCATCATATATTATCAAAATGTTCGATTATTTCGATAATGAGACTGTATGCCCTGAATCACACCTTTATAACCGAAGAAGTCCTACAACGCTTTGTAAATAATAGGTGGAGGATTCACATTGGAAAGAATATAGGACACAGCATTTTGAGACACGATTATTTAGACTTCCGAACGTCAGACTTCCGAACGTCAGACTTCCGAACGTCAGACTTAGGCTTTAAGATGGACTTTGATATAGCAGCGATAGCGAACAGTAGTATTTTGGCTACAAATCGCATTATAAATATGAAGTATAATAATATAGAGAACAAGGATATCGCCTTAGATGAACTACTTCGATGCTATGATACCATTTACAGAAGCAATAACCCTCGCTTTTCAAAATATATAAAATCAGAAGAAATTAAGATATTCAAAGGATTCATTGGGGATTCTTTCGACTTGAATATTTTGGCATACGTTAATATCTATAACATATATGAAATATTTACTTCATCAACCGTCGGAAAAACGTCGGTATTTAAAGAAAAGTTGAAGGACAATTTCATAGAGAACTTTGATAGGCGGTTCAATAGCACTTCATTAACCTTGCTAATGTCATCGGTGCGTTCGAATATCTTGTTTGAAAAAGCAGATAAAAAACAGGTATCATTGCTATGTTTGAATAAAAATGAAATGGGACTAAAATATCTGGGCTTATTGAACACCCTATTTGATAATTGCTTAGATGTAAAATATCACAAGTTTAGAATCTATGTTGCGATTCAAATATGTAAGTTTATACTTCTATTCGAAAATTTAGAAAAGCATCCTATCATAGAGAAGATGCGAGGGTTTGTAAATCATTTGAGGCATCGCTTGATTCCTATTCCCGAATACCTTTATTCCTATGCGACATTTGAGATGTCCTACATCCTTTCGAAAGTCTAAAAAGCAAAGCAAACCTTCTATAATCACAAAGTAATCTCAGCATTTTCTTTTTATTGCTTTATAAAAAATGATTGTATATCGTTAATGTTATTAGAACACGATACGAACAAGAAAACAAAAACACAAGAACAAAACAAGGCATACCAAATGGACTATAATAACTCATCGAGGGAAGAGTTGCTTCGGATTATAAGAAAGCATAACAAATATACTAATGTATCAAATCTTAAAATTAAAAATTATACAAAGGGAACAAAATCACGCCTTGTAAAAATATGCGAAGTTATTGATGGTGGAGATGATAAAATTAAAGATTTGAATGAGAATGCGAGGTTATGTACTGCGGATACGGATGTTGTTATTTCAGTAACAAAAAATAGGAAGAGCATCAATGAACCGATTTCCAAGAATATTCCCGAAAAGCAATTCGCAAAAATATCTCTAAACATGCATAGTTTAGTATTTGTAAATGAAAAGCCTAACAAATATGTTCTGACTGGAACTGTAATTTGTGAGATATGCTGTGTAGCAAAGAAATCACAGCAAATGATGCCTTGTTATAATTGTATATATCCTTGTTGTAGTGAATGTTTCCTTAAACGAGCATATTTGACATTAAAAAAAGGGGATTTAGATGGACGATGTTTTGGTTGCAGGGCGGAATTGGTTGTTGTTAAAAAAATCGAAGACGAATGGACTCTTGTTTAGTCTCTGAGTATGTTAAATTATATATATCTTTTTATAATTCTCAATAAAAATAAAATAATTTACTTATACATATTCGTATGTATCGCCATCACACCCGTATTGTTTTCGTGGCTCACGCTGCGAACATAGTTATCGTCGTTGTGATGCCAGTTCTCCGCGTGTATGAAATTAATACCCTTGTAATAGAAGATGAAGGATACGCCACAGTCTTCAATCGTGTAAGGATAGGAATCGGTTCTTTCGTCATAATGAAAGACGTCATACTGAATGCCTTCCAGATGTTCGACTAATATCCCTGCGGTTTTGTTGGATAAATAATACAACGGACCGAATAGAAACGCTGGAATACAAGGTTGCTTCGTATATCTCGATATATCAACGCCCTTGATGTTATGTTGCGGATTTTCAAAATCCTCAGGATGGTCGTTGTAATAATAGACAAGGTGATTGCTATTGGATGGCGGTTTATTCGCAACCGACAAATCGCGTTCGAACAGGCTTTTCCCCGACGAAGACCTGCCTAAGAAATGTATCTCCTCGGCATCAGACTCGGACTCGCCATTGGCATCGGACTCGCCATTGCCATTTATCGTCTTCGGCGAACGCAAAAAGCCTTCGAGAATCGCCTCGTTAAATATCAAGTCATCGTTCGCTCTCAAAACACCCTCTTTAATATCGAAAATCGCATAGAGATACTTCAATGCCAATCCCAACTTCTTTAACAAATGAATATAGGAGTCTTCGCATTTAACGACCATCAAGTCGTCTCGTAGCGTATAGTCGCAATCTAAAAATAAATCGCCAATCACATAGACGACCTTCCATCCCGCATATTCACCCTTCGGGAGTCTCAGTTCCTTCAAACGCGTATGTAAATGTTTCTGGCAACTCAACACAAGAATGATGCCATCGACCGCAATCATCATTCGATTGTATTATTGTTCTCAATACCGCCTTATATCCTTTTTATATATCCAGATATATCTTTATATTTAATATTTATTGAGGTTCGTATGAACCGCGATAAGACTTTTGGCGTCGTTTTCTTTATCTTTGAGATTCGTATAATCTTCATAGAGAGCGAGGCAGTGGATGAAACTAATCTTGTTCGAATACAGGATGAAGGATACCGCACAATCCTCGATGGTGTAAGGATACGAGTTGGTATATTCGTCGTGATGAAAGATATTGTAGCCGATGCTTTCCAATTGATTGATTAATATCTTACAGGCTTTGTTTGAAATATAATAGATGACGCCACTCGGACCCACGGGTATATGAGGACGCATCATATATTTACATATATCGACGCCTACCAGATTATGCTGAGGGTTGTGAAAGTCTTCCTGATGGCACATATAGTAGTCTGCCATAAAGGTATCCCGTATCGTGTTTTTAATATCCGCATCCGATATCTCGTGCGATAGCAGGTTCTTGCCCGATGGCGAACGTCCCAAGAAGTCAATTGCTACGCTGCCGCTACCGCCGCTACTGCCGTCTCCGCTATCGATAACTCGAACGCCGTCTTTGTGATACTTAGAACAGTTCAAAAACTTCACAAGCATATCTTCGTTAAATAGCAAGTCGTCCCCTGCTCGTAGAACGCCTTCTTTAATGTCGAAGGTTTGATATAGATATTTCAAAGAAAGCACCAACTTCTTTAACAGATGAATATAGGAGTCTTCGCATTTAACGAACAAGAACTCATTTTCGAACTTGTAGTCGCAATCTAAAAATAAATCGCCAATCACATAGAAGACCTTCCATCCCGCATATTCGTTGTTCGGGAGTTTAAAATGCTTCACTCGTGTAGGCAGATGTTTCTGGCAACTCAATACAAGAATAATTCCATTCACGGCAATCATATTTATATTTATGTTAATAAACAGGATATTATTTATATACTTTTTATGATTCATTCATTCTTCATCATTCATTCTTTCATCATTTATATTTATTTGTGTGGAACGCGATACAATCGGGGCTGTTCTCTTGATTACCGCAAATCGCATACGGGAACTGCGTGGTGTGTGCGGGAGAACCTTCAAGTTCCTTGTGCCAGTTGTTGGCGTGTAGCAGATTGATGCCGTTTGAAAGTAATACGAGCGGATAGGTTAAGTCGTCAATTGTATAAGGATAGGAGTTCGATAGTTCGTCGTAATGATAGATGTCGTAATTGATGTTTCGCATGTGATTCATCAGTATTTTACAGGATTTATTCGAAAAATAGATGAGCGGACCGTGTAAGAACGCGGGAATATGAGGCATCCGCGAATACTTCAATATATCGACGCCTTTGATATTATGTAGAGGGTTTTCAAAGTCTTCGGGATGCGTATCGTAATATTGAACCAAGTGGTAGTTTATCGCCGCTCTCTGCGGTTCGTAGGTGAATGGATAATCGACGAGCGAATACCCCGTCGAAGACCTGCCTAAGAAATCGATATCGAGCGTCCCGATTTTCTTGGGGGTTTCTAAGAAATCGACGAGCAGTGGTTCGTTGAACTCCAAGTCATCGTTTGAACGCAACACACCGTCGCGTATCTCAAACATTTCATAGAGATATTGTAATGCCAATACGAACTTTTTTAAATTATAAATATACGAGTCTTCGCATTTAATCGTCATCAAGTTCGCGTCCATCTTGTAGTCGCAATCTAAAAATAAATCGCCGACGACGTGGATGACCTTCCAGTTGCCATAAGTCTCTTTCAACTTCAACTCTTTCAACCTCGTATTCCGATACTTCTGGCAACTCGTCACAAGGATGATGCCATCGACGCTCTGTTTGCTCGTCATCCCGCTCTTATTCGCTACTATACTTAGTCGTCCAAATGCTTAAATGCTTATTTCTTTCCTAATAACTCCTTTAATCCGCCGACGAACTTGCCGTTCTTAAATATCATTGGGAAGTGGATGTAGGGTATTACGGTGTGTTCCCTCATAAACTTATAAAAGTTATCGCGTTCTCTACACGACGCGAGATACTTGTCGCATTGTATCGTGGTGCATTTCGTTGCTTTCTTTTTGAGATGCTCTTTTGCCATCACACAGTATTTACAGTTTGCGATGCTATACACAGTGTAGTTCGCGTTCGATGGCTTCTTATATTTCGCGTCCATAATCTATATTATATACGATATAATTTATAAAAATAATACTTTCCACTGCTGATTAGCGACTATGGCTACGCTATGGCTACGCTATATGCCTACGCTATGCCTACGCCTTCGTCTTCCTCCATTCAGCACCAATCTTTTTCATAATCTCGGGGGCGGAATCGTCAGGGAACTTGCTACGTAGTTCCTTAAACATCTTCTTTACAAACTTGTTATATGGAGTTAATTTACGCTTCGGCTTCTTTGCTCCTCCATCCATACTACAACTACTGCCACCAACTGCCATTCACTATGTTTCTATATATATAGAATATTTTTTATTTGTTTGTAATTTATAGATAGTTAAAATAAAATGAGTAAAATGAGTAGAGAGACTACAGTAGATGAGGATCTTGATTTTATTGGAGAGAAAGTTTTAACAGAAGAAGAGTATGATCATTTTTTAATCGCTGAATTAACAATAATAGCGACAATACTTAGGTGGGATTATAATGATACTACCAATGAAAAACTCCGCCGCAACACTGTAGAAAGAATACAAAAAAAAGCACGTGAATATAATAAAAACACAATAGATACAATTGTATATGATACAATAAAAAAGAATAATATAGAAGATATTTTATTATTACATATGTCTTTAAGACTTGCTAGAATTAAAAGGAATGATGATAAACATTTTGATGACTTAGACTATGGAATTGCTATTGATAAATTAGAAAAGATAATAAATAAAGACCAAATAAAATCAAGACAAGAAAAAGAGGACGCTGTTTTAAATGCTCTTGAAGCATATAAAAATATAAAAATTGTAACTGAGGAAATCATTACGCGTTACAAAGATGTTGTAGAAAATTACTCAATGAAAAGAAGATTTGGTGTTCTTGTAGATGATCTGACAATAGCTTCGTCCAATAAAAAAATTAATGAAACTTTTAGTAATTACTTGAATTATATGCTAGAAGAGTTAAATAGAGATTCATTTAAAATTAAAATAACAGATTTAATTATTGAAAATGAAAATAGTGATAATGTATCAAATATGATCATAATTGAAAAACAGAGATTCATTCAACCCCCCCCTTCCAATCCCAATGATACTGTATTTAAAAATTTTGCGGATGATCCAGTAAAAAATCAGAAAGACTATATATCATTACTTGATGATATTTATGATAAATATCAAATAATTTTAAAATTTTGGATTATATTTAACAAATATAATAACATTGAATTTGTAGACGACGACAAAGATAGACAGATGGTTTATAAAATTTATAATACATATGTTAATATTATAGAATTTTATAGAACTTTGAAACCTACTCAAAAATCAGAAGATAAAATAAAAATTATGACAACAGAATTGAATAATATCAATAGATCATTACTCATATTATCAACTGATAGTAGTTTAAAATTATACAAACTCTTCAAAAATAGTTGTGGTATTGTAAATGATGAAATGAAAGATTTAATAATTTTACTAAAACAAAATGAACAAAATGCGTTGTTTGAAGAAGTTTTACTTGCATATTTTAAGAAAGAAAATGATAAGTTAAAGAATATAAATATTGAAATTTTTAATAATTTTAAAAATTTTAATATCGACGAAATTTTTAAAATTTTTTTCATAATTTATTATATTGATTTGAGAAGTAATTTTTTAAAGGAATTTACGTTTTATCTTTCCGAAATTTTTTCAATTTTTACAGATATGGCTTTGCATATAGATGATCCTGAAAAATGGGATAATAAGGTGGTGTATATCGAAAAACAATTATTGAAATATTTAAATGACAATGATCTTGGACAACTTATAATATTGGGAAAAAGACCTATGTATAATAAAATATGGAAAGAAAACAAACAAATTAAGTATGTACTGGAAAGGTTAAAACTTATACTTAATGAAAGGTTCTCACTAAATCTTAATATTGATATTGATAAATATTTAATATTAAACAATGCATATTTAACAGAATATAAGGAGACCTTACGGGAAACATTTACGAGACATTTAAGCAGAATTCCAATTCCTAAAATTCCTATTCCTAAAATTCCTATTCCTAAAATGATGAAAATATCACATAAAGGGCGTGTTGTACCAGAACCAGAATTTTCAAATATAGTATCACAGTATCCACAGCAAACGAAAGCACAACCATCATCGATGTTTAAAAGTAATAGGGTTGTTGACTTGACCCAACCGCCGCAAACGTCAAAAATTATACATGATATGTTTACTTATTCACTAAACGACATTCCACATTTTTATAATATTATAAACTATATTTTTTCGGAGATAATGAATATAATTTATAATTTGATAGAAAGCAAAGCAATCAATCAAATAAATAAAAATATAGATAATAGAGAAAAATATTATAGATGTAGAGATATAATAAAAGAAAAATTAAAAGATCTTAGAAATAAATATATTGTACTATATGAAATTCTTTCTAAATATAAGGAACATAGTGGAGGGCGTGTAAATAAAAGTAATAAAAATAATGTTAAGAAACCCACAGACCCTAAGAAAAAGCCCACCACAGACGCCAAGAAAAAGTCAACCACAGACCCCAAGAAGAAACCCACAGACCCTAAGAAAAAGCCCACCACAGACGCCAAGAAAAAGTCAACCACAGACCCCAAGAAGAAACCCACAGACCCTAAGAAAAAGCCCACCACAGACGCCAAGAAGAAACCCACAGACCCTAAGAAAAAGCCCACCACAGACCCTAAGAAACCCGCGAAGAAACCCACAGACCCCACGAAGAAGCCCACTAAATTAAATCGTGGTGCGGATATGAATATGAAGGACATCAGGGGACTATGTAAAGCCAACCAAATTAAACTTTCGACGACGAAAGATGGTGTGCGTATTATTTATAAGAAGAAGGAACTTATAACAAAATTAAAGAGAAAGAAGATATTATAAAATCTTTTAATAGATAGATAACATATATGGACGCAGCAGGAGAAGCGAGGTTGATGAAGGCTATTATTCCGCAAAGAGATGAAATTCAAGAAAGGAAGATATTGGTTATCTATTATATCGAATTGAGAACACGGTATTTCAATCATTTTGCTATGAGAATATTTGATATATTATTATATATATCCTTACCTATATCACAAAGTAAAGAGGTTGAAAAGATATACGCATTAAGTAAGCAACCGACACAATGGACGTATAGCAAATGGGGTGTAAAAAATGACATACAAAGAGAACATTTAGATATGTTATTTAAACAAGCGAAGAGACGCAAAACAAATACGAATAATGTTATCAGAATATACAATGTTGATGGCGTCGTTAGACAAGCCACCATCGCGGAATCTGAAATAAGAAAAGGGTTATTTCCTGATGACGGTTTATTTAAATTATTTAAACCCTTGACCGATAAGGATATACGTGCTAAGATAGTCGCAGAGAACAAACGTATAACATCGTTTCTAACAATTATTGAAAATATATTGGTAGCGTGTGTAGCGGAATACGCAGAGTTTAAAGCGACTTTTGAAACAATAAAAGATACGTTTAATAAAGCAAAAGATAGATTTGAAACTTTTTCTCGTGCTACCAATATAACATCCGAAAAGAGGAGTAGTCGTTTCAGTCTATCCAGTTCCAAAAAAATAGCACCAGCGTCGTCGCCGACTTCGCCAACTTCGCATACATTATTTGATTATTCACAAAATGACCTACACGAGTTCATTACAATCACGGATGCCGTCTTTGATAGTGTCGATATAATTGCTTATTATTTAAAGGACATTAAAAACGTCCCGTTAATAGAACAAACCATTAAACAAATAAAAGATTTACTATCGAACCGTGAAGAATATATAACGCTTTTGTCCGAACTTATTACAGTCTATAAGTTTAAATCGACTACATTTCCTGTTCGCTATTCCCAACTTGTAAATTACTATGATGAACTTATGAAGCCTAAGGTAGCACCTAAAACACCTAAGGTATCACCTAAACCTAAACCACACAATATTAAATATAACCGAGATTACCGAGATAACCGAAATATGGAATATAAAGAACCTAATGTATCACCCGAATTACCGCTAAAATACCGAAAAAAGATAGAACATAAAGTATCTGGTGGGCGTATTCCTAAAATACCAAAAAATAAACCTAAGGATACTAAGAAACCTAAGGATACTAAGAAACCTAAGGATACTAATAAAAAGAAGCCCGTCAAGCCTGTCAAGCAACTAAGGAGACAGCGGATACGTCTGCGACTTCCTTAAAGGATACTTTATTATATTTTGTTTTATCCGCCGCATTCGCAACAGTAGCCGCCGTCCGTATATATGCGACCGCTTGGAGACACGCATCGCACAAGTCGTCTTTCTTCTTGTTGTCGTCAAAGATTTCGCATAGCGTCGCATCATCTTTAATGTAGTTTTTACAGATTTCGATGCTCGTCCGCTTATTCATTTTATATTTATCGTTGCGAAACCCCTTAATGTTCTTTGCGGACTTTGTAGTCTCTTCCATTTTAACTTGGATGTCTGGTTTGAAATCGTGCGTCTTCGTTTTCAGTCCCGCATTCACAAGCACCACGTTCTCGACGATTTTGTCCCAGTATTTAAGGAGACTGAAATAGCAATAGATGATGTATTGAATGGACTTCATCATCCCGTTTAGGTTGGACGGTTGGTTCTCAATCAACACATAGTCTATGTTCTCAATCCCCTTACCCTTTAAGAAACCGACGACATTATCGAGTTCTACATATATCCGCTCTGCGATGTCGTCAATCCCCTTGATATCCTTTTTCTTCTCGGCTAACGAGATGATACGCCAGTCTAATATGTGGATTTCTTCCTCCGTCTTTTCCAAGATACACAATGCGAGATTCTTAATCCCGATATCGAAACTGATATAGGTAGAAGCAGTAGCGTTAGCAGGAACATCCATAATTCAAAAATAGGTATATAATATAATATAATACTATGCGTCATCTATTTATATGCTATGCCGTGAAACGGCTTCGTCGCTTCGCTCCTTCCTTATATGCTTTTTGAAAGCATAGAAACGGTTTTTTTATTAAACGCCGTGATGTTGTGGTGTTTGATGAGAGTCGCGAGGTTAAGCCAGAAGGTGTCGTTTGCGAACTTCATATTGTAGTTATTTATTTTTTTATATTTGCGATAGAGCCATCGGTGTAATTTCTCCAATACGATTGTATTCGACGGGTTGTTTCGGATATACATTTTTTTATTGGAGATGAGCCGTGATACGAAATGCTTCAACTCGGATATTTTCGCGTATTCTTGCGGGATATTCTCCCATAGATTATGAAATTTCAGGTAATCGTATGTGGGGCAGATAAGCAGGTTGTCGGTATAATCCACGAACGTCGGGTTGTTATCGACAACTATGATATGATTCGTGATAGCGTGTGTCTTAGGCATCTTCATCGCTTTTAATAGTTGCGGTAGTATCTTATGAACGGATTTTCGAATATTACCTGACGCATCCTTTAAGCAGTTGTCGCGGGTAAAGATGGGGCGATTGAACTTGATGTTGTTCTGCTTTTCGATTATCAGTATCTCTTTATTCGCCCACGTTTTCTCAGACGCCGTATAAATAAAAAAGTAGCAGTTCACGAACCTCTTTTTCATCTCGGACATAAAGGTTGCGAAGTGGGGTCTTAGCAATTTCGACTGTAAATCGTAGCATTTTTCGAGCATCTTGTCGCACGTCGTCTTATACTTCGTCAAATCCCCCAACTGGATGTTGTGATTCTTGATGGTTATGTTTTTCTTGATAATCTCCTGAATATTATAGATGTCGCATTGATAACTACAATCGCCTATGATAGTCCCGTCCAAATCTAAGAGGAATATATAGGGTTCGCCATTAGCATTAGCATTCGCATTCATTTTTAATATAATATATACTATAATATAGTATTATTATATATATTAGAATGTCAAGTGCCGTTAGAAACGCATTAACGAACACTCGCTCCTCTTCTCGCTCAACACAGCAAATGCTAAGGCAACAAATGGAACAAAAAATACAACTGTTAAAAGATTTACGGCAATTAGAGCATCGAGTTTTACAAGAATTATATGATTTAGAAACGCAGCGAACGCAGCGAACGCTACCTACTGCGGATAAATATTGTAAAGATAAGGGATACAAAAAACAGCAAAATATCTCAAACTCGCCGATACCACCTTATAAAGGTGTAGAATTAGAGAATGTAGAACAATTTTGTAAAAGACATCGCTTCATTACTTCGGTTTCGGCTTCGCCACCTCGCCCAAGAGTCTTACAAACAAGACTCGTCAAGACTCGTCAAGACTCGTCAAGACTCGTATCACCCCAACAATTCCGCAGTGTCGCATAGTCGCACCTTATTCTTCTCATACAATAACGCTTTGCGTTTATCGATATACTCTGCCATACAACTGAACCCGTGTAATATCATCTCGTCTATCTGTTCCGCCGACAAATCTAAACGCACCCCCCTGCGATTGACAATCACATTCATCGAATACTTCATAGTTATATTTTTAGGCATAAAATAGTAGTCCTTGTCGTCAGCATTGAGTTCATTGATGGTTACTTGATTGACGCGTAATATCTCAAACATTTTACAGATTTGTTGTAGGATATAAAAGATGTTGATTTTCGTTTTCGTCGGCACGTATTCGGCTCTCTCTTTATACAAGAGCATCGCAATGATATTCTCTTTCGATATGTGGGAAAATATTTTAATCGGAAAGTTATTCGTAAAAGCCCCATCATAGTAATACTCGTCATCAATCACAATCGGCGTGAATAGCAAGGGAATCGCCATAGACGCTTCACACGCAGTAAATACACATACGTCAGGCGTATCCTCAATGGAAAAAATACGATTCTCACATCGATTAATGTTCGTGGTCGAGAAATACAGATTGACACCGAACCGTTGCGATACCTCCTTAAAGGTCATTCGGCTAATCGCATCCGCAGCGTCCGCAGCATCCGCTCCAGCCAATGCGTCCACGACAGGAACCGTAGCATACTTGATACGCAACCTTTTTTTTAAATGTTCCATAAAATGCGAGATGGAACTGAGTCCTAATTTGGAGATGATGCGATAATAGTTCTTCGTCGGGATATTACATAGTTCCTTGTCGTCTTTTGAATTATAAATAATCTCTTCAATCTCTTCGATAGTCAGTTTGAACGTGATACATAACGCCACAAAAGAGCCGATTGAATTGGCGGCGATATGCGTAATCTTCTGATGTAAGTTCTCGATGTATAGGTATCGTATCGCACCGATATAGATGACACCACGCATACCTCCGCCAGATAAAACGAGATGCGTGATATTCAATTTATCCATTAAATATTTAATATTGTAATTGTAATTATAAAATAATATATTTTGTTTATATGCTTGAACTATACTCGCATATATCGATGTTGTAGTAAAGCAACGCCTCTTTCGCGGTATTGTTCTCCGCCTCCTTCTTGTTGCTACCTGTGGAGGTCGCGATAATCGCATTGTTCCTGTCTTTGATACAGTATGTGAATATGCGGACATTATCTTTCATCAGCACCTTCACTTCGTAGAACTTTGGAATATCTTGGAGGTTGTGCATCATATACGATACAAGCATATCCTTATAGTTATTCTTGATTCGTATCAATTCGCAAAAGTCAATGTAATTCTCGATGATATAGATGATAAAGTTCTCCACCAGAAAGTATCCCGCCCCCGTGAATGGGGCGATGCTTATCGTGTTCGGGAGTTGAACCTTGTCGCTCTCAGTCTGAAAGTCGAGAAACAAGGCACCGATGAAGGCTTCGAATATATCCTCCATAATCTTAAAGTTATTTCTGCCTCCCGATTCCTCGACTTGCTTCGATATGATAGCGAACTTCGGGAAACCTATTTTATCGGACAAATAGCCGAGCATCCGTCCATTTACGATTTTCGTCCTAATTTTCGAAAGGAATCCCTCGTTTTGGTCGGGAAACCGCGTGTATAGATAGTTGGCGACAATCATACCGATTAGCGAATCGCCAAGAAACTCGAGGCGTTCGTAGGACATATCTTGAAGCGGTAGGCAATCGGGCGGACAATTCACGTTGCTTTTGTCAAAGTCGATGTTCTTCATCGTACAATAGGATTTATGAACGAACGCTACGCGATACAAGTCGATATTCTTAAACACGATGCCATTTAGCCCGTTCTTATTGAATATCGTCGTCAAATCGCCACTCTGTAAGAGAACATTCTTGTTATTATAGGGCTGGTTGGTTATATCGATTTCCTGCGTTTTATTATGGATTCCTTGAATGCGTTTCATTCCCTTCAAAATAAGAATACTGATGTATTTATATCATTTTTTTATTATATAAATATTATTTGTTTATTTCTTTTATTACATATAGTAAAATGGATGATTTTATTATTCAGGATACCGAACCACTCATCAAAGTGGATTCGTTAGGTATCGGTATAAAAACAATTCCCGACATCCAGCGTCTATCCTTATATGATAACGAATACTTGGTGGTAGGGGATGGACTGGGAACAGCGAATAATAACAGTAATCAACTGGATACGAAATGGAATATGTATGTGAATCACGAGGGAGTCGCCATCAACACGTCGCGGTTTATCACTTCGAATTTCAGGCAACCGAACGCGTCTCTCTACGTCAATCGAAATATCCAGTGCGACGGCATCATTAACGCCCACAGCATCCAGTTCAGCAACATCTCGATTAGCGGAGAGATTGGTAGCAATGCCCTCATCGATTTAATAAAAAACATAAATATCTTGTCGGAATCCCAGCCATTCAGAACAGGCGTCGTAACCTACTACAACAACCTCTATGATTTGACGTATCCCGTAAATAATATCTATACGCCCAATTACCTAACGTTAGGCGGGTTGGTCGATACAAATTACAACCAGCATCCGTTGAATATCAATTCGACGCCGAACAACGACTACAACAACATCCATATCGCCTTGCGAAACGACACCTACAATTACACCACGAACGAATTATCCAAACTGAGCATCGGTATCATTGGCGGTAGCAACATATCCCCCGCAGTCATCTCCACCACGAAAGGGATGCCCTTGGAGTTTCACGTGAATAAATCGGTGGATGAAATCAACGCCTTATATACCCGAGAAGCCGTGCCGAGATACGTGAAAGACACCGATTACGCGGCGATGACGATAGATAACAACGGGAACGTGTGTATCGGGAAAAATCATGCGATAAACGTGGTATATTACAAGAATATTTTGACGAACGGCATCAGTTCGAATACGGCGTTTGCGAACCCGACGCGTCTCGACGTGAAGGGCGTATCGAAGTTCGACGACATCATCCTCTATGACAACTTTACGAACAATTACAAGCATATTGACGAAGTCTATATTCGTGCGGACGGCGTAGGTAGCATTCGCCCGTCGCAAATAACCGCAGGGACGTTCAACGGACTCCGTTATTCCTTTAATATCGTAGATGTTCGCGAGACTTTGAATGCGAAGACGATAAACGCGACAAACTCTATCACCACCCCGAGTATCGAGGCGAACAGCCTCATCGTATCTGAAAACGCGACGTTTCGCGGGACAGCGAGTTTTGTGAATACGACGACGCTCTCGATGAACCGCTTGGATATTGCGAATGACTTGATGATTGGAGGAATCCGCGTGAATCCTATCAATATCAGCGACGCGACGCTTGGATATACGACGATAACGAGCAATACGGACAATGGCAACAAATACTTCTTCACATACGTCCATAGTAATATAGCGAATCTCGATGCGAATCGCAACATCAGTTTCCCGAATAAATTGAGCGTCGGCGAGAATACGGGCGAGGGATTCAGGGGCGTTGTGAATGTGTTTAAGTCGAATAGTTTATATAATAGTAATAATTTCGAGGTTATCTTACAGGATAAGGTGAATACCGACAAATATATCGCGAACATCGGGCGACTTTCGTATCTGGACTTCTATGACAACAGTCTTCTCGTGAATACGAACAAGGTGGCTGGGAAACAGAACAACGTGTATTTTTATCCATCCTTCGATATATCGTCCTTAGAGAACAACGTGTTTCGCCCGAACTTAATCAATACGCCACCGACGCTATCGATAACCAATACGGGCGTTAGCATAAACACGAAATTACCGCACGAAGGTATTCACTTGGATATTAATGGCAAAATCGCCGCTACCGAGTATAACATTTACAAGGACGATGTGATAACGAAGATGTCGGGGTTTGTCTATAACGGTGCGAAGAATTATTTCAATATATACAATGAGAATACTTATAAATACTGTATTAATTACGACAATATATCGGCATATTCGACGAAGATGCGAGGGTTGAATGTGAAACAGGGCATCAATAGCGATACGTATTATCAAAATGACAAACTTATCGAGACGCTACAAGTCACGAACAATCTCGGGAGTTTTTATACGAATAAGAAGATATCGCTTGGGTGGAGCGGAGAAGACGTTCATGCACCTTTACAGATACGCAATACGATTATCGAAGATTACAATCATTCTGTCATCCGCATCTATCGAGGGGTTCGCGGAGGCGGACTTCACAACAACGCCGATTATAGCGGGATTGACATTTGCGAATACGACAGGGATTTAAGGAACGATAGGGATTTGGAGCGATGGTTCATTTATAAAAACCACAAGTTCAACGATATCGATTCTCGCGACATCCCGCGAATCGGACCACTCCAAATCGGATACACGGATAAGACGATTGAACCGACGAACTTCGGGATGTCGATGTATTACAATACGCTCAACTCGAATTACCATGTGGATTTCAACAACCCAAACGTGTCGTATGATTTCTTGGATAAGACGAATGTCGCGGTATCCATTTACGGCGACTTGGATGTTTATGGAAATATCAATATTATCGACAATAGCAGTAATAATTTCAACTTTCGCCTCAAAAAGGTAGAGGGGCTTACAGAATTGGCAAAGTATATCGACGTAGTCTCAGTGTCAAATATTATTTATAAAAATATCATAGACTATAACGATATCGAGTATTCGGGGAAGAACATCGTCTTTAAGCCTACACAGTCAATTGTCGTGGATTCGATTGTGAATACCGACATTCCCTTTGTGATTAAGCAGAACAACGACAGGCTCTCGGTTGCGAAGTTTATCACCTACACGTCGAATGTGCTTACGGATAATCATTCTACTACCCTTCGCAATAACCACGATTATTCGGCGATTGAGATGGGTATCTATAAGTTCAATGACTTTAATGTGAATTACGACAAAGACCGCTATACGAACATAAAGAATATGGTTCAAATCCTCGTATCCAATAACAATGATGTCGCGACCGACAATACGAACCTGACATTTAGTTATTACAAGAACGACAGCAACAACAATTTTTATCATCCGTTTGTCGAGTTTAACAACAGTTTTTCAAAGACCTATATGCATGTAGGACAGGGGGCGAGTGGATACAATAGCAACATCACACTACACATCGACGATGACAATAAATACGGATTACAATTGACGAACAGTTATAATCCTGTGAAAATAAATATGGTGAATATCGCAGGAGACCGCAATAAATATACGACGATAAGCAGTGGAGGGAGCGAGAATAACTATCGTTTTACTGTGGATGTCGCCGTATTAGACGTGGGGAACGAACCAGACAACAATAATATGCTTAATATATTAACGATTGACCCTTACACGACGGGTATTAATTTGCGAGACGGGGTTCGCTACGGGTTCAACGAAACGACACCACAGCAGACGATGTCGATTAACAGCGAATACGACGAGCAGACGATGCTCATCAACGCGAGATACACGAAGGATTACATCTATACGAAGGCGACCGTCAATAGTTGTAATATTGTATTTTCGAAAGACGTCGGGACGACGGGCGATGGGACGACGGGCGTCGGCGGCGGGTGGGACAACAATGCGAAAACATTCAATACCGCGTTTAACAATACGATTTCGTCGGTTTATGTGCCGACGTTTGATATTTTCGGAAGTAATATAGACAATCCGAATACGGTTGTATATAAGACGCTACACGCCGTAAAGGAAATCACCTATCTATCGAAACATTCGAATATCGATTTGACGTATAAGTTCGATACATCGAATGCGAATATCATAAACGGCGGATATAGCACGAGGGACATCAAGATAGACACGACGCCGTCGTATCGCTTGGAGTTCAACAAAGAGAACTTGCTCGAAAACGACCGAGTGCTTTTTGACATCACTCCGCAATTGTCGGATGCGACGAATGAGATTATCGGGCTTGACGAGATGCGTCTTGTAAATAACCAGACATCGAATATTTTTGTCATCACGCTTGACGATACGATTATGAATAAGAATTACAAATTCTCGTGTATCTTTAACAACATTTATAATATCCCGTCGTATCTGACGGAGATGACGACATCGAACACGGTATTCACTTCGAACTATACGAGAGTCGTGGATGTGGGGCGAGATAGGACAAGTAATATTATTTCTTTAAAAAACGAAATATATAGTTATTTGCCGAAGGTGAATAGCAGGACGAAGAATATATCGAAGGTATTCGTCAATAAAAATCTAATCAAATTGGACGACAACTATTCGCTATCGAACGTATATATTGTATCGGAGACGTCGAATATCGTCAGTTATAATTACACGAGTGGCACAGACCTAACGTATGCCTATACAGGTAGGTTCGCAATCCATCGAACGAACAGGACGAGCATCAACAGTTCCAATACGCTCCCAAATACGATGACGAATAGCAACTATATCATAAATTATAGTTCGAATATCCGCTACGCTGCTACCGCTGCTACCACTGCTGCGAATAATATTTCGAATATCGTGAGTATCCAGACGTCGAATGAGATTGTTGATGGTGCGTATGACACGGAGTTAATCTATGTTGGTTCAAATCTATATCAGGACGAATTCGCAATATATGGTGCGAGTTTAAGTAATACGATTCGGATTGACGAATATTACAGGCGATACGTTCAAAATAGCAATCTACATATACAACTGACGAACTTCAATAAGGCGAACTTGAAACCGCACATCATCTTTGCGAGTTCTGTGAAGGACGAGACGCTCGACCGAGGCAGTCTCATCAACGAAATATATAGTTATGATGGCAACCTGTTGTTTAATTACCGCGACAATCAAATCGAGCATCCGCAATTACTCATTGACAAGGTGGGGAACATCCAGTATTACGGCGACGTTCGCACGAGCAACGATTTATATATCAGTGGCAATATATTCAACGTCGGGGGCAAAAATATCATCGAAGACCTTGACCGTAAAATATTGAGTCTCGGGGCGAACAATAGCGACTTGCTATTCGAAAACGTCGCCATATTGAGAGCAACTATTCGAGAGCGAGATACGAGTATGAGCAACCTGCTTTTAAACACAAGAGACGTGCTAAACGCCAAGGACGACCTAAATGACGCGAACGCCAGTAATTACGTGATGGCGACAAGCAATATCTTGGTGGCGAGGACAGATTTGAACGACGCGAACGCGAGTAATTATGTTGTTGCGACGAGTAATATCTTGGTGTTGCGGACGGGCAGGAATGACGTGAATGTTAGCAATTACGTGATGTCGAGGACGGGTATGAATGACGCGAATATGAGTAATTATGTGGTGGCGACAAGTAATATCTTGGTGTTGCGGACGGACAGGAACGACGCGAATGCGAGTAATTATGTGATGGCGACAAGTAATATCTTGGTGTTGCGGACGAACAGGAACGACGTGAATCTGAGTAATTACGTGATGACGACAAGCAATCTCGTTGCGACCCGAATCACGAACTTGACGACCGATATGATAAATGAGAATAGCGGTGCGATGAAGCGGTTTATTATAAATAATGAGTATAATAATCATCTTAGCATCTATGGTAATCTTACGGTGAGTTCGAACTTGATTGTGTTGGGGGCGAGTACTACGCTGGAAACCGAAGTATATACGACGGAACGGCTTGAAATCACGAATGCGAACAACACGTCGAGGGCGTTAGTGATTAAGCAGAACGACCTTCTCAACGACATTATACAGGCGTCGAACAGGGACAACGTCGTCTATACGGTGGGTAATAATGGGGATGTTCGGATAGCGGGGAATTATATACGGAACAATCGGGATGTTCTACTGGATACGAGCAACTATGTCTTGGAGACGAGCAATGTTATTGCAAAGAGAATCGATAGTAATATCGCGATATTGAATAACACGTTGCGATTGAATGATATGAATAATAGCAATTATATACTGACGTCGAGTAATAACTTGGCGTTTTCAATCAATAACATTAAGTCGGCGTGGGTTATCAGTCCTACGAATGTGTATAGTTTGACGAACGTATCCATCGGGACGACGAGCAACATCGATACGCTCACGGTGGATGGGGCGATTATCTGCTCCAAGGGTATCACAACGTCCTTCTCGGACAATCGGCTCAAAGATTACACGTCGAACATTGCGAACCCGATTGCTTTAATCGACCGTATTAATGGGTTTCATTTCACGCCGAATGATTTGGCGGTGTCCTATGGGTTTTCGAAGAATCCTGATGTAGGACTTTCCGCCCAAGAGGTTCAAAGTATTCTCCCTGAGATTGTTAAGTTGGCACCGTTTGATATGGCACGAGACGACTATAACAATATCGTATCGAAGAGCGGAGATAACTTTTTAACGATTTGCTATGAAAAGATGGCACCGTTATTCGTGGAATGTATAAAAGCCCTTAAAAAAGAAATAAACGAACTGCGAGATGAGGTAGCGGAACTGCGTGGTTCGAGGAGTAGTTAGTTAGGGAGGGAGTTTATTAATTTTATTTATTTTATTATGTGCACTATCTATTTTGGATTGTCCTACGGATTGTCCTACCGCTTTCATTGCGTTAGCATAGACATCCATTGTTTGATTGGCTTCTGTTCCAACTTCTTCCTTTAAACCTTGAAGAGATGTAGTCAATCCTTTAAATGGATTTTTGTTGCTAAATAATGATGATGCGGTTGCTCTTGATTGTAATACCAAATCTCGTGCGTCGTTTGCTTGTTTTGTTATTTCGGCGACTTTTGCTTCTTCTTCAATTTTCATTAATTTTTCTTTTGCTTTGAGTGCTGATTCCGCTGCCTTTGCTCTTACTTCTTCTACTTTTGCTTGTGCTTCTGCTTTTACGTTTTCTACGTTTGCTTGTGCTTGTGCTTTTATGTTTTCTACGTTTGCTTGTGCTTCTTCTGCTTGTGCTTTTACGTTTTCTACTTTTGCTTGTGCTTGTGCTTTTATGTTTTCTACTTTTGCTTGTGCTTCTTCTGCTTGTGCTTTTATGTTTTCTACTTTTGCTTGTGCTTGTGCTTTTATGTTTTCTACGTTTGCTTGTGCTTCTTCTGCTTGTACTTCTGCTTTTACTACTGTTGTTGCTTTATTCTCTTTTGGTGCGTCTGCGTCTGCCTTTGTCTCTGCATCTGTCTTTGTTTCCTTTGTCTCTGTCTTTGCTTCATTTGCTTCCTTTATCTCTGACTTCGCGTTCTTTGCGTCTGCTTCCTCTTCTTCTTCATCCTTTGCGTCTGCCTCTGCCTTCGTCTCCTTCGTCTCCTTCGTATCCGTTGTCTCTGTCTTCGCTGTTTCTGCTATTGCTTTCGTTTCTTCTCCTTCCTTCGCTGTTTCTGCTATTGCTTCCTTTATCTCTGTCTTCGCGTCTGCGTCTGTATTTGCTTCCTCTACTTCTTCATCCTTCGCTATTATTTCTTTAATCGATTCAAACTCGATTTTAAATAGTTCAATAATAGTATCAAAATCTTCCTTTGGCGTCGTCTTCGTATCGCTTGGTTTTTCATCATTCGGCGACTTATCTTCTGGTTCTTTTAGAAACTCCTTGTGTAGTTTAAGATATAGTTTATATAGTTTATCTTCAAAGTCTTTATAGTCATCCTTTGTAATGTCAATACTGACCTCTTTATCTATAACGTGTGCATTTTGTGCGAATTTTTTTTTGATATAATACCATCCATCCGCACAAATAGTAATGAAACTAAGGTATTTAGCGTCCTTAATAGAACACCATTTATTAGACATTAAATCAACATAAATCTTTGCGTATTCAGTACGCTCTTTTTGTATCCCGTCCTCTATTTTATCTATATTGCTTATAATATCGTTGAGTTTAAACTCGAGATTGCTATGTTGCTTTATGTAATCAGCGTCTATCATACTGTTTCTCTCGGGGTTTTGTAAATATTCTTTTATAAAATCTTTAACCTTCTCCATTAACTTTGTCCCTTTGTTATTAATTCTTTCCTTTGTGGTATCGATATAGGATACCAACCTTTTATATTCTTCTCCTTCTTTAATATTTTTGATTGATTCGGTGAAGCCTTCATCAATCTTACTATATGGTGCTTCTATTTTTTCTGTTGCTACTGGTGTTGCTACTGGTATTGCTACTGGTATTGCTTCTATTTTTTCTGTTGCTACTGGTATTGCTACTGGTGTTGCTACTGGTATTGCTACTGGTATTTCAGGTGTTTCTTCAACACCTCCTTTAATTTTTCGCCTTCCTCTTTTTCCTCCCGTTGTCGCTACCGTATCTGCTTTTGCTAACACAACTTCTCCTGTTTCTTCTGCTACTTCTGCTACTTCTGCTACAACCATTTCTTCTGCTGCTTTTGCTTCTTCTGCTGCTTCTGCTGCTAATTTTTCTTTATGATGTTTAAAATAGTCGAAGTTTTGGACGATTTCCGCTAACAATATGGTTATCTTTTTATAGTCTATGGTGTTCGAGAGATAGAGGACTTCGTCTAATTTAGTAAATATATCATTTAACTTCTCTTTATACTGGTTATAGGCAAGATGTTCCGAAATATCAAGATTCATTTCCCTAAACCTTTATTATTAAATAATATATAAAATTATATAAAACTAACAATACAATAAGAGTATATAATAGGTATGAGTGTCGCAAAGAATGTGTCTGGTAAAAAAATCAAGGAGTTTCTGCTGTCAGCATTCGACGATGATACAGAATATACACTGGATGATGCTAAGAAGACTGCTGTGTCCTCGTTTAAAGACGCGTTAAAGTCGGGGCAATGTAAAAAGCGGGTTGCGAAGGTCGATAGCGATGGTGTGGTGATTAAGAAGCAACCGAGCAAATACAATTTGTATATTAAAGATGAGATGGCACGATTAATCTCTGAGTTCCCAGACAAGGAGAGGAAAGAACTAATGAAAGAGGCTGCGATTCATTGGAACGAGAGCAAGGCGGCAAAGGAGGCGGAGACGGCTGCTTAATTTATGACTGTCTTAATTGGCTTATTTATTTTTTGTTAGATATTCGATAATATCGTTCAATGATGGTAGATATATCGCACACCCTAAGCAATGCATGATATGATTGTATTTATAAGAGGGATATTTATTTTTTATATTTCATATAAAGAGAGAGGGATTAGGATGGGTGATAATAATTTGAGTACACCTTTACTTACCCCTAAAAAGTTTTCAAATAAGCCTCTAATGAGTAGATTAGTAAATCATATGATACCAAAACCTATAATGTCAAATAGCAAAGAAAGTATAGAAAAAAGGATAAATTATATCGATAAAAACATCAAGACAATAGAAGATAGTAAAATATCAGAAAAAAAAAAATTAATAGATTATTTGAAGTATTTTAAAACCATATTAGATAAACCAACCGAAATCAAAGGTAATACAAATGAAGAATCAAGAAATTATAATAATATTTTAATTAATTTAAATAGTCAACTTGAAGAAGGTGCTAAATTACAAGTATTACTATCAGAAAGTAAGTATATGCCAGAAAGTAAGCATTCGGCATCCGAAAGAAGGTATTTGGCATCAGAAAAAATGTATTTGGGATTCAATTCCGAAGAATTAGAAAGATTGAAAAACAAAATGAAGGTATTGAAGGAATTAGAAAAAGCATATGATTATAGAGACCAATTTGAACAATTAAAAAAAACAAATGATTTAAGAACACATGATATTAAAAAAGATAAGGATAAGTATTTCATTGATTTTGTATTAAAAAGAATTGAAAATTGTATAACAAAATTATCAGAAAGTGATAATTTAAGCAAAGATTTCATTCCAATTTTTAAAAAACTTGGGGACTATACCGATTTACAAAAATATTTACAATATATGTGTGAGAGTGCTATGCCAATTACAATTTTAAATACAGACGAATTAAAAGAATTATTTGGGTTATTAATTGAACAATTGAATAAACTGAATTATAACTATTCAAAAGAAGAAAAGGGTTATACTTATGGAGTAGATAGTGTAATATTATTAGTTGAATTAAATACTATATTAGAAATATTAGAAAAAAATATAGAGACAGCAGAATTAAGAGAAAAATTAAGGGTTTCTACGAATAATTTTTCAAATTTAATTATTGAAACTAAAATAACTCTTAGTTTAGATAGATTATTGTCTGGTAATCGTTTAAAACTTGATGATTTAATAAGATTTATTTATAACTTTAATAAGTTATCTGAACAAGATTTAGAAGATTTAAGCAAATTATTAGAAAAAAAGACATTAGTTGTTTCAGATTTAAAAAAGTTATTAGAAAATAATCTATTGACCGTTCAAAATTTAGATGTTATATTTAAAAAACGTAAAAAACGTAAAATGGATGTGCGGTTGTCAGTCTTATTTACTGTGGTCGATTTTAAAAGATTGGTTGATACTGATGTTTTGACTATGCAAGATATAAAAGAATTATTCGAAGAAGAAAACGTATTGACTTTAAGAAAATCAAAAATATTATTAAATAAATTACCATTAAATGACATTGGTAAGTTAAAGGATATATTAGAAAATGAATTATCTACTAAAATATCTATTAGTAAAGTATTATCTATTAATGAAGCAATATCAGGACTATTGACTCCTGAGATAAAAGAACAATTACAATCATGTAAGAAAGAATTAAATAAATTTATAATAACTAAAAATTTTACGGTTCCTGTTTTAATAGAGTTATTAAAACATACTGTTTTGACTATGCAAGATATAAAAGAATTATTCGAAGAAGAAAACGTATTGACTTTAAGTGAATCAAAAATATTATTAAATAAATTACCATTAAATGACATTGGTAAGTTAAAGGATATATTAGAATATGAATTATCTACTAAAATATCTATTAGTAAAGTATTATCTATTAATGAAGCAATATCAGGACTATTGACTCCTAAGAAAAAAGAACAATTACAATCATGTAAGAAAGAATTAAATGAATTTATAATAACTAAAAATTTTACGGTTCCTGTTTTAATAGAGTTATTAAAACATACTGTATTATCTGTGGAAGATTTAGATGAAATATTTTCAAGAGAGGATTTATCTAAATTAGAAACCTTATTTAATAATGATGAAATAGAAGGATTACATAAGAGCGATATAGATTTTCTGATGGAAATGATTGAAGATAATAAAGAAATTAAAAAATCATCAGGTGGTCGCAAAGTGAAGCCTTCACATGTAAAGAAGCAAGTATGTGGGAAATTAAGATGTATCTACAAGATACTCGGGACGAGAAAGGAACACCTGAAATACAAAGGGCGACTCATTACCGTCGCAGAATATAAAAAGATAATGAAGATGAAGATGAAGATGAAGGCATAAATCGAGCATTACAGCCACAAGTCTTTCAAATCGAACTTTGGCAATTCCATAATGGTATCCTTTTTATTGTCAATCAACTCCCTACGGAAATTGGTTCGTAAAATCACAATATCATTATAACAGTTTTGTTTCATGTAAAAAATAAAAACATCATAGTAATTAGAAAGACATGAATATATATATCAAGTATCTTATAATAACTGTTTTACTTATGGTGTTAGATGTCGCTTGGATAACATTAAACCTTTCGACATATTCGTCGGCAATTCAAAAGGTTCAAAAGTCCCCGATGAATCTGCGAAATCTGCGAAGCGAATATGCGTTCATCGCTTATATCATTATCATCTTTTCAGTTCTATATGTAGCCATACCATTCACGACGCAAAATATGAAGAAAGGCGATGATGACATCGCGAATAAATTATTGAAATCCTTTATGTATGGTGGTGCGGTAGGGTTCTCAATCTATGGTATCTATAACTTCACGTCTCTCGCGATTTACAAGGACTTCGACAGTTCGATAGGTATTATCGATACATTATGGGGAACAACGTTATATACCCTAACTACCTTTGTGTTTTTATTATTGCCTACGTAAGGCATTTTTTATTTTCTTAAATTCTTTAACGGTTATTAACTCTCCTTTATATTTTACCAGATTGAAGTAATATACAGCGTTCGCTTGATATCGAGTCAAGCAATTCCGCAATTTGAGTATAAAAGCCAATCTTACAAGGAAGTAAATATTTACACAGACTCTTTGCGTGTTCAACCGATGTTATCGCAGGTATCCTCGCGAGTTCGGTATCGTCGTAATTATCAAAGATATTACAAGCGTCCTCTACAAGTTCCTTCAATGACGAGTATTCGGGTTTTTTATAATTCAATAGTATATTGTCTCCAAGTTTAATACGAATGCTCTTTAACCGCTTTATAATCTCCAAGTCTCCACTATTTGATAGCATCTTCTCTGGCGTATCGGTAAGTAATGTTTGAAGCGGGATGTAATCCCTATGGGAATCCCTATGGGAATCCCGACGATACCGACGATACCGTTGTGAGTCTCGTGAGTCCCGTGTCTGGACGCATTCTTTCGCAAAGTGTCCGTCAGTTTTACCACACACAAAGCATCGGTTATTGATGCTATTGCTTATTTTTACAAGTTGTTTTTTCGTTTCCGCATCGAGAACGACAGACGAATACGAGTCTCCGCGAACATTGTCAATGCCACATTTATCCATATATTTATAGGTATATTTCTCTTCATCATAATCATCACAGTTAGGGATAAGTTCAAGTATTTTTAACGGCTTATGAAATCTCGTCCATTCAGTGCCGTTGCTTGTAAAGTGATTATCGAATCGAAAATGCGGGTTTGTGGTTTTCCCAACATAGTATTTGTCATTCTGTAATTGTAGAACATAGATGTATAGCATACCTCTTTACGTAGCATAGCGATTATCAGTTTATAAGAAAGAATAAATAAAAAGAAAGAATAGCCGTCGCTTCGCTGCTTCGCTACTTCGCTACTTCGCTACTTAACGTCTTTTCCTTGATACCGCCTTGCTAACGCGGCTAACACCGCTCCCGCTCCCGCTATCGCCAGTTCTAAAAAACAGATAATACATCGAGTAGAAGAATACCATTACAAAAATTACAATAAATAATATATAAACTACCATACCCGTAATACCTGCGGTTCTGCTAACCTGACAATAGAGCGTATCGTCATCCAGAGGGCATTTCTCTACGTTATTCGAGCCTGAATTACTCATCACCGCAGCACTTCCTCCTGAAACCAACGCACCAGTTGCCGCTCCTGCGATTGCTCCTGTCGCAGTTCCTGCCGCAGTTCCTGCTCCTGAGTTCTGTGCGTCAGCGGTTTCTTTGCCTTTACCGCCTACTTTAAACTCTTCAAAAAACAAAGCACTCATTATATTCTATTATTTACGTAGAAAAGAATATATAAATGTCAAGGAATAGAGAACGATAAAAAATATAAAGATTGATGTTATATAAGGATTTGAGCGTGGATTCTGTGTGTCCTTGTTCTTTCTTCTTGACCCTCCGCGACCACCTCCGCCTCCACCGCCTCCACCTTTAAACGGTTCGAGAATCATTTCTAATAAACCGAGTTATTATTTTATATCATATTAGTAGAATTATATTTACGATGAATGTTTTGGAAACATCTATTATTGTTTTTACAATCATCCTATCAACAATCGTCGTGCTATGGTATATACATAATCTAAATGACCACGGGACGGCGGGAGCGACCTTGCTAAACATCAACTACAACAAGCAAAAAACCGCGGGTTCGTGTTCGACCTCTTGCGATTCCATTGACCCTGTGAGCGACCCGCGATACAACATGCAACAAATCATCAAGCAATCTATATTATTAGAGGAGCATCTTACAAACAAGAACAAGAGGTGTCGTGATTGTATCACAAAGCATTTCTTACATATTATAGGATTAGCCGAGGAGGCTCAGATGTTGGCAACCAACAAGATAGACAAGTATCCGCTCATAAACGAATCCGTCATATTATACAATGACCTTTTTAAGTTATGGATAAAAAATAAGAACTTGAATGGGAAGGACGAAAGTTATATATTGTATTGCACCGATAAATTAAGAGACCACCGCAAACAACTCATCGTCATCTATTTTTTCAATGAAAAATACAATATCGTCGATAAAGACAAGAATTAACATAAAAACGGAATTGACGCGGTATCACGGGCTACTTCGATAACCTCTTTAATATCGATGTAGGTTTGTTTGTGTGCTTCGTAATGCTCTGGATGTATTTCAGACTCTAAGTCGATGTTCGGGTATGCGAAGGGAAATGTAGTAGCGAAAGAGTTTATCGACGAATACAATGCGACGTCAGCGACCACTTGGTATTCGCACGTAGTGAAGTCATATTTATTATTTTTAAGATTAAAGTATTTACCAACCAATCGTTCAGCACCTTCACGGGATATAATATACATACCTGTTGAAGGCAACAGATACTGCCATTTGATAAACGGCATATTTTGTGCGATAGAGAGGTTATACAATGCTTTCACCGTAGGACCATATAGGATAAGCAACTGAACCAACTGTGCCGACGGTGCTTCTTTCAGCAACTCACGTATCATCTTGCGATAATCGATAGCAAAGGGAATCACAATGTCGTCTTCCATCACCACGAACCAATCATTGTGTTCGTCTTTCAACCCCTCAATCATCGCTTTGATATGACTGGATATACACGCGTATTCGTATTCGCACCGAACACACCCTGGGTGCTTACAGGTTAGAGGACGCTTATCTTCGAGAACCTCGTCGAAATCGCAAGGCGTGATTGCCGATACCCTAACGTTGTCGAGCGACGTCTTCTTGAATTGCTCATCCATAAACGCCCGTCTATCCTGCGACCTATCAATATTTATCCAGTAATGCTTCATACCCCACGCCCCCTTATGCTTATATGATAATATCGCGTATATCTTATATATATGTGTGATACATAGAATATATTATTTTTGTTATTATAAGTTAAATGAAGTTAGAACTTAAAAGGTTTGACCCTACAAAAATCAAGAATGATTCGGTGGTTGTCTTTATCGGCAAACGTAATACGGGGAAGAGTTATTGTATGAAAGATATTTTAAGTTATAACAAGGATATACCCGTCGGTGTCGTCGTTTCGCCAACAGAACGTGCCAACGGATACTTTGAGAAGTTTATTCCGAAGATGTTGATATATGACGAAGTGGAAGAGAAATTAATTAGCAAGTTTCTGACGCGACAAATCAGCATCACCAATGAGCGGAAGAGAGATATGGCGAAGCACGGAAACTCTTCGATTGACCCACGAGCCTTCTTGATATTAGACGATTGTATGTATAACAAGTCATCGATGACGGATAAAAACATTCGATGTATTTTTATGAACGGGAGGCATTACAAGATATTCCTTTTAATCACGATGCAACACGGATTAGGATTGCCACCCGACTTGCGTTCCAATATCGACTATGTTTTTATATTTCGTAATAATATTGTTAAAGAAAGAGAAAAGATATACAATCATTACGCGGGTATGTTCCCTACATTCGACGTGTTCAATCAGGTGATGAATCAATGTACCGAGAACTTCGAGTGCCTTGTGATAGACAACAAGGTTCAGTCGAACAACATATCGGACATCGTATTCTGGTATAAAGCACAGGACACCAATTATAAGATGTGTTCGCAAGACCTCTGGGAGATGCAATCCTTACAAGACCAAAGGGATTTGATGGGGCTAATGAATGAAGAAGTAGATGACACCGAGGACTATGACCCAGGCGTCTTTGTAAAAAAGAAGCATTCTAAGTTGATTAAGGTGAAGAAACACGCGTCGTATTAGGACGACTTACAGTCGGAAATCGATAGACACGTAGCGAATATTTCGATACACTTATCATTACAAGGAAGTCCGCAGACATCGCAAGTGTTTATAATTTTACATTTTTTACATTTATTACATATAGTATTATAAAGCATATTGTCCACAGAATAGCAGAGGAAACAATAGGACATTCTGATATAGCGAGATATAAAAGATAGATATCAGATATCTAAGATATCAATTATTATTAGAAAAAGGTAGGTTTCTTATTTTTAGTTTCAGTAATGTGTATCTTTTTTATTTGACTTATATCGGTGATATTGCTTACTACGCTCACGCTGCTCACGCGACTCGAAATACTTATAGTATCATCATCATAGTTATCATATTTCGCATATTTCTTTTTGCTGACGCCCTCATCAGGCATTTTATAAGCCATTTTAGTCTGAGATAACGAACTATATTCGTCTTTGATAGTATCCCATTCTTTGTGAATAGTATTTGGGATACTCGTTTCATCTTCCTTATCTTTATCGCGGTTCGCAAAGGATATTTCTTGCGAATTGAACGTCTCGTTGGGTTCGCCTGTTTCATCTGCTTCACCAGTTTCATCTGCTTCACCAGTTTCATCTGCTTCACCAGTTTCATCTACTATATTATTTATTTTATTATCTTCACAAATCGCATTGGTGGGTTCTTCGATGACTGTGTGTTTTTCTTCTGATTCGGCTTCTTTGTCTATCTTTTTATTTATCCTTTTATCTTTACCAGTATCATATTCTGCTTCTTCATCCTCTGCTTCGCTTTCTTCTTCTGCTTCGCTTTCTTCTTCTGCTTCGCTTTCTTCTTCTGCTTCGCTTTCTTCCTCTGCTTCGCTTTCTTCTTCTGCTTCGCTTTCTTCCCTTTCGTCCGCTTCGTCTCCTCCTTTGGCGATGGGAGTTTTCTTCTTTTGTTTGGTAATCTCAACATCTACGCTTTTGGCATCTGTATCTTTGTATTGATGTACGTTATCACTTAGGTTATCTTCAATCTGTTTAAATATTTCATCAAAAGGTATAAAGTCTCGAAACGTTTTCTTAACGATCGCTCTGATGTTTTCCTCAATGATATTGAGATTATTCTGATATTCTGCGTCCTTTATGTTGTTCCGATTATACAAGTAAGCGTTCTTCCAAGAGAACGAAGCAGCGTTTATATAACACTTATGAACGAAATCTTCGGCATTCGGTATCTTAATTTTAATATTATCAAACTGCTCTCGATACTCATATATCTTGATTTTTATCGTGGTGATGATAATGATTTTAATCAGGTTCGCCAAGTATTTACATTTGGTATATTTAACAATCTTCTTGTATTCATCACTCACGATGTTATTGTTCCATTTGCGGATACTATATAACTCATTTTGAAATCCTTTAAGCCCCTTTTTCTCTTCTATCATCTCGGTATAGAGAGCATATATTCGCTTTGATATAGCGACACTAAGGATATCCTGTATATGTTCAATATACTCGTCTCGTGTATCAATTAAACCTTCCATATATTTAGTAATTTATAATATTCTTTATATACTCAAAAAACAAAAGGAGAATTGTGATAAAGTTGGGATTATTTATTTTAGAAAGTTATAATGGATTTTTAGAAAAGAAAAAATATCTTGAAGTTCTAAGTAATATGTGATATTAAGGGTTATAAATCGCTATAATATTTATTCAAAATAACCTTATCTATATATATTAACTTCTCAGGGGTTGTTGATAAATATATTTTATGTAAATTTATATGCTGTTTAAATATATCATCATTAAACTCACGGACGGTGTATGTCCTTACTTTCGTTCCTATCCGTTGGTTCATTTCTTTTGTCGTTATTATACTCCCGCCATATATTGTTTTCGCGTATGCGTTCATATATATTTTTAGTAAATCGTATTTCGTCGATATCGTTATATTCTTCTTGGTCGTCGGTATCACTGATTTTAAAAATGTTAAGTCATCGTCATCTAATGTTATTGTGTCTGTTAAATATTTATCATCGTGTTTATATGCGAACCTATATGGTGAGATTTCGGGTAAATATGTTTTCATTATATGTTTATATTGCTTTATCATATTATCTCGTCCCTTAAACGCCTTTAATACTAAATCATTCTTAAACTTCTCTTTCATTTTAGCATCTATCGTTTTATCACTCGATATTAAAGCCCTTATATTTAGATGTGTTTTAAACTCATTATCTTGTAAAATAATGGTCTTGTAAGTTAATAAGACCTTTTTGTATTCGTCGCTTTCGACAATGTCTAATATATCTAATCGCTGTGTTATATTCTTATTAAACTTAGAACGACAAGTGCTGTTATTTATAAACGCATCATATAAATCATCCCGATTCTCTTCGATAACCTCGTTTATATTTTTCTTCTCCTCGCGGTCTTGTGCGATTACATTGATATTTTTATTATTCCCTATCACGTTAAACCCCTTCGTTTTCAATATCTCGCAAATGTTATAATCTAATGAAGATTTCAATATGTTCTGGTCGTATATATACTGAATATACATATCGCTTATATTGTTATCTGTATAATCCCATTCTCCTGTTTCTTCATTAAATACGTTATTGCCTAAATCCCTATATATCCTGTTTGCGTTCATATTATTTAATGCCCTATGTAGTGCGGTTCGTGTATCTTCTAATGTTTTATAGTCTAATTTATTACCTATGCGGTTCGTATATAAATATACCTTGTTGATATTTCGGTTTCTTGTGATTTGTTGAACGGATTGCTCAGGGTCTATTGTATTTGTCCCGTCGATAAAACAATATACATTTTGAGGCGTTGATGGTGTAAAATCTAAACCCGCAACTATCGAAGGTGAGTATATAATATATTTGTTCTCCCATTCTGTTGTGATATCTTGTATTTGCTCTCCTTCGTCGCTGGTGTATAGTAAAATATCAGTTGGTTTTACTCCTGTTTCTTGTAGTGTAATAGTTAGAATATTTGCCTGTGTCTTCGTATTACAACAACAGAGAAAATATTTCGTTTCTATTATATCCTCTTTCATTTTATCGATGATATCATCGTATTTATGTATTAAAACCACATCAATCCCACTATAAGATTTATATATGTTGTTTATAAATCTATACGGCGTTGGTCTTGAACTTGCTACAAAATCCATTAATGCGATTACATTATTACATATATCCCCATCGACTGCTATTATTTGCTTACATTCCCTCATTATTTTTATAAGAAAACTTATTATAGGTAATCGTCGCCCTCCTATATTATCACAACTCAGTATATATTTTATTAAACTATGTGCTTCGTCTAAAAATATAGTGCGGTCTTTCAAGTTTATATGTTTATAATCGCAAATACTGTCTATGGTCGTAAATATTGAAGATGCTACTATTTCAGGGTTATCCTTGTTTTTCTTTACATCTTCATAATATACACATTTTACACCCGCGTCCTTGAATGAGTTATATTGCGAGTTCGCTATACTCTTCAATGGACAAATGCTAAAATATAATAAATCGTTATTTAAACAATATTTTATATTACTTATTGTCTTTCCCGTATTCTGTCCGCTTCGTATTATAACATCATTCACGGTATCCGCTGCGACTGCTCCGTATATCGACGCATCTAAGTATTTCACATTTATTTCGCTTGTTATTTTCGCTCTATTCTCTGGTGTTAATATTTCATATTCGCAATATATTTTATTAGGTGTCTTTAAAGTGTTGTCATTAGGTTCATTAGGTTCATTAGGTTCATTAGGTTCATTAGGTTCATTAGGTTCATTAGGTTCATTAGGTTCATTAGATTCCTTAGATTCATTAGATTCATTTGGTTCATTAGATTCCTTAGATTCCTTAGATTCCTTAGATTCCTTAGATTCCTTAGATTCCTTAGATTCATTAGATTCCTTTGGTTCATTAGATTCCTTAGATTCATTAGATTCATTTGGTTCATTAGATTCCTTAGATTCATTAGATTCCTTTGGTTCATTAGATTCCTTAGATTCCTTAGATTCATTAGATTCATTTGGTTCATTAGATTCCTCTTTTTTCCTCTTTCTATATTTTACCATATATTCCCTATAATATGCTTTTTGTTCTGGGCTTTTATTGTAAGATTTCATATATCCCCTGTTATATTCCTTCTTCAACTCCTTCGTTTCCTGCTTTGCATTTTCATTTCGCTCTTTAAGCATATTATAATAATATTCGTGATATACTGGGTCTGTTAGTTTATCTTTCAACCATCCATAAGATGATATTTTAACAGGTATATCTATTGTTGTGCTTATTTCAGTCATCTCTATATATTTATTAATGATTGCTTATATATTTATTTACCATTCTGTAAATAATCCCTCCATAGATGCTATAAAATAAAAATAAGGACATCCCCACAGCATACTCACACCTACCCCACCTTCTTCATCGATACACAATCGACGATACGCCATTTGTTTTATTGAAGCCGATTTCGGATGTCTCATCAACCGAATCTTGGATGATGTCGATATGCGAGAGTATCACAATCGTATTGAAGTAATGTAAGAGGCTTTTGAGGAACACAGGAACGACGGACAAGTTGTTTTTATCAAAGTTAATGAACCCCTCGTCGATGAAGAGTTGCCGACAGAGGACGTCGTAATTATTGAAATACAAGGACATACGGAGTGCGAGAGATATCGCGAAGCGTTGAAAGCCTGATGCCTGTGATACCGATATGTATTGCTTGACGCCTTCTGTCGCTATATTGTCGTTATGGATGAGCCAGTTGATATGAACCGTGTCATTCGATATATCGACGTTATAATTCAATTTGAAGGGTTTTGTGTTTTGATGGCACAGTGATTTAATGATTTGATTGGTTTTCTCCACGAGTCGCGAGAGTATCATCGTATCGTATAGTTCCTTGCGAAAGGCTTGAAAGTTGATTAGGATAGTATCGAGGACATCAATAATCGTATCGATATCGCTTTCAATCGCAATAAGCGAATTATAATTCTTTTTATTCTCATTGTTATACGCGTTGATGGTAGAATACTTAACAATCTTATCATTCAGGGTTTTCATAGCAATCTCTTTGTTTCCCAGCAATGCGTTTAATTCGAGTTTTCGCAGAATAAGAGGTTTCATTTGCTCGTTGCGTTGGTATTCGTGATATACATCGTTCTTCTCGATAATCGCCTTCAATCGATGGTAATGATGCGTATCGATGATTTTCTTGGTGCTATCATATACCACCCATTCATCGTAGGCTTTTTGTAGTGCCTTGTATTTCGCGATGCGTGGTCGGATGACTTCGTTGTAATGAAGGTTTTTTTCTAATTCTTCGACACGCAGTTTCGTAGCATCATATTTCGTTTCCCATACCTTGTAGATGTCGCAAAGGTATTCGTCGTATAGCATAAAGGAGTAGCCAATGAAATACTCGATATACGCGGTTATCGCATTAAGGTCAGTGTCTTTTATAGCGAGTTCTTCGTGTAAAGCGGTCTTCGAGGTTATGATGTGATTCATATCGATTGTAATCTTATAACTTGATTCTTTAAACTTATAATAGTAATACCATTCGTGTAGTAAATGGTATTGCGTCTGTTTATTCGTATTTTCTTCGAAGCGTTCTTGAACTATCGCGAACTCACTTGCGGAGCAGTTCATATTCTGGCGTTTAGCATCCATCTTCGCGTTCAACGTTTGAAGGACGCGTTGTATCTCTTTTATCCGCGATACCCACGGGCGATTACAGCAAACGAGGCACTCGGGATTATAGCGATACTTTTCGCTCGTAGTGAAGAGTTGAAGTTCCTTTGAATACGTATCGACTTCTGTGGTGAGTTTATCAATTGCTTCTTTTTTTCGAAGATATTCCTTTATAACCGCGTCATCCTCGGTGATTTGGAGATGTATGGTGTCTATATCGTATTTCCTCAGTTCCTTTACAATCGATTTTGCGGTAGCGACAGTGCCTGTTATGCGGTCGCGAGGGATATTCACAATCTCGATGGCTTGTTGTTTCGAATACAGGATATTAAAGTCGTTTTCATAGATCGCCAACTGATTATGAATACCTGCGATAGCATCTACGCATACCTCTTTGCGTTGAAGGGTATTTGTATAGTGTTCGAGGGTTGTAGGTTCGTCGCTACCGTGGCTCTCGCGGCTCTCGCTCCTGCGTCGCGTCTTTGGCTTGGTATGTGAGGCTATGAACGTATTGAATGCGTCGGTCGAACCATAAACTTTTAAAATAATCTTTATTAACTTCTCGATATCTCTGCCATACCCCGAAATCTTATTGGGTTTATTTGAAATCAACTCAGAGAGAAGATTCTTAGCGTCCGCTAAGTTTTCGCGGGTTTCGCTTTCGTCCGTAGCGGCGTCCGCCTCAGTAGCGTCATCAGCGTCGCCAATATATTCACACAATTCTCTTTTTTCGTTTGTGATGTAAGAGATGTCGCAAGGTTTATTCACGCAAGGTAATGTATTAAAGTCGTCTTCGAGTTGCTTAGTATAAAGCGGCTTAGTATAAAGCGACGAAGACGCAGCGTCGCGAATCGAATGGAGATATTTGTAATGGCAAAGCGTCTCCTTGTATTCTTCATATACTTCTGGGGATACGATGGGATACTCGGTTTCAATCTCGTGAATCAGGGTTGTATAATCGGTATCGACGATAATAGATAGTTTGCGAAGGTTTTGAATATCAATTGGGATAGCGTTAAAGGCTGTTCGCAATTCTCTTTCTTCTTCGCGTAGCGAGGATAGTTCTTCGTTTAGAAGCGAGATGACGTCATCATTCACTACCGCTACCGCTTCTTTCGCTTCGTTCGCGTCGCGGAATAGCAACTTTTCATATACTTCTTTCTTACTCTGTATGACTTTTCGAAGGTCTCTGTATTTATTGATAGCCGTTTTAAAGAGATTATAGAGATGATAAATGAATTGTATATTATGGGATTTGTCAATCGTCTCCAAGGTATCCTTATAGTTTAGTGCGAGGATGTCATTATCGACATTCTGGGTAATCATAGATGTAGAAAGGAACGTCTGTATATCTCCAAAGAGTGCCTTGACTTCTGTATTACACGCACTGTCTTTTTTGAGTATCACGAGGTCTCCCGTAGCGTCATCGTGTTTATACAACACTGACGACTTGTTCGTGATTTTGAACGTTCCTTTCTTTTTACAAAAGTCTCTTTTAATGCGATAGGTGTCGCCATCAATCTTGATGTCTATAATGGTGTAGCCCTTCTCCTTATTGTGATTGATGAAACCAGCAGAGTATGTATCAAACTTACTGTTCGTAGCCCACAATGCGAGTTGCAAGATATCATAGATGGCGGATTTACCTGTTCCGTTTGCTCCTTTAATCATAAAGGTTTTCGCATCCAAATCTTTAAAATTAATGAGGCATTTATTTTCATAACACAATAAACCGCCCCATTCTAAATATTGGATTACAAAGGATTTGCGTAGGGATTGTGCGTCGTCTGCGTGATTACACAGGTTGATAATGGGTTCTAAATCCCTATTACGCTTTATACATTCGGGGTGTAAATCATCGGGATATGCTTTGATATCGAAGAGCAGATACTCTTTGTCTTTTATTATTTTTAGTAATATCTTGTATTTGTCGTCGGTTAGGAGTTTCTTAAAATAAACGAGCAGATAGTTGGTATCTATCGCCCCGATGGGGCTTTCGTGATGTGTGGCGATGCCTTGATGCGTATTCGCTACGTTCGTATTCGCTACGTTTGTCGTATTCGCTACGTTATTTAATTTCGAAACGATTTGAAAGGAAATCCCAAAGGGATTGAAGATGGTGCTTAGCGACTGATAGTTTATATTTGAAAAAGACTTTATTTCAAGCGTCTTAGGAAATAAATCGTGATGCTTTTGAACGTAGGATAGCAGTGGTTCTGTGTATTTGCCATTGGTGCGAATAAAGATACACGAAGTCGGCGAAGTTGGCGAAGCGGCGTCTTCAATGAGATTGATATAGCCGATATTATTATAGACGTTTATTTCTTCTGCTTCTTTCGTTTCGAGATTCCATAGCAGATACCCGTGGTCTATAATGTCTTCGCCAAAGTTTTGTTGGATGAGGCTTCCAGAATACCCGCACATCGTCTTCTTTTTATATGTGAATACTTGGCGTTTATGGATGTCGCCGAGAAGGACGTAGTCGAACTCTTGAACCCATTCTAATGGGTAAGGGTTGAACGTTTCTTCGATTGCCTTTCCATTGTATAACTTTGCGGACGCGAACGAACCGTGAAACAACGCGACGGTATGCTTGACGTCGCCACGAATGCGAGGGAACACTGGCAAATCTTGTATTCTCCCGCTATTTCTATATCTATCCAGTGTTGTATCGATGCTAACGAAGGAGAAGCCGACATTGTCGATGACAAACGACGTCGAGGTATTTAATACGATTACATTGGGGATGTCAAATGTCGAAGAATACACGAGCGACGGCTTATCTGCGTCGCTTTGGTCGTAATCGTGATTTCCAGAGATAATATAGAGCCTACCGATGTTGGATAACGCTTGGATAAACTCGCGATATACGAAGAGTCCGTAGTTCCCGATTACATTTTTATTATGAAATATATCGCCTGTAATCACGATGACAAAGTCTTCAAAGGATAACTGTAAGACGGCGATGCGTCGCGTGATGGATACAATGGTTTCCTTAAATACGCTACGATACTCTTCATACCGCGAGTATAGATTATCGCCATTACGGATATGTAAATCGGACAGATGGAAAATGCGAGTGAGCGACATAGGTGATTTATTGTAAGAGTAAGGGATAAGGCTTATGTAATCATTTTTTTATTCTTAATCAATTTAACCATTCAAGCACCCTTTGTTTATCATAGTGATTCCCAATTTCTATATAGTGTTTTTATGTTGATAATTATTAGATAGGATGGGAGGGACAACCTCGAAAAATCTATTGGATAATTTTACAGTATTAGAAAAAGAGATAGATAAACAAAGCGGTTTATTGAAGTTTTTAAAGCAATATAGCCAATATACTTGTTTAAAAGGTATAATTGATACAAATATTACGATGCATAATAACGAATCACAAGCAAATACCCCATGGATAAATTATAAATATTTGGATAATATAAAAAATATTCAATTCCCATGTATAATAAATGAAGAATTTATACCCACAAATAGCCTTCAATATCATAATGGAATTAAAGAGCATACAGAAGCACAAAACGTTCTGGGGGCATTGATAGAATCGACAATAAAGAGTTTTAACATCAACGAGATAACAAAATTAAGAAAAAAAACAGAAGAACTTATAAATAGAAATAATGCTTTTATAGAAAAATCCACTACTGTTGATGATATAGTAGAAGAAAAAAATAATATATTACGAGAATATAGGAAGAGTTTAGAGTATATTATAAGACAGAACAGTACGCAACTTATTGTTAAACAAGAACCTAAACAAATAAGGAAAGCAGTTTCAAAAGAAATAGAAATACTTGAAGAATTATATATTATTCGTCGTAATTTAGACGATAATGAAGAACGTATGAATGAGATTGGATGGAAAGACCTATTTAATACAGAAAAAGAAATACTCGAAAGAGATAAATTGATAGCAGAAAGAGTTAGTTTAAACAAGCAGATAACAGAGAAGGTTAAAGAATTAAATAATATATACCCTTTGTCAGATAATATAACTAAATTAGAAACAGAAATAACTAAATTAGAAGCAAACAGAAGGGAAATAGAAGAAACGGGTTTTTCTGAACACACTAAAACTTTTTTAGATAATTACACGAAACAGAAGAAAGAAAACAAAATAGAGAAAGGTAATAGCGAGGCTCTTCTGAAAGATTTAAAATATTATAGGATGTTTATAGACGATACATACAAAGATAATAATAAGTATAAGTATGTTGTACTAAGTATCTCAAAAACACTTGAATGTATAGAAATGAAACGGAGACCAAAAAGGTTCAATCTTGTTATAGGATACAGTAGAGAATACTTAGAAAGATATTTATATAGTGTTAAAAAAATAAAGGAAATTATCGATGAAAGGATTACAAGAAACCGTTTTCTTACTACAAGAGGGGGTCCAAATATAATACCAAAAACCCCAATGTCGTATAATAATATTGATTATGAAATATTTAATAAGTATATTAAAGACAAAGACGACAAAGAGATAATTGATATAGATAGAGTCGTGCTTATTGGTGTTGAAAATAAAAATCTAAACAATTATATAGACAGCGATTTAATTTATGTTATCTTTGGTATCGAATACTTAAACGAAGAGTTAGAAAAAGCGGAAGAGAAAAGGAAACCAATTATTAAGTTAGAAATAAAAACTCTAAACGAAGACAAGGCAATAATAGAAGGGATTATACAAGGATTACAAGGATTACAAAAGGAAAGGGTTCTTGACGAAAATACAATCCTTGCCTATTATAATACATTACCACCCATCCACAAAGAGATATTTAAGAAATACTTTGCGACCTATTATACAAAAATTAAGGCGTCGCTTCTAACAATGACAGGAGCAGGAGGTAAAGTAAGGAGACACGCAAAGAAAGAGATACTCGGTAAGGAGCGATGTATCTACAAGAAGGCAGGAGACCGTAAGGAATATGTAAAACACAAGGGTAATTTAATAACCGTAAATGATTATAGGAAACTGATGAAGCGATAACATAACGGTTGAAGGAGTTTTATACGCCAACGAAAAGATTGTAATCTTAGCAGACGACGAGTTTTCCAACCCTTGTCATCACACGATTAAGGATTGGAAAACATTGGATTGTGATTCTGAAACCGTATTGAAGTGGTTTGATTAAGATTTATTTTTATAGTATATATATTAGAATATAACTTTGTGTATGAAACAAAAATTGACTGGGGGTATATCGAAGATGACTTCAAAACGAATGACGGCAAACAAAGAGAAGGAAGAGCAAAAGCAGTATAAGGCGAATCCAGAGTTGGCAGAATTAGCACACCATATTCGCAGTGGTGTTCGAATAAACCTGTATGTTCCACCCGCTCATATAACATTCGAGATGTTATGGAATGAAATAGGGGAGACCACAAGATATCCAATAGAAGAGCAAGAAGAAGCAAGAATAAAATTATGGAAAATCTGGTGTAAAACAATGAAAGGGTATAGTAGTTATGGAAAGGTAAGTCGAAAGCCTATATCGCAATCGAAGATAAACAAAACAAGCACGACAAAAACTGGGGGAGGACAAAGAACGGATTTGGAGTTATTAACAGAACTTAATGCCACGTGGGCAGGTATTCTAAATATTTTAAGTAAATCAAGGAAACGCGAAAAAGAATACAAGGCGGAGTTGGCATATTTCAAGAGTGCGGAAAAGGACGCGAACAAGTATGTTAAAGTAGCGTTACAAATTAAATACGACGTGGATGATTTGACACCTGATGAAATAAGGGCGTTGGCTGAGAATAGCGTCATTCGGTATCCATTTCAGGACGACGCTTATACATCGGGTTATACCCTGCTTTATAAGCCAGTTCATAATCTATATATGTATGGGATGCAACTACCGCATCAGTATAATCGAAAACAACTATTGGAAACTATGCTCTATTTAATTTCAAAGAAGTCTATATATAATTATGTAGATTTACACGACTGTTATAAAACGTCAAAGGATGTATATGATGTAGTGAAAGGCATTGGGTGTAATCCATACGACCGACAAGCAGAATTAGAGATGTGGGGTAAGGCGGTTTCTGCGATTTATCCAGAAGAATCGAATACGCTTTATTACGGAATAGAGGGATATGAAGATATGATGGCGGGTTCTGCGGGTGCGTGGGAGAGCATCGCGAGAATAAAGGATGTGAAAGACCCGTCCAATAGTGTCGTCATTCATTGCTTAGCGGGTGCGGGTAGAACAGGGAGCGTTTTGTTATATTTATTATTACGAGATAATTTCGACCGCTCCATAACGATACAGCGATTACAGATACCTTATTACGGATATACGACAATTAGCGAATTCATAGAGGTAAATAGAACAATGTTCGTAGAAGTTGGAACTGCTACGGATGTTGAACTGATGAAAAAGGAGGTTTTCGACGTTAGTAAATTGGCGTCTGCGTCACGGTTAAGACAACGGTTGAATAGGATATTTTTCCATCTTGCGAAGGAGTTCAAAGTGAATACATTTTATACATTTGGTATCCCTAAGAAAGTTGTTGTAGATTTGCCAGACGACGAGTTCTCAAACCCTATCGAACGCACGGTGAATTGGGATGAAATCGAAACGAATAAGGGTATTGTCGTAGAATTGTTTAAATAAATAATGGGTATATTTTTTTTTATTTATATATAATAGGATAGAGTGGATAAAATGAGAGGAGGTGAAAAACCATTATATAGAACCGAACAAAAACTGTCAAAAATATTAGAAAGCAAGTTGGATATGAACGGAGATAAAATAAATCCTCTTGTTCCGCCTAAAAATATAACATACAAGATTTTATATACTGAATTTTTAAGCGAAGTGCCTCCTATTACAAAGGATGAGAAGAGAGAACTTAAAGCAAAATTTATAAAACCGATGAATTATAAGAATTCTATTGGTGCAAATATATTATTAAATGGCAAACTATATGCTTTAGAACGAGTAAAATGGTGGTGCGACTGGTGTAAAACATTGAGGTTGGATAGACCTTTGACTCGAGAAGAAGAAGAAGAGAAAAAAAAAATACAAAGACTATATACTATTCTTATACCTATACGCAACGGACTATTAAATTATATACGAACGTTTAAGAATTATAAAGCAGAAGATATTGTCAATTGTTTAAATAGAATTGTTGAAAGAGTTTATACTATCGATGATATAGACAACGCTAACGAAATGACAAAACAAGAGTTAATTCAACAAGCACAGCACGGCGGAGGCGTTGATTTTGATGTTGCAAAGGCTGCGTTAATTAGTAAAATTTACAAAATGAAGACGCCTTTTGGTTTTAATAGAATTGATTATAGAATTGATGATCTTGAAAATCTTGAAAAATTGGCAAATGAGAGCGTTAAGAATATGCATAATGTTAAGAATGTGCGAAATGTTAAGAATTCTAAAAAAAGGGCTTCTAATCCCACACAAAGGGCTTCTAATCCCACAAACGATAAAATAGTAAGAGATCTTGTTGGAGATAGAGAAGTTCGTTGGGCGTGGCATGATAATACACACCGACTCAACCCATTCCAATTACAAGAAAATTTTAATCGCAGATACGGAAAACGATTAGAATTAGTATTCGCACAAACGAGAGAAGTTAGAGATGAGAAATATAAAGAACGGAGACTACCAGAAGAAAGACATGCACCAGAAGAACGTGAAGGAGCCGACAGGGGCATATACGAAGAAGAACGCTTACCATCAGGACCACCAGGCACGAATCAGGAAGACTTACCCTATGAACATCCTTATCATTGGAAACCTCAAATGAGGAGGTTCCGCGGAAACCTCAACAGTACACACGACAGATTCTACAATGTCTATGAAAAATCAGCAGCATATAAAAAAAAAGATAAATCACCGACAGAAAATGCGTTTTTCAGTTCCTCGGCTGAACAAGATGCGTTTTTCAGGGATATGGCTGAAAAAGCACGACAAGCAAAAGAAGAACAAATGAAACGAGAACGTGAAGCCGACAGAAAGAACGAAGATGATGAAGCGGGACCAGCACCGCAACCAGCACCGCAACCAGCACAGCGACCATCACCGCAACCAGCACAAAAGCAAAAATCGCCAAAATCGCCAAAATCGCCACCCGGAGCGGCAACACGAGCACCACAACCATACGCACACACACACGCACAAGCACCAGCACCAGCACAAAAACCAAAATCGCCACCCGGAGCGGCAACACGAGCACCAGCCGCAGCACCAGCCGCAGCACCAGCAGCAGCACCAGCACCAGCACAAAAACCAAAATCGCCACCCGGAGCGGCAACACGAGCACCAGCACCAGCCGCAGCAGTACAACCACCAATCGTTCCGACTCAGGATGATTTAAACTTAGGTTCTCTTGAAATGTGGGATGCTATTTCAACAACAAGAATAGCGTGGGATAATTATGCAGGTATAAGAGGTATTGTAGGTAATAATGATAATATAGTAGCGAGTGTTATGTTATTTTTATATTTACGAGACAATTATACGCCGGAAATGACAAAAGCAAACTTGCTAAAAAAGCATTTCGGGTATTCGGATTCGGATTCGAATTATAATGCTCTTATAACAGGATTTAAAACAGATGTATTTAATACTACAACGACGCGTTCGATAGGAAACGAATTTTTCAAAATAAAGGACGATGGTTCTAATGTAAATAGTATATTAAGGATGACACTATTAGGACAACGTCTCAATCGTGTATTTTTCTTTCTTGCGAGACATCATAAATGTTCGAATTATTTTGGATACAAGCGAACAAGAGGCGAAGGATACGACTATGCGAACGAGATTGGACTTACAGACGATGCGTTTAAGGTTATTATGGAACAACCAGGAGATGGTATTCCATCTGATATTACAAAATTACACAGGAAAATAATCGTGAAAATACATCCGAACGCCATGGCTTCTTCTGCACCTGTCATTAAAATAGTTACTGTTGAACGTTCAGATGGAACTGTCGTTCAAAGAGAGACGCAACATACGGCGCGAGATGATAGGGGGTATGAATATAGTAGGTATAGTGATATGTATGATGAATTTAGAAAGTGGTATGCGTATTTAAAAAAGAATCCATCATATCTAAAAGAAGAAAGAAAATACTTTCGACCAGTGTATAACACAGTTGATTGGAAAGATTATGAAGAAAGGACACTTAACCCTATCAGATACAAAGATTGGTTTGATTTATAAAATCAAAAGATTATTTGTATCTTGATTAACACAATTACGCTTCGATTTGTCCCGTTCTAAAAATTGACTCGGTATTATACAGAGAACAACGCAAAGGCATCGCTAAGCATCGCGATGGTAATACAAAACTCCTGCGAATACTACGGACGCCACGAACTCAATCGTTATGTGTGCAACGGTTCGCAACGCAAAAGACGAATGTCTGCCATTCGAGCAGCCAAAGCAAACAAACAAAAAAAACTCTTGAAAGTAAAGAAGATGACGTCGCTATCGCAACCAAAGTATGCGATTGACATGTCGCTTATCACCGAGATTTTATTTTCTAACGAAGAATCGTTTGACGAAGAATCGTTTGATACACAAACCGCTATGATGATAAGGTGCGTTTGTAAAAACGCGAAATTAAACAAGCATTTACAAAGGAAACGTGATGTATATAAGGCAGATGAGTTTTATAATAACTTATCGGATATGATTGGTAGTTTCATAATGAGTAAAAGGGTATATTTGAGTTGTAGTAGATACGATACACAGGGAAAGGATACACCAGTTATATCGAATACTGTTCTTGAAACGTTGGCAATCGAGGTTGTCAAGGAGAATGAGCGGGTTAAGGATGCGTTTAGAGAACTTGTGGTTATACGTTATAAACATTCAAAAACCAACTATGAGAAATCGAGTGTATATAAGGCAGGGTATCACGATTATTGCGTCCAATATAGGAGTGCGATAGAATATTTTGGATACGATGAAGGACTGTAATGAGGAACTGTAAGGAACTGTAAGGAACTGTAAGGTATTTATTTGTATTTTTTATTTTTTTATTATATTATAATAGAGTTTTATAATGAGAGGTGGTATATCGTCATTGTCAGAGATACAAAAGGCGAAGACTAAGACGATGGCGAAGACTAAGACGAAGGCGAAGCCGATGAATTGGATGTCATTAATTGGGACACCAAAAGCGAAGGCGAAGGCGAAGGCGATGCACGGGATGTCGTTATATGATATTAAAAAACGGATGTCAAGAAAATATGAAGAAAATGAACTATTGGTTTTATCGAATCTCTTGAATAATGTAGAAAATAGGAGGAAGGTAAGGGATGGAAGGGAGATAACTGTATTATATGAAGGAAGGAAAAGAAATATAAACCCTAATAAACCACCATTGTTTATAAAGTATGAAATGTTATTGAATGAAAACTTAGAAGAGGACGATGTTGGTATTGAACTTACTAAAAAAAGAAAGAATATGTTAAGAAAAAAATGGTGGAACGCTTGGTTTAAAATAATTACGGGATATTATAGTTGCGAGGAAAGACAACAACAGAGCGGTGGGTTTGATTTTAAAAGTAAAAAGGCTACTATAATTAAACAATTAATTAAAAGAATAAATGAAGGCACTATTACAGATGCGAATGTTCGGAAACAGGCAGAAGACTTTCTTCAATTACGAAATGTTAAAAAGATTGAATCTGTGAAGAAATACCTACCAGCACAACAAAGAAGGGTAGTTAGGAATGTGAATAAGGATCATATGGATTTGGATGATGATCCTATGGATTTGGATTTGGGTAATTTTAATGAAATTACGACAGTGACAAAAACACGAAGACTAACAGACGCAGATATTCTAAAAAAACGATTCAAAATGCGAAGGAAGCAAAATATGGGAAGGATGACATATGAAGAAAAGGAAGGTTATGTAGAAGAACTTGTTAATAATGAAGAGGTTATAAAGGCGTTAGAAGCACGAAGACAAGTTCCACAAGCCCGTCCCCGAACTCCATCAGCAACTTCACCAGTTCCGCGAACTTCACCAGTCCGTCCCCGAACTCCATCAGCAACTTCACCAGTTCAGCGAACTTCACCAGCCCGTCCCCGAACTCCATCAGCAACTTCACCAGTTCCGCGAACTTCACCAGTCCGTCCCCGAACTCCATCAGCAACTTCACCAGTTCTACAAGTTCCACCAGTTCCCCGTCCGCGAACTTCACCAGTTCCTATACCGTCATATAGACAAATAGTAGCCGATTTAATAGAAATAGAAAGACAAGTATTAAGTGCTGCCGACAATAGTCAGCGACAATATGGGGAAACAGTCCGTCAAAGGTTTGGGGTGGCTTTTAGAGTTGCTAATTTATCTCAGAGAGTGAGGAAAATAATAGAGGGTGCTTATGTAAATAAAATAATTGTTGGTAATTTAGCGGATTATAATGGTGAGCCAAGAGTAATGAAATATACGAATGGATCAGTTGGGCTTTTTAAAATAAATAATAACCTACATTTATACGGTATGCAACTACCGCCTCAATTCGATCGAATCAAACTTTTACATTCTATGTTGCATTTAATAGAAACCGAAAAAATATATTCGATTGTCGATTTACACGACTGTGTATCTACAAATGTAGATAATCCAGATATCGCATATAATATAGGATGTAATCCGTATGATATGTCATGCTCCGAAGATGTATATAATATGGTTATGGATGCTATCGAACCAAGTAAGCCTAAGCAATATCATAGAATAACAAATTATTTTGATATGTCGCCCGGCTTCCCTTCTGCGTGGGATAAAATATCGAAAATACCGAGAACAGTCGATGAAAACAATAGCGTAGTAGTCCATTGTTTAGCGGGTAAAGGGAGAACAGGTAGCGTTCTACTTTATTTATTCTTACGGGATAGTATGTCTGATGCGGATACGAAGAGGAGGTTAAGATTGCCACATTATGGATACCGAGATATAAGTGAGTTAATATATGAATTCAATGAGTTGTTATTCAACGATCCATCAACGAGTGTATATCAAAGATATAAGAATGCGTCATCACGTGAGATATTCAAGATAGGGTTTGATTTATCTATACAAGGATTAACGTCGAGTATATTATTAAGACAGCGATTGAATCGAGTATTATTTTTTCTTGCGAGGGAGAAGGGAGTAAGTATATTTTATAATTACGAGCGTCCAGCGACAAGGGGTAGCCGCCCCG
>Ga0194055_10000190_pt1 | contig 47662 bp, 30 predicted proteins | sample SepL449m_MetaG_FD_155482 | JGI IMG/M metagenome (GOLD analysis project Ga0194055, IMG submission 155482) | Anoxic zone freshwater microbial communities from boreal shield lake in IISD Experimental Lakes Area, Ontario, Canada - Sep2016-L442-9m | ecosystem: Environmental > Aquatic > Freshwater >... | reverse complement strand
TCTTTCTCTTGGCCTGGCCGAACGATGATCGTATTGCCACGAACGTTTGCTAAATCGAAAGCGTGCAATGGCTGGCCACATTCCATCATGACGTAGTTGGTCGCATCGACCACGTTGTTGATAGGTTTAATCCCAATCGCGCGCAGTCGTTTCGCAAGCCATTCCGGACTGGGGCCGACCGTGATTCCGCGAATGATTCTGGCCGTGTATCGAGAGCAACCTTCCGGAAATCGATTTTCGACCTTCAGCAATTCGTGGATCGATTGAGCACTGCTAGGAAGCTTGGGATCCGGAATCGTCAAAGGTACCGCGTAGAGCACGGCTGCTTCGCGGGCTACACCGATGTGTCCCAAGCAATCCGCGCGATTGCTGGTGACTTCCAGGTCGATCACAGGCTCCCCTTCGACCCAGTTCGTGCTTTCATGGTTCAGTCCGGAGAGAGCCCAACGCGTGACGACTTCGTCCAGGGGCTTGTTAAGCTTTACATAGTCCGAGAGCCAGTCCCAAGAAATCAGCATGACACTACTCGATCGAAGAGATGAACGGACTTACGAAGCGAACTGACGCAAAAACCGAACGTCGCTGCGATACAAGTCGCGAATGTCCGTGATTCCGAAACGACGCATGCACAGGCGCTCCACGCCGAGTCCAAATGCAAATCCAGACCATTGCTCAGGATCGATGTTGACCGCTCGGAACACGTTCGGGTCGACCATGCCTGCACCACCAAACTCGATCCATTGACCATTCCACCAGTAGTCCACTTCCACGCTGGGCTCCGTGAACGGAAAGAAGGAGGGGCGGAACCGAACGTTCACGTCTCCACCCAGATAGCTTGTGGCAAACAAACGCAACACGCTCTTCAGCTGTGCCATCGTCACGTTCTGGTCGACCCAAAGCCCTTCCATCTGATGGAACATGGGAAAGTGCGTGGCATCTGGAGCATCGGGTCGATAAACTCGCCCCAAGGAGATGATCCTCAAGGGTAACGGCTGGGACTCCATGACGCGGATTTGGACCGTGCTGGTCTGACTCCGCATCAGTTTGGCACCACCGTCCGCCACCAAAGATTTGACCGCTGTCGAAGACTTCGCCGTCGCCAAATAAAAGTTATCCAACGGATCGCGGGCTGGGTGATCATCCGGAATGTTGAGGGCGACAAAGTTGTGCCACTCATCCTCGATTTCAGGCCCTTCGGTTACCGAAAAGCCGAGCCGTCCCATGATCTCTTTGAGATGCTCGAGTGTCTGCGTAATCGGATGCAAGACCCCCATGCGAGGACGTGTTCCGGGGAGCGTAGGATCGTTGGCAGGACCAGAAGATTTGACCGACAACCCCCCGATGTTTGCCGCGGCTTCATCGATGGCTGATTGGAGCGAGTCTCGGATCTCATTGAATCGCTTTCCCGCCGCTGGCTTGTCCGCAGCCGGTACATCCGCCAATCCCTTTTGAAGTGCCTTGAGCGCACCGTTCTTCGCACCGACGAAACGGACGCGCAATTGCTCCAAGGTTTCGTTCGAGTCGACCGCCTTGAGAGATGCCCGAGCCTCCTCGAGCATCGATTCCAATGCACTGATGAAGCGATCTAGAGCCATGCGAAGTGCGGAAGCCTTATGCTGCTGCTTGTTGCTTGTCCAACGCTTGCTTGACCGCCGTTACAACGACTTCAAAGCCTGCTGGATCATGGATCGCCATCTCGGAGAGTTGCTTTCGATCCAACTCGATGTTGGACAGAACCAAGCCTGCGATGAACTGGCTATACCGCAACCCGTGCAATCGAGCGGCAGCGTTCAAGCGGATGATCCACAGGCGGCGGAAGTCGCGACGACGTCTGCGGCGATCGCGATAGGCAAATCGCCCTGCACGCACCAAGTTTTCTTTGGCAGTACGGTAAAGACGACGACGTCCGCCGACGTATCCTTCGGCTCGCTGAAACAGTTTTCGCTTCGCCTGTCGGCGAGCTGAACCTTTTCTTGTTCTCATGGTTTTGCTGATTGGCTGGGGCGCTTCAGGTCATCGCGACGTCCGCGAAATCGCGGACAACATGGACTGGCCCAAGTGATTCGGTCTCAGTCGCGATCGTTATTACCCAAACGCCTGGTCTAAAGGGGCCAGTATGTTTTCGGTCGCCGTTGATTGGTCAACGACCCCATTTTTCTTCATGCCGCGTCCGTCGCCTAGTAGCTATACCCGCGCAGAGCATCGACGATTGCTCGTGTGAGGCTCGGCTCCAGCACCCGTGTGCCTCGAAGTTGTCGAATCTTCTTGGCTGATTTTGCAATCGCCAAGTGACTGGTTCCACATTTGCGATGCTTCACCTTTCCCGTCGCGGTGATTCGGAAGCGCTTCTTTGCGGACTTGTGAGTTTTTTGCTTGGTCATGGCAGCTACTTTTTCGAGGCGGAAACGCTATCGATCCACCAAAAATAGGATCATTGAGGGGTCAAAAGTGTATCGGCAACCCGAAAATCGTCCAAGGGGGAAAATCAGAAACTGGAAGGTCCAGATTACCCAGTATCTCCGATAAGATCGGACAAGGCCGAACTAGGTCTGCTCGCGATGCGGAGCACCCCAGTTTCCGCTTCAGGCGGCGCTCTGGAATTCGCTGTCCCCGGTTGGGGCCGAAGTCGGATGGCTCCGATCGAATCGCCGTCGCACGTTATGGCGGAAAATCAGAAAGAAGCGAGATATGGGGTGGTGCTTTGAGGTTCGTGGTTCAAACACCGAACCCAATGGTCCTGCCAAAATCGCTGGCAAAAGCACCAATTCAGCCACGACTCCCGCCAACAAGATGGTCAGCATCAACCAACCGAATCGCTGCGTCGGAGTAAACGTGCTGAATGCGAACACCGACAATCCCAAACCGCTGATCAACGCCGCTTGGATGGTCGGAGTGCCGCACTGCTGATAAGACGCGATGATCGCTGCCCGACGGTCTCTCAACTGCAAAACATTGCTCCGGTACCAGGACAGGAAGTGGATCGTATCATCCACCGCAACCCCCAGCGCGATACTGGCAGTCATCATCGATCCGATGTCGATGGCGATTCCCAACCACCCCATCAAACCAAAAATAAAGATGACGGGCACAACATTTGGAATCATCGCGACTAACCCAGCACGGAAACTCTTCGAGACGAAAATCATCAAAGGAGTGATCGTGAGGAACGACCAAAGGGTGCTTTCCATCAAGCTCTGGAGCAACGCCCGCTGAGCCTTGTAAACAATCGGGACGACTCCGGTGTAAACCGAGGACAACCATTTATCAGGTGCCAAAGGATCTGTACCTCGAAGGTCGATCACTTTATTCAAAGTCATATCCAGCGTTCGAACTTCGTTATTGCTGAAGGCCCCCGCCAAAACAATCGCATCGTAATCTTCGAGTTCCTGAAGTTGAACCAACGGCATCGACTTCGAATCGAAACTGGCCCTCGCGACTTTCATCCGCGCATTGGTCAGGAGTGACGAAATCTCATCCGCACGAGCTTTGCCTTCCGAAACCGTTTCTCCCGTGGCTTGATCGACCATGGTCGGATCCCACAAAATGACTTTTTTACCGGCAAACTTGGCGTCTCCGCTCCATGCCGAGATGCGTCGAAGGATTTTCACCCGATCGGTTTGGGCCTGTAGAACCGGATCGACGGCCGCTCGTAGGTCATGCACGAACTGCCCGTAGTCGACCCCTTTAAAAGCCGCGACGCGCAAGCTAACCCGCCACAGTTCGTTCCCGTTGTCGACATCGTTTCGAAGAAAACCCGAACGCTCAAAGTCTTCGCGTTTCGATTCCAGCGTCGAGTTGTATACCCGTCGTTCAATCATTTTTTGGGTGCTGGTTCCCTTGGACGGAAGGGAAGGAGCAAACGTCGCGGCGGATAAACTCCGACCGACCCAACCCAAGCCTTCGTCTCCGAATTTTTGTTGAATCACTTCTTGGATGCGGCGAGTCGCCTCCATTCGCTCCAGGAACGTCAATCGCCCAATATTTTCTGGGTTTGGCTCCTCATTGCTTTCCTCGGATTTGGCAATGCTGTCTTTGTCAAATTCAAGGACGATCTCAAGCGGAACCAGCATCCCCAAATTCTTTTCGAGCCATCGGTAGTCCTTCAGGATCTTGGCGCTCGAATCGAACAATTCCAACAAGTCGATGCTGGTTCGGGTCTTCGTCAATCCAAACCCGATCACGCCACAAAACACGAGGCTAGCCAGCGACACGGCGAGGTGATTGCGAACGATGAAACCGGAAAAATTTCCCCAGAACCGTTCGCTCCAGGTTTTTGGCGGAGCAAAGGCGGCATGACTTGTTCGGGATTTATCCCTTTGATCCTTCATGTCCGATTCCGAGGGAACCCAGCGCTTGGCATACCTCAGCACGTGCAACGCGGAAGGCAGAATAAAAAACAAGACAATGTTGAGGATGATGACGCCGGATGCAGAGTACAGACCGAATTTGCGAATTGGGACCAATTCGCTCGCGCACAGCGAAAGTAGCCCAAATGCAGTCGTCAACGAACACAGGACGGCGGGCTTGAGGGCGTGCATCACGGCTCGCTCCGTAGCGCCGTGCAAACCCCCGTCTCGAACCGCGTCCTGATAGTAGTTGATAAAGTGCACGGCCCCGGAAATCGCGAGGACATACACCAGACTCGGCATGGATAGAACGATCGCATCCACGGTTTCCCCGGTCGCCCAAATCATCGCCAGAGACGCGGCCGCGCTGGTAACGGAACAGAGGACTACAATCCAAGTCAGCAACAGGCTTCGGAGGGACCACCAAGCCAGAAACAGCCCCAAAAGTCCAGAAAGACCCGCCAGTCGTACGAGAGTTCTCTCCCCTTCTTCGTCGATGGAAATGTTGTCTACCGGAGGACCACCCAGGTGAAGTTCTTCACCGGTAATGCCCGCCTTTTCGATGATTCTTCGCAACACTCCGGGCGGAATGTTGGGGCGAAAAATTCGGAATTGACCTCGCCCCAGGATCGGTTTGAGTTTGGCCGATGCGGTCGGATCGAGAGAGACGATCACGCAGGTTTGACGACCGTCCGGACCCAGGAGTGCACCCTTCAAACGCTCGACCGACTGCTCGGCAGTCAACGCATGTTGGCCTGTCGTCAGTTGTTCCAGCAAGGTCCGCCCCGATTGAGCGCCCTTGAAGTACTTTTTCGCTTCGACCGAATCCAAATCGTTTGGATCCACGGTTTCGGGAGCCGCCAGCGAAATTAATTTGGCGATCCGTGGATCGTCCTGCTCCGGCTTGGTCGGATCCTCTCCCAATTGGCAGCCATCCCAACTCACGATCACAAATTGATCGGTCGGGAAGTTCTTGCGAAACCGAGATAGTTCATCGGTCTCAACGTAGGTCTTGGGAAGCCAGTCTTCGACTTTGTTGACATTGCTTTGGATTGCTTTGCCAGCCCCATAGTACGCGAAGGGAACACAAGCCAAGCTCAGGATGAGAATGACCCATGCCCATCGATCGTAGAACGTCTTTTGGCTCGATTGATTGTTCTGCACTTCGATGCCTTACTTGCGAGTCCGCCGTGCGAATGCACTGCTTGAACGCTGTCATTTGAATGGGCATTTGAATGGGACAAGGAGTCCGAGTGTACAAAACCTGGATGGATTTCAATAGTTTGAAAATCCAGTTCCGGGGGAAATTCTCAGCCCCCGCAATCCGGCGAATTCGGCGAATTCGGCGAAAATACGCCGTTTGTCCGTCGGCTAGTCACTCATGGGTTCGACGTTATCTCACTCCGTATCTCACTCCGTATCCTTCCTTGAATCGACCCAACTTGCCCCCAAGGTCTACAAAATCCATGAATTCCCGGCGCTGCCAAACGTAGTAAAACCCCCTGTCCAAGGCTGTTCCGCCCTTCCAAAAAATAATTTTCGCATGGATTACTGTGAAAAAAGCGATTTTTTAGTCGTGCTCCCTTCCTCCCAAAAAGGTCTTATTGAAATTCAGTCTCAATTAAAGTAAGATTCAGCGTCGATCCATGAGGAAGTGCAGTCGCTTCGGAGTCCATCGCATGGTCAGCCCCGCCACAGTCGCCGTTCCAGTCGAATTTCTTTCCCCCGAAAGCGAAGGGATTGTCGTCGACATGGCAGGAGACGCTCCACACTTGCATCGCCTCGAAGAGATGGGAATCCATCGCGGTTGCCGCATTCGCATGCTGTGCCCAGGCGAAACCTGTTTGCTGGCCATCGAAGGAAAGAAGATGTGCCTGCGGCTCGGATCCAACATGGATATCTTCGTTTGTCCGGTTGCAAATGCATCGGATTCGAACGCTCCGAAATAACTGTTTTCTTTACCAGCCATCTCCCGGTAGCCGGTCGAATCCCGCTCCGGAGACCCCACCAAGAAGACACTCGATTCTTTCCGCCGTCCGCGCTAGATCCTGTCCTTTCCCTCCGATTTGTTTCCACTCGCTGTGGTGCACTGCTTGATATGCCTTCCCCTTCAGTGACTCTCCGTGATTTGCGCATCGGTGAACAAGGAGTCATCGTACAAATAGATGGCTCGGATTCTGTCGCCGCGAGATTGCTTGAAATGGGACTGCTCCCAGGTGAAACCGTGAAGATGATCGGTGCCGCCCCGATGGGGGATCCCATTGAATTCGAGGTATATGGGTACCGCATCAGCCTCCGCCAAGTCGAATCGTCTCGCGTCTGTATCGAAAAGACATGAGCATTTCCGACCGTCCATCCGTTGCGCTGATCGGCAATCCCAACACGGGAAAGAGCAGCCTGTTCAACGCGCTGTGCGGTGGCAAAGCCCGAGTTGGCAATTACCCAGGGGTCACCGTCGAACACAAGACCGGCCGCCTTCTTCCCGAAGGTTCCTCCCTCCGTCGCCAATCCTCTGCACCCCCTGAAATCGATGTCGTCGATCTCCCAGGAACGTACTCACTGGCTGCCCGTTCGGCCGACGAAGCGGTATCCGTGGACGTTCTGGCTGGCAACATGCCCGGTCTGGCCCGTCCCAATGTGGTCGTCGTCATCGTGGACGCTACGAATCTGGAACGCAATCTGTATTTGTTCAGCCAAGTCATCGAACTGGGGTTGCCCACCATTCTCGCGCTCAACATGTGGGATCGGGTCTCATCCTCCGGGCTCCGGATCGATACCGAGGCTCTTTCCCAACGGCTAGGAGTCCCCGTCGTCTGCACTTGTGCGTCGAAAAGGACCGGGATCGATGAACTGCGTCGGCACATTGAGACGGCGATCGCGGCGGGAACGGGCGCATCGAATTCGGAAACTCCCTCTATGGATTGGGCACGGGCTGCGTTTCCAGAACCCTTTCAACACGAAGTCGATCGTTTGACACAATGGCTGCGTGACGAAGGAGTCCTACTGGCTCCATTCCAAGTCGAACGCTTGCTGATCGATGCTTGCGATGCGCACTCCCACCGTATCATTCCCAAACCGTTGGCCAAGGCATGGGAAAGGCATCTAGAGGAATCGCAACAACGAATCGCCGCAGCTGGAATTCAAGGTCCACTTTTTGAAACGCGTGCCCGCTATGGTTGGGTAAAACGGATGACCGCTGGGACGATCGAGCGTTCGGCAGTACGGCATGACTCCCGTAGCGATTCCATCGATCGATGGCTGACTCATCGTTGGATCGGTTTAGGGTTTTTCTTGGTCCTCATGTTCCTGATATTCCAAGCCATCACATGGTTTGCGCAATGGCCCATGGAATGGATCGACCACGTACAAGCCGCAGTCGGCAGCGGGGTTGAATCGATCCTCTCGCCTGGCCCACTCCGTAGCCTGTTGGTCGATGGCGTGATCGCGGGGGTTGGTTCGGTAATCAAATTCCTACCGCAGATCGCAATTCTTTTTCTGTTTATCGCCATCCTGGAGGATTGCGGGTACATGTCCCGAGCCGCCTTTGTGATGGACAAATTCATGTCCTCCGTCGGAATGAGTGGCAAGTCCTTTCTGCCTCTGATGTCCTCCTTCGCGTGCGCGATCCCTGGTATTATGGCCACGCGCACCATCGATCATCGCAAAGATCGAATGGTGACCATGCTGGTCGCGCCCCTGATGAGTTGTTCGGCCAGATTGCCTGTCTATGTGTTGATGGTGTATGCCATTTTTCCAGACGAAGTCCGATACGCATCGGGTTGGATCAGTTTGCAAGGCATCATCATCTTTGCCATGCAGTCGCTCGGTGCCATCGTTGCGATTCCGGTCGCATGGCTGTTGAAGCGATTCCTCTTTCCCGGTGAACCATCTACGTTCATCATGGAGTTGGCGAGTTACAAATGGCCCAGTTGGCGCGTGCTATTGGCGCGGGTTTGGGAACGTGTTCTCTCGTTTGTGACCCGAGCGGGAACACTCATCCTGGTCACCAGCGTATTGGTTTGGGCGGCAGCCTATTTTCCCGTCGACCATAGCGGGCTCGATCGATCGGTGGTTGAGCTTGAGCGACTTCAAGCATCGTCCGATGCGAACACCGATCGCATGGCCGAACTAAGACAATCGATCAACCAAGAAAAGAGCCGACTCATCGAACGGAGTTTCTTGGGTCGTGCTGGAAACGCCATCGAACCGCTGGTGAAACCGCTGGGTTGGAATGGACAAATCGGTATCGCGGTCCTGGCTTCTTTTCCGGCCCGCGAAGTAATCATCGCTACATTGGGCACCATCTACGCCCTGGGGAGTGAAAGTGACGATGACAATCGTGGATTGCAAGCTCAAATGCGGGAAGCCAAATGGCCCGATGGACGTCCCGTATTTACTCTTGCGTCTGGCCTTTCCATCATGGTCTTCTTTGTGCTCTGCGCGCAATGCGCTTCGACCTTGCTGACGATTCGCCGCGAGACGAATTCGTGGCGTTGGCCCATCTTTTCCTTCGGTTACATGACCCTGCTGGCTTATGTAGGCGCGTGGCTAACCTATAATGTCGCGTCGATGTGGTAACAACGGATAGATGGCTTGGAATGGGCGTTCGAACGACAGTTGGTCCTTATTCAATGCTTGGAAGGAACGGGAAAGGCTCCTTTGTCGATTCGAATTTGCATTCCCGCATGAGACTATCCGCCAGATAAGAACATCCAGTGATAAGTGATACGACGCGAGTATTCGGATGAACAACCAGGATGAGCCGAAGGAACCCAACTCGGTTCGCAACTTGGAATGGAAGCCTCGCCCGTCGGCGAGCGCCACCGATTACCCGGAGTTTCGCTTGCTGATGATGGCCCATGCATGCACGACCATGTGCACGCGTATCCTTTTCTTCTGGGCCCCCTTTGCAATAACGAAGTCGTTTCCGAACGCGCCGTTGTATTTGGGATTGTTGGGATTGGTCCAAGCCGTTCCAGCCCTGAGTCTCGCCATCGTCGGCGGCCACCTAGCGGATCATTTCGATCGTCGCAATCTCCTGCGTGGAACGATGGTCCTGCAATGGCTGTGCGTCCTGGGGATGGCCAGCGCCTCGACCCTTTCGGGAACATCGATGTTGATTGGGATTTTCTTTTGCATGTTTTGGTTGGGAGTTGCTCGCGGATTCATCGAACCCACGATGCCCAGCCTGGAGGCCCAGATCGTCCCGAGGTTGGCTGCCGTGAGCGCGGCGACATGGACCACGATTGTGTGGCATGCATGCGCCGTACTCGCTCCGCTGCTGACCGGAGTGTTGATCCATTTTTTCGGAAACCCTGCCGCGTTCATCGCCAGCATCGGTTTCGGGACGGGGGCGATGCTGTTTGTGAGCCGCATTGCACCGAAAGCCGTACCGGTTCGACAGCACCAGGAATCGATCGTGGAATCGGTTACGGCGGGTTGGAAATTTGTATTGCGGCGACAAATCTTGTGGAGTTCCATGGCATTGGATTTGTTCGCAGTTCTCTTTGGCGGTGCCGTCGCCATGTTGCCGTTGTACGCCGAACACATCTTGCACGTCGGCCCGATCGGTTTGGGGTGCCTAAGCGCCACCCCGATGCTCGGTGCGCTCGCGTGCGCGGTGGTGTGCATACGACTTCCTCCACGTGCGTTCGCTGGCAAAGTACTGCTCATGAGCATTTTTGGTTTTGGTCTGAGCATGATCGTTTTTGCTCTATCGACTAATTTTTATCTTTCTAGCGCAGCGCTGTTTGTCAGTGGAGTGCTGGACGGAGTGAGTGTGGTCATCCGAAAATCAATCCTGCGTCTTTATTCGCCCGACCACATGCGCGGACGGATCGCCGCGGTGAACTCGGTATTCATCGGAGCTTCGAATGAATTAGGAGAATTGGAAAGCGGTCTAGCGGCACATTTTTTTGGACTGGTGCCAAGCGTTCTTCTCGGAGGTATAGCCACCCTGGTCATTGTCGTTGCGGTTGGGTGCTTCGGGAGTGATATCCGTGGCTTTGACATGCGCCAAATTCGCCCTGAGGACGAGCCTACCCCTCCAGCATCGACGTGACGCGATGTAGCGCTGCCGGGCCAGCCCCGACCGTCCATTGCACGCGGCCTTCTTCTTCACTCACGCGCCGACGGATTTCGGATTCTAACCACTTGGCATGCTCCTCGTCCGATGCGATGGCAAAAAGGGTCGGTCCCCAGCTCGTTTGCCCCACGCCACGGCAACCAAGCTGCTGCAAGAGTGCGATCTTGGAAGCGATCGAATCTGACCGGTAGATGCCTCCTTGGATCGGTCGGAATATCTCACCTGCCATGGCCCCGTATTCTCCAATCGCCGCGCTTGCAGTTCGCCAATCCTTCGAACGCAGGGCGGGCAATAACTGCTCGTAGATGCACTGCAACATCGAAGTCCGATGCGGGTTTGGGTATCGCGAGCATTGCTCAAATGCCTCCGTCTCATGTTGCCCCGAATCTCCTTGATAGGATCGATCGCACCATAACAGGACTCTCCACTCACGCGGAAACTCCAAGGCTTCGGTTCGGACGTCGATCGGGTCTTCACTCCGTTCGGCAGAATCGGAGGGGACGGGTTGTCCCCGATCGAGGATCAATCCACCTCTTAAAAATCCTTCCAAGCCGATATGGGAGCGTTTGCCGCGACCCGATGCGTTCCCCAAGCTACCAATGTTTTGAAACAAGCCACCTACACCGCGCACAATCCCATCTTCATTCTCTCCATTGGATTGCAAAGAGTTTTGCGTCCCCCATTCCAACAAAGCAGCTATGGCACAGGCAAACTGTGTCCCCGATCCGAGTCCCACATGAGATTCAGGAGGAACCGCAACGCGAATCGAAGTGACATTCGGCGAGGACTTGGGATGGACGCGCTGCCAATACTCGATCGCGAGTCGCGCACGGGCGTGCCAGTACGGATCGGCGATCAATTCGATATCTTGATTGGCACCTGCCCCTAAATTGGCACCGGCTCCAAAACTGGCTTGGATCCTGGCCTGAGGGGACTCGACCATCAACCCTACACCCGCATAACAAAAGGGTTCGCCCGGACAAATCTCCATCAACCCAAAATGCAATCGCGAATAGGTTGTGATCTCTATCGTTTCACGATTGGTAGTCTGAGCACCCACTTCGACCTCCTGATATCAGGAGCCCTAGCTCCGAGTCTCCACTTCCACCGGGGAAATGACCAGTGCATCCTCTTTGTTCCCCGTCCATTTGGGCAATTCCACGCGTGTCGCTACCCATCCCGGGTGTGCCAATGTCCCGCGCGGGCTCGACGAGTTCCCAGAAATGCGCCATCGGATGGGTGAGGGATTCTCCGGAATGCCAATGGCTTCACCTTCGGTTTCGCTTGCGATAGGTTGCAATCCGAACACCTGCGACAAAGACTGATGCGCATCTCTCAGAACGGTTCTCGCGGCACTCCCAATCTGCGCGTCGGAGTATGCATCCAAGGATTCGGTGACCAGATCTAATAAACGCGATTCTCTCTGCAACACGCTTAGCAACGTCAACGCATCACTGCGGACAACGTTGGTCCTCGGTTCCTGAGCTGTTGGGATGGACGGCGAAGCATCGACCCGCTTGCGATTGCTTTCGATGGTTCCAACCGGTGTTGAAGAGACGCCGATCGTGGATGGTTCTGCTCCCCCAGCCCCGTCTAAGGCGTGGCGAATCCGTTCTGCCCGATCGGCGTTGAACAACGCCACAAAAAAAGCGCGAAAAGCGAGGACGATGCGCATGGGGATGAGCCGTTCCTGAGGAAGGATCCGTGTTCGGTCTGCCGGAATTTATAGCCGCGTTTCCGACAAATCGCGCGGCGGCGCGAACGGACAATATACCGTGCCTCTCTTGGCTCAGGCAGGTCGAGTGATCCTAGCCACATGATATATTTGACGATCGAAACGAGCGGTTTGCGGGAGCGTGGTAGCCCCTTCGGTGCGCACCATGACTCGATCGATCCCTCGACAATTTGGCCATCGCCCCATTTTAGTTTGGCCATCGCCATTTTTGGTGATCTCGATGCTCGAAAGGAAAACCAAAGATGCAGCGTCGGCGGATAAAAAATCGAGCGATCCCTTCCGCTCCTACAGCTGCTGGTGGAAAGAATCGAACTCAAGCCGACAGGAACTCCGCGGAGGTAGGGTCGCCCTCCCCTTCGGTCCCTCGTTCCCAATCGGAGCCGAGCGAGAAAAGACAGCGTGCCGATTCGGATTCGAGCAGCCCGGCCGGCCCCCATTTTCGCGAGAACACGCATTCCAATCCCAACCACCAACTCGAATCCAACTCCCATCGGAACGTTTCTTCGGAGTCGGTCCGAGAACATGCCTCGACCAACGCACGCGAGTCCTACGGTCGGTCGGAATCTAGCAACACCCAACGAGCCATTTCCCGTTCCCCGAAAGGCTGCCAGCCCACGGACCGCCCTGGGTATCAATCGCGACTGCGAGAATTACTCCTCGAAGATGCGGCTCGATGGAAAGACAGCGGTCGATGGGAACAGAACATCCGGCGATGGGTCCTGGAGCAATCCCAAACCATGGACGGAGAAAACTTTCGACGAATTAGCGATCTCGATCTGGAGCGGATGGCGGAAGCCTACGATCGGCAATTTTTTCAGGGACTCTGTTTGCCGTTGGCTCGCTCGTTCGGATTGCACTTTCGGCTCAGTTCCCGCATGACGCGTGCGGGAGGAAAAACAACGCGACAGGTTTTCCGCACTTCAACGGGAAAGGATGCAGGCACACGCTTCGAAATCGCCCTTTCGACCAACCTTTTGTTTCAATCGTTTCGAAGAAAAGGGGATCGAACCCGAGTCTGTGGAATAGAATGCACCGATCGGTTGTCCGCGATGCAGCGCGTCGTCGAACATGAAATGATCCATCTCTGCGAAATGCTTGTTTGGATTCAAAGCGATTGTTCTGCACGTCGATTTCAAGGGATCGCCCATCGACTCTTTCAGCATACGGAGCATCGACACGAACTAGTTACCCCTCAGGAACGGGCTATTCGCGAATTTGATATTCGACCTGGGACTCGGGTTGAATTCGAAGCCAACGGAATGCGACGGTGCGGAATCGTGAATCGGATTACGACCCGCGCGACAGTCCTGGTTCCCGATTTGTCCGGTCCACGGTACAACGATGGACATCACTATGCCAAGTACTATGTACCTATCCAGCAATTGCACCGATTGGACTAGTTCCCTTTTGGAAATCCCAAACGAATGAGAAGTTTGACAACGATCGAAGGGCAAGCCCGAGCCGAAGCCTTCGTCGCCTATTTACTCACCCAAGATATCTCAACGCACGTGGAACCGGCCGATGCCGACCAGAAATCGTGGGAGATATGGATTCGGGACGAAGACAAAATCGCTCTGGCCAGCCAGGAGCTCGCGCTTTACCGAGCCAACCCGGATGACCCCAAATACCCGAAGGCGATCAAGGATGCGAAGTCGATACTGCGAGAACAGCAAGAAGTCGCCCGTTCTCGCCAACGGCAGATCCATACCCACCGCGATCTCTCAAAAAATTCACTGCTCGGCGGGACTATTCCGGCACTGACGCTCACCCTTCTGATCCTATGCTGTGCTCTGAGCGTCGTTTCCAATTTCTCGGCTCCCGGTCCAAGCAATCGATTGGGTTTGTCGATCGTCAAGCAACTGAAGTTCGTTGACATGCAGAAGTACAAGGAGACGGGTGATCCCGCGTACTCCATCAAAAAGGGACAGTGGTGGCGGGTACTGACTCCCATGTTTCTCCACGGGACACCGATCCATTTACTCATGAATATGTTGGCCTTGGTTTCGTTGGGAAGGTTAACCGAACGACTCGAAGGGATATGGCGCTACGCGGTTCTGCTCGTGCTCTTTGCAATAGGCTCGCATGTTCTTCAAGGATTGTTGCCTGCCAATGTCCTCGGAATTCACGGGCTCTCGGGTACCCCCAATTTTGTAGGGATATCTGGGGTTATCATGGGGCTCTTCGGTTACATCGCCGCTAAGTCCTACTTCCGTAACGACCTGGAAATCGCTCTTTCACCCAGTGCTTACATCATGGTCGCAATCCTGTTGATCGCCGGTTTTGCCGGAGATATTTCGGGCAAACCAGGAAATATGCCGATGGCAAATTTCGCACACTTAGGAGGACTGATCACAGGATTGATTTTGGGTTGGGTGATGAGCTTTTCATATTGGGATCGTAGCAATCGACTTCCCAAAAGATAACCTTTTGCCGAATATCGGCTGCATCCGCGAAGTTTCCCGTAGGAGTGGACTTCGGGGACGTAGCACAATGCTTCATTGCACACGGCTACATTGCACACGGCTATGCAGCACACGGCTTCACACGGTGCAGTAGCGACCCCACCTACGGGGTTGCGAACGCATCGATCGCTCTGGGTGAGATCGGAAGACGTAGCGAGGAAGATGTAGCGAGATTGATCCGAAGGGAGCTACGCCCCTTTGCCATAGGCCGTATCCAACAATCGGCGGACGCTCGATACGAGTTCGGCTAACGAAAACGGTTTGGGTAAAATATCTTCGGCATGCAATTGATGGGCTTTGGCCAGGATGCGATCATCCAGCTTGGCGGACATCAGAATGCATGGCAGCTTCGGCAAGCGAGAGCGGACAGACTCCAACGCCTTCAGACCGTCCAAACGAGGCATGTGGACATCGAAAAGTGCGAGATGAATGTTTTCGCGTTCAATCACATCCAGCGCTTCGAATCCGTCGGCAGCCGTGATCGTACGATAGCCCTTGCGATCCAGGACCTCCCGGATCGTTTGCCGGAAGGCGGCATCGTCGTCGGTGATTAGAACTTGATGATCTATTGGATGCATGGTCATTGAGAACCGCCTAGGCAATACAAAATCCAAATCGGTCATCTGGGCACCGAATAGCGTAGCACAAAACCTAGTTCCATTATCACCCCAGCTCCCCTGGGAAACAAATTCGATCCAATCGGAAACGGCGATCGGCCCCCCTTATGACCAAGACAGAATCGTCAAAATTGGACTTTTGGTCCCATTTGGCCACGGAATTGGAATTTCTTCAGCGGTCGGGGCTAGCGCGACACGTTGCTCTCTCGCGCCACACGGCTCCAACGATCGTCGAACGCCTGGGGAAAAGCCTCATCGATTTCGGCTCGAATGACTATCTGAGCCTGTCGTGGCATCCCGAGGTCGTGCAAGCCTACTGCGGGGGGCTTGCCCGTGGCCGGGTCGGAAGCGGTTCGAGCCCCGTGGTCGCGGGAGCGGACGCTTCTTACCACGACTTGGTGACAGCCCTTTGCGATTGGAAACAAGCGGAAGCGACAACGGTATTCTCCAGCGGCTATGCTTGCAATACGGGAACTATTCGAGCCTTGGTCGGTCGCGAGGACATCGTTTTCTCCGATGCGCTGAATCACGCCTGCCTGATCGATGGCTGTCAGCTCGCACGCTGCCGAGTGATCGTGTATCCCCATTGCGACATGGAGGCGCTGGAACAGCTTGTGCGCAAGCATCGATCCCAACATCGTCATGCATTCGTTGTCACCGATACGGTTTTCAGTATGGATGGCGATCTGGCACCGGTCGCTGACATCGACGCGATATGCAAACGGTACGACGCGATGTCTATTGCGGACGAAGCGCATGCAGGGGGTGTGCTGGGGCCTGAAGGGCGCGGCCTGTTGCACCAATACGATTTGGTATCATCAGGATCAACCGGAGTGGATCGATGGATTGCCACCGGGACATTGAGCAAAGCGGTCGGTTGCATCGGCGGGTTTGTAACTGGGTCGAAAACACTGAACGATTGGCTGACACATCACGCCCGATCCTGGATCTATTCGACTGCGTTGCCCTCCGCCACTTTGGCTGCAGCCGCAACCGCGATCCAGCTGCTTCGATCCATGGACACCCAGCGGAATCGATTGCGTGAACTTAGCCTCTCGGTGCGGCAGCGACTCCAAGAAATGGGACTGTCGACCCGACTTGATCCTACCCCCATCATTCCCATCTACGTTCGTGATAACGCGCGCGTTCTGAGCGTTAGCCAACATCTCCTGTCTCGAGGGCTGTATGTCCCAGCCATCCGCTATCCGACGGTGCCGCGGGATTCCGCCATGCTTCGGATTAGCCTCAACGTTGCGCACACGGAGGAAAACATTGACCTCTTGTTGGAATCGCTCCGATCGACGTTGGTGGACTCGCCGATCTACTAAACTGGAGGTAGTCCTGGTGAATGGCTGGGGTTTGTGCTAAAACCTGACACCCTAACGACGACTAATTTACCCGTTGATTCCCCCCGAGTTTTCTTCGACATCGACGTATGAGCACTATCGAAAACTGCATCATCATCGGAAGCGGTCCGGCCGGTTGGTCGGCCGCGATTTATGCCGCCCGCGCCGACCTCAAACCGCTCCTTTTCGAAGGGGCCATGACCGACGAAAACCGAGTCATGGGTCGCTTCCCGATGGGGCAATTAGCACAGACCACCGAAGTCGAGAACTACGCAGGCTTTCCTTCGGGCAAGCTCAAGGAATTCCTCGAGTCGGCGATCGATCCGAGCCGTCACTACATGATGCCTCCCATCGAGGAACATCCGCATGCAGTGACCGGACCCGAACTGATGGAACTGATGCGCCAACAAGCCACGAACTTCGGAACACGCATCATCACCGATGACATCGTGAGTGTCGATTTCTCCAAACACCCGTTAGTCCTACAAACAAGTGAAAATGGTATTTTCAAAACCCATTCCGTAATCATTGCGACCGGAGCCAGCGCCAAGTATCTAGGCTTGCCCAGCGAAGATAAGTTCCGGAATAAAGGGGTTAGCGCCTGTGCGGTATGCGACGGTGCCCTGCCCCGTTTTCGAAACAAACCGCTGGTGGTTGTTGGCGGTGGAGACTCAGCAGTCGAAGAGGCGAGCTATTTGTCGAAGTATGCGTCCAAAGTCCATCTCCTCCTGCGGCGTGGCGAAATGCGTGCCAGCAAGATCATGCAAGAGCGGGCTCGCAGCAATCCGAAAATCGAACTGGTCAAATTCTCGGTCGTCGAAGAAGTTTTAGGAGATGATGTCGATCCTCGTATCGGCGTTACTGGAGTTCGGATCCGTAACGTTGAAACCAATCAAACCTCGGACTTGGCAGCCGCGGGGTTGTTTCTTGCGATCGGTCACACTCCCAATACCCAATTCCTCGGCGGCCAAGTAGAAACGCGGGAAAACGGTTACATCGCATGGAAGCTTCCCTACCGCACGATGACCAGTGTGGAAGGAGTATTTGCGGCAGGAGATGTCGCGGATGATTACTATCGACAAGCCATCACCTCGGCGGGAACAGGATGCATGGCTGCGCTCGATGCCGAACGCTATCTGGCGGGTGCTGGAATTCACTAGTTGCGGCCAAGTGCTTGGCGGCTTGTTGTTTCAATCGTAACACGACGCGTCCGCGAAGGATCCCGAGCCCTTTGCTCTCGCTGCGGGTTTTGATCTTACCCCTGCATTGTTCAAAACCCATTCAATCAACAAGCCGGTGAGCGCAGCATCCCCATCCTCAAAAAACCTTCCCATCGTGGTTCGCGGCGCTCGCGAACATAATCTAAGAAGCGTCGATCTGGTTCTCGAGCGGAATCAATTCATCTGTTTCACGGGGGTCAGCGGCAGCGGCAAGAGTTCTCTCGCGTTCGATACCCTTTATGCCGAAGGACAACGACGCTATTTAGAGAGTCTCTCGACCTACGCCAGACAGTTTGTCGGCCAGCTTCCGAAACCAGACGTCGATCTCCTGTCCGGACTCTCTCCTTCCATCTCGATCAGCCAGAAATCCACCGGCAACAATCCCCGATCCACCGTCGGGACGATTACGGAGCTTACCGATTTTCTGCGAGTCCTTTTCGCTCGTTGTGGAACCGGCTTTTGTCCCCGATGCGATGGAGAAATCGCCAGTCAGACGCGGGATCAAATGATCGAGCGAGTGATGGGACTGCCGAGCGACCGGACCTACCTCTTTCTCGCTCCCGTGGTCCGCGGACAGAAGGGGGAACACAAGGATCTGTTCGAGGAGTGGAGGCGCGCCGGGTTTAATAGGGCTCGTGCGGATGGCAATATCTTCCTGCTCAGCGACCCACCCAATCTCGAGCGATACAACAAACACGATATCGAACTCATCGTCGATCGAATCCCTGTTTCGCTTGCCAACCGTCCACGCATCGCGGAAGCGATCGATAACGCACTGAGGTTTGGGGACGGAACCATGTTGGTATCCCCTCTCATCTCGCGTTCATTTCCCCAGCCTGATGGAGAAGCAAACCCCGACCAGAGCGTGCCCAAAACAAAACGATCTCGCAAGAAAACAGCCTCTGCCTCTCCAACGTCACCTCCCTCCGATTCCATCCCGGAAGTTCCAGGAAAGACGGATCCGGTCGACTTGATCTCCGACCCTGCGCTCGATGTGATCTTTTCGCAGTCCTATGCGTGCCCAAAATGTGGCATCTCGTATCCACCTCCAACGCCGCAATTGCTCAGTTTCAATTCGCCGCAAGGGGCATGCCCTACCTGCGAGGGGCTCGGTGAGACCTATGCTTTTTCCGAAGATCTGCTGATACCGGATCCATCCAAATCCATTCGAGCGGGAGCCATCGAGTTGCTCGGAAAATGGACCGACATGCCCAAATGGCTTCGCAAGTCTCTCGGAACGCTAAGCAAACTTCTCAGCGTTAGAGCCGCAACAGAATCCAAAAAGGATTTGATCTCTCTGGCATGGCAATCACTCGACAAAGAGCAACGTCGGTCCTTGTTGTTCGGAGCTGGGAGCATCGAGATTCCATGCCAACGGATCGGATCGCGGACGGGAATCTTCACCGGTATCGTCAACGAACTAGTCGATATCTACCGCCAGTTTTCAAGCCCGATGCACAAGGCGCGCTACGAAAAATACATGCGCATCCTTCCTTGCAATGTCTGCCAAGGAGCACGCCTGAATGCCCAAGCCCGATCCTTGAGAGTCAAGTCGAAGTCCTCTGAGTTTCGCAAGACACCATGGATGTCGATCGGTGATTGCTCCCACTTATCCATCGATCGCTGCTTGGAGTTCTTTTCGGATCTCGAACTCAATGCAACTCAGTCGACCATCGCCCATGAAGCATTGAAAGAGATTCGCCAACGACTCCAATTTCTCCAAGACGTTGGGCTCGGCTATCTCGCGCTCGAGCGCACCGCACCCACGCTTTCGGGGGGTGAATCGCAGCGTATTCGACTGGCTAGTCAAATCGGTGCAGGATTGGTGGGTGTTCTGTATGTGCTCGACGAACCGTCCATCGGCCTTCACCCGCGCGATAACGAAAAACTTCTTGCCTCTCTGAAGCGTTTACGAGATCTCGGAAATACGCTGATCGTCGTCGAACACGACGAGGATACGATGCGGGCTGCCGACACCATTGTCGATTTCGGGCCCGGTCCCGGCGTCCGGGGTGGGGAACTGATCTCCATCGGTTCGATAGAAGATGTCGCAAACAACCCCCGCAGTTGGACCGGTCGATTTCTTAGCCGCAGCAGTACTATTCCCCGTCCTGAGACGCGACGTCGCGGAAATGGCAACTCGATCCATATTCTCGGCGCTTCCCATAACAACCTAAAGAAAATCGATATCGAATTTCCTCTGGGCAAGTTGATCGCCGTCACAGGCGTGAGTGGCAGTGGCAAGAGTTCCCTCGTCACCGATATCTTGACACCCGTTCTTCGCAATGCACTCAATAAGGCGGAGGACACTCCGGGTAGCTTTGGTTCCATCCAAGGCATCGAGCACTTGGACAAGATCATCGACATCGATCAAAGTCCGATCGGTCGCACCCCTCGCAGCAACCCCGCGACCTATACAAAAGTCTTTGATGAAATTCGGGATCTATTTGCTGAGTTGCCCGAAAGCAAACGACGCGGCTTTACGCCCGGTGTATTCAGCTTCAATACCGAACATGGGCGATGTACGGCCTGCGATGGCCACGGAGCCATCCGACTGGATATGGAATTTCTTGCCGACCTATGGATCCCATGTACGGCATGCGAAGGCAAACGCTACAACCGCGCCACTCTCCAAGTCCTCTTCAAGGAAAAATCGATCGCTGACTGTCTCGATTTGGATGTGCAGCAGGCGCTCGAGCATTTCTCGGCGTTTCCGAAAATCGTCGATAAGCTTGAGACGCTCGCCCACGTCGGCTTGGAATATCTCAAGCTCGGACAACCTTCCCCAACCCTCTCCGGAGGCGAAGCCCAACGGATCAAGCTCTCTCGCGAATTGAGCAAAAGAGCGACGGGGCGCACGTTGTATGTTCTCGATGAACCTACCACGGGACTGCATTTTCATGACATCGATCTCCTGCTGCGAGTCCTTCAAAATCTCGTCGATCGTGGGAATACCGTGGTCGTCGTCGAACACAACCTGGACTTGATTCAAGCCGCAGATTGGGTCATCGATCTCGGACCCGAAGGGGGTGCCGCAGGGGGTGAAATCGTGTGTTGCGGTTCTCCGGAGCAAGTTGCGAAAAAAACTCAATCGCATACCGGTCAAGCTCTCCGAAAGTACTTTGCGACGCACGCCACCCCATCGAAATCGACCTCCACTACCAAAGAAACGACCAAATCAAAGAAGTCAAAACGCAAAGCGGATTCACCGGCTACCTCCCCTGCCCTCGAAGATATTCGAGTTACGGGGGCCAAGCAGCACAATCTGAAGAACATTGATATGACCATTCCGCGCCACACAATGACCGTCTTTTGCGGTCACAGCGGCAGCGGCAAAACATCGATGGCCATGGATACGATTTACGCGGAAGGACAGCGGCGCTTCGTCGAGAGTCTCAGCCCGTACGTACGGCAGTTCGTTGGCCAAATGCCGAAACCGAACGTCGATCGGATCGATGGACTGAGCCCTTCCATCGCCATCGAACAACGCGGACTCTCGCACACCCCGCGATCGACGGTCGGAACCGTCACGGAGATCTACGATTACTTGCGGGTCATCTTTGCGCGACTAGCCCAAATGCACTGCACGCAATGCGATGCCCCCGTGAGTTCGCAAACCGCAGATCAAATCCTCGATCGCTGGTTTGCTCTTGCCGCAGCGATGCGAGAAGACACACGGGATAAGAAGCGATCTGCGACACGCTGCTTGCTCCTGGCCCCAGTTGCCCCCAACCCCAATCAAACGCCAAGCGACTTTTTTGATGAGCTCAAACGGCAAGGATTCGCGCGCGTTCGGATCAACGGGCGAACCGTTGAACTCGACGCTGCCCCGAATATCAGTCACAAAACGCGCAACGAGTATGCAGTCGTCGTCGATCGACTTCAGTTCGATTCCATGGATCGAAAACGGCTCACCGATAGCCTTGCTACCGCCCTCCATCTGAGCAGCGGCATCGTTCAAATGGCGATCGTGGATGACGGGAAAGCCGAAAATCTTTGGAATGTACACACCTTCTCGCTGCAACTGGCATGCAACCAGTGTGGTATCTCCTTCCAATCGCTCACGCCGCATCATTTTTCATTCAACACCGCCGTCGGTTGGTGCCCCACGTGCGAGGGACTCGGCATCCAGTCCGGAACGGATCCGGCTTCGTTCATCAACGCCGATCTCTCTCTTGCCGAAGGGGGATTGTTGATATGGCCCGATCCCAACCTTCCTCTATCGCAAGCCATGCTGCGAGCTCTAGCACGCTCGACAGGGATCGATATCCATCTTCCTATTCATCAGTGGACTTGGAGCCAAAGATCCGTTTTGCTTCGGGGTTTACCCAATCAAGAAATCTCCGTGTTTCAGAGCGATTGGCCGGAGACACCACCCCCCGATGGGAAGAAGACAAAACATCCAGTCGATTCTGACCGCGCCGTCATGACGTATCGTTTTCACGGCGTCTATCCCACCTTAGAACTCCTTTCGAATGCAAATCCTGCAGTGCGAATGCGGTTGAGCCGGTTCCTGGCCGACATGCCTTGCACGGCCTGCGATGCGTCGCGTGTTCGCCCCGAAGCCTCCCATGCGCGTTTTCGTCAACTGCGCATCGGTGATTTGGTTCGAATGCCGATCGGAGAACTGGCACAACACATCAGCAACTGGAGTCTCTCCCAATCGGAAACGAAGATTGCTGGCGAATTGCTCCGTGAGATGTCGCAGCGAATGCAGTTCCTGATCGATGTGGGTTTGGACTATCTCACGCTGGATCGTGCTGCAAATACACTATCCGGAGGCGAGTCGCAACGCATCCGCCTCGCCAGCCAACTTGGGAGTGGCCTATGCGGTGTCCTGTATGTACTCGATGAACCGACGATCGGACTCCATCCGCGAGACAACCATCGCTTGATCACCGCCATGCACCGTCTGCGGGATCTCGGGAATACGCTATTGGTGGTCGAACATGATCGAGACGTGATCGCTAGCAGCGATGAGATTCGCGATTTTGGACCAGGTGCTGGACCTTACGGGGGACAAGTCGTGTCTCAAGGCAACGTTCGATCCGTGACGTCGGATCCCCATTCGATCACAGGTCCATATCTATCCGGAAAACGTGGCATCGAGATTGCAAGCAGAAGGTCTTGGGCTTTTGGAAACAATCAAAGCCCATGGACCCGCGATTGGACCGAGCATGTTATGGACGATCTATCGTGGTTGACCGTCCGAGGTGCTCAGGCCAACACATTGAAGGGCATCGATGTGGCGTTCCCACTCGGACGATTGACGGCCGTGACGGGTCCCAGTGGGAGTGGCAAAAGCAGTTTAGTCAACAGCATCTTGTATCCTTCGCTCGCGCGCAGATTGCATCGCGCCGATCTGCATCCCGGACTTCATGACACCATCGAGGGAATAGCCAATATCAACAAAGTCCTGCGCGTCGACCAATCTCCGTTGGGGAATTCTCCCACCAGCAATCCGGCGACCTACACCGGTGTCTTTGATGCTATCCGCCAATTCTTTGCGAAGTTACCGGAAGCAAAACTGCGAGGATTCTCTCCCTCCGATTTCAGTTTTAACGTCGGATCAGGCCGCTGCGAAAAGTGTGATGGGGTTGGGCATATATGCGTCCAGATGCATTTCTTGCCAGATGTTTGGATCGCTTGTGACTCGTGCCATGGCCGACGCTATACGGAAGCGATCCTGGCAGTGAAATACCGCGGACATTCGATCAGTGATGTCTTGGCGATGTCCATCGGACAAGTCCGAGATTTGATGAGCGAAATCCCAAAGATCCATCAAACCTTGAGTGTTCTATGCGATGTTGGGTTGGACTATGTCGCGCTCGGCCAGAGCGCGCCGACTCTTTCTGGAGGGGAAGCCCAAAGGGTCAAACTGGCTGCGGAATTGTGTCGGCCTGCCACCGGCCGAACTCTCTATCTGCTAGATGAACCTACGACGGGACTCCACTTCGACGATATTAATAAGTTGATGAACGTGCTCGATCGGCTGGTGAGCGCGGGCAACACGGTCGTGATCATTGAGCATAACCTCGAAGTCATTCGGGTCGCAGATTGGATTATTGACCTAGGACCGGAAGCAGGCGAGCAAGGAGGACAACTCGTTTTTGCAGGTCCTCCGGAAAAACTTGTGGCCTTCGCCGACGCTCATTCTCGCTTGAGAGAAACAGGGGTACCACCCATTGCCTCCGGTCGTCGTCGGAGCTCCGCGCGTTCCGCGGAATTCATCGGCCAAACCCCAGGGGCGGAACTCGTTCATGAAACCTCCGCAACGCCGTTTTCCACTTCTTCCGCAGCTGCGACATCGCTTAACCCTTCCAACATGCCCCGCAGCCACACAGGGGAAGCCCTGCATCAATGGGAGTCGCAACGAACGAAAAGTGCGCCGTCCAGGACACGCACGAAACCGAAGAAATGAGAGAGGGAGTTCCCCCTCAGATGCGCGGATTCGCATAAACTGAACGCAGGAAATCCTTTCCCCCGGTTTTCCAGAACCTCTCACTGCGGGACTCACGATGCGTCATTGGATTGTTGCTGCCATCCTGTTTTTCTGCGCGACAAGCGCTTCTATTCCCGCCCATTGCCGAGCGGAGTCCATCCGCATCGACATCGCCCGCGATACTTGGGTCTCAAACTACGACACCGAAATCCATGGATCGAACGGTGCTGCCAATCGATTGAAGCTAAAGTCGATCCAAGAGCTCTCGATCCTGGATTTCCAAGCCGGTCCGCTCCGAGGAAAGAAAATCGTCAGTGCCAAACTGATGCTGAAGATCGCCGGAGATGAACCCATCGAACGGGTTACCGTGAGCACGATCACATGCGATTGGGTGGAGGGTACAGGCAATAGCTATGCCATTGTCGAAGGAGCCTCCTCGTTCTCTCATCGCATCTACCCAAAGGAACGATGGAACGATTCCGACTTGACCGCCGTTTGCATCGGACAAGGTGGCTCGATGTATGCATCCATCGATGCCAATCCATCCAAGGAAGCGGGCTGGTTCGAACTCGATGTTCCACCTCAAATCATCGAAGCCCGTGTTGCCGGTCTCAGTTTTGGGATGGTTCTGATGGATGACACCGGAAGCACATGGAAGCGCAACGGAGAAGAGTTCACTCGAAAGCTTTTTCCAAACCGATTTGTTTCTAGTCGTGATCAGAATCGTGCCAGCGCACCCTACCTGCTCGTCGAGATCCAACCGTTCGAAGAAGGGGCCGCAAATGACATTCCCGAACCGTCGGGTATCCGGATTCTCGAACCCGACATGATCGATCCGCGCCCGCGCGCAACCTGGATCGTTGAACCGAATCAGCACGATTCCCTTCTAGGCTTCAAGGCCACTGCTGATGATTCGTCCGTTGAACAGTACCTGGTTCCTTCCCTAGGCAGCCATCACAACGGCCAGTTCGTCATGCCGCTGGATACTCTGACTGCATCTTTGCCTGTCGAACAATCGCTCGATCTGCAAATTCGAACTGTCGCTCGCAATGGCAAGCTGAGCAAACCGGCCTCCGTTCGTTACACGCCTTCTAAAAAAACGACTCTTCCTTTGGAGCTTGCCCCCTTTGCTTTTTCCTCGGCACCTGTCAAGGCAGAGGCGAAATGGAACCGTGCGCTTTCGCTGGGCAATGCACACTGGAGCGTCATCGATCCGCTTGATACGTATCTTGCCAAATCAAAAAAGCTGATTCCCTCGCAACGCGAATCCTATTTGGAATCCAACCATCTTTGGGATGCTTCCACACAAACTATTACACTCGATGGAGCGCGCGCTGGTTGGATCGGTTTTCAACTCGTATGCGATCAAGCCCCCAACAAACTAGGTCTCCAATGGCAACTGGATATCGATGCCCCCAACGCACCCCACCGATCGAAAGATGCCGTTGACGATGCACGACAGCTAAGCGACCTCGTCCGGACCGAGTGGTCCAGTTATGAAACCGTGTTGAACAAGGAAGAGCCTACCCCTGACCCACTAGTACGGATTGCGTCCGGAAACGAAAGACTCGATGGAACTTGGAAAAAGGCTTCACCCGGTACGGGGCAAAGCTGGTTGCTGGAATGCTATGTGTCGGAACAAATCCCAGCCGGTAACTACGACGGTCGACTCGTGCTGACAGCCGATGGGAAATCGCTTGAACTGAAAGTCAAGCTGCGAGTCCATGATGTAGTCCTCTCCAAGGAATTGTCGTTTCTCCCTGAGATGAATTGCTATGGCTTGCCCGAAAACGATTTGGATTACTATCGCTTAGGACAACGGCATCGCGTCGTCCTCAATCGCGTTCCTTACAACCAGCGAGGCGAGCTTGCGCAGCACGTTTCCCCCGTCTGGCGAGAGGGAGTACTGGATTGGGCCGCCTTTGACAAACGCTATGGGGGACTATTCAACGGTGAAGCCTTTGCCGACTTGCCGCGCGGTGCGGTACCCATCGAATGCTTCTACTTTGCGATGCACGAAAACTGGCCCACCACGATGGACTCGAGTTACAACGGAAGCTATTGGGCTGACCAAGCCTTCCCGGCCGCTTATCGCGAAGCCTGGGTATCCTCCGTTGCACAAGCCGCCGAGCATGTGCACGACGAAGGTTGGAGCAAGACTCGCTTCCATGTCTTTCTGAACAACAAATTGGACTTTAAGGATAAAGGTCGCGGGTGGTCCGGCGGATCTTCGCCATGGCTGCTCGACGAGCCGGCAAACTTTCAGGATTATATTGCCCTACGTTACTATGGCCTCGCGTTTCGCGATGGAATGCACCGAGCTCGAACCTCACGCAAACAGCAAATCCCTCAGGTCGTGTTCCGCTGTGATATTTCGCGCCCCCAATGGCAACGCGATACGCTCGATCAGCTCCTCGGATACAACGTCGTTTCCCAAAGTTCCTATCGTCAGTATCGTCGTTTGGTGCTCGATCGTAAGTTTCGTGAAGACCAAACCGTTTTGATTTACGGTAGCAACAATCCGGTCGGAACCAACAACGCCATGGCAGTGGCATGGAGCTGGGATGCTTGGTGCTTGGGAACCGATGGAATACTTCCATGGCAGACTATCGGAACCAAGGGATCTTGGACCAAAGCCGACGAACTCTCGCTGTTCTACCCTCACCCCACCAATGATAAACAGGAACCCTTACCGTCGATTCGTCTGAAAGCGTACTGCTACGGACAACAGGATGCGGAAGTACTGGCGATTCTAGCGAAGAAAAATCAACAGGATCGTTACACGTTTGGTGAGCAGCTTCAGAAAGCTCTCAAGTTCAAGGCTCAAGGCAAAGCCACAGAGGGGGCGGTCGAACCGGCTTCTTGGAACGATTACGGCAACATCACGTCAGAAATGCTCCACCATTGGCGCATCCAATGGCTGAAGTTGGCAGCCAGCAAAGACTAAGCCATGGCCGAGAGTGTTGGATGAATGCAACTAGAGAGCATCGTTTTCTAGTCATGGAACTGCGTCTCAGGTCTGCATTATTTGGCCAAAGCCGCTAAAGTCGTTTTTCATTTGAATGAGCCTGAGGCGCTAGCCGAGTTCTTTCAACGTGCAAAAATCGGCTAGCGCCTCAGGCTCACTTTTGTCGGCGGTGTCTGTTTGGTACCCTACCGCACGATGATAGCCGGTCGAGTACCAACATGCTCGACAGCCGGGATCGCCGATTCGGCCGGACGGAAACGGTTCGAACATAGCACTTGACCATCGCTAGTGGCATCTGGAAACCAGCACAGTACATACGAATTCTGTCCATCAACAACCGGAACTTCGATGGTGCGCGGTGGCCCGGAAAACGCTGCACCCATGAGTGGACTCAATTGCATACGGTGCGTGCCTGATCGGGTCTCAACGCGTAAGACTTGAATGTCGCGAGGAAGCAATCCCCAACAGCGCGTATCGGCTGCTTCGGTGGCCTCCCACGCTATTCCTGCCAAATCCATACCGATCGATGTCAAACTGTCTTTAGCCACTTGTCCCTTGACCGCCACGATCGTCGCTTTCTTGATCACCCGACGTGCGACGGCGCGCGCCACAATACGATTCCGATCTGCTTGAAAGGTCGTTACGGCCAAATGTTCAATATCCGCGAGGGAAGCCGTCGGACCGATCGAATGCCCATCGACGCTCACGGCCACACTTTCAATGTCGCTCAGAGTAACCGCCACATCCGGCACTTTGATCGGCGCAATGGTCGGTGGCACCGAAAAAGGACCGACCGCAGAGACGATTCGATCGGCGATGAGGAGTGCGTCGCTCGTTGGTTTGGCGATCGACTCTACTTTGTAGGGACCGCGTCCCACCATCGCAAAAACATAAATCACTCCATTGCCAGGCTGCGAGTGAACCGATCGCTGCACACGCGCGATATCCCACTGCAATGGAGGACAATCCCCAAGCAATGCTGCAGCGGCGGAATAACTCCGAAGGGCATCGTCATAGTTCTGATGCGATTGTTCTCGCAGCATGCCTCGCAGGTAAAATCCGAGTGGCAATCCAAGATAAGGAACCGGCGCGACTTCGCGGGCCAATTGGACCGGTGGGAAAGGGACACCGGTCTCCGCGACCGTCGATTCTTCCCCTTCGGATGGCGTGTCGGAATCCTCGTGGGTGTGCTGAGCTTGACGCTTCCGAGCTAAGTCAGCTTCTTCAATACCGCGCCGCGCGAGGATCTGTTCGTGCTTTTCCTGAATTTGAAGTGTGTAACTCTCCGCATCGATGCCATCCCCCATCAGATTGGCCAGCGCCAGATAAACACGTATCAAAATCTTTTCATAGTCCTCGCCAGCGTACGAGCGAGCGGAGTCATCAGTCCACATCGAGACCGTCTTTTCCGTCAACGAATCTTGTTCCAAGTAGTCAAAGCGATCGCGGACTTCTTTCAATCGCGTTTCCGCTTGCTTGGGATTTCCTTGCAATAAATCGACCACGGCTAGGTCGAGGTTGGCCACATCGCGATCGCGCCGATTGTGCTGATAGAGCTTTTCCAATTGCTCACGGCAGGGTTGCAATTGGCCTTCGTAAAACAGGTTCCTCGACAAGGCAACGCGCTTTGCATGCGTGGAACACCCGGACGTTCCTACGAGGACCGCTAACCCTACGAGAAGGATGGCCTGCATCCCTCTATGTTTTGCAAAGTGAATCAGGAAGGTCATCACTTGAGTGGATTGTAGTCCCAAACTTTCGCGAGCGATGTCTTGTGATAGCCTTTTCGAATTTCGGCTGAGACCTTTTGATAGTCACCATCGGCGACTTGAACCATCTCCAACGTCATCAAATAGTCACGCTGCTTTGAACTGTTCCGCTGAGTAGTACCACTCGTCAATGTGGCGTACAGGAGATAATCCACGGGCGCTCCTTGACGCTCAAGCACCGCCGTGAACAAACGCATGTTCTCTGGAATCATGAGGGCGTCGGGACGCATTCGCGTCTCATAGAGAGCCGCATCCACCATCCTGCGACTGATAGGTCGAAAGGCATCGGATTCCAAGATCTGACTATCGATCTGCTGGTAGAGTTGATCCTTGAAGTCGCCGATGTCTTCGGTCATCTTGTTTTCGACGCCCACAAAACAAACCGTCTTCTTGAGCGCATTCCCGTTCATGTCGGTCGGGCATGGGCCTTGGTGCTCTCGAGCAAGCAGCTTGGCGACTGTTTCATCGACCAAAGGATCGAACACTTCGGATCCGGCTGCATGACTCCCGACCATGTTTGCAGCATCCGGCTTCATCAAGTATCCGTACTGATGCCCACGGCAACCCGCCAGTGCAGAACTTGAAACCGACACCAAACCAATCAGCCATTCGCGACGCAGCATAGGTATCCCTTCCCAATGAATTGTGTCCGCCATCCGTTCGGGATTCTTCACAAACTTGGCGGCCCCGACAATACGAGTTATCGGAACCGTCCGTGGTTGGAGTTCAACAATCCGATTTGCTAGCGTTAAAACATTCGCTGCAAAAACAAGCTGCACCGGGCAAAGAACCGCATTCACCCCAGCAATCCGTGAATTTCGAATGGTCTTAAATCGCAAAGTCTCCATCCGATTCTCGACAGTTCTCCCAGGTCAACTCGGCACGGACTGCAAAAAGACACAGCCGATAAAAGTCGATTTTGCTTCCATGAGCCTGAGGCGCTAGCCGATTTTTGGACATCGAAAGAACTGAGCTAGCCCCTTTTGAAGTTGCGCTATTTCGGCGTTTTCACGTGCTCGTGCTCAATCCGCCAACGCGGATGGTGCTCGTGCTCGTAATCGAACGGGCTACTTCGAGCACGATTACCGCTAACGCAGAGTACGAGTACGAAAAGCCAAAGAAAATCGCAGATTGAAACTCCGAGACACTCGAACAGCGCAACTTCAATACTAGGAGTGTGGCTCCAGCTCCGCATCAAATATTACTTGGTTCACCCATGTGTTTCGAAATCGTCCGTTGGGATCCATCGCGATGGCTGCTTTCCGGAAATTCTCCAATTCCGGATAGAGACGTTCGATCGTCGCACGATCGCTCGGACAGTACTTGCCCCAGTGGCATCGGCCCTGAAACTTTTCCGCCATCCCACGCGCCAGTAAGTCCGCGAATCGATAGAAGCCCTCGCGTTCGCTCGGTAGTTGGTACGTAATGAAACTGATCGCGTAGAAATCCTCGGAGCCACCGCTGGACATGGATACGAACATGTCGTCTGGCAGAACGCGTCGAATGCATATTGGGTAGTGGTGCGTGTAGACAGATTTGGCCTTTAGAAGTTGTTTTTCACATCCAAGTTGCACGAGCTCTTGAAATGTCCCTGGACTCAGTGCAGCTCCCGAATCGCAATACCGAACCAGTTCCCTCGCCAGATCCATCGCAGGTTCCAACTGGCTTCGCGTTACAAAGATCTCTATTTCCAGATGACGAAAGAGCTCGTGCTCCATCACCAACATGTCTTGAGACTTGTCGACAACATGCCAGTTGCGGAGCAAGGTCGCCGGCGCAAGGTAACGAAAAAAGGCTTTGGCTAACCGCGGACTTTTCAGCCACTGCACGATCGCCTTTAGAATCACATGTAGCCCGACATCGATGGTCGCAAACCAATACCATCGGTACAGCGGCGCGAGACGGCTGCGAACGTCTTGCGATTCGCGGCGGTGTTGTCCCAAGTACTTTTCATACCAAGGCATAAAATAGAATTGCTGGAGTGGGTAGTCAACTTCGGCAGCGAGCGCATCGTCAATCGATTCGTGAACGGTCATGAATTCTTCGATGCGGTAGCTGTTTCTTGGTCGGATCTCGACGGCAACGATAATGCCGAGACAACCCAACCCACATTTGGCAGCCCGCAACAAATCCCCATCACGGATTTCTGAAATTTTCGGAACACCAGAATCGGGATCGTAATGCGCGACATGAACCGCGGTTAGGAAATGCGAAAGGCAGTGGCGACCCGATCCGTGGGTTGCCGTGGATGTTGCGCCCGCGATCGTCTGTTCCGAGATGAGTCCGAGCGATGGCATGGCTAGGCCGCGTTTATCCAGCTCCGCAATAAGACGCTTGATGGTGCATCCGCCACCGATCTTTGCGATGACTCCGCAATCATCCTCGGTAAAATCAACCGTGTTCAGCTTGTCCAAGCTAACGATAACGTCGTCGCAATGGGCCGCTTCGGACCATGCATGGAGACTTCCGATCGCCCGCACTTTGTGGGTTGATTCCCGAGCAAGGATATCGAGAACCTCCAAAGCCGAGTCTGGTCGATAGACAACGCGTGGCGCAAATCGAACGTTTTCGCCAAAGTTGGTAAACTCGGTTTTGGACATCGTTTGACTCTTTGGATTACCAAGGGAGATGTTTATCCACTTCCTTCCAGTCCGCGTAGCGATGCGTTATCGCAACGCGATGCTCTTCCCCGATTTCGAGGATCGGTAGATAGCATTGATCAATTCGACGCTGCGACGGCCTTCGGTCCCGTCGATCCGTGATGGCAGTCCCCCCTGGATCGATTTCGCAAAGTCCTTAAAAAGCTCTCGGTGGGCGATGTGACCGATGGCGGCAGGATCGGACGCACCACCCCCGGTCGTGTTCGATGCCATAGCGGATAAGATCTTGGCGTCGTTCTTGTTCGGCTTGGCAAAATTCCATTGGATGATGGCTTCTTCCTCGAGAACTGCCATGCCGTGAGAACCGGCGATCTCAACACGCTTAAGAGTTCCAGGATAGGCGGCGGTGGTGGCTACGATCGATCCCAGCGCACCCGATTCAAACTCAAGCGTTGCCACCGCCGTATCTTCGACTTCGATCCGGTCATGCGCGCGGAGCGCGGTCATAGCGGAAACACGACGTACAGGTCCCATGAGCCACAAGAGCAAATCGACGCTATGGATGGCTTGGTTCATCAACGCCCCGCCCCCATCGAGTTTCCATGTCCCCCGCCATTTGCCACTGTCGTAATACTGCTGAGTTCGAAACCATTTGACGATGGCATCGGCGATCGAGATCGATCCAAAACGCCCCTGCTCCACGGCCCCTTTTAACTGCAACGCCGAACCGTGGAATCGCGATGGAAAGATCGTTCCCAAGTAAACACCTTGCTTATCGCATTCCTCGATCAATTGATCGCAACGCTTGGTCGTAATCTCCAGTGGCTTTTCTACGAGCACATGCTTGCCCGCCCTGGCCGCCAGGATCCCCGGTTCTAAGTGGGCACCACTGGGTGTACAAATCGTGACGATGTCCACGGCAGGGTCATTGAGTATGGCCCCGAGATCCGTGTAGGGTAGGCAGCCATATTCATCGGCGAAGGCTTCCGCCTTATCGAGATCGCGTCCATAGCAGGCAATCAATCGCGAGCCTCGAATCTCCGCGATCGCTTTGGCATGAAAGCGTGCGATCATCCCACAACCAATGATTCCCCATCCGATCATGATCCACCTATTTCTGATTCGCTCTCATGGCACCTAACGAGTTTTGAAGTTGCCCGTTTTGGCTTTTTCTCGTACTCGTACTCAATGAAATGGTACTCGTAATCGTACTCGAAGATACCGCATCGAGTACGAGTACCGCTAACGCTGAGTACGAGTACGAGTACGAAAAACTAAGAGACAATGCGGTTTGAGACTTCGAAACACTCCAATAGCGAAACTTTAAAACGAACCAACCGTATCATCGATCGGCTCGCAATGCCTTTAAGAGAGGCTCTCGCATGGCGAGATAAGCCGAGCCCACGCAAAAGAATAATCCGAGAACGATGACCCACAATAGCATGGTCAGAGGTGTATGCATCGCCGACATCGATTGACCACGTAAGAATACGGGCGCGGCCGCAAGCAATGCCGCGACCAAGCCGACCCCAATCCCTCGAAGCAATTGCCATCCGTTCTCCAGAGACAACGCCCACATCAACCGATTTTTCGAAAATCCCATCGCCCGCATAGCCGCCAGTTCGGAACGACGCTCCAAGGCAGTGCGCAATTGAGTGACGCCTAGTCCCAGGGTTCCCAGAAACAATCCTAAAGCCCCTAGGACTTGGAATGCACTCAAGTAGGTATTCTGAACCGCGAGTAGCTTTGAGAGGATGTCATCGGTCGAAGCGCAGCTCAAGCCTTCGTCTGACCATCCTTCTTCCAATGCTCGGCGGACTCGCAACAGATCTGCCGCCGAAGCATGATCCGAGGATGGTTTGACCATGAACAACCGGAATCCACCCACTTCAGGAAAGACGGTTTGAAAGTTCCTCTCCCCAATCCACAAACTCCCTTGGAGCACCGTGTTCTGCGTGACACCCACGGTTCGAAAATGAACTTTCTTTTCATCAAACGTAAAAGAAAAACGTTCACCGACATACCCACCGAGATGCAACGCCCAAAGAGCAGTATTTTGATCTAATACAACCGGTACCGGCGATGACTCGCTTCCATCCGCGTAGGCTTCGAGAGATTTCCAAGCAGACGGAGAGTCTTTCTCACCTACGACTGCGGGTACGTCTTCATTCGCAAACCAAGCGAACTCGGATTGCCCATTCGCATCGCGATCGACCGATCGAATTTGTGGCGAGATTCCCATCACTTGTGGTTCGTTGGCTTGATACAAGTTATTGCAGCTTGCATCATCTCCCCCTCGGACTCGCACTTGAACGATCTGCGATCCCTCCAGCGACTCGGCTTTCGATGCTAATGCCTGCCGCTGCTGCTTGGGATCCCCAATGTTGATGTGGATGCTTTGCGAACTCTTCGCGAGGAAAGCGAATCCACCTGTACCTCGTCGATCGGGTTGGGCTTGAAAGAGACTCATCGATAAAATCAAAAACGAAGCGATCGCCATCAGAGAGATTGTCAAGATACTTCGGATGGGAGATCGCCGTGCGCTGGTTCGGGCCATTGAAATCAAACTCAATCCGCGGCTCGATGCAGGTGTTCCTTTTCCTCCCTCTGGGGTTCGCATGCTTCGATAGATCCATAAAACCCCAGCGATCATCCACATCATGCCGCTACCGACGAACGCACCTGCTTGCGCTTGGCCCTGCGCGAATTGACCTGCCAACATGAACACCACTCCGAGTATTCCCAAACCGATCGTGGCCCAGGATACCCAGACTTGCGGCCGGCTACCCGCCACATCATCGTCGATGCGGCCTTTCAGCAGTTTCGCCGAGCTGACCGATTTCAGTTGACGCGTCACGATCCAGGTGGTCAATAACGACACGAGAAAGCCCACCAGCCAACCGATCACGAGGCTCGCCGGTCGAACATAGAATTCAAGGAAGGAAACCGAAATGGCGCCGACCCACCACGTTCGCAAGCCTGACAGCATGGCATACGCGTAGCCTAACCCAAGGAAAACTCCGAGGGTTGCACCGATGCATGCGATGATCGCCGCTTCCAATAGCAAGAGCCTTCGCAGTTTGGCTCGCGTCCATCCCGAAGCTAGTAGCAGCCCCCAGTGATCGGCTCGCTTTTCGATGGTTAGCCGAAACAACAAAGCCACGAGCAAGAGTGCTGCAGCGATCACAAAAAAGCTCAGAGAGAGAAACAATGCATCAAACGGAGTGGTGCCAGCAGCAGCTCGGAGTTGTTGTTCGCGCAACGGGAGTTCACGCCAGCCCAATGCTTCCATGTTTTCTTTAGCAACTTGCAAAATCTTTGGCTCCATGGACTGGCGAGCGTCCGCGGATAAGCCATCGATCCTCAAGCTGGTTTGCGCTCCAAATCGCGAGCCGAAATGTTCTTTGGCAAGTTCCTCAGAAATGAAAAGCTTCGGGGTCAAGCGATACGCGTTCCAATACTCATCGTCCACCCGTTCAATCTTGCGATCCAAAGGAAATGGAGTCTCCCAGTTCGAAATGGATTCCTGGTCCGTGATACCAGGGACCTCGGGCGTCCAATCGGGATCGTTAAAGGGAGTAGGAGCCGTCGCGAACTTGGCTTCATTCTTACGTCGATAGGGGACGCTCGGCGCAGTGAGTGGAGCAATGGCATGCACGCGCACGACAAAATCTTTCTCGACTTCGGTCCCTTCCACGGTCTCAGGCAAGAAGTAATCAATCTTGAGCGTATCTCCGACGCGGGCATTCAATTGCTCGGCCATCCACGAGTGGATCACGACCCATGGTTCGGGCCCAGGAGGAGGGACTTGCACTCCTGCGTGCATCAACATCTCCGACAGGACATCCCAGGATACGCCACTGATGGTGGAGTAAGGAACGGCACGACCCGTATCGCGTGGGCTTTCTCCCGATCCAAGTAGAACTTCGGTGTTGTTGGCGAGATAACTAAGAACGCGGCGTGGTTTGGCGGAGGATACAGCTTCCAACAACTTATCCGCTAGACGATCCTGGATCATCATCTGATCGCTGATCACTTGGTCGTAGGCAAAGATGGTGGACGGAGCACTGTCAGGCGATTCTTCTCCGATGGACGAGTTTGGAAAGTCACGCTGCACATGCTGAAGCGTCAAACCTAAATCGGGCAGAGAGAGAGAGAGTTGGCTCAACAGAGGCGTTGTTCCCGAGCCTATCGGTTGGGAGAGATGAGGCGCCACCCCTGCCCCCATCCAGCGAGCAGCGACGGAATTAATGTTGTTGCCGATATCCAGAACCGATTGCAACGACTCCTTCGAGGCGTATGCGTTCATGACCGGTCGCTGATCGCTACGCAATGAGAAGCGTCCTAAGCTTTTATCCGGAATGATGTCGACCACTTCCCAGCGAGACAAAGCCACAATCTCGCTATCTCGTTTACCCAGTGCACTATCGGCGGGAACGAGCGGAAGACGAGAGACTTTTAAGGTCACCTTGTCTCCGATGCCTACCCCCAGTTGCTCGGCAAGACTTTCATTCAATACGATTTGTTCACCGCGAGGCTGTACGCGCGGCTCGACCGAACCCAGGGACCAAAACGACGCGTCGACGCCGTACAAGCTCATTTCGGTGGCGCGCCGCGTGTCGATCGAATCCCCCTGACGCACTTGATATTCCGCAACGACCGTCTGGAGGAATAGAAAGCCATCGAGCGACCAATGAAAATCGTGTGGATCACCCTTGCCGGGCTGCAAAGCGCCCGGACTGAACCAGCGCGGAGCGAGAATCAATCGATCGATGGAACCGATGCGATCGATCGCGATATGCCGCAACGAGCCGCGCATGCTATCCCCGACGATCAGTGCGCCGACGATGACGGCGCTGGCCACAGCGACTCCTGCTGCGACGGGTGCCAACAATCGATAGTAATGCTGGAGCGTTCGCCAAACCAAAGAAATCATAGGCCCACCGTCAGACAGAGATACCAAAACCAAGCCCTTAGCTTAGCCGAACCGATCCATTCTCGCGACGCGGTAAGACCGTCCCCTAATCGGCGGGTAAAAAATACCGACTGGATTCTTCCGCATGAACGTCGATCCATTGAAACGACCTCCAGAAGGGAGAAATCGTTTCTGTGATCTTGTCTTGGGTCAACGAATTGGGCATCGTGCGCGTGCTGATAACGATCAAGTGATCGATGTGCCGATGCTCTTGCTCTAGCAAATGCAGTGCATTGATTAATTGAGCCTCTTTGCCTCCGCGAGCATTTGCGAGTCGATCCAACAATTGGGAGGCTTGCGAACGAGCCGCGATGCGCGATGCGACCGTGGGCTGCGAGTCAGCGATCGCGACCGTGATAGCGCCCACATTGCTGGTCGTCATATGGTGCACCAACGTTGCGACAAATTCAACGGCAGTATCTTCGACTTTGATGTAGGCCTTGCGAGCTTCTACGTCCGACTCGGGAGGTATCACCATATCCAGAAGTAAGAACAACTCACGGCTTTCCGGTTGCTGGAATTGTTTGACCACCAGTTCGTCGCGCCTTGCAGACGATCGCCAATGAATCCACCGCGGACTATCCCCCGGACGGTAGGTACGCAGGCCAAAGAATTCACCTTCGTCGGAAAGGGAGCGAACTCGGCGATGTCTCGCACCACTCTCTCGAATGTTGAATAATTCCTTCCATTGAGGTAGCAATCGTCCCAAAGCTGGCTGCACGACAAAGAACAGAGATTCTTTTTGATTGAGGATACCGCGCATCAATCCCAAAGGAAATCGTGTTGTGATCTCAATCCCCATCAATTGATAGCGTCCGCGGCGTTCGGCGACGCATCGATAACGCTGCGTACGGGATGTGCGAGGTGGCACCGACATGAATAGCAAACTGATGGTTTGAGAGGCCCGATTGATTGTCGTTTGGAAGGGTGCATACACCATACGATCTTGTACGAGAACCAACCAAGCACCCAACCAGGATTTGGGATTCTTCACGATCAATTCGATTTCGAACGGGCGGCGCGCATGGATCGAGCGAGGCAATCGGCGATCCACGATCAAATCCAAGATCGTCCGTGTGCAAATTCTCCACTGAATGAGCATCATCGCAATCAGTGTTCCCGCGAGGATGACGAGCAGGTTGACATCGCGTAGTACGGCACCGAGCAGGATAAAGCAAATCATGAAAATGAATTGCAACCCTTCGCGCGTCAATCGCGTGTGAACGTGAATCGTGGCATAGATGAACTGTCGATAGAGGCGAATTGGATGCAAAATCGCATCGCGACATTTTCGCAATAAGCCCGATGCAGGGATGCGTGGTGCCTCGCTCATCTCAGCAGCCTTCTTCCCCGCAGAATGCATTCACGGTCTTCGGCGGCCGATACGTCCACTAAAACGCTCTCGCGGTGGATCACCGGCAATGCAACTTCGAAAGACCCGATGAGAAGTTTCAAGACAATACCTGGAGGCGATACCTTGAGTAGAGGGAAAGACGTTCGGATGTGTTCCGCGAAGAGCAACAGGGGATAGGTTAACTACACCGGTACGGCCACCGATTCCACACACCGCAAGATCATGGATTCTGCCGCGGCTCGATCGCTCCCTGCCGCAAATCCGCGCGGCAAAACACGGTGAGCCAATACGCCTACCGCTAAATCTTTCACGTCATCGGGCACGACATAGTCTCTCCCCGAAAGCAACGCATTGGACTGAGCGGCTCGGTAATAGGCAAGCGCTCCGCGTGTGCTCACTCCCACTTGCAGGTCATTGCTCTTCCGCGTTTTGTCGACAATATCTTGAAGATAGTCGACGAGTGAATCGTCGAACCGAATGGCCCGGACCATGGACTGCCCTTCCTTGATTTCCGCAAGGGTCACCACGGGAGAAAGGTGATCGACAGGTTCACCCGATCGGTGCGAGCGCAGGACGTTCCTCTCCGCCTCGCGAGCTGGGTAACCGACATCGATCCGCATCATGAATCGATCCAATTGACTCTCTGGCAGGATATAGGTCCCTTCGAATTCAAATGGATTTTGCGTCGCGATTACCAAGAAAGGATCGGGCATCGGGTAGGTGGTACCATCGATGCTAGCTTGCCGCTCGCTCATCGCTTCCAAAAGTGCGCTTTGCGTTCGAGGGGGGGCTCGATTGATTTCATCCCCCAAAACGACGTTGGCGAAAATAGGCCCAGGACTGAACTTGAAATCGCCATTGTGATAGATGCTGCTACCGACAATGTCGCTCGGGAGCAGGTCGGGAGTGAATTGAACCCGCGTGAATCGCCCGTCGATGCTCTTAGCCAAAGCCTTAGCGACCAGCGTCTTGCCTACCCCAGGCACGTCCTCCAATAGAATGTGTTCACCCGCCAGGAGTGCAACCAGCGTCTTTCGAACGACTTCCTTTTTTCCCAGTACAACCGACTCAATATTTTGTTGCAAACGCCGCAATGCCGCTTCGATCGTCGAATTCATTCCGCTGCCAGTCTTTGTTTATGCTGAATCGTGGTCCTCATGGACCTATCGCACTCGGGTGTCAAACGTGATCAATGATTCGGAGAGAGTTGAATTGCTCCTTTTATCCTGGAAACTTGGGTCAATGACAAGCCACAGGCGATGATTGTGGAAGCGAATCCTCGTGAGGCTGATGATTTCGGCTTTTCTATGCCTTGCGAATGAAGTGAGCCGCATAGCTTCGGACTTGTTTTCCATTGAGAACGTGGAACAAACGGAGTTGCTGCACAACCGAATCGGCAAAGTGCGAAAGAGGAACATGGATCAAACGGCGGGAAAAGCGTTTGGCAATCTTCTTGAGGGCCAGCCCCGGACCCACCGGACTCAGCAGAGCAACGTGCCTGGATTGAGCATGCATGCAGGCACCGGCTACCAAACGCTGCTCGAGCGTATCTGCAAAATCCAGTCGCGGGTCACTCCAAATATCATCGATCGGACGGGGGGGATACAGGAACATAGCACCTCCATACGTCGATGCGGCGACACCGGGCCCCAACATCTCTTTGGAGAACGGAGTTGCATAAAATGCCAACGTCGATTCATCCGCATGTTCTGCAAACCATGTCGAACGCCATGAATACTCTCTCGGATCAGGGTTGGGATCAAAGATCATGATGGTCGCGTCCAAGTGCCCGATCGATGGAGGGGCTATCTTCACGTGCAACGAACCGTCGTACCAATGCCGGAGTGTTTCACGCAAGTCGAGTCCATCCATCATGCTCGTCGTAAATTTCTCGGTGCGCGCCAGATCCGCGCCCAAGACGCTTCGGGCACGGTCGATGATGCGATGCCGAAAGCTTTCGATGCGTTGGTCCTCTTCGGGCCAGGAACATTGCTGGTAGGGGTTCCAGCGACTGCTCCACTTCTTCTTCTCAAGTTTCTTGGGAGGGCGATTCAGCTCGAGCGTTCGCCACTCCATCGGATCGCCTGGCAACCTCGATACCATTGAGACCATACCAAACCCAGGAACCTCCGCTCGATCAATTCCCATCTTGATCGGAGACCATCCGAGCGGCTCATCAAAGGCGTAATCCTTGGCCGAGCTAACCAAGTGTACGGCATACGTATCCCCCATCATCTGCTGGGCGGAACGAACAATCGTATAAAAGCTTGGTGTCATCCTGCACTCAAGCAATGTTTGATTCCGAATGTATTTGAGACATTGCGAAATCAGTAGTGGGGTGATCTGTCGCGCGCGATTCCCCAAGTCCTGACGATAACTGCTGCGGGCCGCCACGAACAATTCTTTGAGCCCCTCGACCGTCCACGCTTCCTCTGTTTCCAAAGTGTGCCTTGAACGTTCATACAAGCCAGTGATAAAAGGCAACTCCCCATGAACAAACAGATGCGATCGAGGATCGATACTGAAGTTTGCGATCTCCGATACTTCTTCGGCCGAGTGTTGGTCGATCGATTGCCTTGCATGGGACGATTGTGTGGGCGTGTCGCTCCGGGACGGATCGCCTAGTGACCGGGGTATCTTATCGCCCCCTTCGATAGCCAATATGCGACGCATGGCGGCGCGGACCCAAGGCCATTCCTGGAGATGGCAAAGTGCAACCACATGCTGGTAGCGGCCCCGAAGTTTTATAATCGCTGCTGCAATCGCTTCGATGCGCTGGTGTTGCGCGGCCGTCGTCGGGGGAGGCAGCGCCGGAAGCATCGCGCTGCAGAAACGATCGAGCGTGGTCCGCTCCAAGGCATAGGGGTCGGGAAATGCTACCGATTCCCACTCGAATCGGGGCGAATCGGGATCAATCCACTCGATCGGCAATCGTTCGCTGACTGCAAATCGCAGGGCGCTGATCACCGCTTGGCAGGGATCGATCGGGACGTACGTGGCGTGCGGTAACAGAGTAGGTTCGACTTCCGACTCCGGTGCGTCCTCCAACCAGGACGTACCCTCTTCTTCGTCCTCTTCTTCCTCGTCCACCACTTCCGCTTGTTCGGAATTCGAAGGCACTTCGCCGTCGATCACAACCTGAACCACCATCGAAACCGCGGGTAACCGCTCGATCCCTCGCAACACGGGCTCTTTCCAAGCGGTCGGCAATGGAACTGCCAAGGCATCGCAGGGATGATCTAGTAGCCACCTTCGTAACTCGGCCGCATACGATGCGCTCCCGTGCACGACAGGCACCAGTTCCAGCCAATCGTCGAACCGAAATACACTCATTTCCCTACTTCCTTCCATCGCAGTTCCAAGCCCCCTGGCGTTCTCATTTCGAGAAAGAAAAATTCGAAATGAGACGAGTCATGCAACCAAGAGGGGGTTCCCATCCGGATCACGAACCCTTCCGTTGTACACTCCAAGCTTACCTTTTTCAGAAGCGATCTTCATTCTTACAGGCAAATTGCGAAGCAAGCCATGGATTTGTCTTTTTCGATCCGTTCCTAGGATTGTTTGGCACATTGTTTGCATTCCTTCGACACGTGGCCAGTCGGGGCAAATCCCTCCGGCTTTGTCCGAACGACCTCGGTTCCTTCGACCCGGGAACCGAGGGTTCAGCATCCCTTGCTTGTGATACGCGGCAGCCTGATGGATGGCTGTCATCGCAGGTTGAAAATAGATTTGAGACGTCCTTGCGTTAGGAAGAATCGGAGCGAACGATGCGTCGCATGCAGCTTCGCTGCGCAAGAAGAATCCAGTGTGCGATATTCCTCGGTTGACTTGTTAGGTTGTGTGTGTGGGGTTGACCGAGGGAGAGGCTGCCGAGGAGAGAATTTGCTCGTGTGAATTCTCTCCTCGGTTTTTTTATGCCCGAAGAGTGGCGTGATGTCGGCCCAACGTGAATGCTGGTCGAAGTAGAGCTCGTTCTCATTTCGTGTGCATGAGCCTGAGGCGCTAGCCGATTTTTTCGACGTGCAAAAAAATCGGCTAGCGCCTCAGGCTCACTCCTGTCTGTCGGCAGTGCGGGCTTACTGAAAGTGTTCCGCTTCCAGCTCGTAATAGACCCCATCCAACCCATCGACAGGTTTCTTGTAGGGTCGGACCATGAGGGTCCCTGCCAAAGAGTGGCGTTTTAGCGATTTCTGCGCGAATTTATCCCCCGTCAATTTGACCTCAATCATGTGGGTAATCGGGGGTTGCTGCCCGAAACAACACGTGGCCCAGTCCGGAACCAAAATAAACGTCTTTGTGGAGTTGCTCGATACCGATGTGGGATGGATGTATCCCTTCAAGAAAACTTTCTTCCCGTGCAGTTCCAAAGCCGTAGGAGGTGGGAAATCGGGGGCTCCCAGCGGGCTCTTCAACGCGGCGAAAGAAATCCGCTCAAAGCCATCAGGAAGTTCGGTGTAATAGATGTACGTGTGACGAGCCGGGCTGAGGATTAATGTTAGGCCAGAAAGAATGACCCCTGCGAGAGCGAGAGCTTTGCCGCTCAATTCCAAAGGAAATCGCTTGAGGTTCCGCAAAGCGATGACACCGAATAGCAACCCAATTGCGCTGAGCACCAACAACAGAGGCGAATACCACGACAACAAACCCAAGAGCCCAAAAACAAGCCCCAGGACCGCCGCACGGCTCACCGAACGATACGCATATTCATCGTCTGGTACATTCGAGTCGACCGCATCGCTCGAAAATGGTTGGGAAGGATCGGTGGTGACGCTCATCGGAAATCCTCGTGGCTAGGCAGTAATCCTGAGGCTGCTCAGCGTCGAGGCAACAGCAGCCAGCAGAGAATCGCGCATCGACCGGACATTGATCCCCCGGCAATCATTCCCATCAACGCGGCAAATGCGACTCCACCACTGGCCACTACGGACAGCAACGTCAAAGAGTTCACTGCAAAAACGCGGTTCGCTATCTCCGAATCAGGATCCATACGATTAGAATTCAACACGACGACTGAACGATGCTCGGCGACCTGCCCTGTGGACCCGACCATGGCTGGAGTTTGGCTGGCCCGCATGCTGGCATCGATATCGCTCAGTGTTAGCCCGATCGCTTGCTCCTCTTGCCAGGTCGAACCGTGGTAGGCTTGCGACGTCAAACGTATCACAGGTACCGACTCAGTTGCCAATTGGTTTTGACGCAATAGCCGATCGGCTGGAAGAATCATCGAAGAGGTCGGCTTGTCCCCTTTTTTTGCCGGTTGCGCGGCCGGGCTGGGGATCGGGAAGAATGTAGAAGCCCGCTTCACGGCCTTTGGATCGATTTTCTCGAGTTCTACCAAGCGCTCCTTGGCCTCGGGCAAAGGGCAGGCTCTCAGGTAGTTGACTACGGGAACGCGAACCCACGAATTTTCGTCGTTCGAATTCTTGAAGAGGTCGCTCAAGCGGTCGATCTGACTCCAATCTCCCCACCGTGCCAAATCTGGGATGACCAGATCCGCTAAATCGGGAGCATCGATCAAGTGACGCATCGACTTGAGAATCGCTTCTTTGGGGAGCCGATCACTCTCCGTGCCATGGAAACGGAGAGCCATGACCGACGAATAGACGTCCGGATAGCTAGCCTTGCGATTGGTTAGGAATTGCTCGTTGATCAATGGCAATCCCTCTTCGCCTCGCAGCATCAAATAGGACGCGATCAACGCATCCAACCCAGCTCGTTTGTCCGGATCGGTACTACGTATCATGGATTCAAATTCGACGGCATCCTCGGTGGTGCCACAGATTCCGAGCATCGTGTAATACAATCGCTTGCGATCGGGGGATATTTGCGGATCCCGGATCCACTCCATCAGTTGTTCGCGATTCATTTTGGGCTGGAGCTTCTTCACGTCCTCGTAGGGAGCCAACGCGAATTCGTCGTAACTATCGCGCGCCAACAACGAATCGGGGTGCTCAAAATACTTTTGGAAAAACGCCAATCGCTCGACTTGATCGTCGGGTAAGGCCTGAACGGCATCGATGTATTTTTCGGCATCCTCCGACAAAGGAAGGGGTGACGACCAAACCAAGTTTTTCGGGTCGACACCGAGCAGCAAAAATTTCTTGGTGGACTTGCCGGGGCCGAAGTAGCTCGCCTCGATCTTTTGGCCCTTTTTCAGAAGGGACTCTCCTCGTATCACTCGTTCCACCAAAAAGGTTGCATTGCCATCGATATCCAATCGGCCGTCGGTGACTAAACTCCCGATCGCGACCGCATCCATCGACAAACTTTCTTGTCGCAATGTTTGTGAAGCCGCCGAACAGAATGGGCAGTAGATTTCCTCCCCGGCCTGGGCCAGTCCAGTCGTGAATAGGAGGAGCGAAAATGCTCCCAAAGAAACACGGGCGGCGGATCGCAACCCATGCCTGAGCGACCACCTCGCCAACTTCGAATCGATTTCCGTTTGCATAGCTATCGCTTACACCGCAACAAGGTGACAGAATCCGCAATTCTCGCACTAACCGCACGCTGCGACTCTCTTACCCACCAATGTAAATTAAAACAGACGGTATTGACCAGATCTTCCGCAGGATTTTCGTAACCCATTCCTGCGGTAAATACGGATCAAGTGGCCCGCCATGCAAGAGGACTGTATCGATGTTTGAGGTGTTCATCGCGATCGGATTCCGGATCGAAATGTTGAGTTCCCCGTAGCTTTTGCGGTATACAATGCGTTCTGGTGCGTTAGATTCCTTTCGTCGCCGTTCGTTTTTGCCACCGACGATTTCTTCCTATCCTTGGCTTCAGCTTTCGATGAATCGCGTTGTAACGATTGGATCGATCAAGCCGATGGTAACGATTGCGGCGGCGAAACCGCTTTAATCAACACACTCTTCCCAAACCGACCTCTGGGTCCTCCGCCTCGATTCATGGATTCTCCTTCGCTCCGTCACTCGCCAACGAACTCACCATCGCGGGCCTTGCCAATTCTCCCCTCCGAGTTGAATGCAAGTGAACGGCCTCGCGACGCGGGTGGTTCTGGCCAAGGAGGTGGGTGTGTGTCGAGCCCACAGCCACTCTTTGAACCGAGTCGCAGGCTCCCCCAATGGCTGCGAAGAGAAGTTCCAAAGGGGAACGCCAATCACTTCACTTGGGAATTGCTTCGCGAACTCAAACTCGAAACGGTTTGTGAGAATGCGAAATGCCCAAACAGAATGGAGTGCTATTCGCAAAAGACCGCCACCTTCATGGTGATGGGAAACGTTTGCACTCGGCCGTGCGGCTTCTGCTCGGTTGGTCGCGGTCGTCCGGAATCGCTCGAAGTGGATGAACCCCAGCGAGTCGCGGAAGCGGCCTATCGCTTGGGGTTAAAGCATGTCGTGATCACCTCGGTCACCCGAGATGATCTGCCTGACGGAGGAGGCGATCATTTTTATCAGTGCATTATCGCCGTGCGCGAGCGAACAGGGGCCTCCATCGAAGTTCTCACACCGGATTTCGTTCGACATCGCCATGGATTGGATCGAGTGATCGAAGCCGTCCCCGAGGTTTTCAACCACAATATGGAGACGGTTCCTCGTTTGTATCGACGAGTTCGCGGTCCCAAAAGCGATTACCGTTGGACGCTGGAACTGCTCCGGCATGTCAAGCGATCGAATCCCAAGATTCGCACGAAGAGCGGATTGATGTTGGGCCTGGGGGAGACCCAGGACGAACTTCTGACCTGTTTGGCCGATCTGCGAGAATACGGCTGTGACTTCCTCACCCTAGGTCAATATCTCCAACCTGGACCAAGCTATCTACCCGTCGTTCGATACATTCCCCCCGACGAATTCGAGAAACTGGGAGAGTTGGCCCGCTCGATGGGATTTGCGAAAGTCGCTTCAGGACCATTTGTACGCAGTTCCTACCACGCGCGCGACATGGCGGAAACGGAAATTGCGTCCGGTTCCCCCGAGTAATTCGGCAACGCAGCGCCTCGAAAAGACCCTAGCTCGACACAGCCGAAAAAATCGATTTTGTTTTCTATGAGCCTGAGGCGCTAGCCCATTTCACGTCGAAAGAACTCGGCTAGAACCTTTTGAAGTTGGGCTATTTTGGCTGCTATCGTACTCGTACTCAATGAAATGGTACTCGTACTCGAAGATACCGCATCGAGTACGAGTACCGCTGACGCTGAGTCCGAGTACGAGTACGAAAAAGCTAAGGGAAACATAGATTGGGGCTCCGAGAGGCTCGAATAGCGCAACTTCAAAACTAGCGCCTTAGGCTCATGTTTGTCGGCTATGTTTAGCTCATAACAACCCTATTCGACGTCGAACGGGCATTGGATCCCCTTCGTGAGCCACCTGAGGGATACTGGTCAAGATAGGGTGTCAGCCGATAGATTGTGATGCATCATGAGCCGCATCGCATCGAGTAATTCTTCATCTACTGAACCTAAAAATGGTCCGAGTACTCCTCGCGACGATCGCGTTTTAATCTTTTCTAACCAACTCCTTCGCATCGCAATCGATGCGTGGACTCGCCAATTGACGTCCGACGGGACTCCCGGCGGAGCCGTTGCGGCGTGGGTTCGCGGACAATCCCAAACGTTATCTCCAGATTGGAAAGTCCCTCTCGAAATTCCTGAGGAGAATGACGTGGAGCACTTGCGATGGCTGCTCGTGCAAACCGAACATCGAAACCTCCGAACGTCCTCATCGACTTTTCCAAGCGATGAAGGATTACTACTTCCTGCGAGCGGTGATGTTTCGGAAGTCCATTGGGATCATTTGATCGCAGCGATTCATAGCGCACTCTCTCTCGTCAGTAGCCATGGATCGTTTCGGGTAGCGGTTGAAAGTTCGGCGACACGCCAAGTCTATAACCTCGCGTACGGATTGACGCACGAAATCAACAATCCGCTGGCGAACATACTTGCTCGTGCGCAGCAATTGATTCCCGGCGCCCCTTCCGAGAGCGATCGCAAGTCCCTGGCCACGATCGTCGATCAAGCCTCTCGGGCCCACGAGATGCTTTCGGAGGTGATGCGCGCGGTGCAGCCGCCCCCACTCCGGCTGGGGATCGCGGAAGTAATTCCTCTTGTCTTAGTCGCTTTCCAAAATCTGCAATCCGATGCGGAGCGATTGCATGTGCAGTGGGAACTAAAGCATCCCAATACACCTTTATTCGCTCGCATCGATCGCGACGCGCTGACCGAAGTACTGCGATTGATAGGCCGCAACGCACTCGATGTATGCCGCCCGAGGGATTCGGTTGTTTGGTCGATTTCGGATTCCGCGAAGCCATCGATGGAGCACCCATCGGATGCATCTTCGCGATCGATTGTGATTTCGATTTGCGACACGGGACCAGGGTTGTCTCCCACGGCCGCAAAGAGCGCCTTCGATTTGTTCTACAGCGGGCGCGAACATGGGCGCGGTCTCGGGATCTCCTTGGCCGTGGTGCGGCGTGTCCTCGATGCGCATGGAGGACAAGTCCGGCTTCGATCCGAACAGGGAGCAGGCTGTATCGTAGAGATCGAACTTCCTGCTTCGGACCCTCCCCCGCGAACGCGGCCCTTTGTTCCCTATTGAGAACGATTGAGAACGGGGACACGAACCGTTCGTCCTGAAAAGGATCGCACGAGGGGAGTGTTACCCCACACCTTTGAAAATCCTTGAGGACTCAGAGCCGTCTTGAACACAAAGGGAGGGCGAGGCTCCTGCCGAGCTTTGGCTGCTCTGGCTCCGCAGGAGCGTCGCCCTCCCTACGAATGCCCT